>Ga0268262_10003763_pt1 | contig 16143 bp, 15 predicted proteins | sample TergutNc150P3_FD_190354 | JGI IMG/M metagenome (GOLD analysis project Ga0268262, IMG submission 190354) | Nasutitermes corniger P3 segment gut microbial community from laboratory colony in Florida, USA - Nc150 P3 (SPAdes) (version 2) | ecosystem: Host-associated > Arthropoda: Insects >... | reverse complement strand
AACGGATGATTCTGTGCGGTCAGTAAACGAGCAAGTGCAGACGGTGAGGGGCGCGATAAAGGCAACGGATGATTCTGTGCGGTCAGTAAACGAGCAAGTACAGTCGGTAAGGGCCGCGATAAAGGCAACGGATGATTCTGTGCGGTCAGTAAACGAGCAGGTGCAGACGGTGAGGGGCGCGATAAAGGCAACGGATGATTCTGTACGGTCAATAAACGAGCAAGTACAGTCGGTAAAAAGCAATGAACAATTATCAAAAAAAATGATTCAGAATACTGTTAATGATCATGGTAACAAACTATTTAATGCATTAGTACGGACTACCTCAAAGGCATCATTAACAACAGTTGTAATATCTCTTGTTGAGCATTGTAATTTAAATTGCTGGGGCTGTGACCATTGTTCTTCAATTGCAGAAGAAAATATTCTTGATGTTAGGGATTTCAAAAAAGACATAATGCGTCTTGCAGAATTATCAGGAAGTGAAAATGTTGGAACAATTAAACTTATGGGCGGTGAACCCCTTTTACATCCTGATATTCGGGAATTCACGACACTTACGCGCAAATATTTTCCGAAGACCAGAATAGAAATTACAACAAACGGTATATTATTGCTAAAACAAAAAAAATCTTTTTGGGAAAATTGCCATAAAAACAATATTACTATTGTTGCTACAAAATATCCAATAAAAATCAACTGGGATAAAATTATAGATAAAGCTAAATCCACGCAAGTTATGTTTGAGTATTTTGGAAACACTGAGACAGTAATAAAGACAAGTTATCATATACCGTTTGATTTATCCGGTACAAGAGATACAACAATTAATTTTATGCAGTGTTTTCATGCAAATAATTGCCGAGAGTTGTATCATGGTAGGCTGTATACCTGCACTGTTATTCCTCATGTAAAACACTTTAATAAAGCGTTTAATAAGGAATTGACAGAATGTGAAGCGGACTCTGTAGATATCTATAGTGTGAACAGCATGAATGAAATTCTTGAATATCTTTCAAAGCCGATACCGTTCTGCCGCTATTGTAATATATTAGCTCGTACATGGGGACATCCGTGGCAGCAAAGTAAAAAAGACATTGCGGAGTGGACACTCGGTTGAGATTAAGCAATAATTATCATTATTATAGGGAGAATGATCGTGATTATTTCAACATTTAATTTTAATGGCAGATGCATTGAGGCAATTGAATTTTATGAAAAAATTTTCACCATAAGAAACAAAATGGTTCTAACATATGGCAGTGTGCTGGGTGTTTCTGAAGATAAAAAGGATTGGATATTCAACGCAAAAATGGAGTTGGAAGTATGACCTATTGGTCTACAAACGATTTGCGCGGAGCGCCGAGCAATTGCTTGAGGATGAAAAGCAGTCGCCGTTGTTTACCGAGGAAGTGAAACAGAAGAAGAACAGCCAGATGATCTTCAAACGGTTAAATCGTTTACCAGGAAGAAGGGCGGGCGCAAGCCGCTTGGCGCAAACCTACAGCGAAGGCCGAGAGTTATAGACATACCGGAAGATGAAAAAACCTGCGCTTGCGGGGCGGTTTTAACTAAAATAGGCGAAGAGACCAGTGAGAAACTGGTTATAATACCCCCGCAGATTTATGTGGACCAAACAGTCCGACCAAAATATGCCTGCAGGCGATGCGAAGGGACGGAAGACGAAGAAAATAAAACAGTCTGCATCGCGCATGTGAAGCCTGCAATCATCCCTAAAAGCATAGCAAGCCCCAGCGTATTAGCGACAATCTTCACGTAAAAGTTTGAAATGCATCTTCCGTATTACAGACAGGAGAAACAGTTTGAACAGCTGGGAGCGGAAATAAGCCGGCAAAATATTAGCAACTGGTAGCAGCAGGCACATGAAAAACTGGAGCCGTTATTTGGCATACTCAAAAAGACTGTAAAGAGCGGCCCCGAAACTCTCCTTGATGATAATGCACAGGAATCTTTATGCTGACAATTCCCCCAAAACGGCCTGTTCGATTTTTTAACACCACCGGTCCCTGTTATCCCTGGGATCACTATATGCTGCCGCCGGAAGAACGGCTTGTTGGAGCGCAGCTTCATCGGTATATAAAAGACCGGCTCTACTGGGTGCTGCACGCGCCCAGGCAAACAGGCAAAACGACATTTTTACAGAATTGGATGCGGCAGATCAATTCAGGCGACGAGGCTGTTTCCTGTTATGTAAGCGTAGAACGCTGCCAGGGAATCCCCGAGTCAGAACGTTCAATGCCGGATCTTTGCAGGGCGATACAGGATAACGCCACTTTTTATAATTTGCCTGTTCCTGATGTAAAAACAACTGCGCCGAACAGTATGCTTACAGAGGCGCTGGCAAATTGGTCGGCGCTCATCGCGCCAAAACCGCTTGTCATATTATTTGATGAAGTTGACGTGCTGGAAGGGGAATCGCTTATCAGTTTCCTGCGGCAGCTGCGCGGCGGATTTGCAGGCAGGGGTGTGGGAAAATTCCCGGTGTCAGTCGCGCTTGTCGGCATGAGGGATCTAAAGGATTATATTACCATAACAAAAGGCGGAGTCGCCCCTAATCCGGGTTCTCCTTTTAACATAAAAGAAGATTCCGCGGTACTGTCCAATTTTACCCAAATGGATATTGAAAAACTCTTTACCCAGCGGACTGAGGAAACAGGGCAGATAATAAACAGGGACGCTCTTGATTATGTATTTGAACAATCCGGTGGGCAGCCGTGGATTGTCAATTCGCTTTTTAAACGCGCTACTATACGTATATTACAAAATGATGATTACAGCATGGTAACTCTGGAACATATCAAAAAGGCGCGAGAACAGATGATACTTGCAAGGGAAACACATTTGGATACTCTTGCAGTCAGAATACAGGAACCTGCTATCCGTAAAGTTATGGAAAGTATTATAACAGGAACACCTGACCCTGAACTAACCGCAAGCGAAGGTTTTCGTATCTGTATTGATTTGGGGCTTGTAAAAAAAGAGCGAAACACCCCAACTGTTGCGAATCCAATATATAGGGAAGTTCTTGCAAGGCAGTTAACCTATTCCGCGCAAGACGCTATTCCCGAACCTGAATGGCAGTGGAGAAAACCGGATGGTTCCCTCGACATGGATGCGCTTTTAAGAGAATTTCAAAAATTCTGGCGAAAAAATTCAGAAGTCTGGGAGCAAAAATCCGATTATACCGAAGCGTTTCCGCACCTGTTATTGATGGCATTTCTGCAGCGGGTGCTTAACGGCGGGGGGCACATTGAACGCGAATACGCGGCGGGCAGGGGCCGCATGGATTTGGCTGTCGAATACAAAGAGCGCATATATATAATCGAAATAAAATTGGTACATACCTATGATACGCCGGCGGAGATACATGACCAAGGGCTTGAGCAGATACAAAAATACCGTGATAAAACAGATGCCAAGTCCCCCGCCTACCTTGTCATTTTTGACCGCCGTGATACGGCAAAAGACATCCCTTGGGATGAAAAAATTTACTGGCAGGAAGAAACCGTTCCCGGCGGAACGGTAACGGTTGTGGGGTGTTAGTTTTTTTTATATTTAAGGATGTTTTAATAATTGACTAGTATTTCCCGAATTGATTGTATTGTTGTCGGCGCCGGTTTTTGCGGGAGCGTCGCTGCCCGCAGGCTGGCCGAGAAAGACAAAAAAGTGTTGGTTTTGGAACGCCGCAGCCATATTGCCGGCAATATGTATGACGAAACCGACGCCAACGGCATTCGCGTTCAACGGTACGGTCCGCATATTTTCCATACGAACAGCAAAGATGTTATTGAATTTATTTCAAAATACGACGATTGGATCGATTACCACCATCGATGCGCGGTCGATATGAACGGCATAGTTTCCCCATCGCCGGCCAATTTTAAAACCATTGATTTGTTATATGGCACTAAGGAGGCGGAAACGTTAAAAAACCGCCTGAAAACGTCCTTTGGCGAAAAAAAAACCGCCGCCATTTTCGAACTTCTTGACTGCGGCGATCCGGTCGTTCAAAAGTACGCCGAAAAACTGTTTGAACTGAACTACCGACCCTATACCGTAAAGCAATGGGGTCTTTCCCCGGAAGAAATTGATTCAAGCATACTAAAGCGCGTACCCATACGGCTTGATTATACTGACAGTTATTTTGACGACGCGTACCAGCTTTTACCGAAAAACGGATACACACATTTTTTCAGGAACCTGCTGGATCACGAAAATATCGAAGTTGCGCTTAATACGGACGCTTTGGACGCGCTTAGAGTTGATATGACGAATAAACAAATATCCTTTGAAGGCAAACCAATCCCAGGTTCTGTCGTTTACACGGGTTCCATTGACGAACTGTTGGAATACCGGTACGGGCAGCTTCCCTACCGGTCATTACATTTTGATTATCAGACCAAACACGCGGACAGTTTTCAGGACGCCCCTGTGGTCGCCCATCCGCAGGCGGAAGGATTCACAAGGATAACGGAATATAAAAAGATGCCCGTGCAGAATATCCCCGGACTGACCACCGTGGCGTATGAATATCCGCTTCCCGCAAACAAAGCCGCAAACAACGAGCCGTATTATCCCATAATAAACGATGATAATGTCATGTTATACAATAAATACCGTTCGGATGTTGAAGGCGTTTCCGGCTTGTTTTTATGCGGAAGGCTTGCCGAATATAAATACTATAATATGGACACTGCGGTTCTGCGGGCATTTGACACATTGGAAACAATAACTCTAGGAAAATGAAAGTAGTAATTTTAGCGGGCGGGTTTGGAACCCGCCTTTCCGAAGAAACATCCCTAATACCCAAACCTATGGTAGAAATCGGCGGGCGTCCGATCCTTTGGCATATTATGAAGATATACTCATATTGGGGTTTTTATGAATTTGTAATACTTACCGGTTATAAATCCCATGTAATTAAGGATTATTTTATCAATTATTATACCCGTTATTCTGATATTACCGTTGATATGAAAAACAATGCTGTTGAACTGCATAAGCACCGTACCGAACCGTGGAAAGTTACCATGCTTTATACGGGACAAAACAGCATGACAGGCGGACGCTTGTTTGCCGCCAAAGATTTTATCGGTAAAGAGCGTTTTATGCTTACCTATGGCGACGGGGTAAGCGATATTGATATTCCTTCTTTAATAAAATCGCATGAACAAGCCGGAAAGTATGCTACTCTTACTACGGTACGCCCGAGCGGGCGCTTTGGCGCGCTGGATATCACTGCTGACGGAAAAATCACTTCATTTAAGGAGAAACCGGAAGGGGACAACGCGTGGATTAACGGCGGGTTTTTTGTAATGGAGCCGAATGTATTTGATTATTTAACCGAAGGAAAGAATACCATTCTGGAAAGGAAACCATTGGAGACTTTAGCGGCTGGAAGCCAACTGAACGCGTATAAACACGATGGATTTTGGCAGGCAATGGATACCTTAAAAGATAAAAATGAATTAACGGCATTATGGGAAAAAGACAATGCGCCCTGGGCATTGTGGAAACGGTAGTATAATAAAAGAAATCAAGTTATGTAATTTTTCTAATGGGGGATACGGTATGGGTTGTCCTGAAATACAGATAGGTGTATTTGGGTTAGGTTTTGTCGGGTTAACCACCGCTCTTGGTTTTGCGGAAAAAGGCTATTCTGTTCGCGGTTATGATGTAGATAAAAATAAACTTCAAAATATTAGCAATGGTAATCTACCATTCCTTGAACCAGGAATGGATGAAGCTCTAGAACGAAATTTGAATAAAACTTTTTTCCCTGTACAGTCTGCGAATGATGCCGCACGAAAAAGCGATGTAATCTTTTTTTGTGTTGGTACTCCCTGTGGTGAAAACGGCAAAGCTGATTTGACCTGTCTCTATTCAGCATTGGATAGTATTTTATCTGTTTTTAGTGACAGTAAATATCGTGTTTTAATTATAAAATCTACCGTTCCGCCGGGTACCGCGCAAAATGATGTTCTTCCATATTTACAGGAAAAAGGAATTACTTCTGTTTGTTCCTTGACAAACAATCCTGAATTTTTACGTGAAGGTAAATGCTGGGAAGACTTTATTCAGCCGGATAGAATTGTATGCGGAACTCAGGATAAACGAGCCGCCGAAGTATTACAAAATTTATACCAGCCTTTCAATGCGCCGGTGCATATTGTTTCCCTAAATACTGCCGAGTTTATAAAATATCTGTCAAATACTTTGCTTGCATCGCTGATAAGCTACTCAAATGAAATGTCCATGATTGCCGATAGCATTGGTAATATTAATACAAAGAAGGCGTTTCATATATTACATGAAGACAAACGTCTTAAAGATTCTGGCATTGCAAGTTATATATTTCCCGGCTGCGGCTATGGCGGGTACTGTCTGCCCAAAGATACTCAGGCTATGACTGCAAAAGCAAAACAATATGGTACAATACCTCATATATTGAATGGGGTCATCGAAGTAAATGAAAGAATGCCGGCCTTTTTTGTAGAAAAAATAGTAACTCTTGCAAAAAACGGAAAAAGCATTGGCATTTTAGGTTTATCTTTTAAACCAGATTCAGATGATGTTCGTGATAGTACGGCGGCAAAGATAATAACTCTTTTATTAAAAGAAGGGTTTACCAAAATTTATGCATACGACCCTGTGGCGAATCAGGCATTTGAAAAGCTCTATCAGTTTCAAAGTGTAGAATATATGTCAAGCAAGGAAGACATCTGCAAAATAAGCGATGTGCTCGTTTTGGTAACAGCATGGAATGAATTCAAAACTTTATATCGTGAATTTCAAGATAAACAATGGGTTGACTGCCGTTATTTTATTGAATGATACATCAGGAGGGTTTTTATGATTGGAACGCAGCTTCAAAATGATATTTTATATACTCGTATGGCTTTGTCTAAGGAAGAAACAGACAATTTAAAAGATGCGGTAATTCTTGTTACCGGCGCATGCGGTTTTTTAGGATATTATTTTTTGCATTTTTTCAAGCAAACCGGCAGGGACTTGGGAATAAAAAAAATTATCGCGCTTGATAATTTTATGCTTGGAAAACCTGTATGGCTTGAAGATTTTTATAATGATCCGCTTTTTGTAATAGAGCAATTTAACATTATCTCCGACAGTGTTGCAAATATCCCATTTGCTGAAAAAGCAAATTTTATTATACATATGGCGTCAATCGCTTCGCCTGTGTTTTACCGGAAATATCCAATAGAAACCCTGGATGCCAATATTTGGGGATTACGTAATCTGTTTGATTTTTATAAAGGAAAAGAAATAAAAGGGGTTTTGTTTTTTTCTTAAAGCGAAGTTTACGGTAATCCGGATAAGGGCTTTATTCCAACAAACGAGGAATATTACGGATATGTATCCATTACAGGTCCCCGGGCGTGTTATGATGAATCAAAGCGTTTTGGCGAGACCATGTGCATGCTTTTTGCGCAGCAATTTAAGTTACCAATCGGCGTTGCGCGTCCCTTCAATAATTACGGTCCTGGTATGCGGTTAAACGACAAACGAGTGCCTGCCGATTTCGCGCTTGCAATCTACGAAGGGCGCGATATTGAGATTTTATCGGATGGATCGCCCACAAGGACTTTTTGTTATATTGCCGATTCTGTCAGCGGGTATTTTAAAATTCTTTTACATGGGAAGTATGATTATTTTAATATCGGGATCGAAAAACGGAAATAACCATTAAAGAGCTTGCTGAAATCTATGTCAAGGCAGGCAGGGATATTTTTGGTTATAAGGGGAAAGTCAATTATGCTGTATCCGATGATAATAACTATTTGACAAATAACCCCCAGCGTCGCTGCCCGGATATATCAAAGGCAAGTAAAATTCTGCTATACAATCCGAAAATATCTGTCCAAGAAGGTGTGGCTCGGTTTTTACAATTTATAAACGAAAGTAATAAGATAGAGTACTTATGGGGATAATAAGTCTTTGAAGAAAGTCATCATTACCGGAGCGTGCGGTTTCCTTGGAAACAGGCTGACGGAAGCTTTTATTAAACATGGAATAGCGGTTTATGCATTGGATTGCGTTGAAAGCATTTCCCGTCATGAGTTGATAAAATTTCATGAATGCGATATTGAAAAGAATGTGCTGCCGTTTGATGATGACTTGAAAAACGCCGATGTACTGTTTCATTTCGCATGGAATGGCGTACATCCCGATTATCGAAACGATTATGAAAGGCAATTAAAGAATATTCCTTCATTAATCAATGTTTTGTCTTTTACGCAAAATCTTAATGTTTCGAAAATAATTATACCCGGTTCAGCTTCCGAATATGCCGCAAGCGAAATGCCGATTACCGGCAATAATACTCCCGGAGCTATAGACGGTTATGGAGCGGCTAAGTCAGCCTGCCATGCTATATCCCGCGCCTGGTCAGTACAAAACAAATTACCTCTTATATGGGTAGTGCCTTCAAGCATTTATGGCCCTGGCAGAAATGACAACAATACGCTGACTTATGCGATAAAGGCTCTGTTGAAAGTTGAAAGACCCACATTTACCGCTTTGGAACAGCGCTGGGATTATATATATATTGATGATTTTATTAAGGCGCTTGTTTTGACAGCCGAAAAAGGAATTGCCGGGAAGAATTATGCCCTGGGTTATGGCATTGCGAAAGAATTACGTGAATACATTAATTTAATTAGGGACAGCATAGATCCAACTTTGCCTCTGGGTATCGGAGAAAGACCGTATAAAGGCGAGAAACCGGACAACAGTGAAATAGATATTTCAGAATTGCAAAAGGATACCGGATTTAAGCCGGAAGTTTCTTTTGAAGAAGGCATAAAGAAAACCATAGAATGGTATAAAAAAGTTTTGATTTTGGAACGCAGAAACCATACTGCCGGTAATACATATGATGAAATAAAACCAACATTTAGAGTTTCAAAGTGATGAATAGTACGATAAAAATTTTTTTGGTCTATCACAAAAAAGATTTTTTACTCAAAGATGAAATTCTCACTCCGATTCATGCTGGCCGGGCATTAAGCTTAAAATATCCGGGAAAAAATAAGGATCTTGACTGGTTACAAGAAAATATGATTGGTGATGATACCGGAGATAATATTTCTGAAAAAAATTCTTCGTATAATGAACTAACAGCCATATACTGGGTATGGAAAAATTATAAACAGATAGGAGATCCAAAATATATAGGGTTTATGCATTATCGCAGGCATTTTATGTTCAGAGAAGAAAAATATTCATGTATAGAATTTGACGAAATAGAAGATACTTATTTTGATAAAATTAGTTACTCTCCGGAGAAGATGCTTACTATTATAGACGGTTATGATTTTATTTGTCCAAAGCCACAATGGCGAACATCAATGTATGAGCATTTTAAGAGAAACCACCGGATTGAAGATCTGGAAAGGGTAATAAGAATATTGAAGGAAAAGTATCCTAAATTTTCATCGGCTGCTGATATTTATTTGTCAGGACAGAAGGCATATTTTTGCAATATGTTTGTAATGCCGAAAGAGATGTTTTTTGACTATGCCAAATATATATTTGATATTTTATTTGAATTTGAACGCCAAGTAGATATTACCGGGAAACGGTTATTTATTTCAGAATGGCTTACAGGTATTTACATAACAAACTTATTGGAGCAAGGACACATGGGAAGATTTTTTCCAACGGTAACGACTGAAGGTCCGCATACAATTCCAATTTTGTTAAGTTCTAGTGAAGACTATGTTATACCTTTAAGTGTAACCATGGTATCAATTCTTGAAAATGCCAGAAATGCTACAATTTTTGATTTTTATATTCTTGTATCAGATCGATTTAATGAATCATTAAAAGAAAAAATATATAATTTAAAATTAAAATATCCCAGATGTAATATAACATTTATTTCCCAGGGTGATGTTTTTGATAACGTTGTTATAAAAATAAAACACTTGTCAAAGGAGACTTATTTTAGGCTTTTATGCGCCGATCTGTTTCCCGAACTTTCAAAAATAATTTATTTGGATGTTGATGTTATTGTGAAACAGGACTTGTCAGTTCTTTATCGAATCAGTTTGAACGATTATTATATTGCAGGGGTCAAAGCTGCGGCTTATTATTATCCTGAGGAATGGAAGAGAACCCATTCTAAAGAGATAGGGATACCAATTGATCAATATATTAATGCTGGTGTTTTATTAATTGATTTAGTAAAGTTGCGTAAAAATAGAATGACGCGGCGTTTTCTTGATTTAGTAGAAAACAATTATTCCTCAGATGATCAGGATATAATTAATATTGCTTGCTATAATCAAATAAAGCATTTGCATATGAAATATAATGTGATGACTAAATATTTGAATGAAGGTGACGATAACAATAAAAGAATGTATAAAGTTTTTGATAGTGAAGAGATAAAAGAAGCTTTAAATAATCCGGTTATTATTCATTATGTGGATAAAATTAAACCATGGCATGATCCAAATAGTATTTGGGCGGATCAATGGTGGCAGTATGCCGTTTTTTCTCCATTTTGGAATGATCCTGCAATGAGTCTTAATCAAGTATTTGAAATATTAAAAAAACAAAGATTAAAATTTGAAAAAGTACAGAAAGAATTGATAGAGGTACGTAATCAATTGGATAATCAGAACGAGAAAGTATTTAATCTTCATAGACAACTACGGGATGTTTATGATTCTATTACATATAAAACAGGAAAAGCGATTACTTTTATTCCACGAAATATGATAAAAACATGGCGGTGTTATAAAGGGCATGGATTAAAATATACATTAGAGAAAATTAAGTCGCGTATTAAAAAGTATTATAGGATAATAAATGGTAAACATTAAAATATCTGTTATTATTCCTGTATATAATATGGAATTATTCATTTCAAATTGTTTGGATAGTGTTATATATCAAACATTAAAGGAAATAGAAATAATATGCATTAATGACGGTTCTACAGATGCTTCATACGAAATATTAAATGAATATGCTGATAAGGATAATAGAGTTAAGATAATTTCTCAAAACAACCAAGGAGTAAGTTATGCCCGTAATAATGGAATTAATGCTGCCAATGGAGAATTTGTATGTTTTATGGATCCTGATGATTTTTATCCCGATAATACCGTTTTATATAATTTATATGTGGCTACAACAGAAAATAAAGCTTTAATATGCGGTGGTTCCTGGAGCAGTTATTTAAATGGCAGGGTTAATTCAGTTTATAGTGGCGAATATGTAGATTATACTTTTCATGAAAATAAAATGCTTAATTATTCTGAATATCAGTATGACTATGGCTACCAACGATTTATTTATAATTTACAAATGCTTAAAATAAACAATATATATTTTCCGGCATATCTAAGATTTCAGGATCCTCCATTTTTTGTAAAAGCAATGATATTTGCGCAAAAATTTTATGCTATTACACAAATAACATATAGATATAGATTGGGGCATCAGGATTATAATTGGAGCAAACAGAAAACCGAAGATCTTGTTCGCGGATTAATTGATAATTTACGAATGTCGAAAGAGACCGGGCTCGAAAAGTTACACGCAATAACAGTAGCTAGATTTAGTGGTAATCATCTAAAAGCCATTATGAAATACCTTGACGAAAGAGATAGTTTTTTGCTTTATTTGTTAATACTTGCGAATTCGCAAATAGATTTTGATCTATTATCTAAATATAATAAATATAGTATGAAACCAGAGTTTGGTTTTCTGCTTGAACCTCTTTATCTGTTTTTAAATAATTATGCAGACATAAGTAAAAAACTTTTAGATAAAACTAGGGAGCTGAATGTTGTTTCTGCTTCTCGTTCTTATCGTTTAGGGCGTATACTTACATGGTTTCCAAGAAAATTGCGAGGTTTATTTTTTTGCCTTAAAAAAAAGGGACTTATTTATACAATAAAACGGCTTAAATATACATTTGTAAAGCATATATATAGTGAAATAAGTTAAGTTTCTATAACAAAAACCGACATATAAAGTATGGCATATAGTATAGATTTTATAAGAAAGGCAATCGCTTACAGGCAGGGTGGGCATACCTTTGCACAGCTGCGCGAAGCATTTGATATCCAATCCGCGACATATTACGACTGGGAAGTTAAGTTAAATAACGGCTATTTTGATATAGTTGTCAAACGCGAACGCCATCGGAAAACAGACAAAGAAGCGCTAGTAAAGGCAGTAGCGGAAAAACCTGACGCTTTCCTTAAGGAATATGCGGAACAATTCAGTTGCACACCAACTGCCGTATACTACGCCCTTGAAAAGCTCAATATAACACGAAAAAAAAGACCTTTACATATTCTGAAAAGCCCGAGCAGAAGCGTGCGGAGTTTGCCGCGAGGCTGAAAAGGGTTCCCCAAAACAAACGCGCTTATGTCGATGAAAGCGGCATAACTGCCTATTTGCAGCGCGAATATGCCCGCGCGCCTCGGGGGGAAATTATCGAAGAAACAACACCGGGGGAAAAGTTTGACCGGGTAAATGTCATTGGCGCTTTATACAATGGGGAACATTCTGCCATAGAATGCTACCGCCATACGACAGACAGCGTATTTTTTGAAGACTGGTTTGAAAACAATTTGCTTAAAGAATTGCCGAAAGGCTATACGGTAATAATGGACAACGCCACATTTCACAGGAAAAAAGAATTACGAAAAATGGCCAGAGGGAAAGCGCGGCTATTATTCCTGCCTCCTTATTCGCCGGATTACAATCTGATAGAGAAATCCTGGGCAAACATGAAACGTTTCCTTCGTAATAATTTGAAAGATTTTCAATCTGTCGTTTCCAGTATTTATAATTATTTCGGGTTTATAGAAAGCTAACTTAAACCACTATAATACAATTTAATTAATTTATTCTATAGCAAAAACAAAAATAGGGAGAAAATAAATGAGTGTACGAAAAATATTTGGGAAAATTCGCCAAAAATTAATTCGTATTCTATTAGGCAGAGAATTATTTAGAGTCTGGCCAAGGGGAAAGGTGAGGCTATTGTTCCTGCCGCCATATTCCCCTGACTACAACCCGATAGAAAAATCATGGGCAAATATGAAACGTTATCTTAGCGATAATATACATGACTATCAATCTGTTGATTCAGCAATCTATAAATATTTTGGCTGTGCAGTTATTTAACTTAAACCACTATAGTTGAGTTATCTCCAAAGCCATTTAGCCAAATGTACGGATGCTTGAAAGATGAATTCGGTGTAACCTGGCAAATAATGGCACTGTAGTATTTTAAGGTGATGTTGCAAGTTGATATTGGAAAACAAGATATTAATTAAAGCGAGGTTAATATGGAATACATGATTGATAAGTTGATGAATACAAAAGTAGTAATATTTGGTGCAGGAAGCAAGGGTAAATACGCTTTTGAATACCTTACGGAAAATGGTATTCACCCACATTATTTTGTGGATAATAACCGTGAAATTAGAAGCATACGAATTATTGATAGTTACAAAAGAGAATGCGAATTTATAGTTAATAATCCTGAAGTATTGTTTGATGAGGATAAATCCAATCTAGCTGTAATTATCACTACAAATTATTCATCACATTCCGAGATTAAATCACGTCTTGCTGAAAGGGGAATCAAGTGTTATTTTTATACAAAAGATATTGTCACTTGTGATTTATTAAGGCATAAAATTGGATTTTACAATGAAAAATTATCTTTTTGCTGTGCTGCTGACAAAAAAAATAATAGCATGCGCCCTTTATTTCCGTATTTAAATACGGCTGAAGAAACAATCATTAGTTTTTTACAAGGGAGGGAAGCAATATTAAAGGGTATTAATAATATTGGTGATATTGAAATTGCTAAAAACTGCAAGGATTGTGTGCGCTTACATACAATTAAAAATCATATATCAGAAATAGGTTTTGGTTTAGAGAAAATAAATATTTTTAATATAAGCTGTTATCCTTCAATATGCCAGGCAAATTGTATCTATTGTGATATTCCAAATAATTTGACTAGTGACTATAAATTGGCTTTGCAATCAAAATATCCTAAAATGATTACAGAGATAATTGTGTATCTCCAAAAAAATCAGCTTCTTGAAAATGATTGCTATTTTCAATTTGCCCCTGCGGAAATAACAGTTACGCCTTTTAAAGATATTCTTTTAGAGGCAACTAAGAATTATAAATCTTCTTTTGCTACAAACGGTTTCATATTTGAGCAAAAAATAGCAGATTCAATAAAATTAAATTGTAGTAAGCTTAATGTAAGTTTAGATGCTGGAACAAGGAAAACATTTTTTATAATTAAAAAAAGGGACTTGTTTGATAAAGTTGTGGAAAATATGAAGAACTATCGAAAATATGGTAGAGAATATGGATGGTTAACATTTAAGTATAATATTTTGCCAGGGATTAACGATAACGATGAAGACATTGATGGTATGGTAAAAGTACTTAAAGAATTGAATCTTAAACATCTTAGTTTATCTCATGATTATCTTCTTCCTCTTAGAACAGCATTGCTTGGTATCGTTAAGTTTGTAAATTTACTTGATGAAAACAATTTTGAATTTAATTTTCATGTAAAATACTTTACAAGCGAACAAACAAAGCGCATTATAACTGAATATTATAGTGCAGAACTGGATAGCAAATTAAAGGAAAAATCTATAAACTTAATGAATATTTTTAATAGTAATAATGATTACAATAAGTACAGACTTTATGTTTACGAAGTTGAAATTAATGAATTATTAACATGTTTTAGAAAAGAAACGCGTTTTTCTATTTTGTGCAATAAAAATAAACATAAGAATCAAATGGTACTGGCTGCATTCCAAAAATTTGGTATCCCCCCCACTACCCCTATGCAAATCTCTAAAGAAGTACTTAATGAGCTTGATCGCAGTACAGATATATTTATTATTATTGATAGTAATGAAATTTCTGGCTCAAAATTTTTTGAACATATTGAACAGACAAAAAGAGCGCTGTATATTGAAAAGTATTTTTATTCATTAGTGCCAACAAAATTTTATCTGGAAAAGACAATTTCTTCAGAATATTTAGAGGATGCTTACCATAGGTGATAGATTATAATCTGTTGGTTTTAATGTTATTACTTTTGGTTTATATGATATTGCGTATTAAAAAGAAATAGAAAATAGACGTCTTACGAAAGATTATATTTTTTATTGTAAAAAACAATAATGCTTATAAAAAGAATAATAAAAGAAATACAGGTTAAAAATTGCCTCCACATGATACTAACTATATTCGTTCAAGTTAAGTAATTGAAGGAAAAACCGATAAATAAAATATGTATAGCATAGATTATATGAGGCGTGCGGTAGCCTACAAAGACGAAGGGCATACCTTCAGGGAATTGAAAGATGCGTTTGATATTCCGCCAGAAACTTATTATCAATGGAAAGAAAAGCTAGAAAACGGATACGATGGGACAAAAGTCTTTCGAGAGCGGTCGCGAAAGATAGACAAAGAGAAACTGAAAAAAGCCATAGAAGAAAAGCCGGATATGTACCTTTATGAACTGGCCCAGCTGTTTGATTGCACGCCCCAAGCGGTTTTCCTCATGCTTGAAAAACTCAATATAACACGAAAAAAAGTACTTCACTTATTATGAAAAGTCCGAAGAAAAGCGCGCAGAATTTATTACACGGCTAAATAGAGTCCCTTTTGGAAAGCGTGTTTACATTGACGAAAGCGGCGTAAATAGCTGTCTACAGCGGGAATACGGACGCGCCGTACGTGGGCAGAAAGTAGATGGCATCAAAATGGGAAGCCGCTTTGATCGGGTAAATGTCATCGGCGCTCTTTGCAACAATGAACATATAGCCATTGAATGTTAAAAGCATTCGACAGATAGTGCTTATTTTGAAGATTGGTTTGAAAATTATTTGCTAAAGGAAATTCCTAAAGGCTGCAAAGCAATAATGGACAATGCAAGATTCCACCCAAAGGAACGCCTGCGCAAACTGGCAAGGGGAAAGGTAAGGCTATTGTTCCTGCCGCCATATTCACCGGACTACAACCCGATAGAAAAATCATGGGCAAATATGAAACGCTATCTCCGGGATAATATGCATAATTATC
>Ga0268262_10003762_pt1 | contig 16147 bp, 12 predicted proteins | sample TergutNc150P3_FD_190354 | JGI IMG/M metagenome (GOLD analysis project Ga0268262, IMG submission 190354) | Nasutitermes corniger P3 segment gut microbial community from laboratory colony in Florida, USA - Nc150 P3 (SPAdes) (version 2) | ecosystem: Host-associated > Arthropoda: Insects >... | reverse complement strand
CGGCGCGCCACAGGTTCTGCCGACATACAGCAGCGGGGAGGCGGTCTCGGTCTCTGTGACGCCAAGCGGCGACGTCTATGTGGGCGGCAATTTTGGTGCTACTAACGCCGACATCTGGAAGAACGGCGTGCTCCATTGGGACCTGCCCTCAACACGCGGCTGGGGCAGCAAGACGTGCTATTCGGTGTTTGTCGTCGGCGATGACGTGTACGCGGCGGGTCATGACGACAAGCCCCTGCTGTGGAAGAACGGCGAGCTCTGGCGGGTACTGGCTCACCCCCAACTGGACGACGGGGGGTCGAATTACGATGTAGGCAGCGCCTACACGCTCTTTGTGTCGGACGGCGACGTGTACGTGGGAGGGTACTACAATGAATTAGTCGGCAGGACTACATCGGGCTATGCTATATGCAAGCAGTACGCGGTGCTGTGGAAGAACGGTGAGATGCAGAGGCTCACGAAAGGCAAATCTTCTTTGGCTTACGTCAGATCGGTTTTCGTGTCGAACGGGGATGTTTACGCGGTGGGGTATGAGTCAGGCTGGACTGCGCCTGACGGGAACCACCACCCCGAAGCCAGACATCTCTGGATAAACGGCGAGGCCATTGACTTGGGACTGTACGGAGTTCAATGCGGCGCACGTGTCTTCGTTGTGGAGAAGGGGAAGCAGGGCCTGGTCTCCCCGACAAACAACAAGGATCAGGAATGACCCCATGAAGAATCACGCCCTTAGACTGGCGATGGCATTAGTGCCCACACTCGCGCTCGCCTTTGTCTCATGCGGCGGTGGCACAGACACAATGGGGGTGACCATCAGCCCGTCCAACGTGCCCGATCTGGTCGTTGGTGGCACGACTATACTCACGGCCACGGTGCAGCCGGACACGGCCCCCGACAAGACGGTCAGGTGGTCGTCCAGCCGCCCCGAAGTGGCGGGGGTGGAAGCCACTGACGCCGCCCACGCCACGGTGACAGCCGTATTGCCAGGCACGGCCGACATAACCGTCACAACAGTGGTTGGCAACAAGACCGCGACCCGCGCCGTCACAGTCAAGCCGCCCCCCGCCCCCACGTCCTTGGCGATCCAGACGGGGCTTTATCCCTTTGTTGGCATCGTGTCAGGGGAGACCGTGACGCTCACAGCCACAGTCACGCCCCCAGATGCAGACCAAGCTATGACATGGACCAGCAGCGACTCAACGATAGCCACTGTCGAAGGCAACGGTGCCACTGCCATCCTCCGCGGCATCGGACCTGGCGACTGCTGGATCACTGTCACCTCGCAGGCCAACCCATCCGTCACTGCAAGCTGTCAGGTGTATGTGCCGATTGTTTGCACCTTTTAGACTGTAGCCCTCTTGCAATCAGCCCCTTTGAACGTATTCTGGCTCTATTCCGCCCCGACCATCGGCAGTTTCAGGCCTTTTTCCTTGGCCGTCTTGATGGCCAGTTCATAGCCGGCATCGGCATGGCGCATCACGCCGGTGCCGCAGTCGTTCCACAGCACCCTGCCCAAGCGGGCGGCGGCGGCGTCCGTGCCGTCGGCCACTATCACCACGCCAGAATGTTGGCTGTAGCCCATGCCCACGCCCCCGCCGTGGTGGAAGCTGACCCACGTGGCCCCGCCGGCGACGTTGAGCATAGCGTTGAGCAGCGGCCAGTCCGAAACTGCGTCCGTGCCGTCCTTCATGCCCTCGGTCTCGCGGTTCGGGCTGGCCACGCTGCCCGTGTCCAGGTGGTCGCGGCCAATGACTATGGGGGCCTTCAATTCGCCGGACTTGACCATCTCGTTGAACGCCAGGCCAGCTAGGTGACGCTCGCCCAGGCCCAGCCAGCAGATGCGGGCGGGCAGACCCTGGAAGGCTATGCGCTCGCGCGCCATGTCCAGCCAGCGGTGGACGTGCTGATTTTGGGGGAACAGCTCCTTTAGCTTCGCATCGGTCTTGTATATGTCGTCAGGGTCCCCCGACAGCGCCACCCAGCGGAAGGGCCCCTTGCCCTCGCAGAACAGCGGCCTGATGTAGGCAGGCACAAAGCCAGGGAAGTCGAATGCATCGCTTACGCCGTTGTCCTTTGCTACCTGGCGGATGTTGTTGCCGTAGTCAACCACTTTTGAACCCATCGCCTTGAAGTCGAGCATGGCCCTGACGTGCAGGGCGCAGGACTTGCCAGCCTCACGCGCTATCTCGGCGTGCCTTGCCGCATCCAACTGCGCGTCCTTCCACTGCTCCACGCTCCAGCCAATCGGCAGGTAGCCGTGGACAAGGTCGTGCGCGCTGGTCTGGTCGGTGACAATGTCGGGTTTGCCGACGGAGCCTGCCTTGACAAGCCCCACAAGTTTTGGCAGGACCTCGGCCGCGTTGCCCAGCAGGGCTATCGAGACGGCCTCCCTCTTGGCCGTGTACGACTTCACCAGTTCAACCGCGTGGTCAAGGTCTTTGGCCTGCACGTCCACGTAGCGCGTGCGGAGGCGGAAGTCTATGCTGGCCTGCTGGCACTCGACACAGAGGCTCACCGCGCCGGCGAATGTGGCCGCCAGCGGCTGCGCGCCGCCCATGCCGCCAAGGCCGGCCGTCAGAATCCATCTGCCGCCCAAATCGCCGCCGAAGTGCTGGCGGCCGGCCTCGGCGAAGGTCTCGAATGTCCCCTGCACTATGCCCTGCGTGCCGATGTATATCCAACTGCCGGCGGTCATCTGGCCGTACATGAACAGGCCGCGCCGGTCCAGCTCGTTGAAATGCTCCCAATTGGCCCACTTGGGCACCAGGTTTGAGTTGGCTATTAGGACCCTCGGGCTGTCGGGCGTGCTTTTCCAGACGCCAACGGGCTTGCCGGACTGGATCAAAAGCGTCTCGTCCTCCCCCAGCGCCCTCAACGTCTCCAGTATCTTGTCGAAGCAGGCCCAGTTCCTTGCCGCCCGCCCTATGCCGCCATAGACCACGAGGCTCTTGGGGTTTTCGGCCACGTCGGGGTCCAGGTTGTTCTGGACCATTCGGTAGGCGGCCTCGATGAGCCAATTTTTGCAATGCAGCTCCGCGCCGCGCGGTGCGCGGATGACGCGGCTCTCGTCCCTGCGGGGGTCTGCTGTGGGCATTGGTTCCTCCTGCCTGTAATTCTAAAACCGCTATTTACCTTCCTCTTTGCCTTCGTCGGCTATCTTCCCCAGATACTTGGGCAGCTCTATCCCCGCAAGGCCCGCCACATCGTGCAGCGGGGGCAGCGCCTTTATGAGGCCAGACATGAAGCGGCTGGTGGAGGTGCCGTCGTCCTTGCCGCCGCAACTGTCCCAAACCGTCACTTTGCCTATCTTGATGTTGCGTATGGCCTCGACCTGCAGGCCCACTATGGTCTCTATCTTTTCCGTCATCAGCAGCGTGGCGGCGGACTTCGCGTCGCCGTTGCAACTGGCCACCAGGTTCTGGTAGCCGGATGCCTTGCTCTCTAGAACCTTCTTTATGCCCTCGGCCTCGGCCTGGTACTTGAGGAGTATGGCGTCGGCCACGCCCTTGGCCTCGCGCCTGGTCTTTTCGGCCTCGGCCTCGGCGGCTATCTCAATCTTGCGCTTTTCGACTTCCTGCCGCGCCACTTCTGCGGCGTTCAGGCGCTCCTGCTCGGCCCTGTACTCCGCCTTCTGTATCTCCACCTGGGCCTCACGGCGGGCCACCTCGCCCCTCTTCAGGGCCTCAGCCTGTTTCACGGCTAGTTCGGCGTTGGTCTTGGCTATGTTGGCAAGCGCCTCGTTTTCGCCGGCCACCGCGCTGGCCTCCTGGTGCTTCACGTACACGCGCCTGTCGGCCTCGGCCTTCTTCTGCCCCTTTTCGGACTCCGCCGCAGCCTCCGCCTGCTGCACTGTAAGTCCGGCGGTGGTCTTGGCTATGTTGGCAAGTGCCTCGTTTTCGCCCGCGACCGCGCTGGCCTCCTGGTGCTTAACATACACGCGCCTGTCCGCCTCGGCCTTCTTTTGACCCTTTTCGGACTCCGCCGTGTTTTCTGCCACACGGATTTCCTTGACTTTCAGGGCCTCCGCCTGACCGATGGCGCCGAACTTCTCCTGCTCGGCCACATCGATCTTGGCCTGGTTGATGGCCTCGGCGGCCGCCTTCTTGCCGATGCTGTCTATGTAGCCCGATTCGTCCGTGATGTCAGTGATGTTGACGTTTATCAGGTATAGGCCGATTTTCTTCAGCTCCGGCTCGACGTTCTTGCGGATGGAACTGAGAAAGCTCTCGCGGTCCTGGTTGATCTGCTCGATGGTCAGCGAGGCCACGGTCAGACGCAGTTGGCCGAAAATTATCTCCTTTGCCATTTCCTCTATGTTGGTCCCCGAAAGGTTCAGGAGGCGCTCGGCGGCCGACGTCATTATCTCCTGCTCCGTGCTGATGCCGACGGTGAACGTCGAGGGCACGTTGATGCGGATGTTCTGCATGGACAGTGCCTTTTGCAGGGGGATACTGATGGTCATCGGGCGCAGGCTCATATAGGAATAGTCCTGGATGAGCGGCCAGACCAGCACACCGCCGCCGTGGATGCACTTGGCCGACTGCCCCGCGCCCACCTTGCCGAACACCACCAGTATCTTGTCGGAGGGGCACCGCTTGTAGCGCGACGCCAGAAACATCATCGTGGTGAACACCAAGATCACCAAGGCCACCACCGCCACGGCATAAGCGTTGAACGTGTACATGCTGCCTCCTTTAGTCATTCTATCGCCAAACAGGCTACAATTGTCTTTCCAAGCAAAGGAGCCGAAATGCTTTCACTGATTCTGGCCGCATCCATCGCAGTGCAGGACAGCCCCGCCAGACAAGCGGTCGAGGCGCAGGGGCGCACTCTGGCTGCCGCCGCCACGCAGGACAGCCCCGCGCCCACCCACCGCGTGCAGCAGGTGCGCGACAACGTCTATGTGGTCTATGGGCCAGGCGGCAACGTCGGCGTAATCGCGCACGACGACTACGTTGTTTTGATTGACTGCCAATACGAGAACGGTCTGCCTGGCCTGCTGGCGGCGGTGAAGACCATCTCCAACAAGCCCATCAAATACCTGATCAACACGCACCACCACGGCGACCACACCGGCGCGAACCGCGCCCTGTCCGGCCAGGTGCAGGGGATAATCGGCCACGCCAACCTGAGGGCGCGTCTGACCAAGGATCAAGCTGGTTCGGCACCCGAAAAGAAGGGCGGCCTACCCGACATACTCATAGGCGAAGAGGACCGCGTCAAGACCGACACGCTCACGCTTGCCATCGGCGGTCTGGACGCGCAGATGACCTACTGGGGCCCCGCACACACGGACAACGACATTGTTGTGGGGATGCCCAAGGCCCGCGCAATACACATGGGCGACCTGCTCTTCCTAGGGATGCTCCCCTACATCGACACGGAGGCAGGCGGCAGCTTCAACGGCCTGGTACAGATTGTGGGCCACGTCATCGGCTTTTTGCCAGAAGACACGCTGGTGATACCAGGCCACGGCACCGTATGCGACAAGAAGGAACTGGCCAGGCACCACGAGTTCCTGTTGGCGATCCAGCAGCACGTCCGCAGCAATCCAGAGATGTCGCCCAAGGAGCTTGCCGAGGCTTTCAACAAGGCCCCCTGGGAGGACAAAAAGCCCACCCCCGGCTTCGTGACCTGGGAAACACTATTCCAGGCCGCGTCCGGCAAGGGGCCAGGCAGGGTTAAATAAACCGCAGCGGCTGGACTAGAACCTATAGCAGAAACTCACCTGTAGCCAGTTGAGGTCTATTTTGTGGTTTTCCTCGGGACCTACAAGAGAGTGGGGGCCGTACTTTACGGTCTGCTTCAGATCGTTCAGTGTTGTGTAGTGCAGTTCGCAGCCTTTGTTCTCAGTGAAGCGCCACCCAGCACCTATGGACAGACCCACCGAAGCGCCGCTACCCTCCATGCTATCGCGCCAAAGCATGTCCCAGTCTTGACCGAAGAATCTTCCGCTGCCTTTCGCGCTGTAGTAGCCCAACCCGCCAAAGACATACGGACCCGCGTCCAGCGACTTGAAGCCTAAGACGTAGTCGGCGGCCAGGCCTGCCACCTTAATGCTGTAGTTCATGCCGTAAGAAAAATTGATTTGGCGGTCAAAGATTACGAAGGGCTCTTCTTTTTCTTTCGCCTTGTCGCCAAACGTCAGGTATTCGAGCCTTGCGCGGACTGCGCCGCTGTTGACCAGACCCCACTCGAAAGTCGCTGACGCGCCGAAGCCGCTCGAAAGAAAGCCGTCGAACATTTTTTCGCCGTCTGCATGGCGCAGAGAGTTCGTGTGGTACATGGCCGTCCTGCTCGGCGCAACGTAGTGGAGTTGTAGGCCAAAGCGCGGCCCTTCGGCCCTGGCGGCAAAGGCAGTCAGCAACGCCAAGGAAACGACTGTGGTTTTAAACGCACTGTTCATTGGGTTCTCCAAAGAAATAAGCGTGGCGGGGCTACGAAGACGCAAACACTAGAACCTATAGCAGTAGCTCACCTGAAGCCAGTTGAGGTCAATCTTCTGGTTTTTAGAGCTGGAACGGTACTTTATGGCCTGCTCCAGATTGGTCAGTGTCGTGTACCGCAGTTCGCAGCCTTTGTTCTCGGTGAAGCGCCACCCCGCGCCTATGGACAGTCCCGGCGAAGCGCCGCCGCCCTCCATGCTATAGCGAAAATCTACGTCTGAGTCTTGACCGTAGAATTTTCCGCTGCCCAACGCAAAGTAGCAGCCCAACCCGCCAAAGACATACAGACCCGCGTCCAGCGACTCGAAGCCATAGACGTAGTCGGCGGCTAGGTCTGCCACATAAATGCTGTAGTCCATGCTTTTAGAAAAATAGATCGGGGTGTCGAAGATTTCTCGGCGTTCTTCTTTTTTTTGTGTCTTGCCGCCAAACGCCAGATACTCGACCCTTGCGCGGACTGCGCCACTGCTGGTCAGACCCCGCTCGAAAGTCGCGGACGCGCCGAAGCCACCCGAAAGAAAGTCGTCGAACATCTTTTCGCCGTTGGCGTCGTATATGGCGGTCCCGCTCGGCACTGCAAGGTGGAGCTGAAGCCCCCTTCTGTAATCGGTGTCTTGCGCCTTTGCGGGCGCGCCCAAGAATAGGGTCGCCAACAGACCCAGAGAAACTGATAGGAGCTTGACTGTGCTGTTCACTGTGTCCCTCCATGAGTCTGTCTTTTAGACCCAGTGTGATTTTATCACCCCGTGATGACGTAAAATCAAAACATGCGGGACTTCGTAGCCTACGCCGAGTTTCTGGACTTCTGGTCCAAGTCAGTGCCCGAGACGCCCTTCGGGAGGGACGCGCACGAGAGGATGGAACTGTGTTTCGACGCAGGGCGGCTGGAAGAAATATACGACCAGACCGACGCGTTGCTTTCAATGCTGCGCGGCATGGAAAACAACGGCAGCCGCCAGGCGACCATCCTGCACCACCTCAGGCGCCTGCCAAGGTTCCCGGCACTGGACCAAGCGACCTACGACGAAATAGAGGTTTTCCAGGTCAAGAAGTTCCTGCACAACTACCGCGCCCTGATGGGGCAACTGCCGGAGAGCGTCCAAGCCCTGTTCGGCTTTGAATACAAGTCCCATGCACTCGAAGAGAGGCTGGACAGGGGCGGACGGGGCACCGAAACGTTTTACATTGCCGACGGATACAGCCCCGGGCTTGCCTCCGCCAGGGCGGAGATACTGGAAATTGACGCACAGGCGCGCGCACTGGAAGAAAAAAGGGCCGCCGAAATAAAGGAACTGTGCGGACTGGAATTCAAGGGGCGGTCGTTTTTGCTGGCTCCCAAAGAGATTATGGCGAACCGTGATTCTGTGGGTCGCCTGTTGGACATTGAGCCATACGACGACACCCGTTTCTGTGTGCGGCCCGCAAAGCCGGTCACCCTTTTGAGTCTGCTGGAAAGGCGCGGCGAACTTGCGCGGCTGGAGCGGCTCTGCGAGGGCGAGGTCCTGGTGTCCATCTCGGAAGACATAAAGGCGGAACTGCCGAACATGCTGAAATACCGCGATGCCGCGCTGGCCTTCGACCTGGCGTGGGCGAGGGCACGCATGGCACATGAATTAAACCTAATGCGGCCTGCCCTTTGCGAAGACGGCCCCATCCGCATTGCCAATGGCAGGTTCCCGCCCTGCGAGTCGGTCTGCAAAGAGCATGGCGTTCCGTACACCCCACTGGACGCCGCGTTTGAGCCTGGCGCCACGGTGGTCTTTGGCTCGAACATGGGCGGCAAGACCGTTGTCCTACAAACCGTAGCTTTCCTGCAACTGGCGACCCAGACCGGCCTCTTTGTGCCGGCGGAGACCTTTGAGACGCGCATATTCAGGTCATTCCACTACATAGGCGAAAGGCGCGGCGGCGCGTTGCACCAGGGCCTGTCCGGCTTCGGCGTTGAGATGCGGCAGTTGATGGACGCATGGCACTGCCTGTGCGCGGCGGACGGCGGAACACTGCTGCTCATGGACGAGTTCGCCAGGACAACCAGTTCTGGCGAGGCCGAGGCCATACTGGCGGCCGTGCTGGAGGCCGTAGCGCGAAAGCCTGGCACCGTGGCCCTCTGCTCCACGCACTTCCACGGTGTCCCACGACTTCATGGCGTGCGCTACCTGCGGATGGCCGGCCTGCGCAAAGACGTCCGCGCGGTTGGCAAGGATAGTCCAAACACCGACACCATAGCCGAAATCGCCAAGGCCATGACCTATCGCCTGGTTGACGACGACGAAGGGCGCGCGTCCGACGCCATAGCCGTGGCCAGGATGCTGGGCCTGGATGAAAGTCTGGCCCAACGCGCCGAAGAGTTATTCGGGTGGCGTGACCCAAAGGCAGGGGATGTGTAGCCGCGTCACCCTTCCAAATGCGATTCTGGTTCCTGCGGAGCCTGCCCTGTGCCGCCCTCTTTCGGCCCGACCAGCTTGTCCCGCAACTCCTTGCCTATTTTGAAATACACCACCTGCTTGGCAGGCACCTGAACAGGCTGGCCGTTCCTTGGGTTGCGCCCCATCCTAGATGCCCGGCTCCGCACCCTGAAACTGCCGAAGCCGCGCAGCTCGACGCCCTCGCCTGCCAGCAGCGCCTCGGTCATGCTCCTGAAAAACGTGTTCACAAGCAGGGTCGCGTCCTTTTTTGTGTAGCCCAGCCTGTCCACCAGGTGCCTGACCAGACCGACCCTCGTGAGCTTGCCCGCCGTGGCCATGCAATCCCCCTCGCCAATGGAAGCGCGTCCGCAATCATTATAGCCGTTCCCCTGCTGCGCTTTCCGAACGGATTTAGCGGACTCGCAGCAGGGTTTTGCAATAGACCCTTACAGACTGGTGGCCGCCACTTTCTCTTTTGTGAAGAACTCCAGCGTGTCGCCCTCCAAAAGGGCATCGAAGCCGTCAAGCTGCACGCCGCACTCGAACCCCGCCCTGACCTCGGAGACATCGTCCTTGAAGCGCCTGAGGGTCTTGATCTGACCCTCGAACAGCACTTCGTTCTTCCGCCTGAGCCGCACAAAGAAGGAGCGCTTTGCCAGGCCGTCCAGCACGGAGCAGCCAGCTATGGAGGATTTCTGGACTTTGAATATCTGCCTCACCTCGGCGTGACCCTGCACCACTTCCTTTTCGGTGGCGTCCAGCAGACCCACCATCGCGCCGGTGATCTCCTCTGTGATCTTGTAGATTATCTCGTGGCTGCGGATGTCTATGCCTCCTTCCCTGGCCAGTTCCCCAGCCTCGCGCTCGCATCCGACCTTGAAGGCTATCACGGTGGCATCGGAGGCTTCGGCCAGTATCACGTCGTTTTTGTTGACGGTGCCCACCGCCGCGTGGATGATGCGCACGCGGACTTTTTCGGTGCCCAGCTTCTCGAGGCTGCCCAAAAGCGACTCCATGGAGCCGTGGTTGTCCGCCTTGATTATCAGCGGGAGTTCTTTCACCTGGCCTTCCTTCAGCGTGCTGAACAGGTTCTCCAGTGTGACGCGCCCCTTGTTCAGGTCGGTGGCCTTGGCCTTTTCTTGACGGAAATTGACGATGGAGCGCCCCTTGGTCTCGTCCTCGACCACTTGGAAGTTGTCGCCCGAGACGGGGATGGACTCGAAGCCCAGAATCTGGACTGCCATGGACGGCGTTGCAATGCCCACGCGGCCGCCCCTGTCGTCGAACATGGCGCGGACCCTGCCCATGGTGGCGCCCGCCACAAACACATCGCCGACCTTCAGTGTGCCCTGCTGCACCAGAACCGTGGCCACTGGACCGCGCCCCCTATCAACCTTTGCCTCCAGTATGCTCCCTGCGGCAGGGCAGGCATAGACGGAGCGCAGGTCTCTGAGGTCGGCTACGAGCAGCACTGTCTCAAGCAGATCCTCCAGACCCCGCTTGGCCTTGGCCGATACGTTGACGCTTGGCACGTCGCCGCCGTAGGTCTCTACCTGCACACCGTAGTGCATGAGCATCTGCATGACTTTGTCGGGGTCGGAGCCTGCCTTGTCAATTTTATTGATTGCCACGACCATCGGGACATCCGCAGCCTTGGTGTGGCTTATGGCCTCGATGGTCTGCGGCATGACGCCGTCGTCCGCGGCCACCACCAGGATCACGATGTCCGTGACTTTCGCGCCCCTAGCGCGCATCTTGGTGAAGGCCTCGTGGCCGGGCGTGTCAATGAAAACCACGCTTCTTTCCCTGCCCTCTTTGTCCTCCAGATCAACGTGGTAGGCGCCTATGGCCTGCGTAATGCCGCCAGCCTCGCCCTCCGCCACGCGGGACTTTCTTATGGCGTCCAATAGGGACGTCTTGCCGTGGTCGACGTGGCCCATTATGGTGACGACGGGCGGGCGGGGCAGTTTTTCGCCGACTGCCGTTCCAACGCCCTCCTCCTGCAAGAGTTGCAGGTCTTCTTCAAAGGAGACTATGTCTGCCAGGTATCCGAATTCGCGCGCTATCTCCTTTGCCAGCTCAGTGTCCAGCGTCTGGTTGATGGTAGCGAAAATGCCCCTGTGCAGTAGTTTTGCCACAACGTCTTTGGCGGGACGGCTGCACTTTTCCGCCAGTTCCTTGACCGTGACGCCCTCGGAGAGCATCACAATGCCGATCTCTTCTTCGATGATTTCGATGGCCACCTGCCCAGCGCGGGACTTCGGCTGCCTGAGCTTCTGCTCCAGTGCGTCCGCATCCTGCTCGTGGCGTCCGCGCTTGTCGCCCTTCTTCTTACCGGTGAATGTGTCGCGGCGCCCTGGCCCCTTGCCGCCAGCGTCCATTCCAGGACCTACGCCCCCTAGGTTGGGCACAGTGGACGTGCCCGACCTTGTTGGACCGCCTGGCCGCTTGGCGCCGGGGGTCTGCCTAGGCCCAGTCCCCTGGCGCTGCTGACCGAGTCCGCCGCCGGGCCTTCCGCTCTGCGTCCCGGTGCGCCCTGTCCTGCCGCCACCGCGTCCTTGCGGCTGACCCTTGCCGCCACTGGGTCTGGGCGGAGGCAGATGTATGTAGCGCGGCTCCTCCTTGGCCTTGGCGGGCGCGACAGGCTCCTCCCCCATCCTGATCCGCGTGAAGACATGGTCGGGCTGCAACTGCGAGATGCTGGGCGGGATGAACGGTCTGCGTGGCTGGGCAATCGGGGGCGCAGGCTGTTCGTGCCTGACCTCGCCCTTGCCCGTGTTGGTGGCCATGGGCAGCACCGTCTTTGGTTGCTGTTGCTCGCCGGAGCGTTGCACTTTGTTCTGCCTCTGCTGCGAGTGCTGCGCATCATGGCCCCGCCTCTGGCCCGTCGGCTTGTTCGGCTCGTGCTTGGAATGCTCCTGCGCCGCTTCTGGACTTGTCCCCGGCTTGTGTGTGGCTTTTTGGTCTCTTTGCGCGGGCAGTGTTATGTACTTGCCTGGCTCCTGCGTCCTTGGGGGCTGGGGCTGGGCGGTGGAGACCTTCAGCCTTGAGAAGCCCTCGCCGCTCGCGGGCTGGGCAGTTATCGGCGGCGGTATCACCTTCTGCTGCTGGGTCGGCTGCTGTGCCGCAGCGACCGGTGCAGGGGGCTGAACGATGGGCGGCATTGGGGCCGGTGCCTGCGGCGCTGCCGTTGCTGTTTCTGTCTGCACTTCTGGTTTTGTCTCTGCTGTCTGCGGTTCTGGGGGGGGGTCCTTCTTGACCAACACCGGCGGCGGCTGGGGCTGCGGTGCGGGCTGCTGCGGTGCGGGCTCCTGTTGGGTTTTTACAACTTTCACTGGGGGCTGGCGGGTGGTCGGCGCGGGCTCCGCAGTGGCCTTTGCGCGGACCTTCGCGCTGAAGCTGCCGCGGACGAGGTTCTCTTGACCAGTGTCCAGGTTTGAGCTGTGGCTCTTCCCTGTGACGCCGTTTTTCTCCAGTATTTCTATGATGGCGTTGTTGCTAACGTCCAACTCTTTGGAAAGCTGATTGATTCGCATCGTGTGGTGGGGGCCCCCAGGGGAAGTGTGGTTGTAAATCGGGTGATGGACAGGACTAAGAAATCTGTCAGCCGTCGAACCTCTCGTTCACTGCGTCAATTATACGGAACGCCAGTTCTTGGCTGATGCCCTCGACGTTGAGCAACTGCTCCACTGTCACAGTGTACAGGGATTTCGCGTCTGGGAACCCGGCATTCGCAAGGTCGGCCGCGATTTGTTCGTCAAGGCCCTCCATGCCGCCAAAATCTTCAAGCAGCGTGGACGCCGCAGGGTACTCTTCCGCAGACACCTGTTCCGGCTCCGGCAGGGCGCTCCCCATGCTGTCGACGGCCAGTTGGCGCTTTTCCGTGTCGCTCCGCACGTCTATGTTCCAGCCCGTCAGTTTGGCCGCGAGGCGGACATTCTGGCCCCTCTTGCCTATCGCCACGGAGAGTTGGTCGTCTTCCACGATGACCTCCACCCTCCGCCGATCTTGGTCGGTGACCACCACGCGCATGGTCCTGGCCGGGTTCAGTGCGTTGGAGATGTACTTAGCCGGGTCATCGTCGTAGCGGACGATGTCTATTTTTTCGTTTTTCAGTTCCCTGATGATGGCCTGCACCCGGCTGCCCTTCAGGCCCACGCACGAGCCGACCGGGTCCACGTCGGGGTCCAGGCTGTGGACGGCGACCTTGGCGCGGTCGCCTGCCTCGCGCACGCAGCTCTTGATGACCACCGTGCCATCGTGTATTTCGGGGACTTCGCTGTCGAAAAGGCTGACCAAAAGCCTCGGGTCGGTCCTGCTGACGTGTATCTGCGGCTCTTTGGAGCTCTTGTCCACCTGCGAAATGACCACCCTTATCCTCTGGCCCTTGTCGAAGCGGTCGCCCCTTAGCGTCTCCGAGCGACGGAGCATCGCCTCCACGCGGTCTATCTCGAGGACAACGGAATTCTTCTCGAAGCGCTTGACCTCTGCCACCACTATCTCGCCGATGCGGTTCACGAAGTCCGTATAGACACGGTCCCTCTCAGCCTCGCGGACCTTCTGCACCAGCACCTGCTTCGCTGCCTGCGCCGCTATGCGCCCGAAGTGCGTGGTGTCCTGGGGGAGCCAGAGGGCGTCCCCCTCGGCGGCGTCGGGGCTGAGTGCCTGCGCCTCCTCCAAGCTAATTTCGAGGTCCTCCTCTTCCGCGTCCTGCACCACGGTCTTTAGCGCGTAAACGTGGAACTCGCCGGTCTCCCTGTCCATCTGGGCCTTGAAATTGCCGTAGAAATCCTGCCCCTGGAAAAATTTTTCGGCCGCCCTCTCGAGCGCCTCCTCCACTGCCGTAAAGACATCCTCTTCGGATATGACTTTTTCCGCAGAAATCATCTTAACGGTGTCAAAAAAATTTTCGCTGACCAGTGCCATCTATCTATCTCCCTATTGGCATAGGCGGGGCCGCGCCCGCCTCCGTGTGAGCTTCTTGCAAAGACGCGCCGGCGTTTTGCAGTTGGCTTGCGTGTTTGGGTTTCGGCGCCGTCTCCTCGTCAAAGGGGGCGAGCCTCGCCTTTTGGATCATGCCCAGTGGAACCTGCACCAGCTTGCCGTCCTCCTCCAGCGTCACAGAGGAGTCCGTGGAGGCCAGAATCCACCCCTTGAAGCGCTTCTGCCCCTCCAGAGGCAGGCGCGTATGCACTCTGCACAGGCGACCCTTGAAGCGTTCGAAGTGGCCGGGCTTCAATAGCGGGCGCTCCAGCCCCGGGCTGCTGATTTCCAGACCGAACTGGTACCTGAGGTCGGGGAACTCCACGTCCAGCCAGGCGGACAAACCATCGTTCACTGCCACGCAGTCGTCCAGCGACACGGGGACAGCATAGTCCTTGTGCTCGATGTACAGGCGGAGGACATCGCCGCCGTCCGATTCCAGCAGCACCAGTTCGAAGCCCAGCAGCGAAAGCTGTGGTTCCAAGCGGCTCTGTAGAGTAGAAAGATCCATGACCATCCAAAAATGAGTACAAAAAAACGGGCGAACCCGTTTGCGCTAATCGCGCCCTTCGGCGCGAACTTGCCGGGAACCATCCGCTCGCCCAGTCTGCCGGGGCGCCACGGGCCTGACAAAAAACTATTGTAGCGCCATTTGCCATAGAGCGCCCATCTTTTTTTTCGTGCGTCCCGTCACCCCTGCTGGTGGTGTGTTGCGTCAAAGAGCGCGACCGCGTTCCTTGTGACCTTCGCTTCGTAGAGGGCCTTGTCGGCGTTTTCCACCAGTTCCTTGGCGCCCCTGGACAGGTCGGTGAAGTTCGCCACGCCCAGGCTGATCGTCGTCTTGACTTGGGCGTTGAACTCCTCGTTGAACACCGGCGCGTTCTCGACCGCCCTGCGCATTCGCTCTGCTGCCTCCACTGCATTGTCGGGGGCCATGTTGGCCATTATCACGGCGAATTCCTCCCCGCCGACGCGGACAAAGGTGTCATCGGGGCGAATCGAGCCCTTGATGGCCTTGGAGACGGATACCAGCACCCTGTCGCCGAAGACGTGGCCGTATGTGTCGTTCACCGCCTTGAAGTGGTCGAGGTCAAGCATGACCAGCGCCAGCCCGCTGCGGTGCTTTATGGAGCGTTTGATTCCGTCGTCGAGCAGGCCGTCGAAGTGCCTCTTTGCAAACGCCCCCGTCAGCTTGTCCCTCAGCATCCTGTCGAGGATGGAGTCTGCGAACTTCAGAAGCGACAGCAAAGACAGGCCGATGATCACAAGGTTCGCCAGCGTCATGGCCCTGTTGATCCTGTGGAACTGGCGGTAGAGATGCTGGCCGTCCATGTCAACCCCGACCAGACCGACATTGCTGCGATGATCCGTGTCAACAATGGGCGCGTAAGCCGAAATGAGCTTCCCCCACTTGTCGCCGCTGGACGACCTGCGCCCCACGATGGCGTTGTCCCTGAAGACGCTTTCCTTTTCCAGGTTGTTGACGTCTTTGTCGCCGGGCGGGGAGTAGTCCTTTTCATTGAGGGGCTCGGCGTCCAGCAGGAACTCCGTTGTCTTCTCGTCCACCCTCTTTTCAGTGTAGATGTACTTGATGGTGCTGCTCTCCCTTTTTATCTGCGTCAGACGGCGGCGCATGTCTCTGTAGTAATCGGATTCCCGGTCCATCGTCATCAGAAAGGTCTTGTAGTCGGTGACGTCTATGGACATCATCTGGCCCACAGCCGCGGCTATGCCCTTCGCGCTGGCCTCCAGTTGATCCTGGATGTCCTCCTGCCCGATGAAGAACACCAGCGTCTGTATGCTTGCCAGCACCGCCACCAGCACGACCATGCAGAACACCACCAAGCGCCTTTTGTATCTTTTGTCGATGTTGCTCACTTGACCATCCCCCAAAAACCAAAAATGTATTCTTGCACACTATCAATTGACCGCAAACAGGGTGACAATTCCAGTTGAAAGGAGAAGCGCACATTCCAGGGTCATTGGGGCCCTAGGTCGTTGCGCGTCGTTGAACGACATGAACATGCCAAGAGTCAACAACATCATAGGCACGCTGCGCACCAGCGCGGAGATGGCGCGGCGCGAAGAGGTGCGGGGCAGGTTGGCCTTTGCGGCGGGGGCATCGGAAGACGAACTGCGCGGGAAGCTGGAAGCTCCCCCGGGGGGGCTGACGGAAGACCAAGTGGAGGAAAGCCGTGACCGCTACGGCAACAACAGGGTGACTCACGGCAAGAAGGTGCCGCTCGCGCGGCGCCTGGCCAGCGCCTTCGTCAATCCCTTCACCATAATCCTGATGATGCTGGCGGCGGTCTC
>Ga0268262_10003761_pt1 | contig 16153 bp, 12 predicted proteins | sample TergutNc150P3_FD_190354 | JGI IMG/M metagenome (GOLD analysis project Ga0268262, IMG submission 190354) | Nasutitermes corniger P3 segment gut microbial community from laboratory colony in Florida, USA - Nc150 P3 (SPAdes) (version 2) | ecosystem: Host-associated > Arthropoda: Insects >... | reverse complement strand
TAAATATCCCAAACCGCCAGAATCTTTCGGCGTTCGGCGGCAGGGTGCATTTGGTTGCGGTCTGCAACGGCGCCGCTCTTTCTTACTTTACGCTATTGCCCGAAAGTCCTCAGCGTAAAAAATTAATTGCGGATTTAATTACGGCGACAAAAAATTATGACGGATTAAATATTGATTATGAAAACATCCCTCCTCGTTCGGGCGAAGCGTATATTTCATTCCTGCGCGAGTTAAGAGAGGGGCTTCCCAAAGATAAAATATTTTCAGTTGCCCTTGCCGCCCGAACAAGAAAATTAAGCAGTGATGTTTACGATTACGAAAGAATTTTACCCCTTGTTGATAAAATTTTTGTAATGGCTTATGACGAACATTGGGGCGGCGGCACCCCTGGTTCTGTCGCGTCTCTTAGATGGTGCAGAAGTGTGGCGGATTATTCTATGAGAGTGATAGGAGCCGATAAACTTGTCATGGGTATTCCGTTTTACGGCAGAGCGTGGGAAGAGCAAAACCACCACAGGGCGCTTATTTTCACGACAATCGAAAAATTGATAGATACTCATCACATTAAAGATATTAAGCGCGAGAACGGTATACCTACTTTTGAATATGTTCCGAATGTAACTGTTACAGTTTATTATGAAGACGAGAATTCCATCTCCGCAAGAATGGAAATGTACAAGTCGATGAAAATTACCGGCATAGGTTTCTGGCGTATAGGGCAGGAGACTCCTAAGGTTTGGGATATTATTCAAATAGAGAAATAATCTGTTACTTAAAAAAACTTTCCAACGGACCAAGATACGATTTAAGCGGCGGATTATTTTTCGGATAGATAACAATCCTCTCCAGCACAAGCCCCGCTTCTAACGCGCTCACAGAAATTTCCTGTACGCCTTTTTCAAAATTAAACGACGCTTTTGTTATACGGATGTTATCCAACACTCCCTGACACCATCTTGGGTCTCCGGGACTGCCTGCACGGAAATCATCGGGGACTGTTACTATTATTTGCTTTTCGCCTTTGGATGTTTCTAGCTGACATCTTAGCGGACGCTTATTTTGCACAGAGTTAACAGGAGTCGTCCACACTTCCACATCATAATCGCCTTCATTTTTAATTAGGAAACGGTATGTAAGAGACGGCTTTTCGTCATCTTCATTAAAATCTGATGTAACTGGAAATACTTTCATGCCGCAGCCGGTTCTGCCGTAATTTTTTAACTCTGTAAAAGCGCCTTTGGAAACGTCTTTTTTAGCGCAGAAATGATTTGCGTTAATCGCTATTACATTGTTGTTTTCCAAGAATGTTTTTTCGGGTAAATCAGTGTTTATATTTTTTGCTTTTACTTCAACCGCTACCCTGCTCTCATTATCCTGTATAATAAATCTTGCTGTTTCTTCATTTTGATTGTAAATTTTGTCTTTATTGCACCTAATGCTTATTTCTTCCTGAAACTCAACCTTCCCTTTTTTAGAGCTGAGTTCAAGCCACGGGTATTCTTTACCGAGAAAATCTATCGTATAATCAAGTTTGCCTATTCCGTCATTGGCTATTTCCAGTATCACTTCGTCATTTCCGGCGTAAAGAAAATCATCAACTATGACGGTCATCGGGTTGCCGTAAGTTTTAGTGTATATCTCTTCCCTGTCCTTTCTTGAAACAACCAAGCGCGGTTTGTAAGCGGGTTCAACCTGATGCCTTACGGGGTATCTGCAATTATCTTCGTTCCATTTTGTAAAACCGATGTGCTGTTCCATTTCCATGCCAAGCCATTTACCGAATTTAAAAATATGGAAATCATCTTTAAGCGAAAGATCGTTTTCTATGCATTCGGAAACAAGGTCGGCGTATATATTGGCGAGTTTCTTTCCCTGCTCCGCGTAATGCCTGTTTTTTCCGGCGTACAAATGCATTCTTAGCAAATTGATACTGGATTTTGCTTGAAAATATATCATGCTGTAATAGGCTTTTTTTTCTCTTTTTTTAAGCGAGGAATATATTTCTTCGTTTAATTTATCGATTTTTTCCGCAAGTTCCAGCATTCTGTCGGCTTCAAGATAATGGCACGGATGGTAAATCTCGCAGTTAAGCGCTTCCGGCCGCCTTGCGGCGTTTATTTTTATAAACCCATGAAGAACTTCCGCCATTTTTTCGCGGGTTTCTTTTTTCACACTTGGGAAATTTTTATCAAACCAAAGAGCGGTATATTCGTCTATTTTATTAGGCGCATTTGTTCCCCATTTTTCAAAATCGTATGCAAGATCCATAAAATAATTAAGAGGCACTTCGTTAAATTTTATATCGCCTACGTTTACAATCCATATATCCCTTATTCCGTAATCATAAGCCATGCACATCTGTTCCCACGTACGCTCATAAGACGTTGACGCTACCCACTCATAGGAAATTGGTCCGCCGTGGTAGTCAAAATGATAATACATGCCGAAACCGCCTTTGCGCTCCCGAATATCCTCAGTGGGAAGCGTGCGCATAAAGCCGAAGTTGTCCTCGCATAACATACAGATAACGCCGTCAAGCTCGTCCCAGTCTTTTAAGCCGTCTACTCCCTCTTTTCCGTAAAAGTACTCTTCAACTTCTTTGTAAAGGGCGATAACCTGAGGCACTTCGTCTATATTTTCATTAACATGTTTTTTTATTAATTCACGCTGATTTTTAATAATATCTTTTAATAAATCGATATTTTCTTTAAGCGAAGAATCATCGCCTAACATGGAGCTGTCGCGCTCTCCCCTCATTCCAATCGTAATTATTTTTTCGTATTTGCCGCTTCTTATAAGGGCGTCCTCCCAGTACTTCAAAAGCCCTTCTTTGTTTTTATAGTAATTCCACTCATTGCCGTAAATTGAATTCGGTCCTCTTACCTTGTCCCATTCTTCGCTGGCTCTAAGGCACGGCTCATGATGTGAAGCGCCCATTAGTACGCCGTAAATATCGGCTAATTCTTCGTTAAGGTTTCCCGGTCCGTCCAGCGGGAAACAAGATGTCCACATGGCAGGCCATAGATAGTTTCCCTTATAACGCAGTAAGAGCTCAAAAACATGATCGTACATATCCGCAGTAAAGCCTTTAAAATGCGCGTTTGTCCATGTACCGAAGCACGGCCATTCATCGTTAATAAAAAATCCTCTGTATTTAACGCTCGGCTCTTTGGAAACAGTCTCTATGTCATTTGATATTTTAAGTTTTTTGCGCTTTTGCGGCTCTACATCTCCCCAGAAATGCAAGGGAGAAACGCCGATATATTCAGATAACGAGAACATTCCGTAAATTGTTCCGCGTTTGTCGCTTCCGCAGACAAGCAATGCGTTATCAATAAATTTTATGCAGAAAACTTCCCTCTTGCCGCTTATTTGCGAAGTATCAAATTTTCCTTCACGTACAAGAGTATCAACAAAATTGCTTTTACCCAGCGTTGCAAAAATAACAGTATTCTGTTTAATTTCGCCTAACTGTATTTTATCAGTAATAGCCGGATTCTTTCCGGTTACCTTTTTAAAATCCGCCGCTACTTTCTTGGCAATTCTTTTTACGCCCTCAAAAGCTTCGTTTTCAACTATAAATGTAAATTTACTCATTTTTTTACCCTGTCAGGGCGTAAAACTTCCGCTCCGTTGCGGTAAACATGACTTGTTTTAGCCCCTTCCTCAAGATAACAGTGAATTATAACTCTTACAACCCTTTCAAGTGAATTTTTAATTTTCGGTTCCTGTGTTGAAAAAAGGGCAAGATCCCCTGTCCTGCCGTTTTTGCGCAAAGCGGTGCATGGGTTAATGGCGTTAAGATCGTCCGTTAAGGAAAAAATTACGGAAACAATGTCAGTCTCATTCAGTTTGTTTAAATTAAGTATTTCATCGTACATCAAGCCGATTTGGCGGCAAATATCATCTTCCGTGTTTTCGCATTGAACGGCGCCTCTTAGCGCATAGAGTTTTTTCATCAATTTCCCCCTGCAAGAGCTATAATAAACGACTGCATCAAAATTATAACAATTCCATATATTATTAATACTAGATAAATCAGTATTTTTACAAGATAAAATTTGCGATCTTTAAAGCTATGGTAAAATTTTACGAACAATTTATAAAAAGCGCAAATACATATCATAAATGAGGAATACCTTATTACGGAAAGCAATAAAAACAGGGTTTTATCACTTAGGTTCATCTCTATAAGATAAATTATCAGAGCCGCCAGTGAAACGCAAAAACAAAGTAACAATACCCATAAGACAGGATCGGTTACACTTTTTAAATGTTTTTTTAAATTTACCTTTTCCATGTCCCTGCCGCCGTCTGCGGAACCCCCTTTACCATGTTGCCAAGAAATCAATATATGTATTATTATATAACAGTTATGAAAAAGTTTTTTAGCACCCTGCTTGTATTGATTATTATCGCGGGGGTTGGCTTTATGTTCGGTTGGGCGCAGTTTTCGGTTCCCCCCGGTAAATTCGGCGTCGTTAATTCCAAATCGCACGGAATTGACCAAAAACTTGTGCGTCCCGGCGAATTCCGCTGGATTTGGTATAAATTGATACCCACAAACGTTAAAATCTCCGTTTTTTCCCTTGATTATTGCAATTACCCTATTAATTTTAACAGCTCTTTGCCGTCGGGGAAAATCTATGCCGATTTTATCGGTCTTACAAACGCGGATTTTTCATGGAATCTTAACGGGGAGATGAGCTTCAGACTTAACCCGGAAATGCTTATTCCCGTTGTAATTAAAAACAATCTTTCAAGTCAGGAAGATTTGGACAATTATTTACAAACCGTCTCACAGAATATCGAGAGTCTTCTTTTAAAAGTTCTTTCTTCCGACGGAACGGACAGTGCCGGACTGGAAAAACTAATGTCGGGAAACTCCGATCCGTATCTTGAGATGGAAATAAAGGCATACTTCCCTGAAATAAGCGATTTTTCCATAAAAATTCAATCTGCAAAATACCCCGATTTCGTCCTTTACAGGCAGCTTCGCCTTATTTACGAAGATTTTCTTTCAAAACAGCGTGAATATGCCGTATCTACATTCGGGAAAAGGGTGGAAAACCAAATTGAAAGCCGTCTTCGCGTTGAAGAGCTGGAAAAATACGGGGAACTTTTGACAAAATACCCTATTTTGCTTGATTATTTGGCTTTGGAAAAAGGCGAATATAATAAACAGTAACCAAAAAAGCGGTAAGTTGTTGAATATATAGGAAAATTACTGTATCTTTTAACTAGGAGTTTTATGCAAAAAGCCTCAGTCTTATTATTTATTCTTTTTTTCACGTTTTCCGGTTTACTTTTTGCTCAGGATAATGAACCCGATGTAGAGCCTGACTGGAGCGATTATAAATATGAATTGTATACTAAGGGCGACCAAACTTTTTCCATTTCATTGGGAGTAGGTTTCCCTATAGCGTTTGTTAATCAGGGTAGCAAAGTTAAAAAACACAATATCGAACCGCCGATAGGAGGAACCGGTACTCTTAGTTATGTTTATTATTTAAATTCCAAGCTTTTTACAGGCGGAGAGCTTAGCCTTTTATTTCTGCCGACAGTAGCGGAAAATACGATATTCATTACTTCACTCGGAGGAAGATTCGGAACTCAATTTATTTGGAATCGATTTGAATTTCCCATTTTTGCATCTCTGGGCATGACATTACAAACATATCTTGACTATGGATATTTTGGTTATTACATGAAAGCGGGAGGATGCGCTCTTTTCAGAGCGACTAATGATTGGTCATTCGGGTTAATGTCAAATTTTTGCTGGTTTCCCCAATGGATAAAGAATGAACCTAAAAAAAATGTCGACGCATTTTTCGTTGATTTATCTCTTATCGCAAGGTATCATTTTTAATGGGGAAGGTTGGAGTATGAAAAATATTTTTAAAATATTAATTCTTATCTCGATTGTTTTTTTTATCGGTTCCTGCAGTGATCCTATATTTTATACGGTTTTTCTGGAAACTCCGATACTTAAACCTTTTATTAACGGGTCGCCAACAAATTTTGCTGAATTTAACAATTCGTTGTATGTTGCGTCAGGAAAAAAGATTTTTAAATACAATGGTACATGGTCTGAATGGATAAAATATAACGATCGAATAGTGGCTCTTGCCGCTACCAACTCTTCTCTTTACGCGCTTTATTTACAAAACGATACCAGTAACGGAAGAATCTTAAACCTTACATCCGGCGCGCCTTTAAATTTGTTAAATGTTCAATCAATTCACGCTGTTAATGATATTTTGTTTGCCAGCGTCAGAACCAGCGCCGGTAATGCTAACACTGATACATATAAGATTTATTACAAAGATGGAGTTGCCGATTTTACGGAAATTTCTTTGGTAATTCCTGAGGGAAAAACCAGTTCATGGTTAGTAGGCGTAGCTTCTAATAGCATTAATTATTATTTATGCACCATATACGGAATTTATAGTGTAGATAAGACTACTTTTGCTGCCTCTCTTATTTTAACACCGAGCGTCAATAATGATGAATTTACAGGTATTATCAGTTTGGATAATGACTATATTGCGGTAATTTCCAAGAGCGGAAGACTTTATGAAATTGATAGTGCAAATAATTTTAGAACCGTAATAAGTTCTGAATTTAATAATAACCGCAGTTCAACAGGAGCGCTTGCCGTTTGGTATAAAGAAAATACGGATCTAAATCCAAGTTTGCTTCTTGTAGGCAGAAAAGAAAATTCTTATACCACTTCTTCAGGATATACAAACGGTTATGTTGAAATTACGCTGGATACTGCTACAGGCGAAATAATAGGCTCACAATTCAACGAACCTGGACTAAATTCGCTGTCCAGCATTGATAATAATAATAGTTATGTGTCATCTTTGGGTAAACAACCTGTAAACCATATAATTCAGACGCCTAAAAATGTAGACCCAAATATGAGATTATTCGCTTCCACACAGCAAGAAGGCGTTTGGTCATACCGTGACCGAGGCGAAGGTTTAAGATGGAACGCAGAACAACCCTAAAATGGATGAACTATTTAACGAAAAAAATAAATCAACCGATTGCAGTCCCCTTGCGGACAGAATGCGCCCCCGCACTCTTGAGGACATTATAGGTCAGGATCACATCGTAGGACAGGGAAGGCTTTTACGCAGAGCAATTCAGGCGGATAGGCTTTCGTCAATTATTCTCTACGGTCCGCCGGGGACGGGGAAAACTTCTCTTGCGGCGGTTATCGCCAATACAACCCGCGCCGCTTTTGAAAAATTAAACGCCGTTCTTTCAGGCGTAAAAGACATACGCGAAGTAATAGACCGCTCGGACGACCGTTTCAGGCTTTACGGTAAAAGAACCATACTGTTTGTAGATGAAGTCCACCGCTGGAATAAAGCCCAGCAGGACGCTCTTCTTCCGTGGGTGGAAAACGGCACGGTCATACTCGTGGGCGCGACGACGGAAAATCCGTTTTTCGAGGTAAACCGCGCACTTGTCAGCCGAAGCAGAATTTTCCAGTTAAAACCGATGGGAGAACCTGAGCTGCTTGAAACCGCTAAACGCACTCTTACGGATAAAGAACGCGGCTACGGAAAATGGAATATCAGTTTTGAGGAAGGGGCGTTAGAACACATAGTTGAAGTAGCGGGCGGAGACGCAAGAAGTCTCCTTAACGCGATAGAACTTGCCGTGGAAACAAGCGTTACGCCGTGGCCTCCCAAAGAAGGGACGCAGATTAGCATTTCCATGGAAGCGGCTGAAGAAAGCATACAAAGACGCGCTCTTCTGTACGACCGAGACGGCGACTATCATTTTGACACTATCAGCGCATTTATAAAAAGCGTTAGGGGAAGCGACCCCGATGCCGCCTTGTACTGGTTAGCCAAAATGGTGCGCGCCGGAGAAGACCCGAAATTTATTTTCAGACGAATGATTATTCTTGCGAGCGAGGACGTGGGTCTCGCCGACCCAAACGCGATTTCCGTCGTTATCTCCTGCGCTCAGGCTTTTGAGCGAATAGGCTTCCCTGAGGGTAACTTTCCGCTTTCCCATGCCTGCCTGTACCTTGCAACCGCTCCCAAATCAAATACTACAATGTCCTACTTTGACGCGCTAAAAGCCGTGGAAAGCGAGGATGCCGAAGTCCCCAACCATTTGCGAGACGCAAGCAGAGACGCGGAAAGTTTCGGTCACGGAGAGGGGTATGTCTATCCACATGCGTACCGAGATCATTGGGCGGCTCAGCAATATCTGCCCAATTCATTGAGGGGAAGAACTTTTTACATTCCGTCGTCATCGGGTTATGAGGGTAAAATAAAAGAAGATGTTTTAAGAAAACGCGAATTGCAAGCGGCGATTGTGTTAGGCTCTCAATCCGATGACGCGGACGGAGAATTTTTAACATGGTCTGCGGCGGCAAAAGGACGCGAAGGCTGGTTTAAACGCCTTGAATCGGGAAGAAGCAGATTACTGTTAAACGACAGGGACGCTGTTTTTACGGCGGCTTGCGCCGCGCGGCAGGATCGGGTATTAATTCCCCTCGCTAACGACGGTCTTTTGCTTTGGGAAAGCCTTCGCGAATGCCCGGAAGGTCTTACTGCCGCGCTTGTAAACAATACGTCGGCTAAGGACGCTCTGTATCAATACGCATCCGTGTTAGATGAAACCGAAAAACCGTTAATCGCCGTAACCGATGAAATTATACCCGCTCCAAAAGACTGCGAAGAATGGTTTTCATGCTCTCAATTTGAACATATCCTGATTCGCGCCGTAAGATTAACCGTTAATCCCAAAATTCTCGCTGCCCGCGCAAAAGTTCTATTAGCAAAAAAAGGCAATACAGTATTACTCTGCTCCCCGCCCCGCTTAGGCGAGCGGCTTTCACGCATACTATTACAGGATTGCGGTCAAAAAGAACTCTCGTCAGCGCTGGAGCAGGCGGAAAACTCGTTCTTTAAAGAAGGCGCAGATCTATGGGAAGCGGAAGATTTTACCGCCGCCTTTGAGGAACAGGGTTTATCAGTCTCCGTTGAAACCATAGACCAAAAAGAAGAACGCCTAATCACCGAAAAAGACATTTCCGTGTGGTTTAACACAGAACAATCCCGATGGGGCTCCTTTATGGCAAAGACATTGAAGAACGAAGATTTTAAGGCAATAGAAGACGCCCTGCGCACAAGAGCCGCTAAGGGACCGCTGTTATGGAAGTGGAAAAGTATTTGTTTGAAAGCTACTAATGTTTAAAGTGCCGTGTCCCTGTAAAGACCATCGCTATCCCGTGCTTATCGCATGCTTCGATTGAAAGTTTGTCGTTTACTGAGCCGCCCGGCTGTATTATCGCTTTAATTCCCGCCTTTGCCGCCTCTTCTACAATGTCGGAGAACGGGAAAAAGGCGTCGGAGGCCAAAACTCTCGCCGGAAGATTGTCGTTCCAAGGACTGCCGCCTGTGTCCGCTGTTTCTTCAGACGCCGCTTTCAAGGCGGATGCGCTTCTTTCCAACGCTTGTTTTGTAGGCCATATACGGTTTACCTGTCCGCCGCCAATGCCTGTAGCGGATTGTTCTTTTACGATTAAAATCGCGTTTGATTTTACAAAAGTAACAGCTCTCATTCCAAAGACCAAATCTTTTAAGTCCTTTTCCTGCGGAGCATTCTTTGTAACTACTTCCCATTTCTCAAGCAATGCGCGGTCGCTCTGCTGAACCAAAATACCGCCGTCAACGGCGACGTATTCATGCTTTTCTTTCGGCGCTTTTTTCATTCTTATAACACGCAGATTTTTTTTCTTTTTTAACACCTCAAGCGCTTTGTTGTCAAAATCGGGAGCTACTACTACTTCCAAAAATAATTCGCCAAGTCTTAAAGCGACCGGCTCGTCTACCTTAACGTTAAAAGCTACTATTCCGCCGAATATTGACGTGGGATCGCAGCCGAAAACTTTATGATAAGCGTCTATCTGATTATCCGCAAGCGCGATACCGCATGGAGTGTTATGCTTAATTGCGACACAGCAAACTTCTTTGCCGCTTGCCGCCGAAGGAACAAGGCGGCGGACATCAGCTTCCCCTATCGGTTCTGTTCCGTCGCTTGCAAGCCCGAAGGCGCACACGGCTTTCCACGCTATATCAAGGTCTTTTATGTTATTGTAGCCAAGCTCCTTGCCGTTCAGCTGTTCCATGCCGCTTAAAACGCCCGGGTGGTCGGTATTCAAGTACAAAGCGGCGGATTGATGCCCGTTTTCACCGTAACGCAAAGATTGTCCTTTTTTAAGAGTCATGGGCAAATACGGCGGATATTCTTCGTCAAGCAGATAACGGGCAATAGCGCCGTCATAGGCGGACGTTAAATCGAAAACTTTGCCAGCAAGACGCTTTTTTAATTCAAGCGGAACATTTCCCGCTTTAAGACCGGCGATAACATCGGCATAATCGGCAGGGTCGGTTAAAACAAGCACGTCGTTAAAATTTTTGGCGGAGGAACGAAGCATAGTAGGTCCGCCGATATCGATAAATTCGATTGTTTCTTCAAGGGAAAGCCCTGCCTGCACCTTCTCGAAAAACGGATAAAGGTTGACGCATACAAGGTCGATAGTTTCGATTTTTAATTCTTTCAGGGTATCGACATGGCTTTGTACGCCGCGCCGAGCCAAAATCCCCGCAAGTATAGCAGGATGCATAGTTTTTACCCGTCCGTCCAGACATTCGGGAAAGCCGGTAACCGAAGAAACGTCGGTAACGGGTATTTTATTTTCCTGCAAAAATTTGGAAGTGCCGCCTGTCGAAATTATTTCCCAACCGGAATCGTTTAAAAATGAAGCCAAATCAAGAAGATTATCTTTGTAAAAAACACTTAAAAGCGCCCTTTTTTTCATACTACCCTCCGGCGGCATAATAACTTTGTAATAATGCTATTATACTAATATTTTCCCGACAATTTGTCTATTACAAGATTGACAAAAACCCCGAATTTTGATAAAAAAGAGTAAGCGCGGCCTTGGTGGAACTGGTAGACACGCTAGCTTGAGGTGCTAGTGGCGCAAGCCATGGAAGTTCAAGTCTTCTAGGCCGCAAATGAGTTGTAAGTCCTTATAGCGGCATGCTGTTTGTCTAATTCGCCGCCTTTCCCTTTAGGTAACGGTCAAAAATATCCTGACCTGCTAAAACAGGGACGTCGTCTTTTATTAAAATGCAGGCGCGATTTTGTATCCTTATGGCTATTACATCCATAACCACTACGTTGCCCCAAAGATCCCATGCGTCGGTTATCAGCGCTAACACTTCATATTTGCCGCTCATGTTTCCAAAAGCTTTATTCAGGGCGTCTAACTTATCTTGAATAGCGGGGTTATATTTTATCGTAAATATATTCGTTTCTTTTTTTTCACCGTACCAATAATGTTTATTGCCTTCAGGGTCGGTAAAGAAATCGCTGAAATCGACGGCGGGAAGAAGCATGATTTTTTTGTCATACCGCAGAAAATTGTTTACTACCGTATTTGCGGAAACAAGATCCGCCCAACGGGAGTCTCTTTTATACTGAGCAATGAGTCTATTCCACGTGTCGTCACCGGCTTTTGCGATATCCCCTGCCGGATCAGCGTAAATAAACAGTGTTATAAACATAAATAACAGCCAAAAAGCGGTTTTTCTTTTACTTAACATTAGATTATTTTACTATCATTCATGAGTTTTGTCTTGCATCATATTAAAAAAACTCAAAAAAATCAGTTTTTTCCTCATTTTATAATCTAAATTGATGAATTTTTTATGCCGATTATATAAGTATGAAAAAGGTACCATTTTTTCGGCTGTTTTTGAATGTTTTGTCGGTTATATTACTGCTTATCAGCGGTTGTAAAAGCACCCCTGCTGCCGCTCCTGATGTTTGGTCTTTATTAAAAAGCGGTAACAATAAAGCGCGGGATCACTTCCTAAGCGAAGTTGATGTAAACGCGGTTGATCCGGATGGAAAAACTCCGCTTCATTACGCGGCGGAAAAGAAAGATGCAGAGCTTGCGTCTTTCTTTGTTTCACTGGGCGCTAACCCCAATGTTACGGATAATGAAGGGCGGACTCCGCTTGGCATCTGTATCGGTAACAGCGACTTTAAAGTTGCCGAGGTTTTGGCTTCGGGCGGGCTTGATATCCATCAGCCTATTCCAAGCGAGGGGAACGTAACTGGGGCAATTCTCGCAATGGAGAAATCCCCTTCTGTCTTTAACGCTATTTTAACTTCGAGTACCGTAAATTCATCTGACAGAAACGGAAAAACCGTCCTTCACATAGCGACAAGCGCCGGTAATGAAACTGCCGTATCAAATATCCTTAAAATTTCCACTAACCCCATCGCGTTAATTAACAAAAAAGACAACGAAGATAAGAATTCTGTTGATTACGCGCTTGAAAAACCATACTCCTTAACGCATATTTCCATAGCCGAACAGTTAATTTTAGCCGGCGGCTACTGCGATAACCAGATTTTCTCCTATTTTGGACCTGCGGTTCGCAGCGGAAACTACAATATCCGCCGAAATGAAGGGCTTGCCCCCATTCATTATGCGGTAATCGATAACTATACGGGGCTTATTTATTTCCTTATTAACAAAAAAGTCGATTTAAACATAAAAACAACATCGGGCGCAACGGCTTTACATGAGGCGGCGCGTGTCGGTAACAAAGATATTATCGCGCTTCTCATAAAGAACGGAGCCGACGTTAACGCCAGAGACGGAAAGGGTAACACTCCCCTTCATGTCGGAATACCGGCTAATGTTTACTTAGAAGTAATAGGAATGTTAATCGCCAACGGAGCCGATGTTAATATTCGCGACGAGCACGGCGACACCCCTCTTCATATTGCCATTATGTTAAACCGTTCCCCTGAATCAATACAATTATTCTTAAATTCAGGAGCCGACGTTCATATCAGAAATATAAACGGTAAAACTCCGCTTTATATCGCTGTTCAGGAACGCAGACTTGCGTTAATTCCGCTCTTATTGGCTGATGGCTCCGAAATATTCGCCGCGGATAACAGCGGCGTTACTCCTTTTGACTTAGCGGTAAAATCTAACGACGGTACTTTTAATTTATTAATTACAAACGATACTGTAAATCAAAGAGACAGCAACGGCAATACAATGCTCCATTGCGTAGTAAATAACAAAGGCTCTGCGGAGCAAATAGGCAGAATACTCGAACAACGCGCGGTTGTGGACTCAAGAAACAGAGCCGGAGACACCGCTCTTCATATAGCAGTCAGGCTGAATCAGAGAGAAAGCGGCGAATATTTAATTTCACGCGGAGCGAGCATTTTTTCGCTTAACAGCGCGGGAGAGAGCCCGCTTTTCCTCGCTCTTGGAACGCCGACAGGTATGCGTGAATGGATTATTAATCCCACAACCATTACCGCAAGGGACGGTTTAGGGAACAATATGCTCCATTATGCGGCTGAATGGGGCTTAAATAACGCTATTACATTGATTATAAGGGGCGGTATTCCAGTTGATACCCAGAACGCTACAGGTCAAACTCCCTTATTTATGGCTACAAAAAGCAACAGCACTGCTACTTTGAAAATCTTTGTTGACAATAACGCTAATCTTAACGCCCGCGACAGTCAGGGTAATTCACCGCTTCATGCGGCAGTGCGCTGGAACGCTTTAACATCAATAACGTTCTTGATTACAGCGGGAATTGACGTTGATGTTCATTCATTAAACGGCAGTACACCGTTACACGATTCTGTTACTCTTAATTTACCGGAAGCCCAGGCGTTATTAATCAGCAAAGGAGCCAACCTTGAAAGCAAAAATATCGACGGTAATACTCCTTTAATGGAAGCCGTAAGAGGCGGTTATACAAACTCTATAGATAAACTTATTGCGAGCAACGCCGACACATCAACAAGAAATACAAGAGGCGACACTCCCCTTCACATCGCCGTCAGTCTTGAAAAAATCGATATTATTACAAAACTTCTTAAAACCGGAGTTTCAATTCATGCGCGTAACACAAAGAACAGAACTCCTTTCCAGATGTCACTTACCATGTCGCCCAGAATTGTATCCGCGCTCTTGGAAAATAACAGAATTAATATTTCAGACGACTTCGGCAATTCAGTTCTTCATGTTGCGTTAAACGAAAGGGCTGAGGACAGCATAATAAGGGTAATAATCAGTCAGGGAGCAAGAGTAAACGCTGTTGATTACAACGGAAAAACTCCATTACGTCTTGCTCTTGATTATGAAATGCTTGAAGCGGCGAAAGTTATCGCTGATTCGGGAGCAGATCCTTTCGCTACCGCGGTTGACAATAAATCACCCGCGGAAATTGCCATTGCCAAAGGCGAAGTATACATAAGAGCGGTTTTCTCAGGCAGGGCGATAAACGCGAAAGACAGTTCCGGTAACACCATTCTGCACTACACTGCAAGGTTAGGTACGCCGCAGTTAATTACGGTACTGTTTGAATTAGGCGCAAACAGAAGCATAAGAAACATTGCCGCGGAAAGCCCAAATGATATCGCCTTAAGATGGAACAAGAGAGACAATTCAGAGTTGTTAAGATAGTTCAGATTGATAAGAAAAGTGCCCCGTCAAGGGGCATTTTTTTTTGCTGTTGACAGACGCGAGTGTAAAAGATAAATTGAATTAAGACAGACTAGCTCACTTGGATAGAGCGTCAGCCTCCGGAGCTGAAGGCAGCGAGTTCGAATCCCGCGTCTGTCATGTAGTATAATGTATGCGTAAAAAATTTATTCCGTAGGCAGGCAAAAGTGCGTGCTGTAAAAACTCTGGGGGAACGCCGCCTCCGAGCCCCTTTCAGGGTCTCTCCGTCTAAGAACCCCAGAAGATGTTTTTCCATCACGCATTTTGCCCTGCCTGCGTTACATTATATGTGCATACATCTTTCGGCACTTATTAAAGATAAATAAAATGGGCAGTATGAGTATCAGACACCAATTTTATAATAAGCGATTAAGATGTATGCCCAATAAAATACTTGAGGGGTGGCGGGAAAAACGAAATTGACGTGATGACGTAAGTCAGCACGGCGATTTTTTTTCCCGACAGGACCCCAAGTAAACTTTTTAGGCATACATCTTGCCTTAACTTGTTAATAAAGTGACAATGTGTTAGATCTTCGTGTTTATTAGCGTAGTTAAATTCTTAGGCTATTTATTACCAAAATTGACACTGGGGATCTTGGGTACGGAATTCAACGCTTCTTTGTTCTCCGCTTTAATAGCCATGTAGACTTCTTCACGGAAAACTTTTACTTTTTTGGGAGCGTCAATGCCGATGCGTACTTGATCGCCGCGGATCTCTATAATCGAAATCTTTATATCGTCGCCGAGTATTACTCTTTCATCAACTTTTCTTGAAAGTATTAACATAATGGTTATCCTTTATTGTTTAATTCGGCCATAATGTCATGCTTTGTCTTCCATTTTGCGTCAGAAAGAATCGCCTGCATTCCTGTCTTGTTTTCTTTGTTAATGATTAACGGTCCCTGAAGATTAGCGGTCATGGGACTGCCGTCTTGAGGGATTGTTACAATTACAAATACAAGAGCGTTATCTGAAGATGTAATGCCTATTTCCGCAAGTTCTTCGTTTGTTACATTCGCTTCATAATCTTTGCGGAATAAGAACGGGTTTATTATGACAAACGCTATCTCTTTTTCATCAACGGATTGAAGCCATAAAAACGGCAGATTTTCAGAATCGAATAATACATATTCAGTATAATCCTCAAAGCCGAAAAGCCCCAGAGGAATAGTTACTTTTTGACTCTCATCAACTTCCATAGGCCCATAGGCTTTAGTGTCAACTTTCATTTTTTACTCCTATCTAAGGAAATCGAGCAGAGACATCGGCAGTATTTTTGCCGCTGTCTGTAGGGCTGCCTGATGCGCTTGTTGAGCCGTTTTTAAGTTCATCATGGCGTCCGCTAAATCGACTCCTGTTTCGCGTCCGAGCATATCTGTTACGTTCGGAATCTGCGCGTTTATTCTCTGCCACGCATAATTCGCTCTTTCATAACGGCTGCTTACATCCGCTAATCTCATTGTAACATTTTTCAGCGCAAGATCCATTCCCCCAATGCCCTGACTTCCGATAAATTCCTGGTCTCCCCTGTAAAGCCCGTCCCTTAAGCGAATTA
>Ga0268262_10003760_pt1 | contig 16159 bp, 14 predicted proteins | sample TergutNc150P3_FD_190354 | JGI IMG/M metagenome (GOLD analysis project Ga0268262, IMG submission 190354) | Nasutitermes corniger P3 segment gut microbial community from laboratory colony in Florida, USA - Nc150 P3 (SPAdes) (version 2) | ecosystem: Host-associated > Arthropoda: Insects >... | reverse complement strand
TTATTTGGTAATGGTAAAATAATTTTTGCATAACGGGAATGTGTGAAATAAATTGAGAAAAATCAAAACGCAACTTTAATCTCTGAGGGTTAAATTCCCCGTCGCTTGCGGCGATAAAAGTAAATTGCCTCTAAACGACACCCCGCTGCTTGCGGCGGGGAGGTAGCACAAAGTAAATGAATTTTTATTAAACTCCTGATTTTTGTTTTAGCGAATAGTATTTTAATGTTCAGGAGGTTTATTGTGGAAGAAAACTTTAATGTTTCAATCCCTAAAATGTATTCTGATGAATATATTGCTATTGTTGCAAATAAAGTCAGAGATGTTTTAGAGTTGAAATGCCCATACTCGCCGGAAGAGGCGGTAAGAAAATTGGACGGCGAAATTCAAGAAACCATAGAAGATGAATATATTGATGCGGAAATAAAAAAGTACGGAGACGATAAGTTTATAATCCGATTAAACAAAGACAAGCCCGAAAATAGAAAAACTTTTACAGTCGCACACGAATTAGGGCATCTGTTTTTACATATGGGTTTTATAATAGACCAAGACAGGTGGAATAGTATCGACAATTATCAGGATTCCGCCTTTTATAGAATGTCTGGCGACAACGGTATGCCGGGGCGATACAAACAGGAAGAACACGAGGCAAACGTATTTGCGGCAAACTTTTTAATGCCGGAAGAGGAATTTATTAGTGTCGCTAATCAATATTTAGACAATGGAAGATGTAATACCGAATCATTAGCAAACCATTTCAATGTGTCAGAAATGGCTGTTATAAATAGAGGAAAATGGTTGAGAGTTTTTGAATGGTAGGAGATGGGATATAATGGGAGAGGACGGGTATAAAAACAAGATAAAAGAATCTTTGTCAAATGCTGATGGTAATTCTCCCGCTACAAGTGATTTTGAGGGGACTTACTTGTTTTTTCCTTTTGACTTAGTAAATTCCACCGCATTTAAGAATAGAAATAAACAATGGGGAAAGTTATTCGATGGGTTTGTATCGCAAAGTAAAATTCTTATGGAACAAGAATTTCCTTTCATAAAAATATGGAAAATGGTCGGAGACGAAATTTTGTTTTATATGCAAGTGAAATCCGATGACGATTTACATTTTGCGCCTAAAAAAACTTATGACGTTTTACAAAAATGTATTGGGTTCATAGAAATGTATGAGGGAACTAAATCTAATCTTTCTATTAAAGCAACAATTTGGTCAGCCGTTGTTTATGACTCGGAAGATAAAAACACCGAAGATCGTGATAATATTATAATTAAAGAGAAAGATGTTGATGATTATATATTAGATTTTTTAGGATTAGATATCGATACAGGATTTAGAATATCGAAATTTGTTATCGGTTCTGTTTTAGTAGTCGATGCAAAATTAGCATGTTTGATTGCTGATTTGGAAAAGGAAAAGAATGACAAACATTTTTCAAATTTTATGCGAATAGTATCTTATCAGCAACTTAAAGGAGTTTGGGACAACAGATATTATCCGATAGTGTGGTTTAGAAGCGAGGGGTGGAACAATCCGAGAGAAATATTTGTTTATGATGAAAGATTTAACAGCGAAATAGTAAAACAAATTTTTGACACAGATGAAAAATGTTTAGAAGAAGTATCTTTACTTCCAAAAATATTCAAATACTTAGACAAACTTGATGATGTTGAGAATTTGAAAAAGAAAATAGTAAATAAATCTAACCCGATTCTCATTCCAAAAACGCCAAAGGACAAATTGTGCGAAATGCACATTGTTGCAATATGCGTAAATTCGAATGATGAAATTTTAATAGCCAAAAGAGCGGAAGGCAAAAATACATTACCGAATATTTGGGAGTTTGGGTGCAGTCAGTTGCGCATTAATCAAGATTTTATATCTGCCATAAATAAAGATTACAACAACGACTTTGGCATAAAGTTAAACCTTATAGAAAACGCACCCGTTTCTACATATACTATGGGAGACATAAAAAGCCGTGTAGTTCCCGGACTAATATTTGTATGCAGAATAGAAGAAAATGAAAATAATATTAAACTTGACAATAAAAAGCATTCTGAATACAAATTCGTAAACAAAGAAAACTATAAGGACATACATAAAAATGAAGCAGTTTCAGATTTTCACAAGAGAATTGAAGATACATATAAATTGTTAGAGAGAAATTACAAGAAAACCGAAAAACGTCCTCGTCAAAAATAATTCCACTTTTAATAAATCTCCCTCTTCCCCCTTTGTACAATGGTATATTGTCAAATCAAAAAGGAGCGGAAATAGATTATCCATCTTCTCCCTCTTTCGGTAAATTTGCCGCGTCGCTGTGTAGCCACCCCGTTTTTTGTCGCCAACTTGTACAATTCATTTTGTCTCGTTTCACATATGGAAAATGTTTCTCAATATTTCTTTCGCTCCAAAAATTTGGTCGTCAGACAAACTTGACACTTCGCTTTTGTCTTTGTCGAGTAAGTTGTTTGCAGCAAGGATAAAATCGGAAGAATTTAAGTCATCAAATTGTTTAAACATCGTTTGACAACCTCTTCGTTAAAAAAGGATTAACGATGCAACCTCTATGTTTTCAATTTCCATAACTCTATTCAAAATCCGTTTGTAAAACGTCGTAATTTTGTCTCGGCAGAACGTACAAAAAGCGTTGCCAAATCGGGGGGACGGGTTTTTTATCGTCCTTTTTGAAAAACGAAAGCAATTTTTGCAAAAAATATTTTTTGTCGTCGTAAAAAAGTTTTTTCGCCCCCGGACAGCAGGAATACAGATACGACGTGCGAAAATCGCACTGTAAATCTATAAGCAATTCAAAAAATTCTTCTGCGAGTTTGTCGTGAAGCGCGGTGAGCGGAAACTTTTCGTTTTTGTCTAAAACGTGAATTTTCGATAATTCTTTTATTTTTTGCAAAATTTCGGCGTGCTCTTTTTTTACGGCGAAATGAATTTCGGCTTGCGGATATTGCCGCTTCAAAACGCGGATTGTCGCAAACGTCTGCGTAATTTCGTCGCTTTTATCTAAGCGTATAATCAAGATTTTAGAAAATTCCAATTCACAAAGCGGTATTCTTTTCGGCATAACTTATCCCAAAAGTTTTTTGTCGAACAATTCGTCTATTTCTCTCTTGGCAAACTCGTCAAGCGGCAGAAGCGGCGGCAAAACCTGCGGCGAATAATTATCCAAAATTACGCAAAGCGCATATTTTATCCTTGCTATCTGGTCGTCTTTTCTAAAATGCGACGCAATTTCGCAAATTTTTTTTTGTGTATTTTCGGCGCTCTCGTAATCGCCGTTTCGCAGTTCGTTCCAAATCTTTACGACCAAACTCGGGCAATAATTCGCCATTACGGAAACCACTCCTTTTGCGCCTTTTTTGTAGAAATCGTAAATAAGCGAATCGCCGCCGCAGACATAACACTGCGTATGTGGAATAAGCGTTTCGTCTTTGTCGGAGTCCTTGAGCGCGGCGTGAGGCACGGATTTTAGAATTTGCGCCGTGATTTTATTTTGCGTGTGCTTGGTGAAATTATACAGCATACACTCAATCTTTGTAGAACTCAGCGCCTCGTTCAAAAAATCGATTATACCTTGCGCCGGCGCGCTCGCAAAGAAATACGGCGGCATCAAAGTTATGCCGTCCGCGCCGTGATTTTGTGCGAATTCCATATTCTTTTTAACCTCTAAAACAGAGGCGTCCGAAACGTTAAAAATTATTTTCCCGTTAAATAATTTGCGCGTAAGTTCAAATAATTTACGCCTTAGCGGAGTTCCCGCCGAAAAAAATTCGCCGGTAGTTCCGCCGCAAAGAATTTTTGAAATTCCGTTTTCCTGCAAAAAACCGATATGTTCGGCAAGCGCGGTTTCGTCTATTTGGAAATTTTTTACCGGCATCGCGGCGGCGGCTATTACGCCTTCAAAAATCGAATTTTGGCTCATTGTTTAATTCCGTTGCTGATTTTTTTGTGTAGAAAATAAATTATTTCAGATAAAAAAAGAGAATAAATTTTCACAAAAAATAAATTTCCCTTGACAAACGCCTCAATACAAATATTGTTTTACTGACCGAAAGTTTTTAGTTCGTTATAGAAAGAAACGCCCGATGTGCGCCGAACTCATAAAACAAGAAGCGGTTCTTTGTAAACATTGCGGTCATATGGGGTCTTCTGAAAAACTTTCCCGCGAGGAGTTGTTTGATGGAGAGTGGGAAATCAAGTTTGGACGATAAGACGAGTCGGGGGCGGAGAAATCCGTTCCCGCTTTTTTTGTTTTTTTTCGGTGTGCAGATAGTATATTTGTGGGAAATATTTATACGACAAGAGCAAACTATGGAGCAATCGCGCGAAGAGAGCGACAGAAGAATAGCGCAGCACGAAAAAGAGATGTCGGAGTGGCGGGAAAAGCAAAAAGAAGCCGACATACATCCTAATTTTGTAGAGACGGTAGCGAACGATAAAGTGTCTCAATTTCGCAAGTATTTTCCCGAATACAAAAATTACAAATTATATTTGGGCATAGCGGGATTTTCGTTTGACGACAGCGTTATTGAAGAGGCGAAGAATCGCGGTATCGGAATAATTCGTCAAGTCGGCGACGCGGTAGAAATTGACGATAAGGACTTGAAAGCGTATTGAGTTTGGTTTGACGAAAGTTTATATTGGCGAGGCGGGATTTTGTCCGTCTCGTTTTTTTGTTTTTGCATCGACCAGATAGTATTTTTCATGGCTGATACGCTGAAAAATGTTTAAAATATCCATTTTCGCGAAAAACATCATCGGTTATTTTGCGGAAATAATATTTTTTAACGGAAAACATTGAAATCAAAAGGAAGATTAGTTTACGCCTGTAATAAATAACAAAAACATAATAGTCGCAATGAGCGGCGGGGTGGATTCTTCCGTCGCCGCGTTTTTACTTAAAGAACAGGGATTTTCTCCGACCGGCGCGACGATGTGTTTCGGTCTTATGGACGGCGGTAAAAATCCAAGAAGTTGCTGCGACCCGCAAAGCGTTTCGGACGCAAAAAGGGTATGCCTGAAATTAAACATCGCCCACCACGTTTTTGATTACGCAAAAGAACTCAAAGAATTTGTTATAGACAATTTTGCGGACGAATACAAAAAAGGCAGAACGCCTAACCCCTGCGTGCGCTGTAATTCGTTTTTGAAATTCGACTTGCTTCTGCGGCGCGCCAAAGAAATGGGATTTTCTGCAATCGCCACCGGACATTACGCAAAAATCACGGAAGACGAATCGGGTTTTCATTTAGAAACAGCCAACGATACAAAAAAAGACCAGACGTATTTTTTGTGGGGAATAAAAAAACGGGATTTGCCCGATATTTTGTTTCCGGTTTGCGATATCGAAAAAACTAATTTGCGAAAAATAGCCGAAGATGCGGGGCTTCCTACCGCAAAAAAACAGGACAGTCAGGATATTTGTTTCGTAAGCGATGGAAATTACAGAACCCTTCTTGCACGATACGGAGTCGAATCGAAAGAAGGAAAAATGCTCCACACAAACGGTAAAATTTTGGGAAAACATTCGGGTATCGAAAATTATACAATCGGACAAAGAAAAGGACTAAAAATCGCGCTTGGCGAGCCGGCTTTCGTAGCAAGCATAGACGTGGAAAACAACATAGTAGTAATCGGAAGCAGAAATGATTTGCTGTCGGGCGGCTGCATAATCGGAAATTGCAACGAATTTGAAAATATCGAAGGAAATTTAAGCGTAAAAATCCGCTCGACGATGCTTCCGGCAAAGTGCAAAGCGCAGAAATTAGAAAACGGCGAAATAAAAATCATCTTCGACGAACCGCAATTCGCCGTCACCGCCGGACAATCCGCCGTTTTATACCGCCAAAACCGCGTCGTCTGCGGCGGCATAATCGAAAAAAGAGAATTTTCAATTAGTAAATTGAAAATTTGAATGTTTATTATTATTTTTTTATTTTGCGGCGGATATTATTTTTTTGGCGAATTACAACAAAAAGAGTGAAATATTATGTCTCAAAATTGGCTTGACGATTACAAAAAACATGCGGAAGAACGAGCAAAATCCGGTATTCCTCCCCTACCGTTGAACGCGGAACAAACGGCGCATCTTTGCGAACTTCTTAAAAATCCTGTCAGGAACGAAAAAGAATTTTTGCTTGATTTGTTTGAATACCGAATAACCCCCGGTGTGGACGATGCGGCGAAAATAAAAGCGCAATTCTGCAAGAAAATAATTTCGGGGGAGGAAAAATCTCCGATTATAAATAAACTTGAAGCGGTAAAAATTCTCGGTTCAATGATTGGCGGATATAACGTAGAACCGCTTATCGAAGCGTTGAAAATCGACGAAACCGCACAAGCCGCAGCAAATTATTTGTCCGCTATAACGCTTGTTTACGACGATTTCGATAAAGTCGCAAATTTGAGTAAAACTAACGTTTTCGCAAAAAATGTCGTCGAAAATTGGGCTGAGGCGAAATGGTTTTTGAATAAAAGCGATTTCCCGCAACGATTGGAAGTAAAGGTCTTCAAAGTTGACGGAGAAATCAATACCGACGATTTTTCGCCGGCTTCTCAGGCGTTTACGCGCCCCGACATTCCGCTTCACGCTTTGGCGATGGGAAAAAATAAGTTTCCAAACGGAATTGAAACCATAGCGAAATGGCGGGAAGAGGGATTTACTGTCGCGTTTGCAGGCGACGTGGTAGGTACAGGTTCAAGCAGAAAGAGTGCGGTAAATTCGCTTTTGTGGCACATAGGAGACGACATTGATTTTGTACCGAATAAAAGACGTGGCGGAGTAGTTCTTGGTGGCGTTATCGCTCCGATATTTTTCAATACCTTGCAGGACTCCGGCGGACTTGCGATAACTTGCGACGTATCAAAACTTCAAAATGGCGACGAAATAGTTATCGATACGCAACGTTGCGAAATCACGAAAAACGGACAAGTTTTATCTTCGTTTCAACTAAAACCCGCGACGCTCAAAGACGAATTTCGCGCAGGCGGAAGAATAAATCTGATTACAGGAAAATCGTTGACGCAAAAGGCAAGAAACTTTCTAAATTTACCCGAACTTGAAAACGTTTTCACAAAGATTCCTCACATTAAAAACGAAAACGGACGGCAATATACGTTAGCGCAAAAAATCGTCGGACAGGCGTGTAATGTCGAAGGGGTATCGCCGTTTGAAAGCGTCGAGCCGAAAATGACGACGGTAGGCTCGCAGGACACTACGGGACCGATGACCGCCGACGAACTGACGGAACTTGCCTGCTTGAAATTTCAAACGCCTTTGTTTATGCAGTCGTTTTGCCACACGAACGCATACCCCAAAGCCAGCGACATAATAACGCACAAACGCTTGCCGAAGTTTGTGGAGGAACGCGGAGGAATAGCGCTGCGTCCGGGAGACGGCGTAATACATTCGTGGCTTAACCGGCTTCTAATTCCCGATACAGTAGGAACAGGTGGGGACTCGCATACACGTTTCCCTATTGGAATTTCGTTTCCAGCCGGAAGCGGATTGGTCGCGTTCGCCGCCGCTTTGGGTTTTATGCCGCTTGACATGCCCGAAAGCGTTCTTGTAAAATTTAGCGGGACGTTGAAAAAAGGCATAACCGTTCGAGATATTGTAAATTCCATTCCGTATTTCGCGATAAAAAAAGGAATGCTAAGCGTTCCCAAAAAGAACAAAATTAACGTTTTTAACGGACGTATTTTGGAAATTGAAGGACTTGAAAACATTTCGGTCGAACAGGCGTTTGAACTGACCGACGCCTCGGCAGAAAGAAGCGCGGCGGCTTGCACTATCGCGTTAAGCGAAGACCGCGTTAAAGCGTTTCTGGAAGAAAACATAAAGTTTATGCAGGAATTGATTACAAACGGCTATCAGTCGAAAGAGGCGCTGCAAAACAGAATCGACGCGGTAAAGAAATGGTTGGAGAATCCGGTACTTCTGAGTCGTGACGAAAACGCAAAATTTGCCGAAATCTTGGAAATAGATTTAGGAGACATTACCGAGCCGATTGTCGCCTGCCCTAACGACCCTGACGACGTTAAATTGCTTTCGCAGGTTTGCGGAGTAAAAATCGACGACGTGTTTATCGGAAGTTGCATGACGAGTTTAGAACATTTTCGCAACGCGGCAAAAATCTGGAAAGACGCTTCGATAATGCGCAATACGACGCGGACTTTTGTAGCGCCGCCGACAAGATTTTATCACGAACAACTCAAAAACGAGGCGGCGTTTGCGGCGTTTAATCAAATCGGTGCGACAATCGAACCGGCGGGATGTTCGCTTTGTATGGGAAATCAACTGCGTGTAGGCAACGGCGATACGGTATTTTCCACTTCTACAAGAAATTTTGACGACAGGATGGGGAAAAACGCGCAGGTTTATTTGGGCAGCGCCGAACTTGCGGCTATAATTTCCAATACCGGAAAAATACCGGGCGTCGAAGAATATTTTGCGCAAACGGCTAACATATAACTTTAACCTACTTTTCACAAAATAAAAAAGACAAGAAACCGCTCCCTGTCTTTTTTATTTTGCTAAATAAGTCAATTTGCTTAACCTTTAATATTTGAAGTGATTTGACACCCCTCTTTTACAATATATTCGTGAAAACGTTTACTACGTCTTCGTCGTCTTCGATTTTGTCAATTAACACTTCGGCTTTTTCGTATTCTTCGTCTGAAAGTTCTATCGGCGAAGTGGAAATTCTCTGCAAAGTCGCCTTTTTCGGAGTAACGCCGAGTTTTTCAAGACCTTTGGAAATATTGCCAAATTCCGTATAATCGCCGTAAAGATAAATCGTATCGTCGGTTTCTTCCATATCTTCCAAACCGAAATCTATAAGTTCCAATTCCAACGAATCGACATCGATTCCGCTGCGTTTTTCAACCTCGAAAACCGCTTTGCGCGTGAACATAAATTCCAGTGCGCCGTTTTGAAGCAACTGTCCGCCGTGTTTGTGAAAATACGATTTTATATTGGCGACGGTGCGGGTGTTATTGTCGGTCGCGCACTCGATAAAATACTGAACGCCGTTTGCGCCTTTGCCCTCGAAAGTGACTTCCGAAATGCTTTCGGCATCTTTTCCGCACGCTCTTTTTATCGCTGCGTCGATGTTGTCTTTTGGCATATTTTCCGCTTTAGCGTTAAGAATCGCCGCCCGCAGTTTCGCGTTCATTTCTGGGTCGGGAACTCCTTCTTTTGCGGCAAGCGTAATGGCTTTGGATAATTTCGGGAACAATTTCGACATTTTGTCCCATCTCTTCATTTTTCTTTCTTTACGAAACTCAAACGCTCTTCCCATAATAAAATCCTTTTTGACTTTTGGTTTTGAAATTTCGTATAAAAATAATAACTTTTCCAAATACTCCGCAAGTAAAAACCGTTTTACAGGCGAATTTCCTTAAAAAAGTTAAAACGGGAGAATCGGGTAGTTTTAAGCGATTTTCCCGCTCACAAAATACTTTCCAAAATCTCTTTTGCCGCCGAAGACGGATTTTGCGCGCCCGTAACCGCCCTTCCGACAACCAGAATCGTCGCGCCGCCGGCTATCGCCGACTGCGGAGTCGCAACGCGCTTTTGGTCTTGACTGTCGGCTCCCGCAAGGCGAATACCCGGCGTTATTATTTCAAAGCCGTCGGGAACAAATCCTTTTACCGCAGATAAATCCGCCGCCGAACATACGATTCCGTCAAGTTCGCAGTTAAGCGCAAGTTTCGTCAAATGCGCCACCTGCCCGTCCACATCGCCGCTTATACGCATTTCGCCGTTCATCGCCGCTTTATCTATACTTGTAAGAATAGTTACGCCTATGATTTTGGGAGCGTTTTGCGCCTTTTTCGCCGCCTGCGCCGCCGCCGACATCATCGCCGCGCCGCCGATAGTGTGAATAGTCAAAAAATCTACTCCGTGATAAACAGCCGCGCAAACCGCCTGCGCGACGGTGTTTGGAATATCGTGAAGTTTCATATCCAAAAATATTTTCGCGTTATTTTTGCGAATCGGCTCGAAAAGTTTATCGCCGAAACGAATAAACTGCTCAAAGCCAACTTTGTAAATCCCGATGAATTGCGACGTTTCGCATATCAATTTTTCAAGCGCAAGCAAGTCGTCGTTATTGTCCAAAGCAAGCGCAATATTGTTTTTTGAAGCCATAATCCCGCCTTAGTTAAAATATTTAATTTTTTCACCGAAGTTTTGCGTCAAACAAAATACTATTTGTACATCAGTCGCCTGACTGTCCGACTTTTCCTGCGACGTAATACGATAAGGAATTTATAATTATGACTATAAGAAACAAAACCGCAGCCGTCGCAAACGCCTCGTCGGCGTGAAATCCTTCGCTTGATATGCAATACAAATGTACCGCCAAAGTGCGTCCGGACGAACCGAGATTTTCGGCGATATTGACCGCAGTTCCCGCAGTAAAAATCAAAGCGGCGGTTTCCCCCAAAATACGCCCGATGGATAAAATTACACCCGCGAAAATTCCGTGAAAAGCGCTTGGAAGAATTATTTTGAAAACCGTTCGCAGTTTTCCCGCGCCAAGTCCGAAACTTCCTTCACGGTAAGTGTCCGACACAGCCATAAGCGCCTCTTCGGCGGTTCTCATAATAAGCGGCAGAATCATTATCGCTAACGTAAATGCGCCGGCAAGTATCGAATAACCCATTTTTAGATAAATCACAAAAAACAGCATTCCGAACAAACCGAAAACTATCGACGGAATGCCCGTAAGCGTTTCGGCGGCAAGACGGATGAATTTGACGAACTTGTTTGATTTTGAAGCGTATTCAGACAAATACACCGCCGAAAAAATTCCTGTCGGGACGGCTATGAACAACGCAGCCGACATAATCACCGCCGTATTTATCAGCGACGGCAGAAGCGACACGTTATCGCTTGTATAATTGAGTTCAAACAAACTCGGTTTTATGTTTCCTGCGCCCATAAACAATATGTAAGCCGAAATGAAAACTATCGTACAAATCGTAAATACCGCGCTTGAATACATTAAGACGCGAATAAACAGCGTCGTCGGTTTAATTTTTTTCATATAAATCCCGCTTTTTAGGTTAATTTATCGTTAAAATAACGCCATTTGGAAAATTTTATATCATTAAATTGTAAAATCTTTGTAAAATCACTTGGAAATATATTATTTTATTACCGAACACGTCCCGAACTAAAAGACAACATGAAGAAAATATGGACCGTTCTAAATTTTTTCCAGTCGTTTCGGTTTCATAATGTCACAGTAAACTACCTCTTTTCCAGCTGTGGCACCGTGAAATCAAAACGGCTGGTTTTTTTTACCACGGAAATATTTTAGATATTCTTTCGAGCATAATATTATATTTTCGTGCAAAAGGATAGGATTTACAAAAAATGACGATTAAAGAATTAAAAGATAAATGGCAGCAAAACGCTGAATTTTACAAACAACAAGAAATAGGTTCAGGCGTGCATAGTTTTGTGAAAGATGTTTTTCTTTCGTCGGCTTTGTTTAATTTGGCAGAAACTCCAAAAAGAACAAACAAATTCGGTACTTTCACGCACGATGCGGAAAAGAAAAAAGAAGGGCGTCCCGATTTTGTGCTGCATTTGAGTGAAGACGTTGCAATTCCTGTTGAAGTAAAATGCTACGGCAGAATTACCGAAGGTGTTAATCAACTTCGACGCTATCAACTTGATCATAGTAAACAATTCGGTATTCTCACAGACGGTTTTGAATGGCGTTTTTATCGCGCTACGACATACAAAAAGTATGAACTTGACGAAATAGTAGAAAATCCGTCTGGTTTTTTAACTTATTGGAACGATTACATAAAGCCGGAACGTTATTATTTTGAATTTTTTAATCCTTCTGGACAACAAAATTTGTTTCCTGAGAAAATGGATTTGAATGAAGAAGAAAGTAGAAAAATATTTTTTGAAGACACAACGAAATTGATAGGAAAGTTTCGGGTAAAATTAAAAAATATCGGTATATTTGATTTATCGTTTAAAGAAAAACAAGAAGTTGAAATTACTTATTCTTATTTAATTCAGTTTATTTTGTATAAAGTTTTGGTTGATGGGGGGTATCAAAAATTTATTTCGGAATATAAAAAACTAATTAGAGTTATTCAAAAATCTATAGAAGACAAAGATTTTTACAATTTAATAGTAAAAGATATTAAGGATATTTCCGAGTACATTTCGCAAAACATCTACAAACCTTTTTCCGAAGAGCAGTCGGTTATAAATCAGAATCTTGCTAGAATGTTAAAACAAGATTTAACGATAGACGATATTGCTCCTTGGCTTGACATGATGATTTTCATTGACAAGTATAATTTCGGCAATTTGAAAAACGAAATCTTTGGATTTATTTATGAAAATTATCTAAAAGATTTGTATCAAAACGAAAATAAAGGACAATATTTTACAGACCCTGCCGTTGTAAATTTTATGCTTGACTTTTCTGATTTTACTTCTGAAAATATTAAGAAAAACCCTGACAAAATTTCTTTAATAGACCCTTCGTGTGGCGCAGGAACATTCTTGTATTCGGCTGTTGACAGAATAATAGACGCTTTTGTTGAAAACAACGTTCCCAAAAACGATTTTCAAAAACAAGTGTTGAAAGAAAATGCAGAAAAAATTGAAAAAATCATCAATAACAACGTATTTGGTCTTGATATTGAAGAATTCCCGCTTTATTTGGCAGAAATGAATATCTTAATGCGGCTGTTGCCCTTGATAGTCAATGATAATTTTGAAAACCCAATAGATGAAAAACTAAAAATTTTCAAAACAAAAGACAGTATATCCGAATTTCTTGATGCAGAAATTGGCGCAATAAATCCGGAAATTGATTATCCTACTTTGTTTTCAAAAAACGATTTAGGTTATCAGTCGTTTATGCGCGACAACAAGAATTTACAAGAAATGATAGAATCAATGCAAGGGCACAGTGGTGAGCGAATGAGATTTGATTTTGTTTTTGGAAATCCGCCATACATTGGTTATAACGAGTGCAGTAAGCAAAATATGCAGTTTGTAAAACGTTTGCAAGATAAAAACGACAATTCAATTACTATGGGCAACGTCTATGGAATAAACCTTCATACGGTTCCTGACCGTAGAAAACCGTATTCTCCAAAACCAAATCTTTACGCATTTTTTATCGCTTTATCATTTTCTCTGCTTAAAAAGGGCGGAAAAATTTGTTTTATTATTCCGCAAACAATGCTCACGGCAGGCGACTTAGACGTATTACGTTATTATTTGGCAAAATTTACGACCATAGAAAAATTAGCAACGTTTGAAGGTAATTTATTTATTGACAGAGGATTAAACGAAAACAGACCTATTGCTACGTCGTCGTTAATTTTTGTAGCGACCAAAATACAACCCATAAAAAACCACTCCGTTGAAATTGTAAATTTTGAACCCTATTTATCTAAAAAAGGGGAAAGATTTAAAGATTATTTTAGCGGAAAACATAAAAGTAAAAGAAAACAAATTTTACAAACAGAATTTTTGGAAAAGGTCGAGAATTGGAATTTTATAAAAAGTGACAAAAAAACTATTGGATTCAACAAAAAATACGCACAAATTTCGTTGTCGATAGAAGATTATAGGAAAAATGTTCTAAACAATTACAACGAAATTACGTTAGACGGAGGGTTAAATCTGATAAAGCAAAAAATCTCAGAAGAAATTTCTGAAAATTTTTATCGGGTCTTTAATCCTAAAATTAATAATTACAAAAGATACTCGCTCACGAAAACAAATTTGTTTTATAGCAAGAGCGATAAAATTGAATTTATACAAGGCAGTCAAGGAATGAGAGTGTTTGAAAATCAATACAAAATAATATGGAAAACTCGTTTTAACGATATTTTCCAATTCTCTGACGAAAAAGAATTGATATTTAACGGAAACCAATCTTTATTGATTAGTTCCGGCAATAAAAATGAATTGTTGTTTTTATTTTCGTTGCTAAATTCTTGGATTACAATGAAAATTTTGCAAGAAAAATTAAAATTGCCGAACGAACAATCTTACATTGTTCCTTTGACCGCGATAAAACAGTACATTCGTATTCCAAAAATAAATTCTGAAAACCAATTTATTAAAAACAAAATTATAGAACTGAGCGAAAGAATGCTTGCATTGGAAAATGTTACGTTAAAAAACTTGGTTGATTTTTCGGGTTTGACAGTACAACGTTTTGAAAATGTAGTTGTAAATGGAAGTAATTTAGTCTTGACTTTTAATGAAAAAGATTATCAACAAAAAATTATCAAAGGTCAATCCGATTTTGTTAAAAAAGTCATTGCAAAGTTTTTTAATAGACAGGAAATAACTTTACAAGAGTTGCAAAACCTTGAAGCAATAAATTTTGAAGAGCAGGAAAAATTAAAAAATCACATTGACAATCTTGTTTTTGCCTTATATTTTGAAGTTAAAATACCAGAAAATCAATTAGACAATTTTGAATTTGTGCAGAAAGAATGTGAAAAAAACGAAAACTATAAACAATAAAATGTAGAGATTTTACATAAATCTTGCAAACAAAGCGGGATATTATTTACTTTCCGGTAGTTTTTTAGGGTACGACAGAGGAGATTTTTTTATGGAAAAAATTAAAGCGGAGTCGATGGACTTGTATTACGGCGAATTTCACGCTCTAAAAAACGTAAACGTTTCGATAGCGCAGAAAGAAATCACGGCGCTTATAGGTCCGTCGGGATGCGGAAAATCCACTTTTCTAAAATCGCTCAACCGAATGAACGACTTGATAGAAAATTGCAGGATTACCGGATTGATTTCCATCGACGGACAGGATATTTACGACAAGTCTGTTGATGTGAATCATTTGCGCAAGCGCGTAGGGATGGTGTTTCAAAAGCCCAACCCGTTTCCGATGAGTATTTACGACAACATCGCGTTCGGTCCAAAAACACACGGAATTAAAAACAAGGTGAAATTAGATATGATTGTCGAAAAATCGCTCAGAGACGCGGCGATTTGGGGCGAGGTTAAAGACCGCCTCAAAAAACCGGCGCTCGCTTTGTCCGGCGGGCAGCAGCAGCGGCTCTGTATAGCGCGCGCTTTGGCGGTGGAGCCGGAGGTTCTGCTTATGGACGAGCCGACAAGCGCGCTTGACCCGATTTCGACGTCAAAAATAGAGGACTTGGCGGAGGCGCTTAAAGAGGATTACACTATCGTGATGGTGACGCACAATATGCAGCAGGCGGCGAGAATTTCGGATGTGACGATGTTCTTTATGCTTGGGGAAGTCGTAGAAAGCGGCAAAACGGATGTGATATTTTCGCAGCCCAAAAACCAAAAAACGGAAGATTATATTACGGGGAGGTTCGGATGAGAGAAACTTACAACAAACAGTTGGAAATGCTTCATAATGAATTGACGCTGATGGGCGCGATGTGTGAGGAATCGATAAATTGCGCGGTCGGCGGACTTTTGGAAAACAATTTGCAGTTGCGCCAGAAGTCGCTGACGCTTGAAAAAGAAATCGATATGAAGAAACAGGAAATAGAGCATTTCTGTTTGCGGCTTCTGCTTCGGGAGCAGCCGGTCGCAAAGGATTTGCGCTTTATTACTACGTCGCAAAAAATGATAAGTGATATGGAAAGAATCGGCGACAACGCCGCGGACATCGCGCTTTTGTATGAGGGCGTTAACGACGAACAGAGAGTTTTTGCCGGAGAATATTTAGAGGATATGTCCAAAGCGGTCGCCAATATTTTGTCGGACGCGGTCGATTGTTTCGTAAAAAATCATATCGAAAGAGCCAAAAAAGTGGTGATGCGCGACGACGAGGTTGATAATTATTTCCACGAAATAAAACAAAATCTTATCGAACGCATCGCTTCTGACGGGAAAAACGGCGAACTTTGGTTGGATATTCTGATGACGGCGAAATATTTGGAAAGAATCGGCGACCACGCCAAAAACATAGCGAAATTAGTGGTTTTCCACGGCGGGGAAGGATAATGATTTTTATTGTTGAAGACGACGTTTCAATTCGTGAATTAGTGATTTATTCTCTGAAAAATTCCGGGTTTGAATGTATAGGATTTCCGTCAGGCGAGCAGTTCTGGACGGAAATAAAA
>Ga0268262_10003759_pt1 | contig 16165 bp, 9 predicted proteins | sample TergutNc150P3_FD_190354 | JGI IMG/M metagenome (GOLD analysis project Ga0268262, IMG submission 190354) | Nasutitermes corniger P3 segment gut microbial community from laboratory colony in Florida, USA - Nc150 P3 (SPAdes) (version 2) | ecosystem: Host-associated > Arthropoda: Insects > Digestive... | reverse complement strand
TGGTCAAAGGCCAAACCATCGCAATCCGTTCGGCCATTGTCCCTGGAGTATAGCCTGAGTTACGAGGATCGGAAGATTTGATGACGGTAATTGTTTTGTTCATCATGTACAGTATAAAACAAGAAAAGGAATATTTCTACTGGTTTAGTATCATTCCCCAGTCCCTAGTCCCCAGTCCCTAAATATGCTATGCTTTCAGCATGAAACCAGAAAGCGCGGTTGCCGCCTTGTTGGAGGGCGCACAGCGGATCATCAAAGGGAAGCGGGAATTCCTTGAATTGCTTGTCACAGCGGCATTGGCCGGAGGCCATGTTCTTATTGAGGACAATCCGGGGCTGGGAAAAACCACAGTCGCCAAGACGCTGGCAAAACTAATCGAAGGGAAAAAGGGGCTTGTCTTTAAGCGTATACAGTTTACTCCTGACCTTTTGCCATACGACATCACCGGCGTTGATGTTTTTGATCCCAAAACTTTGAAATTCCGCTTTGTGCCGGGTCCCGTGCTCGCCAATATCGTGCTTGCCGATGAAATAAACCGGGCGACGCCCAAGGTGCAGTCCGCCCTGCTTGAGGTTATGGCCGAGAGGCAGGTGACTATAGGGCAGACCACCCACCGACCGCCTGAGCCTTTTCTGGTTCTTGCCACGCAAAACCCAATCGAAAGCGAGGGGACTTTTCCCCTGCCCGCAGCCCAGCTTGACCGCTTTATGATGAAGCTTTCGATGGGCTACCCGGACAGGGACGCTGAACTTGCCATACTTGATGAGAACCCCGCCGAGAAAGGGCTGGCGAACCTAAAGCCGGCTGTCAAACTGGCGGATTTTTTGTCCGCGAAAAAGGCCGCCTCGGAAGTGTTCTGCCACCAGGCGTTGAAAGAAGCCGTCGCCGACATTATCCGCGACACCCGGATTCACCGCGCCTTTACTCTGGGGGCAAGCCCGCGCGCCGGCCTGCATTTTCTGGACGCGGCAAAGGCGCTGGCTTTGGTGCGGGGGCGCAATTATATTATTGACGAGGATTTGACAGTACTCGCTTCCCCGGTGCTTGCCCACCGGGTAAGGCTTCGCGACCCCAGGGCCCAGGCGGATAAATTTATCCGGGAGATATGCCTTGCGAGGATAAGCGGCATAAAAACCGACAGTATAAAAAACGACGGCATTTATGCCTCTGAAACAAGGGACTGATGAATTGCGCATAACGCGAGCCAGGTTCGTCCCAAAGGCAATGGGGCTTCTGATCCTGCTGGTTATTATCATTGCGTTTACAGCCGCCGCGCTGCGGCAGGAAGCCGGTCTTGCCCTGACCGGCGCGGTCTTTTTTCTGCCCTGGTTCTACAGTCTTGTAATGACGCTGGTTCTGGCCCTGGTACACAACCGCCGCGCCAGCCGCGCCTGTATCCGTATAATCCCCCGTGAAATCGCAGCCGGAGGACAGGCCGAGGCTGTTTATTCCGAAGGTGACACGGGGGTATCCGCGGGGAAGATTCTCCAGTTGCCGGGGGTTCTGGTGCGCTGCCGCCTTCTGCTGGCGACAAAAGACGGGCGGCGGATCGCCTATGATTTTAATCCTCATGACTCTGGAGACTCGGAGAAATCACCGCATTTCTTTACGGCGGAAAAACGCGGCGCTTATTTTTCCGCTTATGATGAATTTGCCGTATTTGACGTTTTTGGTTTTTTTCGTTTTGTTTTTTTGTTGTCCGCCGGTGGGAACGCGCGGCTGCTGGCAAGCCCCGGCGCAGCCCAGGAGCCGGTTGCTGTTCACGCGAGGGGAGGGGATTCAAACCAGCAGCCTGAGTTTTCTTTTCAACGGACAGACAACCTCATCGACCACCGGCCTTATATACCGGGCGATGATCCGCGCCGGATCAACTGGAAACTCTACAGCCACGGCGGAGGACTTTTTGTGCGCGAGGGGGAGCGCGAGCCTCCGCCTCATTCAAACATAGTTATCATAACAGACTGTGAATATGATCCGTCGCTGTATAAGCCCGCCGAAGCTCGTCATGGAATCGATATGTTATGCGAAAACGCCATGGCCGCCGCGCAGGCCTGCATGGAGTCGGGAATGGACGTGCTTATAACCTATACAGGCGATGGCGTCATAAATGACGTTGCCGCCGGAGCCGATACCCGTGGGGACGCCGTCCCCCCGCTGCTGCCTGCAAAACAGGCCTCCTCTTTTGCCTGGCCCGCGGCGCTGCCATTGTCAGCGTTTCTGGAGCTTCCCGCGTCATTTATGACGCACGCGCCCGAAGACTACAGTATTCTCATTCTGGCGCTGCCTCGCTCCGCTTCAGATACGGCTTTGGATCGTTTTTTGAAAAACTCCGCCGCCTGCCGCGCCGGGAAAAGCAATACGGTTGATTTGATTTTCTTTTGTGACAGCGATGAACGTTTTACTGCGGCAGAGACTTGTTGTACATTATATAGACAACGTCCCGGAGTTACAGCCAGAATTTTTAGGGGAGTAGGGAGTAGGGAGTAGGGAAGAGAAGATATGATAAAAAAGGACGAACTATTGAGACATACAAATCAACAATTTGCATCCAGCAAGCTCTCAACACTATCGAACAGCAATTCCCGACCCCTGAACCCCGAACCCCGACCCCTTTTTTCCGAATCCCCACTCCCCACTCCCCACTCCCCACTCCCTTTGTTCTTTCGTTTTATTTCGTTATACGCAATCCTCTATCAGATTCGCTTTATCGCCGCCGACATGGCCGATACCGCCGTGTTTTCTGCGGCTTTGTTTATCGCCGCCGGAGGCGGTCTATTTATCGGTGAATTTAAGATTAATAAAAAAAAGATTAACTCCTTTGCGGGGCTTGCCGCCGTTGCCCTGATCCCCTGGGTTGCGAGAGCTTTTATTGCCATGCCCCGTATTTTTGTATCCGGCCCCGCGGTCGGTCTGGACGCCCTTTTGCTCAATTTTGACAGGAATAATTTTGTGTCGCTGCTTCCGTTTTACTGGACTGCCGCGTCGTCATTTCTTGCCGTCCGCTCAAGGCTGTTTCTACGCGCCGCCGTTATTGTTGACGCCCTGCTGTTAATCGCGATTGCCGGCATTGCCCGTGTTTCTGATTTGGCGATATACCGCCTGCCTGTCGTGATGATAATAACCCTTGCGGGCATTGTGTTTTTTCAGGCGCTTGCGCTTTTATTTTCCATTCCTCCGGAACTTAAAATTAAACAGAGCGAGAAAACAATTGCTGTCGCGGCGCTCTTACTTCTTGTTTTCGCCGGGGGTTTGCTTTTTCTTAAACCGTCCCAGCAGAGGGCCGCCCAAAAAGGCGGCGGGCTTTTGGAGCCCAAGTTGTTCAGTTTTGATTTTTCCCAGGTTCTCCGGCTGGATACTGAAATAAGCATGAATGATGATCTTGTTCTCATTGTTAAAAAAGATCCCGCTGATAACCACATACTGATGCGCCGCTCGGTGATGTCGGGCTACAGCAGGAAACAGGGCTTTTACCGCGTGGAAGAAATTGACGAAAGAACGCATCCCCAGCGCCTGCCCTCGCGTCCCGTGCAGTTTCTCCAAACGGGTTTCAAAATGTCGCGGCAGGTCAGGCAGGAATATTTTATTGTTAATTTTGATTCCGCGGCTTTTATAGGTATGAAGGAACCGCTTGAAATTATCCCATACGAAACATGGGATTCTTCCTCGTTTAAATCCGCATATTTGACAGAAAGCCTTGTAAGCGACGCCGCTTATGAACTATATTCATATTCAACATACAGGGATGGCGCGACGCCGCCTGGGGGCGGCGGCGATTTTTGGCCCGGCCCGGCTGACTTTGGGTTAAGCGAAAAGGAATACGCCTTGTACACGGCTTACGGGAACGATGACCGGATTCGGGAATTGGCGGAAGAATTAACCGGAGGTTATGAACTTTACGGCGACAAGGTGGAAGTGATTTATGAGTGGTTAAAATACGGCGATTTCCGCTACAGCCTTAAGCCTGGTATTGCCCCTGACGGCGACCAGCTTGCGTGGTTTTTGTTTGAAACCAAAAAAGGTTATTGTTCCTATTATGCTTTCGCTATGACCCTGCTTTTGCGATCCATCGGGATTCCGGCGCGTATTGCCGCCGGTTTTTTCCTCGATCCCCAGAACGGAGTTTTTGATTATTACCAGGTGCGTTCCGATATGGCCCACGCATGGGTCGAGGTTCCGTTTCCCGGCTACGGCTGGATTGAATTTGACCCGACTACGGAAAACCTCGCCGAAGGCGAGGAATTCCGTTTTTCAGCCGGCGTTGATCCGCAGTTGTTTGAACGGCTGATGCGGGAGATTCTGGAGAACCGTTCACGCCTGCGGGCAAAAACCGGAAGTGAAATCATGGATACCCTGGGGAACGCCCATTCGCTGGCAAGTTTATCTGCCATGCTGCTTAAAAACATACTGCTTCCCATGATAATCGTATCATTGATAGTCATTTTTATACTAATCCGATGCGGTTTTTGGTTTTTGTATGTTATACGTCATAACAAACGCGCCCGGGCGATCTGCCTTTGGAAACACGCGCGGCGGCGGCTAAGGCTTGCCGGTTTGGGCTATCCCGGAATAAAAAGCCGGATTTCTGAACCCGAGTGGGCGTCATGTAATGACGCCGTGGTTAAGGGCACGTATGCGCTGTACCTTGGTTATGCGGCAGCCCGGTTCGCGCCCGAATACCATGACGGCGGTTTTGTTTCCATGCAGGACGCTTACCGCCTTTTTTCAGATTCGTACAGGCAAATTCCTCTGTGGCGAAGGTTATTGGCTTGGCTCCTGCCGCCCCTTGCCCTTGTGCTTAAAAAAACAACTTCAATCAGGTTTGTTTTACTTTTGCTTTTGGTTTTCTTCTTTGTAAGCGTGGACGGGAGGGCGCAGTCGGACAAAGATTTGTCCGATGGCGGCGCGCCGTCATCGAACGGCGAACAGTATTATAATGGCGGTTATTTTACCGAGGCGGACGATTTGTTCAACAAAGCCGCCGAGTCGGAATACTCAGAATATTGGGAAAGGGCCATTGATCTGTACAGGGAAGGCAGAAATAAATTCCCCGATGACGCGCGTTTCCCCCTGGCGCTTGGCAACCTTTTTTTCAACCGTTCGCTTTACAGCCTTGCCTGGGATGAATACAGGACAGCGGAACAGTTGGTGCCTTCTGAGCCGTATATTCTGCAGAGGATGGCCCATACCGCCGGCTACCTTAACCTCGACAAAACGGCGGCGGCTTATCTTGAGAAAGCGCTGTCGGTTGATCCTGATAATATGGAAGCGATCAGCTACCTGGGATGGATGTATTACAAGATACACCGCCTTGACGACGGCGACAGGCTTATAAGTGCGGCGCTTGAGCGTTTTGGCGACGACGCGGATCTCGCCATGACGTTGGGGACTATTTATTCTGATATGTACCGATATGACGAGGGAAAATACTGGTATAAAAAAGCTATAGAGCTTGGCGCCGGAGCGCGCAGTTTTACCGCCGTGGCTCATTACAATCTTTCGATTTTGGAATCGCGCTTCTACCATTACGATCTTTCGATGGACGAGGCCAACGCGTCTATTGATTCACAGAACCGCGCGTCGGGTCTTCTGGCGAGGGGCGAACTTCGTATGCGCCGCCTTGATCTGGAAGAAGCCCACTTGGACTTCCAGACAGCGCGTGAGATTGACCGGTCGCCGCTGGCGAAGGTTAACCTTGCACAGGCTTACCAGATTTCAGGCCGTCTGGAAGAGGCCCGCCTGTACGCTATTGACTGTCTGAAAGCCGGCGACCAGTCATGGATGGCCTATTACGGAATAGACCCTGTCCGTTACAAGCGCGATCTTCACGAGATTCTCTATAAGACATATTCCGGACTCGCCAGTGCCGAGCGGTTTATGCCCTGGGGGACTGTGAGAGGGTATTTTCACTCAGCTTTCAAAGCCATGTCTTACAGGTTTTATTCCGCCGTCCACCGTATGCTTTATCATAAATACAGCCTTGCTTCAGGCGACGCCTATGACAGCCGCGAGGCCAACGGCCACCCGCCTTTTGAACCTCAACCGAGCCTGACTGGCGTCGAACCAGAGGTTCGCGATTCCCCTCTTGATCAGTACATACAATATTATAACGCTTTTGAATCATACCCTGACCGCGCCGTTGTTTATCTGCGTAAAGCCCGTGAATTTGAAATTGTGGTTATCCCGGCGTCAACGGGCTTGTATTATCTTGAAGAGGGCATCCTTCGCAAAGATTTAAACCTGATAGCGCGCGCTCTGGACGCGCTTGATCCGGTTTGGGAGCGCGATCTGATATCCAATTGTCACCGTGAATTTGCGCTGCGCGGTTCCGTGTCCTCCGCGGAGGAACTTTTTGCGCTTAACAGGGGTGCTCTACTCCAGGCCGGGATAAGCCTGCCCGTTGAAATTCGTGTTAATAACGCCAATGAAATTGGCGCTGCCGGTGGAAGAAGATTCAGGAAGGCGTTGGCGAAGGCGGGCTTTGTAAATTCTAACCAGTCGCGCTTTATCCTTGATATCGCGGTTAATACCGCGGCGCCGTCTGGTGGTTTTACCGTTTTCTGCGAGCTTAGGGACACAGAAGGCGTTATAAAGCTTCTGCGCCACACAATCCCCCTGCCTTCCATGTCCAGCGCGGATATAGCCTCTTTTGCCAGGACATTGAGCGGTCTGGTGTTCAAGGTGGAAGGATGAAACGCTTACTCACCGCCGCCAACAGCGGCAATGACGAAAGCGGCGCTTCTTTTGGAAGCGAACGCTGGAACAACCGCGCCCTGTTCGGCCTTTTGTGGCCTTTGATCGTCGAACAGATACTCGCCGTCGCCATGGGCGCCATTGATACCGTCATGGTAAGCTCTGTGGGGGAACACGCCGTATCCGGCGTTAATATCGTTGACAATATCAACAATCTTTTGATAATAGCTTTTGGCGCTTTATGCACGGGCGGGGCTGTGGTGGTAAGCCAGTATATAGGCCGGAAAGATTATTCAAATTCCAGCCTTGCCGCAAGGCAGCTCGTGTACAGCGCCACCGTAATCTCGCTGATTACAATGACGTTTACCGTGCTGCTGCGCAAGCCTGTTGTCCGGCTGGTTTACGGCAGTATCGAAAATGACGTGATGGAAGCCGCCGCCGTCTACTTTTTGTTCACCGGTCTTTCCTATCCGTTCCTCGCCCTGAATAACGCAAACGCCGCCCTGTTCCGCGCCGCGGGAAACAGCAAAGTCCCCATGATCATAGCGCTTCTTGTTAATGTTATTAACATTTTTGGAAACGCCTTCTTTATTTACGTGTTGAAAATAGGCGTATTGGGGGCGGCGTTATCAACCCTTATCAGCAGAATAATAGCCGCGTCCATTACGACCGTTATGCTTGTCATGAACAGGACAAGCCCGATATCGCTTTTCGGGCTGCATCATGTCCGTATAGTCCGCTCCATGATAAAAAATATTCTTAATGTGGGGATTCCAAGCGGGCTGGAAAGCTCCATGTTCATGATTGGCAAACTCCTTACGCAGCGTATTTTTGCCGTTTTCGGCACCGCCGCCATGGCCGCCAACGCCATCGCGGGCATTGTCAATTCTTTCTCTTTTATGCCGGGATCGGCCTTCGGCATAGCGCTGCTGACCGTTGTCGGGCAATGTATCGGCGCGGGAGACTATCAGGCGGCTAAAAGACAGGTTTTTAAGATCATGAAATTAACGTACATTACCCTGTTTATTATAAGCGGGGCAACCTATATCTTTATGGAACCGCTGGTAAGCCTGTTCAGCCTGAGCCCCTCAGCCCATGACTTGGCCAAGTCCATCCTGCGCATACACTGCATTTCCATGGCGATTGGCTGGGGAATGAGTTTTGCCCTTCCCAACGCCCTGCGGGCCGCCGGCGACGCCCGTTATGTGATGATTGCCGCGACTATATCCATGTGGACTGTCCGCGTGTGCGCCTCTTATCTGTTTTCCTTTACGCTGGGATTTGGGCCTCTGGGAGTATGGCTTGCCATGGGGGCCGATTTCATGGTACGCGGTATTTTCTATTTCACGCGCTGGGCAAGCGGCAAATGGCAGGAAAAGAGAGTAATTACCTAGATACGCAGTCCCTATTTATGGTATATTTTATATCTTATCTTATCGAAAACGGAGGCAAATATTATGACATTTAAAGATGTTCTTCGCCCGCAGGACAGACCGCCCCTGGTCCAATGGATACCGCTTTCCTTTCAACATGTATTCGCCATGTTCGGGGCGACTATCCTGGTTCCCATCCTTACCGGTCTGAATCCGGCAACGGCTCTTTTTACGGCGGGTACGGGAACCTTAATCTATATATTATGTACAGGCGCGAAAGTTCCGGCTTTTTTGGGTTCTTCCTTCGCCTTCATCCCGCCGCTTATCGCGGTAACGGCAAGTCACGGGCTTCTCTACGCCCTGGGTGGCGCGGTTGCCGCCGGTATTTTCTACTGTCTTGTCGGGCTTATTATCCGTTTTGCCGGGACAAAATGGCTGGACATCGCCCTGCCGCCTGTGGTTATCGGTTCAGTTATTGTGGTAATCGGCCTTAGCCTTGCCCCGACAGCCATGAATATGGCGATGTTAACAAATCCGAATGATCCAAATACATACAGTTTGATTTACCTTTCCATCGCCGCGGTAACGTTAGGCATAACCATCGCCGCGAATATTTTATTAAAAGGATTTTTCAGCACTATACCGATATTAATCGGTCTGATTGCAGGTTATATGTTTACCCTTATCATGGGCGGGTTTTTCCCGGAATCAGGATACGCGATCATTGATTTTCAGGTTGTTAAAGAAGCACCCTGGTTCGGCATGCCGGATTTTCAGGTTCCAGCTTTCAGCTTTGTGCCCATTCTGACTTTTATAATTGTATCTCTGGCGACCATCTGCGAGCATCTGGGCGACACCCTTGTAACGAGCAAGGTTGTAGGGCAGGATTTTTACAAGAACCCCGGCCTGCACCGCACCCTGACAGGCGACGGTCTTGCCACCGCCTGGGCGGCTTTCTGGGGCGGCCCGCCCAACACCACCTACGGCGAGAACATCGGCGTTATGGCGATTACCCGGGTCTACTCTGTTTGGGTTATCGGCGGCGCGGCGGTAATCGCCGTGATACTTTCGCTGTTCAGAAAATTCGGCGCGCTGATTCAGACAATCCCCACGCCGGTTCTTGGCGGCATCTCCATGCTGCTTTTCGGAATTATCGCGTCGAGCGGACTGCGAACCATTGTTGAGAGCGGCGTGGATTACAAGGACAAGCGCAACCTGGCAATTTCTTCGGTAATCTTTGTGATTGGTATTGGCGGCGGCAGGCTGGCTTTTAACATCACAAAGGATGTTCAGTTCTCGCTTGCCGGCGTGGCTCTTGCCACCGTGGTGGGGATAATATTAAACTTGGTCTTCCCGAAAACCAAAGAAATAATAAATAATAGGTAATAAAGTAAGAGTATAACCTTCTTACTTTATTATTTATTAGCTATTATTTATTCTGCCGATAATATAGCATGGCTCGGAAAATCCTCCCCGTTATCCTCATTTTTACCGCTTTTTTGGCGTGGGCGCAGGAACATGATCCCGGTTTCTATCCCGATACGATGCGCGGTGAGGTTTGGATAGAGATGGAGCCGATTTACGGCAACAGGCCGGACAAGGAATACCCCCTGAGCATGGAGACCGCCGGCAGGCGCGCCCTGCAGGAGGCAGCCCTGTATTATTCCGCCATGATCTACGGCTGGTCTTTCCATTATGACATAGGGGAAAGGGCCAGGAAGATACCCGAAGATTTTGACGTTTTTGAACCTATGGGCGAGATACGCTGGGGGGACCCCCGGCTGACCGTGACGGAGTATGAAACGCGCGACTCGCAGCTGCGGGTCTGGACCGATTACCGCATGAGCGACTTGCAGGCTAAGCGCATACAGATGTGGCGGACCGGGACAGTCCGCAACGCGCAGGCTGTCGGTTACTGCCCCATGACAGGCCCCACTCCGGATTCAGGCTGGCTGGAAATAAGAAACGCCGTCCTGAAAGACGCCGCCAGAGCCGCCGTGCGGAATATACTCCGGGGCAGCGAACGCAACCGCCCCAAGTCGGCGGTCGGCTTTATCAGCCTTGCCTCTTTCCCCCGTTTTTATGTCGACTCAGGCCAATGGGCCGCCTCCGTCCGCTTCCGCGTGCAGATCAACGAAATTATACCGTTTGCGGCGTGGTAAATTATTCCATCGCCAGCGAATCCAGCCTTTCCAAAGCCCAGTTGGTGTATTTTCTCACGCGGCTGTCCGGGTCATGTTTGAGTTTTTCAAGGAAGTCGTAGCTTTGGGAACCTTTTAATTTTTCCAGCGCCCTTACCACGCATATACGCACTTCATGATCCGGGTCTTTTGCCGCCATGACAAGCCCGCGGAAAGCGGTAAGCGTATCCATAAGCGAAAGCATCTCGGCGGCTTCTCTTCTTACGCCCGAGTCCCTGCTGGACAGCCGTCTTTTCGTTTCCTCAACATAACCTGTCTCTTCAAGAATTTTTACCAGATAGGGTTTGAGCGACCTGACTTCTTCCTTGAGGATTTCCAAAACACTGGGTTCTGCTTCTTTTCCCTGTTTCTTGAATACCTGAACCAGTTTTTCCCTTAGCTTTGGTTCCGCGTTTTTAAAAATTTCTATTAACTGGGTGATGTCGCGTTTTGATATTCTCTTCGCCAGGGCGTTAACGGCGTATTCCTGGAATTCATCCTGCGAATCAAGAACTGAAACAAGCACCTGAATGCCTTCCGCGTTTACCGCCTGTCCCAATCCGTCAATGACGCCGATTTTTACAATGTCGGTTTCATTGGGATCAACCGTAACGTTTTTAAGTATTTCAATCGCCGCGGCGTTTCCGTGCCTCGCTATGACTTCCGCCGTGGCAAGACGCACCCTTTCAACAGGATCGTGCAGCATTGACGTTTCCTGATTAAGCAGTTTTATCTCGCCGAATCCCAAAAGGGCCTTGATTGCCGCTACACGCACGTCCGGATCAACGTCCTTTAACGAAGCCCGGAGTTCTTTCATAAAGCTGTTGTTTTTTACCACCGGAAGAATCGAGATTATTGAAGCCCTTATTTGCGCGTCGGGCGACGCCAGCAGCGCCCTGACCTTGTCCTCAAATATATCCTTCGGATAGTCCGCGATAAGGCCGGCGAATTCTTCCGTTTCCTCGGGCGTCAGGGTCGGCAGGCTTTCCAGCACCCTTTGGAAACAGAACGGCAGGCGCAGAAGCCCGAGTATTTTTAACGCGGAGATGCGCACTATGTGGGGGAATTTCGCGCGGCCGTTGTTCAGTATACGGAATATTTCAGGCAAAACAATATCAGGATTGAATTTTCCCAACACTTTTATAAGTTTATCCCGTTCGCGGAAATTGACATTTTCCAAAAAGCGGAAGAGCAGGGGAGAAAGTATTAAATCGGCTTTTGCCGACAGGCGCGGGATAAGCAGTTCAAGGAAGACGGGATCGTTTTCCCTGCGCGACAGTTCCTCGGCCAAAAGCTCATAAGACTTAACGCTTCCTCCGGCCGCTATCGCCTCAATGGTTTTTGTGTATATTTCCCTGTTTGAAGGTTCAATTTTTTTATTCGCGAAAAAAGCAAAAACTTTTTTTGCCAGAATATAGACGTTTTCATGCGGCCCTCTTGTCGCCGTCAGAATATGCGCGGCTACCAGAAGGGGGGCTCCGTCGCCCGGCGGATATTCGGCAAGAAAGCCGGAAACTTTTACTTCAGCGGCGTTTTTTAACAGCCGGACGCTGTTTTTCATCGCAACTGTATCATGAAGCGTATTCTTTGCAAGATACATGGCCAGCACTCCGCATTTTTGCAGGAATACTGCGGCGGGATACTGATGCTCTTTGCTGTCGCTTTGAAGCATGGACAACGCGAAGGATTTATCTTCCGTAGAATTGGGATCCAGCAGTTCAAGCACCCTGAAGCTTTCTTCAGCGTTTAGCGTTTTATCCCTCAGGGTGTACATATCCTTAAATTCTTTTGCGATGCGTTTTTTAGCCGCAAGGCGCACTTCATATACGGGATCATGGATCAGTCTGTCCCATAATACAGCCCAGATTTTTTTTCTGTCCCCGCTGATGGTTTCTGTCATGATTTTTCTGACAAGAGGATGGGGATCAAGCACGCCCGCTTCCATGCTTCTTTGCGAAACAGCTTCATTGCCGTGGATAAGAAGTTTGTATGCGAAATAGCGCGCGTGCCATTCAGGTTCTCCGGTCAGCTCACGGACAAACGCGCCGCTTTTTTCAAGGAAAGTTTTTCCGAAATCAGGTTCAAAATATTCGCCCCTGCACGCTTCCGCTAAACGCCGTATTACTTTTTCTTCGCCCTCTCTCCTTATCCATTCCCTGATAACACGGCGCAGGCGCGGGTGCTTTTCAGCGGCAAGATATACTTTGAACGCCGCCGACTCATGGCAATACAGAAGAACGCGGCGCAGGTCAACAACTGTCGGCAGCGGCGAGTTCGTAACTTTTTGCACCCATTTGTCGGCAAGTCCCGTCCTTCTGACAACCGCCGGCCCCATCTGGCGCGAATATCTTTCCATGCGCCGTGAATAGCGCACAAGTTTTTCGGGCGGGTAGTGTTTCGCGAAAAAGATTACCGCTTCCTCCCTTTGGCGCGGCTCCTTCGCGCTGACAATCCTTCGCAGGCGGGATTTAAAAATGCGCGTATGTATAAACCATACGATAAAAAGCGCCAAAAGAATAACCGCCGCCGCGGATATTATTAAAAATCGAATATCAATCACGCGCAAAGAATTTAATAAATATTCCATCATTTTCCTTCCTTAATTATTCCTGATTTAGTTAAAGCCCAGTACGTTGTATATCTGTATTGGTTTTTCCTTGCCCTTAACGCGGATGGGTTTTCTTTTTTCAAGCTTGAATTGGTTTCCGATATGATTTCGCGTCGCTTGTGAAATGATTATTTCATCCGCCCCCGCCGCGCCTTCAAGCCGAGCCGCAAGGTTGACTGTATCGCCTATAACCGAGTAATCCATCCGCTGTATGCTTCCCAGATTTCCCGCCACAAGGGGGCCCGTATTAACGCCTATGCCTATGCGCAGACGCGCCGCTTCATTACGGAAAAACTTTCTTTTTGTCGAACGCACCGCGCTCTGGATGGCTATTGCGCATGAAACGGCGTTTATCGCGTCGTCTTTTTTAGGCTGCATGGGAACGCCCCACACGGCCATGATGCAGTCTCCGATAAATTTATCAATATAGCCCTTGTACACCATAACGCTTTCAACCGCCTCGCTGAAATATTCGTTAAGGATTTCTACAATAACTTCCGGGTCGCGGCCTTCTGAAAAACTCGTATAACCGCGTATATCCGCAAAGAATACGGTCGCTTCCCTTTTGTCGCCTCCCAGCTTTATGCTGTCCGGGCTTTCCATAAGGCTTGTCATTACTTCCTGTGACATATAACGGGCGAACATATCCTTGATTACGCGCCTTTCATCGTTTACTATTTTTACGGTCTTTTTTAATTCTTTTTCGCGTGTTTGATTTGTGAAAAGAAGCGTCAATCCTTCTTTTTTGCCGCGCGGGGTTACCAGGGGCGTTACGTTTAACGAGAAATCCATGTCCTTGTCTTCGCTTCTGTAGATTCCCTCAAGCCCAAGTATTTCATCCCCTTCTTCCAGGCTTGTGAGTATCGCGTTTATGACTCTTGCTGAAAGGGATTTGCGGAAGGCGTTTTCCAGATGGCTTCCCAGATCCTCTTCCGTCAGCCCCATGGCTTTCCCTGCGGGTTCGTTGAAGTAGTATATCTGTCCCGCCTCGTCCGTCGTGACAATCATGTTTGTCATTGAGTTAAAAACGCTTTCCTGATACCTTTCAAGAGAGTCTATTTTTCTGTCCTGCACCCGTGTCTCGCCGAAGAGGAGCGAAGTTTGCAGAGCCCCGGCGGCCAGTTTTGTATAGGCGTCCAGAAAGAAAAACCGTTTGCGGTTAAAAAAACAGGGCGTCCGCGCTCCTACAAATAAAACGCCGATCTCGCGCGGGAAGCTGACTATAGGAAGGGCCATCCCGCTTTTCATTTCAGGGTTTATAAGCACTTCTTTCATAAACGCTTCGTACTTCCGGGTGGTTTCCTGGTTGTTAAAAACAAGCGATTCCCTGCAATCGCGTATAAAAGACATCATCTCGCTGCCGCCGGAAATGGTTTCCGGAACGGCAAACCTTCCCTTTTTGATAGCGAGTTTAAGATCGCTCCTGCGGTCTTCCGTATCTTTCAGAACATAAAATGCCGCCATGTCCACGCGGGATATATCCTGCGCCTGCCCTACAAAAATGCTGACAAGATCCCTGAAATTCCTTTCCTGTGTTAAAAGCGCGCTGGCGCGAACCAGGTCCTCTTCCGTCGGCAAATAGGGGTCAGACGTGGGAAGAGGAGGGGAGTTTGTTAAAATGGTTTTTATGCGTCGGGCAAAATTTAACATTATGGTTATTTTATACTAAACAGGGACTAGGGACTAGAGACTGGCGGCCAGAGTCTTGATATTAAAGCGTTGCTAATATTTAACAATAAATATATAATCTCAGCATGGGTAAAACCTATGTATTTGTAAACCAGAAAGGAGGGGTCGGAAAGACTACTTCCGCTCTAAATATCGGGGCGTATATCGCGGATGAGGGCAGGAAAACACTGCTTGTGGATTTTGACGCGCAGGCAAACCTTTCCAGCGGCATAGGGACAAATCCGCTCAAACCTGGGATTTATGAACTTTTATCGGGAATAGCGACCATTGAACAGGCGGTTAAAAAAACCAATGTACCTAACCTTGACGTTATACCGGCCAGCATTGACCTTTCCGGCGCCGCGGTGGAACTTATCGAACAGCAGGACAGGAACCTTTTCTTAAAGAAAACTCTTGCCCCTGTAAAAGACAACTATGATTTTATTTTGATCGACTGCCCTCCCAGCCTGGGTATTCTTACCCTTAACGGCATGGCGGCGGCTGACGCCGTGTTAATTCCCATGCAATGTGAGTATTTTGCGATGGAAGGCCTTAGCCTACTTTTGCAAACCATACAGCGTATTCAGCGGAGCATTAACCGTTCGCTTGGGATTTGCGGTATTTTTTTTACCATGTACGATCCCAGAACCAGGCTTGCCCAGGATGTTGTAAAGCAGGTAAGCGCCTACTTCAAAGACGCGGTTTTTTCTACCATTATACCCCGTAATGTCCGGCTCTCGGAAGCGCCTTCACACGGCCAGCCTATTATGCTGTACGATCCTGGCTGTACAGGGGCAAAAGCGTATCAAAGTCTTGCTCGTGAAATAATCCGGCGTTCGGACGTTATGACTCTGAAGGAGGTGCCAAATGGCTCGTAAAATTGGGTTGGGAAGAGGTCTGTCTGCCCTGATTCCGGAAGAAGATTTTCCGGCAAAAATTGTAACCGGGGCCGTTGAAATTGATATTGGAAACGGTGTTGAACCCCAACCGGACCCTCTTGAACTTCAAGTGAGCCCTCTTGATGATATGTCTGATGAGGCCGCTATTTCTGCTTTGACTTCCATTGATTATGTTCCTGTTGAACCTGATGATTTTGTCGAACCTGAGGTTTCTGTTGAACCTGAAGCTTCTGTCGAACCCGAGTTTCCTGTTGAACCTGAAGCTTCTGTCGAACCCGAGTTTCCTGTTGAACCCGAAGCTTCTGTCGAACCTGAGGTTCCTGTTGAACCCGAAGCTTCTGTCGAACCTGAGGTTCCTGTTGAACCCGAAGCTTCTGTTGAATCCGAAGTCTCTGTTTCAGGTGCGGACGGTGATTTACCGTTGTCGCGGGATGCGGTTGTGCAGATTGCGGTAGACAAGCTTGTCCCCAATCCAAGCCAGCCCCGTAAAAACTTTGACGAAACAGAACTTCAGGAACTGGCAGATTCGATTAAAGAGCACGGCGTCATAATGCCGATTATCGCGGCGGATACAGGAGACGGAAACTATACAATTATTGCCGGTGAGAGGCGCACAAGGGCCGCGAGGCTTGCCGGACTTGAAGATGTACCCGTAATCATCCGGGATTACACCGACCTGAAGCGGATGGAAGTCTCACTTATTGAAAATATCCAGCGCAGCGATCTGAACCCAATTGAGGAAGCCAC
>Ga0268262_10003758_pt1 | contig 16167 bp, 16 predicted proteins | sample TergutNc150P3_FD_190354 | JGI IMG/M metagenome (GOLD analysis project Ga0268262, IMG submission 190354) | Nasutitermes corniger P3 segment gut microbial community from laboratory colony in Florida, USA - Nc150 P3 (SPAdes) (version 2) | ecosystem: Host-associated > Arthropoda: Insects >... | reverse complement strand
ACTATGCTTTGCGTATCGCCGCCGCGCAGGGAAATTTTGCACAGGCAGAACAGGTGATACAGGAAACAAAAGCCCAACTGAATGAAACGGAATACCTTAACCGTTTTATTGATTACGATATTTCCCTTTCCTGGTATTACTGTTTTCTTGGTTTGCCGGAAAAGACTATTGACTGGCTTAAAGAAGATTTTTCACCCTACAGCCATCCCGTTTTTATTGACAATTTTGGGAATCAAATAAAAGCCCGGTTCTGTTATGCCACAGAAAATTATCCTCCTTTACTGGCGTACATTGAAGAAATGAAACAGCGGGAATCGCTTCTGTTGGGGCGGATTGAAATGCTGGCGATAGAAGCCTGCGTGCATTACAAAATGAAAGATAAAGAAAAAGCCTTATCTGCTTTTGTGGAAGCGTATGAAACGGCGTCGCCTAACGAAATCATAATGCCCTTTATTGAGATGGGCAAGGATATGCGTACCCTGACGAGCGCCGCGCTCAAGGAGCCGGGCATAAAAATTCCAAAATCGTGGCTGGAAGAGATCAACCGTAAATCCGCCTCTTACGCAAAACACCGCACCCATATTATTACGAAATATAAAAAAGCCCACGGCCTGATTAACGACATTGTTTTTTCCCCGCGGGAGACCGAAGTTCTCGCCGATCTTTCCCATGGTCTTTCGCGTCCCGAAATCGCCAAAAACCGCGGTCTTTCGGTCAACACTGTAAAAATGGTGATCAATACGCTGTACACAAAGGCGGGAGCCGAGAATATGGCGGACCTTATCCGCATCGCAGTAGAGCAAAATCTGATAAGAAATAGCGCGTAACAACACATTAACGCGCGTTACCAATGTATAATTACGCCTGCTGTATTGGGCGTAAAATAAAATGATACGCTGTCCGTTTTTGTATTATTATCCAATAATTGACGAAAACTTTTCCCTACTGTTTTACCGACCGCGTATCCTATTAACGCGCCGGCAAATACTTCAGATGCCCAGTGCACATTGAGTGAAACTCCCAATCCGGTCAAGGCGGCATATGAATATACGCCTATTTTTAACCATAAATTTTCCTTGTATATTTCCGCTATTGTCGCGGCGGCGCTGAACGCGTTAGCGGTATGCCCGCTCGGCCAGCCGTTAATAAAATCCATATTGAACCAATTAAATTTTCTGCTATGATCGTCTTCCGGTAATCCTCTTATATGCGTGGGATTATCGACAATGCCGGGTCCTTCCCTGCCCGTTATCATTTTCATCGGACTTTGTAACATGAGCGTTATAAACAGCGTTTGTGTCAAAGCCAACGCGGTAATCTGTAGTTTTTCATTTTGCTTATTCCTCCCGACCGCGTAAAAAATCAACGGCGTAACCGCGGGAATAGTAAAACCGGTATATAAAAAAAGAAGGGCGGCGTTTGACAGAGATGTATTGTTATATCCGATATTTCTCCAATATAAATCGAAACCGCTTTCTATGGACACGGGAGTTACCAGTCCGGCGCCAACAAAATTCAATCCATAATTATAGGTAACGGAGTGCAGCGTATTATATCCGAAGTCGTGAAAAACCAATTTTAATGATATTGGAGCGGCGGCGGCAGTGGCGGTATCTTCTGTAACATCTATAACATCTGTATCATCTGTTTGTCCGTAAATCTCCAGGCAGCAAAAAAATATTAAAGAAAAAATTAAAATACTTTTTTTCATATTAATCCAAAGAAATAATAACCTCATTCCAGTTCATAAGTCTTGCCGTACTGGACTATGTGCGTTTGGGCATAGCCGTTTTCCGCAAGGTACTTTTTGAACGCCGCCTGGGATTTCCGTTCGCCGTGTACCATAAAAATTCCCTTTAAGCGCGACGTGTCCAGCGCGTTAAGCCATTCCACCATTTCAACATAATCGGCATGGGCGCTGAAAGCGTTTATTTCCTCGACACTGGCCTTCAGTTTGAAGGTCATTCCGTGGATTTTTACCTCGCTCTCGCGGTTGCGGATGCGGCGGCCCAGGGTGTTTTCCGCCATGTAGCCCACGGTCATAATCGTGGTATTGGGATCCTGAATGCTGTGAATCAAATGATGCTGAATACGGCCCGCCTCGCACATTCCGTCGGCTGAAATGATAATAAGGGGGCCTTTGTGATCGTTCAGGGCCTTGGACTCATCAACGCTGGAAGTAAAGTGCAGGCTGTTAAAACCGAAAGGATTCTTGTGGTGCTTGATAAAGGCTTTTTTTATTTCTTCGCTGTAACATTCGGGGTGTACCTGAAAAATAGTCGTGGCGTTAGTCGCCATTGGGGAATCCACATAAATGGGAACTTCGGGAATAACGCCGTCGTCAACCAGCAGGTGAAAATAGTAAACGAGTTCCTGGGTGCGCTCAATGGCAAATGAGGGAATGATTATTCTTCCCTTGTTTTCAACAACGCGTTTTGCTATTACCGCCAGTTTTTCAATGGCGTCTTCGGTGCTGCCATGGCGGCGGTCGCCGTAGGTGCTTTCAAGGATGATATAGTCCGGCGCGAGCTCGGGAATTGCCGGGTTGCGGATTATCGGCTTGCCCTTGCGCCCCAGGTCGCCGGTTGCCAAAATCCGCAGTTCTTTGCCGTCCCGTTTTACCGTGATATACGCCATTGCTGAGCCAAGGATATGCCCCGCGTCAAAAAATTCCAGCTTTATCCCGTCGCCGATATACATCGGTCTGTTATACGACACTCCAACCGTCTGGCTGGTCGCCATAATGGCGTCATGTTCGGTGTACAGCGGCGTCCAGTCAAATTTTTCGCCGCTTTTATGGGCCTGTTTGCGCAGATATTCGGCGTCGCGGGCCTGTATATTGGCGGAGTCCATCATAATAAGGCTGGCAATGTCCCTGCTTGCCGGAGTCGCGTAAATATTCCCTTTATAGCCCCGCTTTACCAAAAGCGGCAAAAGCCCGCAGTGGTCAAGGTGGCCGTGGGTCAGGATGGCCGATTCGATGCGGTCGGCGGCAATGCCAAAATCGCGGTTTTTGCGGTCAGCCTCCGCCCTTGATCCCTGAAAAGCGCCGCAGTCAATAAGGTAGCTTTCCCCGTCAATTTCCAGCACATGTTTGGAACCGGTCACTTCTTCGGCGGCGCCCAGAGAATAAAAGTGTGTCTTCATGTGATTAGTATACCGCCGCCGCCGGCTTGTGCCAACAGGTGAAAATTAGCCGGCAGTGGAAGACGCTTTTTTGAAATATACGCCATTTTGTAGACTTTCCTTTATTGTATGGTTATGCTGTTAATCGTGAAGGAAAGTTTACAATCTGCGAAAGAAGCCGAAATTTGGGAAACAGAGGAAGACAAACAGCTTTCTGTCAATAAATTAAAAGAAAAATATATAGAATATGCGCGTTCTCATTTTATTAAGACGCCTCATGTAGTGGTGGTGAATCAGCATACTCATTGGGAAATTCAAATTACCGGACAAGTTATTAAAGAATGGAGGCAAAAATCCCGAACCAGACCCCGAATTATTGTAATTCAGTTATTGGATAAAATGATAGAAACGGCTCAACTGATAAATACCGAAAAAGACAGACATAGTACCCCTGGAATTGCCAGTGTCAGCGAATTTGAAAATCACTGTATGATAGGGGGAAAACCATTTAAAATCCGTATTACGGTAAAACAACAAGCAGGCAGACGTTTTATTTATTACTTTGGCGCTGTGAGCATGGAAAAATAAAAAAACCGCGATAATGGGTATCGTCGCTTGCCCTCTCGGGTTTACGCACCTCAATATCACGGTTTCGGCTACCGCCTACTCCTAATATCGCACAAATTTACAGGTTTGTCAAATGGCTTTTCAGCACAGTCTCACTCACTTTTTTTCTTCATCTTCCTGTTTTTTCATGGACTTTATTAGAGCGACTGCCATCCTGCGGTTTTTCTTTTCCATTTGCGCGGTTATTTCAGCTACTGTTTTGGCCTCAGGAGGATATTGTGCTGTTTTTTGTTTAGCGTCCTTGCCGGTAACAAGGTATTCCACCGATACGCCAAGCGCTTGGGCAATACTGACGGCAGCTTCAGCCGAGGGTGTATAACTGCGAGTTCCCAAATAACTGTCAATGGTTTTCTTTTTTACCCCTGAAAGGGCAGCCAGTTCTTTAACCAGCATACCCGAATACTCCAATTGACTTCTTAAATTCTCTCTAAAACCCATTTTTTTTAGGATACGATAAAATTCGTACTCAATGATTGACAATACTAGTATTTTAGTGCTATTATTTTTTGAAAATACGAGAAAACTGGTATATTGCCATTAAAATGACGATAAAAATAGCCAGGAATTAAGGAGGCTTTTCCATGCAAAACACACACAAACTGTTTGGATTTGACGCTATTGTAGCGTCAATCGTATTCACGGTACTGTCTCTGACAGGCTGTGACAATGGCACAACATCGTCCCATGCCCACCAATGGGGTGAGTGGCAAGTAACAACCGCCCCCACCTGTACGGCGGAAGGGGAGGAAACAAAAATCTGCTTACTTGATACAACACATAAAGAAACACGCTCAATAGCCGCGCTCGGACACGACTGGGGCAACTGGGCACAAACAACCGCCTCTACTTACACTACGGAAGGCGTAGAAACCAGAACCTGTACCCGTGACGCAACGCATACCGAAACACGCTCCATTTCAAGAATACCCTTTACCAGCGTTGCCGGTTTTGGAACTTGGCTGACCAGTCAACCCGCCAATACCGTTGATACCGCATATACCATTGCGCTCAACATTGATGATGTAGCTGATTTTGCAACGCTTTTCACCACGCTTAACAATTCGTCTGACAAATATGTCTACCTTGATCTTTCCGGCAGTACCATAACAACCATTCCGGAGAATGCTTTTTTTGGAATACCCCCTTATGGATGTGCCACACTAATCGGAATAACAATACCAAACAACGTTACCAGTATTGGATATATGGCTTTTGGTGAATGTACCAATCTTGTCAGCGTAACCATTCCAAATAGCGTTACCAGTATTGGAGATATAGCTTTTGGTGATTGTACCAGCCTTGCCAGTATAACAATATCAAACAATGTTACCAATATTGGGCTATATGTTTTTCTTGGGTGTACCAGTCTTACCGCAATAAATGTTGACGTTAATAATAGCGTATATACCGCAGTGGACGGCGTATTATATAACAAAAATAAAACCACATTGATCCAGTATCCGGCAGGAAAAACAGGCGCTTTTACCATACCGGACAGTGTTACCAGTATTGTAGATGTGGCTTTTTCCTATTCCGCTAATCTTGAGAGCGTAACCATACCCAACAGCGTTACCAGCATTGGGGCAGGTGCTTTTTACGGCTGCGCCAATCTTACCAAAGTAACTATACCAAACAGTATTACCAATATTGGGCAAACCGTTTTTTACGATTGCACCAACCTTAATAGCGTAACATTTGAAGGTACGATAATTTCAGAAAATTTTAGTTCAAGTGGTCCATTCTTCGGCGATCTACGCGCCAGGTTTTACGCAACAGACCCAATCAACGGAACACCGGGAACGTATACCACAACCGCTCCGGTGAGCAGTAGTTCGGTGTGGACGAAACAATAGCAGCGGTTTAACCGGAAGCAGTCCCGCCTGCCCATCTGCGGCAGGCGGGATTACGAATGAACCTATTATTACAATATTTCCCAACCAACGGATGAAACATGCTTCTCTTCGCGGATTTTTTCGATCAAATCTTCCGCGACTTCTTCCCGGTGTCTGCCGTAAACGTGCATTTTTGCTACGATTTTAACCTTGTCATCGGCAATATTCTTGCACTCCAAATCAGAAAGAACTAATTTTGACGTGGAAATATAGTCCGTAATTATGGAACGGATAAGCTTTTTTTTATCTTCTTCGCAGACAGCCGTTATCTGATAACATTTACCCGTTTCATCAAACATGGGACTGATCTTGTTTGAAATGGGTCTGAGAATAACATTAGCCGCAATCAGCAATACAGTCGCCACGAACGCGAACAGGATAAAACCTGAGCTTGCCAAAACGCCAATAGCCGCCGTACACCATATCGTAGCCGCCGTATTTAAGCCGCGGACATTCACGCCGTCCTTAAAAATTATACCGCTGCACAAGAAACCCAGGCCGGTTACGATTTGCCCCGCTATTCTTGTCCGGTCAGGCGTGTCCATGATAAAGGAAAATATGACAAATATACACGAACCCAAACTGACAAGCACGTTAGTACGGATACCGGCAGGATGGCCGGTCAGTTGTCTTTCAAACCCGATTAAAAAACCAAATAACGCCGACGCGGCGATTCTGATTATAAAATCCAATAATGTCATGTGAACCTGCCTTAATCGATCCCCATACAAGTCCCCACGGCAATGGCGGTATCGATCATGTAGTGATTTTCCGGTACGGATTTTACTTTAGATTCGGGGATGTTTAAATTAACTGAGGTGATTTTATCTCCATCAAGAGCGACCATGCGGCCATACTCGCCTTTGGCAAGAATGTCCGCCGCCATCGTGCCGAGACTTGTGGCAAGAATGCGGTCGGCTGCGCTCGGAATGCCGCCGCGCTGTACATAGCCCAGAACGGTGGCGCGGGTTTCCATGCCGGTTTCATTCTCTATCTCTTTGGCGACGCGATAACCAACCGAGGGGCCGTTTTCCGCGTGATACTTTTTAAGCTCATGTTTGTCCATTTTCGCTTCCTCAACTGAGAGCGCGCCCTCGGCGACAACGACTATGGAAAAGGTTTTGCCTGTTTTTGCCCGGTCTTCCAGATGCTTGCCGATGACTTTTACATCGTAAGGAATTTCCGGTAATAAAATAACATCGCCGCCGCCGGCAACCCCCGCGTACAGGGCAAGCCAACCCGCCTTATGCCCCATCACTTCAATCACAATTACGCGGCTGTGGCTCTGCGCGGTGGAATGTAAACGGTCAATGGCGTCAGTACAGATGGTCAGCGCGGAATCAAAGCCGAAAGTGCGGTCAGTGCCCACAATGTCGTTATCGATGGTTTTGGGGAGGCCGACTACATTAAGCCCTTCCTGTGAAAGGCGGTAGCCCGTGGTATTGGTTCCGTTACCGCCCAACACGACCAGACAGTCAAGCTCATGCTTGCGGTAGGTTTCCTTAATAGCCTCCACCTTATCGCCGGCAACATCTTCATCACCTTTAGCGTGTTTGAACGGCTTTTCCCTGCTTGACCCGAGAATAGTCCCGCCCCTTGTCAATATCCCCGAAAAATCAATGGGATTAAGCGGGTGGACATTTCCGTTGATAAGTCCCCGGAAACCGTCGGCTATGCCGATAATTTTCATGCCGTAACGGTCATGCGCCGCCCGGCAAACGCCCCGTATTGCGGCATTCAGTCCGGGACAATCTCCGCCCGACGTCAATATGCCGAATGTTTTGGTTTTACTGTTTCGAATTGTACTCATATAAATATTATACTATAGATGATTCTATTTACCAAGTCAGTCTCCGCCGCGTGCCGGGCGTACTAAAGCAAGTCCGCCGTTAATGTTGACTGTGGTTTTTATTGCGCGCGGTAACGCGGCGCTCTTGTTCGGTTATCATAGGGAAAATCCCTGATAGCCGGGTATCAGATATCGTCTTGAAATTTTATATATCCGCCGATACCATATATTTATGACTGTCATATCGTTGTTGCTGCGCATGATCGGCGGCTTGTGCCTGTTCCTCTTTGGAATGAAGGTAATGAGCGACGGGATACAACAAAGCGCCGGCGACCGGATGAAAAAAGCGCTGAATTTTATGACCGGCAATCGTTTTGTCGGAGTGTTGACCGGTTTTGTCGTTACTTCCATTATCCAGTCATCCTCGGCGGCCACGGTTATGATAGTGGCGTTTGTGAACGCGGGCCTGCTCACCCTGACACAATCAATCGGCGTGATCATGGGGGCGAATATCGGTACGACGGTTACCGCCTGGATTGTGTCCCTGCTGGGGTTTTCGATAAAAATCTCCAATATGGCTTTGCCGGCGATTGGCGTCGGATTTATCCTGAGCGTTGTAAAATGGAAATACAAAAGCCTGGGCGATTTACTGCTGGGATTTGGCTTCCTGTTCCTGGGGCTTGATTACCTTACCCAAACAATGTCAACTGCCGCCAATAACTATGATTTCAACGCCATAGCCGCGCTGTCGCATCTGGGTTTTTTGTCTACGGTGATTGGCGCGGGCGTGGGACTGGTGATGACCGTGTTTATCCATTCATCAAGCGCCTCGACCGCGATAGTTTTGACAATGGCGTATAACGGAGTAGTTGGTTACGAAATGGCGGCGGGGATGATTTTGGGCGCCAATGTCGGAACCACTATTGACGCGGCGCTGGCCGCCATTGGCGCCAGAACCGCGGCAAAACGGGCCGCCCTTGTTCATGTATCGTTCAATATAGTGGGAACCCTCTGGGCGCTGCCTTTGCTCAAACCGCTGCTTGCGCTGGTTCATATTCTAACGCCGGGGAATCCCGCCGCCCATGATCCCGCGATAACGATGCATCTTGCCATGCTGCATACTGTTTTTAATATAGCAAACACGGCTCTTTTTCTGCCCTTTGTAAAGTCCTACGCAAAATTGGTTTCGCTTATTATTCGGGAAGATAAATCAAAAGAGGAAAGCGAGCATTACAAATTTTCCTACATTACCAGCGCCATTACCGACACCCCGGTACTGAATATATTGCGCGCCGAAAAAGAAATCCGCGACATGGCAGGCGTTGCCTCTTCCATGTATGCCCGCTTCAGCGCCGTACTGCGCAGTCTGCGTGAAACAGGCGACAAGAACGAGGCCGTAACCCAACTCTGCGAAGAATTAAAACAAAAAGAAGAATACACCGATGAAATGAGAGAAACACTCAGCAGCTTTTTAATTGAATGTTCCCGCGAGCAGATTAACTCCCGGTCCGAACAGCGGATTTTCCAGCTGCTGCGGGTTATCGGCTATATTGAGGAAATGAGCGATGAATGTTACAGCATCAGCCGTTTATTGGAAAAAAGCGTGCGCAAGGATTATGTTTTCAAAGACGAAGAAATGGATGTTCTTATTCCTTATGTGAATCAAATTGAAGGCTTTTTGGACATGTTGAAGGAACAGTCGATGCACAACTCAAAGATAGCATCGGCCGTCCATACCGTAAAATTAAAGACAAACATCAGCAGCGCCCGCAAAAAACTCCAAAAACTTGGCCGCAAACGTATTGAAGCCGGAGAGAATGTCAAAACGGAGTTGATGTTTATTGATCTGGTTCGCCGCATCGATAAGCTCGGCGATTATTGTATTGATATTGCGGAAGTAATCGGCGGTTAATTTCAGTTAACGAGATATGGCCTGAAAATTTGAGTCACGGAACTGCCGTCTTCAAATAAATAACGAACATACAAACGGTCTCCCAGCCGGAGCCGTTCCCACAATCCGTCTTTTTGTTGTTCAATCGCCATGCCGATACACTCCCCACGGTCAAGCGTTCCGCGCTGTTGGGCAAACAGGTACAAACCGGCGGGAAGCCGAACCTTCCCCCGCTCATTCCTGCCTTTACCGGAAAAAGCAAGCTCCCCCAGAAAACAATCCGCCTCAGGATCTATGCGCCCTGCCTGTTCACGGTTAAGTTCAAAGCAGAACAGCAATTCCTGCGCGGCCTCATCGGCAGGAGGCGGACATTCAAAAGGGATAAGCCCCGGCGCTTCCGCGTATTCGAGCGGGGCGCGGAGGTCCAGGTGTATCAGTGAAGATTCTTCCATCTTGATATTCCGGGCATTTTCGCAAAACGCCGGTCACTCCTTTGTATATTTTCGTTTTAAGCATAGGTTGTTCAAACGGCTGTGGTCAAGGGCGCGCATTGACAGTATCCTCACAAAACAATAGATTTGTTTTTGCTGAATTATTATGGATATATCCACCCTGTACCAAAATTGCCGGCTTTGTCCCCGCGCCTGCGGCGTTAACCGGCTTGCCGGCCCTGACGGTTTTTGCGGTGAAAGTTCGCAGCTAAGGCTTGCCTTTGCCGGACTGCACCGCGGCGAAGAACCGCCATTAAGCGGAAAGGGCGGTTCCGGTACCATTTTTGTCAGCGGCTGCAATCTGGGCTGTATTTTTTGCCAGAACTGGCAAATCTCGGGCGGCGGTCAAACCGTTAAACGTCATGAGCAACGCCAGGGGCGCCATTTGGGACGCCCCGTTTCCACGGACGAATTTACCGCAATCTGCCTTGAATTACAGAAGAAGAGCGCGGAAAATATTAATATAGTAACGGGAAGCCACGCCGTCCCCGCCATCGTTCAGGGTTTAATCGCCGCCAAAACTGCCGGCCTGAGTATCCCCGTACTGTGGAATTCATCCGGCTACGAAAGCCTTGAGACGCTGGAATTGTTGGACGGTCATATTGATACCTATATGCCGGATCTGAAAACTTTGGACTCAAGCCTTGCAGCCAAATTTTTCAACGCCCCCGATTACCCCCAGGCCGCTTCTCAGGCCATTTTGTGGATGATACGACACAGGTCACAGCAAGAATCATGCCATGTCATTATCCGTCATTTGATTCTTCCCGGCCATCTTGAGTCCACCCGTGCCGTGCTGCGCTGGTTTGCCGATAACGCCCAGGGCAGCGCCCTGCTCTCGCTGATGAGCCAATACACGCCGATAGCGGAAACTGATGGGCTTGAGCAAAGTCCGGGGCGTTTCCTGAGCAAGCGGGAATACGAAACCGTCTTGGGCTGGCTGGGAGAATTCGGCATTGAAGACGGCTTTTGCCAGGAACTGCTGACCGGCAGCGATTGGTTACCTGATTTTAACCGCGGTAATCCATTCTCGTCGGATTTATCCGTAGCGGTGTGGCATTTTACGGATACTGCGCATACTTGACAAGTCTGCCGCAACTTGGCATACTTAAAAGATACGACGCAAGGTAGAGCAGTTGGCAGCTCGTCGGGCTCATAACCCGGAGGTCGCAGGTTCGAGTCCTGCCCTTGCTAAAAAAAATTGTTTTATCACACCGAATGCAACATCGCTTTTCGCAAAATAGCATTCATACGGGTCTGGTAACCTCTTCCGGCACTCTGCAGCCATTCAATTACATCGGCATCAAGACGAACATTTACCGTCTTCTTGATAGGCTTATAGTTTGCCATATTCCGGTAGTGGGAGGGTCTCAATTGTGCTAATTGCTCATCGGTCATTTCCGGGCAATCGGAAAAATCGGTGTTTTTGAACGCCTTAATTTCCTCTAGTCTCTTCTTTGTAATGGGCATTATAAATCTCCTGTTCCTTGGGCGTTGCTTTCCGTGCTGTGATAATTTGCGTGTTGCTATTAGCTTTGTCCGCAGTTACCACAAAAAAAATAACCATGTCATGCAAACGCCCCAAACTGATATAGCGGTCTTCATCTAAAGATGAATGTGCTTTATCATAAAATTCCATCAAATGTGGATCGTCGAAAACATCCACAACTTCAGATAGGTATAAACCGTGTTTTTTCTTGTTTAGTTTGTTCTTTTCTTCAGTCCATGTAAGCACTGGTTACCTTCTGTCTATACATAATTGTATATTAAAATTACGAGTTTGTCAAGTATAATTTTACACGAAGTGTCCTCGAAATTTACCAAACGACACATAAAACGACATATAAAATTGGGGAACTGGAAAACTTTCGATACGTCTTGGTAATCTTCAACCACTCAAATAACTTGTAAAACAAGGCATTCCATAACCCGGAGGTCGCAGGTTCGAGTCCTGCCCTTGCTAAATTTTTTTCGTTTTCCAATCCCTAACCTTAACTCCGGTGAATAACGGACGGCATCTCAACATCAAAAGTTTTAAGAATACAAGACTTTCCTTTGCCCAAAAGATCGGCCAGAGCGCCGGAATTGCGAATTTTTTTCTCAATATCGGGAGAAGTGATAATGTCGCAGAGTTGGCGGGAGTGGGATTCCATGGCTTGCCCGTGGGTGGTGGAATAGGAGCGCATTTCAAGCGGGTTAAATGTCGCGCCGCGCGCGCCGTTTTCTATTGCCGCCTTGCGGAATATATCGACTTCCTCTTCTTCGCCGATAAAAAAAAGCCCCTTGACGCCGCCGGACTTTTTTTCGCCGCCTTTATGTTCTTGTTTTCGGGATCCAAAACGGCGCCAGTCGCTGGAACCTTGAACCGCGTCCAGCGCGGCAATGACCTGCTCCATGGTTGCGGCATGAAACCGCTTGCCATGCCTGATCCGCAGATTGACTACCGGGGCGTGAACAAAGCACCGGTATAAAAAGCCGTTGCCGGGGACATCCAGGCGGGCGCGGGGAATAAGAGTCTTTTCTACCAGTTCGGCGTCGGAACGGGGAACAATAAACCAGATGATTTCCTTTTCAACCGGAATGGTTATTCTCATAAGACCCAATTTGTCGCGGAGGCCCGCGCCGTTGCCAAAAAAAACAACCGGCACGCCAACGCCCAGTTCCAGTATCGCCTGGGCAAGAGAATCCCCTGAGCCGCGGGGAACGGTACAACTGATAAGGGCGTGTTCTTCCGACGCAAGTTTGTCTCTTTTTCCGCATAGCTGGTCAAGTTTTTCGGTATTAAAAACAAGGGGAGTCCCCCGGTGAAAATCAATATGCTGGGAACAAATACAGCCCCGCCCGCCCATGACAAGATCCGTCGCCTCAATAATACGGCGCATCACGCCTTCTTCATACGCCGCGGGAACATACATCCGGTAAATCAGGGCGCGGCTTTCTTCAAGTTTGGTAACCGGACGCAGCCCCAAAAAACCCTGTTTATCAAGCAGGGCTATTTGTTTGGCCCGCTGAACAAAAACTTCGGGAAGGGCAAGGTCCGCCAGAGTCTGATCCAGAGCCGGAATTATATTCATATCGGCAATACAAATGATGCTGGAAATAGCGGTTTCCATAATTCCCCCTAAAAATTCTTCAGCGCCCGTTTCGACTTTGCCTTATCAATGATTCCCGATACGAGAATGACGATAATCGGGAGAACGCTCGCCGTCGCTACAATACCGAAAGCGCCGTCCGCCCGCAGGGAATCGCGCCCCAGTCCCAAACCGGTAGTAATAATAATGGGAACGGCGATGGGGCCGGTGGCAATACCGGCGACATCCCAGGCTATCGAAGAAAAATCTTCCGGCGCAAATACCGTTAGGAGTAACGCCAGGGCGTAACAGGGGGCCAGTATCCATGAAAGATGAATACCGCCCGAAGGCAGCACATTACTGAACAGTACCCGCGCAAAACCAACAGCCATCCCCATCCCCACTCCGGCGGCGGCAATCATGATTAATTTTGAACGCTTAAAAATACCGGTGGTCATCTCTTCAACGGTAACGGCGGTAACGGCAAGAGCGGGCTCCGCAAAGATAGCCAGAAATCCCAGGAAAAAAACAATGATCAATATTATCAGATACGCGCCGACCGTGCCAAAACTTGAGGACATGGCGCTCTTAATGGGGATATGCGTATAACGGTCGCCTGAAAGCCGGTCAGGAATAAATTTTTCAAGAGTTGGTCCCTTTTCCCCTTTAACCCAGATAAAGGTTTCCGGCCCATTTTCCCCCGGAACGGTAACCAGCGAATTGGTATCAACTCCTTTGACTATTACTGTTTTATTTTCATGGAGCATTTCCGTGTAGGTATGCTTGAGAGAATTTCCCGCCTGGGAGCTCAGAGCGGTAATGCCGCCTGTCATCCCCAGATTAAGGGCGAACATTCCGATAGCGGCAAACACGACGCCCAAAACAACAATATCCGCATTGTGGACTCGGTCACGGGCAACCAGGCCGATGGCAACGATCAGCACCAAGGCAAGGGGCAGTACCGCAAGCAGGGCGGATTGAAGGTAATCCAAAAGTGAATGAGGGGCAAACACCGATATTTTATGAGGCGTCTGATGTGCGTCCATTGGCTCGCCGGGAAAACACAGGATAAAATCTTTATGGGAAAGATCGCCTGAGGACACCGCCTTTTCCGCCATTTTAATCAGTTCCTCGCCGCTGCCGGCAACATAGACCGCCTTTGCCCGCTGCTGTGTTTCGGCGGAAAAAAATGAAGCAGCGTCGGAAGGCATAGGAACCTTGGGGCTAATCAGGGCCGCCAGAAAAAGAACGCTCGCTACCGGCAGCGCCGAAGCAAGGGTCACCAGTCCCAGCCCGGAATTATTTGATTTTGTTCCGCCGGTTTGCGCCACTCCCAAACCCAGCGCCAGAATAATCGGTACGGTCACCGCGCCGGTCGCCGCCCCGCCTGTATCCCAGGCAAGGTTTACCAGAGGCCGGAGAATGGGATGTTCATCAAACACACAACTAACCACCAGAATAGCGGGGATAATGATAAATACCGGCGGCTTAAAAGGCCAGCCGAACATGAAGCGGTACACGCCCAGCACCACCGAAAGTCCCACGCCAATGGCAATGGCGGCTACCAGCCATGAAGTGCCTCGGTTGAGCATCAGGTACAAAAGCGGCGCGTTCCAGGCGGGAATAACGCTTCCCTGCTGCTGAAGCACGGCGACCGCCGGTTCCGCCAGCGTCGCGGTAATGCCGACAATAACGGAAAAAACAGTGACACCCACCACGCCGACTTTTGCCGGCAGCCTCATGCCGCACTGAGCGCCCAGCGGCATAATACCCAAAAAGAGCCCTTCCAGGAAAAAGGATAAACCCAAAATCGCCGCGCCCACGCCAACAACAATGGAAAGCGCATTGTACAGCGGCATTCCCAGCGCCAGTTGGGCCGCCGCCAGGAAAACGCTCACCATGAGCACCGCCTTGAACTGGGGCCGTATCTTGGCGAGAGCGTAGGCATTGATCAACGAAAGCGATTCCTTGAGAGGCAGCGTTATCACTCCCCTCCGGCGCGGAAATAATTTATCCCTTATTTTGGCAAGAAACCCCACGTTATCCCCTTTATATATGAATGTATATCAATTAACAGGAAATTGACAAGTATCAGTACAAACATTGATAAACGGCTGAAAATAATCAGGTAATGGGGCGGTAAGATCCAGACGGACGCCGTCCGGTGTTTGGGGGATGATGAGAGATGACGCGTGCAGCAACAGATGATGAAGTTTCATGGTCTTGCGCAGTTTGTGGTTCAGATCAAAATCGCCGTATTTGTCGTCGCCCAGAATGGGATTCCCGATCATCGCCAGGTGGCGGCGTATCTGGTGCATTCTGCCCGTTCCCAGTTCCAGTTCCAGAAGGGAAAATTCTTCCGTACCGGAAAGCAGCCGGTAACTGGTTTCGGATTTTTTCACCGCGCCGTGAATGGCGAGATCCGCCTTTATAACCCCTTCCGGCTGAGCCGGCTTACCCTTGCAAACCGCAAGGTAACGCTTGATAACAGCTTTGCCGTCAGCGCCCTCCCCTCTCAGCAAGCGGGAAAATTCCGCCGCCGCCGCTTTGGTTTTGGCAACCAGGACAAGCCCCGACGTATCCCTGTCCAGCCGGTGCACCAACAGCGGACGCTGGGGCCATGTTTGCGTCAGAATACTGTCCAGAGAAATGCCGATCCCTTTCCCGCCCTGAACCGCGAGACCGGCGGGCTTGTTGATCACGATACATGAATTGTCTTCATAAACAATGTCGAGTCGTTTCAATCTGTCGTGTCCGGTTACAGTTCCAGCGAGCGGCTTTCAATTTTCTCGATCACATATTTGACAAAATCAGCGGTCTGCATCGCGGGAAGCTGCCTGCCGTCGCGCAGACGAATCGACACCGTGCCTTCTTCCGCCTCGCGCTGGCCGACCACGAGCATGTAGGGAATCTTGCGGTTCTGGCAGGCGCGTATCTTGGCGTTAAGCCGCTCATCGCTTAACTCAGGGGAAACCCGCAGGTCGCGGGCCTTTAACTCAGCGGTAACTTTTTGCGCGTAATCGTTAAAGCCTTCCGCGACGGGAATGACGGCGATCTGTTCCGGCGCAATCCACACGGGGAACGCGCCGCCAAAATGTTCAATCAACACGCCGAAAAACCGCTCAAGACTGCCCATCAGCGCGCGGTGAACCATGTAGGGCCGCTTGTGCTGGCCGTCCGCGTCAACAAAGGTCATGTCAAAACGCTCCGGCTCGTTAAAGTCAAATTGAATTGTCGTCATCTGCCATTCACGGCCCAGCGCGTCTTTTATTTTCAGATC
>Ga0268262_10003757_pt1 | contig 16171 bp, 15 predicted proteins | sample TergutNc150P3_FD_190354 | JGI IMG/M metagenome (GOLD analysis project Ga0268262, IMG submission 190354) | Nasutitermes corniger P3 segment gut microbial community from laboratory colony in Florida, USA - Nc150 P3 (SPAdes) (version 2) | ecosystem: Host-associated > Arthropoda: Insects >... | reverse complement strand
TCTTAATCAGGCGAGAATCCAGGATCCGGACAATGCCGCTTGTCTTAGAACACTGGGACACTCTTATTTCAGGATCAAGAAGAACAAAGAGGCCATGACCTATATCCGCAAGGCCATTGATCTTGCGCCCGATGACAAGGAATCCCTTTTTACCCTGGCGGAATGTTATTACGAGGCAAACCAGACCGAGCAGGCTTTGCGCGTTTTCACCCATTTGCGGGGCGATCCGGCAATGGGAGCAAGCGCCTGCCTTACATGCGGCATTATTAACAGCGAGGTACGCCAAATTGATAAAGCCATTCAGGATTTTGAACTTGGCCTTCGCCATGAGAATATAAAACCCGACGTAAAGGTTGAGCTTCGCTACAGGCTGGCCCAATGCTATATAAAAAACAGCGATATTGCCAAGGCTCTTCCCTTGCTAAGAAGCATCATGGCGGAAAACCCGACTTATAAAGATACCGCCGCGTTAATCGGAAAATACCAGGAGCTTAACGCCAATAAAAACCTTCAAATCTTCCTCATGGCCCCTTCCGGAGATTTTGTCGCCCTCTGCAGAAAAATCGTCATAGGCTACTTTCCCAAGGCAAAGATAAAAATCTCCAATATTTCGGTAAACAAAAATGAATGGGCCGATATACTCGCGGAAGTCGATACCCCAAAGTGGTCGGATGTCATCATGTTCCGGTTTATACGCACCCAGGGCTCCATAGGGGAGCTTATTGTCAGGGACTTTCATTCACACCTGAAAGAGGTAAAAGCCGGTAAAGGCATCTGCGTTACTGTCGGGGTCTTTTCCGAAGAAGCCCGTCGCTACACCGAAGCAAGGCTCATTGACTTGATCGAAAAAGACAAACTGTCAGCCATACTCAACACTGTAGACAGCAAGGTTGAAAACGCCCAGAAGGCTCCCGCTAAACAGGCTCCCGCTAAACGTTAAGCGTAATCGCTCAGGCGGTTATCTGTTGCCTTGACTGCCATACTTCGTTTCCCTATAATCGTTTTACACGGGAAGTGGGATAGTGGCTAATCCGCTTGGTTCGGGACCAAGAAATCGGGGGTTCAAATCCCCCCTTCCCGAAAAACAACATCAATCACAACCACTTCGCTGCCGGTAGCAACACGGATAGACGGGCCCCAAACCCCGACACCTGAGCTGACAATGCCTTGGGCGGTTTCGCCCTGCCAGTAGCCATAATGGGTAGCACCGGCTTTTTTGAAAATCAATCTTGTTGCCAGGTTGCCCGGAAAAAATTGCCCACGGTGAGTATGTCCTGAAAAAATAAGATCCGCTCCGGCTTTTTCCAAATTAGAATAATCAACAGGCTGGTGATCCAAAAAAATAAAAACCTTTGATCTATTAAGATCAATATTTGTAGCAAGCTCGGCGGCAGGCTTTCTCTCTCCGCGAAGGCCAATCGGCCTTGCGTCCTTGCGGCCTATCAGATAAAAACTATCTGTCGGCATGACAACTTCATCTTCCAAAAAAACAATATTTGCCGATTCCAGAAAGCTCCTTATTCCGCTTGTTCCGCCGGCTTGCCTCAGTGAAAGCCTGTCCACATCGTGATTCCCGGGGCAAGCGTAAACGCCAAGCGGCGCTTTGAGCCGCTTTAGCTCCACGCCTATGGCATCAAGGTCATATATACTCTCAAAACCACTGTCAAATATATCCCCGGCCATGCAGATCATATCCGGTTCAGTTTTGTTTATCGCGTCTACAATATTTGCCACCCATTTCCTGCCAACTGTTTCGCCAATGTGTAAATCTGAAACAAGGGCAATTCGCAAATGAGGTATTTCAGTGCGCTTGCTTAAAGTAACCGTGTAATGCACAGTTCGTATGCTTCTGGCATTGCAAGCACCATAGATCATCGTAATGACCGCAAGGCAAATCGCAATCCCTGTTACGGCGGCGGAATAAACTTGCGAATACGGTATGTAACCAAAATGCTGCAACAGAATCCTGATGCCGTCCAGAATTAATAGCGCCAGGAGAAAATAAAACATAGCCGGAATAAAATTCATTGCCGCCAGGCGGAAGGGCCTTGTCCAGCCAGACCGAACAAACGCGAGTAAAATAAAGGAATAACAAAATAAAAAATAAATCGGCCAAAAAATAAAAGCTTTAAAAGAAGGAAGGAAAAATTTAATAAGTGAAAAAACTCTGGTACCGGTATATAAATTTATTCCCAAATAAGCGATGAGAAATATACCTGAACCAAATAACCACATACCTGTTTGGGAGCTTATACTTAAGCACATTAGAATTCAAGGCGGGCGGTAAGCTGTACAAAAAAGCTGCAATAAGGGATACTTGGATTATGTCTTCCCCCGGTACTGCCTTATTTTCAGACATATACAGACCTGATGCAAAAAAAGGACGTTTCTTAAGCGTTCTCGTGCTATCAGGCGTCGCATATGGCCTCTACAGGGGCATTCAGGATAATTACCTTGCTGAAATTACCCATATAACGCCGTTTGAACGCGGGATTGTAGAATTTTTTCGCGAAACCCCCGGCCTCCTTTTGATCTTTGTGCTTGCGCTAATGTACAGGTTTTCGGACAGCCGGATTTTTAAGATAGGGATCGCCATAATGACCGGAGGCATCATAGGTCTCCTGCTAACAAGCGCAAGCCAATTCTTTCTGACCAAATTTTATGTTGTTATCTTTATGGTATTATTCAGCGTTGGCGAGCACCTAATCATGCCGGTTAAATCTACCATCTCCATGGATTTGGCAAAAAGGGAAAAAGCCGGGGCTTCCCTGGGAATAACAAGCTCAATCACCCAACTGGGCCAGATTGCGGGGTTCATCCTGGTGACAGCCCTTTTTTTCATCCTTACCCGGATGGGTTTTACGCGGACTGATATGCTGGGATACAGGCTGGTTATCAGTATGTCCGTCAGCCTCATGATCGCGTCGTTTCTGGTAGTTCTGGCCCTGAAGGAAACAACACTAAAATCCCAAAGGCGGCGTTTTTATTTCGCGAAAAAATTTCACAAGTATTATATGCTTGAAGTTTTTTACGGCGCGAGAAAACAGATTTTCCTTACCTTTGCGCCATACGTTTTAATACTCCATTACGGCGCCGATCCTTCGATAATGGCAGCGCTTTACGCGGTTTGCGCTGGGTTTGGCATATTCTTCGGCCCTTTGACCGGAAGGATAATTGATAAATTGGGTTATAAAGTGGTAATGGTAGGCGATACCTTTATTCTTGTCGTAGTTTGTTTTCTCTACGGTTTCGCGCACAGACTTTTCCCATACGGAATCGCCTTTATTGTGGTTTGTAGCAACTTTGTACTGGATTCGATTATTTCAATGGCAAGCATGGCGAGTAACGTGTATGTTCAACGCATCGCGTCAAGCCAGGAAGAAATCACCGCTACCTTGTCTACAGGTATTTCAGTGAATCACCTCATCAGTATATTTATCGCGTTAATCGGCGGCTGGATCTGGAAAGTCACAGGCATTGAAGTTTTATTCAGTATTTCCGCTTTTATGGGAATATTAAACAGCGTTTACGCGGCAACGATTAAAAAAAGCGAAGAGTATAAAGCAAGTTAAACTTTTATCAGACCTTCTATGATCATGTAAACCAGCGGAATAAAAATTGCCGGAACGAAATTCGCTATTTTTATTTCCTTTATTTCCAAAAAGTTAAACCCTATCCCAGCTACAATCAGGTTCCCCACCGCGGACATTTCCCGGATTATATCGGTAGTTAGGTAGTCCTTCACCAAAATAGACGCCATGGCAATACCGGCCTGATAAACAAAAACCGGAATGGCGGAGAAAATAACGCCGACTCCCATGGTCGCGCCAAAGATAATTGAGGTAGCCCCGTCCAATATTGATTTCGCAAAAAGCACTTCATGGTTGCCCAAAAGGCCGCTCTGCATGGAGCCAACTGTGGCCATTGAACCGCCGCAGAAAAGAATGGTAGTGCTGACAAAAGCTTTCGCGAAGTTGTGCCCTTCGCCGCCTGAATTTTTACCAAGCCGGCTTTCTGCCCATTTGCCAACACGGTTCATCAAGGCGTCAATGCCTATGAGTTCACCCAAAGCCGAACCGAGTACCATGCTCATGATGCACAGCAGCATCCTCTGGCTTTCCAGAGCGCCCTTAATTCCAATAAGAATGACAGAAAGGCCTACTGCCTTTCTGAAAGTTTCCTCAAACCTGGCCGGAATACCCCGCATTAAAAAACAGCCCACCAGGGCGCACACAACAATAGCAATAGCATTTACCGATGGTCCTAACATAGTAAAAATATTATATCAATTTTACATACACTTCTGCAAACCCCTACTCCACGACAAAATTTTCTGCTATGATGAGCCAAAAATATTTTGCAAAAGAGTAATTGTGGCAGAGCAAACAACGATAAAAAAAATAGCAGATGAATCGGTCCCCATGTCTGTTTTCAGGATTATGGGCAGCCCTTACCTCAGAATCACCGGTTTACAATGCATAGCATCCGCCTTCCGCAATTTCTTTTTTCTGCAATACAGGGCCGCTTTATCTCCCGGCCTTATACCGGTAACTAGGGTTGATCATCCCCTTGATCTAAAGATTCCTTTCCTGCCAGGCAAGGTAATAACCTACCTGGATTTTATAGCCTTCTGGGTTCGCTGCCTGGGTTTTCTATTACGGCAATGCGGTCGCAAATCTTTGGAGCCTGTCAGGAGTTTTATTGAAAACATAGGGCAGGCCTACGCATTCGCGGCGGAAGTTTACAGAATAAACCTCTCCACCACGGAAAGGCCTTTTTATATCAGACAGTTGCGCTTTCTTACTATACACGCCGTTGATCCGCATCTTATGTGCATACCCAGCCTTCATGTCATGATTGTCATCAGCACATACACTCTTTTTAAACAAATAATTAAAGCGATGGGTAATGAAACACTGTTTGCCGCCCAGGCGGAAGAACTGCGCCGCGGGGCGCTCGCCATTACCGAGGCGGTGCTTTATATAAAACAGCACAGTGTAAACTGTATCTCCGCCGCAATGTACGCAATGAGCAGGTTTGATCTCCGTCTGTTTCCACCAGCCGAAGCTGAACGCTTCGCGTCAGATCTCTTCAGGGAAGGAAACAGCATAACCAGGGAAGATGGAGAAGAAATCCGGGAGTACATTCTTTCACTCTACCGCCGTTTCCTAACCGAAGGAGAAAAATGTGAGGACTGGAAAAAACCTTTGCTTGATTTTTTGAACGAGCTCCCCAGGAAGTGATATTCGGGTACTTAAGCGCACATGATATAAGTTCTTATTTCATCGCCGTGAGCGTGGACTAAAACCTGTTCCGACGGGTCTACAATTAAGTCCATGTCTTCAAGGGGAATGGCCCCTAAAAGAACATCTCCGTTTCCAGGTATGACCAGGGGAGATAATATGGTACTACGGTCCTTCCAAAAAATTTCCACCGCTCCGGTTATTTTACACACTTCTTTTTTTGAATTCGCAAGCGTGGCGTAGCGTTTTCCTTTTATTCCAAGACCCAATTTCTTCTGAATTTCCTCATTGATAACCAATGTACTCGCCCCGGTATTCACCAATGCCTGTACCGTTATCTGTCGGATTTCGCTTTCCTTGATAAGCCCACGGTCATAGCTTTCCACATCATAAATGTTTTTCAAGTGATTTCTTCATAAACTAAACCCATTTTACCTTCTCCTTCCATATTAACAGTTTATCAGAGAAACATACATTTCTCTACACCTATACTGCACGGAGATGGAAATTGCTTTGATTTTTTAGAAAATATTTCGCTCTGCCGCCTCCGAAAAAGCCGTCCAAAGCGAATCCATAACAGGCGGTTGGGCTTTAACACGTATTATCTCATCTGGGTTCATAGGGTTGGGAAAAGCTAGGGAATAAGCGTGGAGCCTGATGCCACCTGATTTTTCGCTACGCCGCGCCCCATATTTTAAGTCCCCCTTGATATGAAGACCCAGGGCCGCAAGCTGCGCACGTATCTGATGATGCCTTCCTGTAATAAGATCAATTTCCAGAAACAGGTAATGATCCCCCTGCCCGATAATATTATAACGGAGTATCGCTTTTTTAAGATCCTTATGTTTGCTTGCCGGTGAAGTCCCATTAATTGCATCAGGCGCAAGTGTAAAAGCTTTGTTCGTTTTACTGTTTACTCCAAGCCAGTGGACAAGCTCGCCATCCGGTGGCATAGCTTTTTCCATCGCAGGCTTTTCGACAATAGCCCAGTATTTTTTCTCTACGCGACTGTCGTGGCGGGCAAAAGCGGCTCCAAGAAAAGCGGCGGCTTCAGGCGTTTTCGCAAGGAGCAGACATCCGGACACAGGGACATCAAGCCTGTGTACAGGAAATATATCACCTTCATTATCAAGCTTAATATGTTCAGAAGATTCGCCAGGAAGCTTGTTGATAACAATGCAGGTTTTGTTGTGATAAATCATTTTACATTTACAATAGATCATTTAATAAATAAGAAATTTCATAACGAAGCTTTTCTGCAATGACACGGATTGCGGCATCCTCAAGCCTATCCCTGGAAATACGCTTTTCTTTCAGGGCGTTCAGAATTGAGGCGTGAACCGCGATCACATCTTTCGGCCAGACAATGATCATATCCACGCCGGCATTGATCGCTTCCACCGCAGCGGCGCCTGGGCTGATGCCGCTTGCCGCGACCGCGCCCATTGAAAAATCATCGGCCAGCACGATTCCCTTAAAGCCCAATTCCCCGCGAAGCCAGTCCTTTATTACTTTATCGGAAAGGCTCGCATTCTTCCTGCTGTCTAAAGCCGGAACCATCACATGGGAGAGCATTATAGCGGAAGGGCTCTGGCCGCGAATAATTGCGGCGAAGGGCTTTATCATTTCGTCCAGGGCCAATTTTCCGGCTTGTATTGCCACAGCGCCATCGTGGGGATCGGCAGCGCCGTTGCCAGGAAAATGCTTTACCGCGCTGGCAATGCCAAACGCGCTCATGCTTTTAACAAACGCCGAAGCCGCCTCTCCGGTAAAATCATGGTCGCTGCCGTAAGAGCGGGTTTCCAGAAACTTCCGGTTCTCGTCATTGAGGGTTTCCGCGACAGGCCCCAATACCATAGTGATCCCAAGTTCCCTGATCTCCTGAGCGGAACGCCGGTACAGGATCTCCGCCCTTGCAAGAGAAGCTTCCCTGCCCTCCTTTTGCGCAAGTTCCCAAAAAGAGAACGCCGAAGGCAGCCTTTCCACCCCGGGGCCAAAACGTTGTACAACGCCGCCTTCGTGATCCACCGCGACAAAAGGCGCAATGCCTGATCCGGATCTAACAAGCGCGGTTGTTTCAGCAAGCAGTTTTTTTACATCTTCTTTGGATGTATCCAGGTTGTACCTGAAAAGAACTATCCCCCCGGCAGGAACCTTTTCCAGAATACTGCGCATCGCGGGAGTCAATCTGGTTTTTCCGTCAATACCGGCAAGAAGGACCTGCGCCGCCAGAACGCTGTCGCTCATGGAAGCGGCAATCTCCGCAGCCCGCATGGTATAAATGGCATTGTCAGCGCCGGTTATCGTTTGGGAGAAAAGCCCCGGGCATATGAAAAAAATCAGGAGGATAAAACCAAAGCGCATAATTAAATATATCCCTTATCGAACTTATTCGGAAACCCTGCCTTATCGGAAAGAAATTAAAAACTTCTATTGTCTGGATTATGCCGCACAGATTATACTTAACCTGGAGGTAATTATGGCTTCATCGGCATTGAATATTTTATCGGGTATTGCGGCTGCGGCGGCGGGGCTGGCTGGCGAAAAAGTAGCCAAGGATGGAACTGTCCCCGGTTTGGATCTGGGGGCTATTATCCAGGCTTTGTTGGGCAAATCCGGAGGAGCTGCCGGAGTTCTTGGCAGCGTGGCTAGTCTTGCGGCAAAATCGGGGCTGCTTAACAGTTCCAATCTGGGAAATCTTGCCAGTCTGGCAGGGTCTTTGCTCACCGTTGGTAAAGCGCAAACAACAAGTAAAGCCACCGATGGCATTGAAGGCCTGGCGGCGGCAATAGCCGGCAATTCCGGCACAGGATCGGCCCTTGGTTCTATCGCGACCCTAGCTACCACCTTGGCAAAGTCGGCCAAGGACAAAAAGGAAACAACCAATATGGCTTCCGAATTAGGTAAAACCTTGAGCAGCAAATTCGGAGTTTCACTTGGCGGAGGAACGGCCATAAAAGCCCTGGATAGCGTATTGGGAAACGATGTCAAAGGCGAACTCTTTAAAGCGGTTCTGAAGGGCCTTTCGTAGGAATCATCGGTAACACCTGGTTTCCCGCGTAGGCATCCAATAAGCCCGCGTTATTCATCGTCTTCTGAAGGCGGCTAATCGATAACGCGGCTTTCTGGTTGCCTGTTTCATCAAACAGCCTTTGCATTAGCATAGCTGCTCCTTCAAGATCCCCCTGCAATTCAAGAAGAAGGCCGACATTATAAGCGGCAGCAAAACTACCGGTGTCCCGGTAGATTCCTAGAAACGCTTCTTCCGCGCTTTTGTAGTCTCCTTTTTTTACCAAAGAGGAAGCGTTATTAGCGCGTTTTTTTATAGCCTTGTCTTTTGTTTGCACTGGCTCAAACTCGCGCCGTTCGGTCAGGGTATAAGGGGCCAAATAATAAGCGATACCCGCCATGCCCTTTTGAACCATTTCCTGCATAACGGCTTCCAGCGATTTAAGGCTTTTCCAATCTTCACTGGAATAGCTATTGTTAAAATTCATAGTTTCAGTTCCAATAACTTGCGCGTCCATGGTTCTTGTGAGAGTAAAGTTAAAAGACAGTTGGACATCACGCTTGTAAATTGTGTATCTGACAATGTTTCCGTCTTTATCCCTTCGTGAGTCATGTTCCAGGCTGTCCTGGGAAGCCGCAGAAATAATTTGACCACTAAAGAGAGCATCGGCGAAATTTTCCACATCTCCCTTGACCTCCCGCGCCCGTTGGATTTCTGCGGGATCAATCAGGGTAAATCGTTTTACCGCCTGAATGCGTGAGCGGCTTAAGCTGGTCAACAAAGATGCAGCGCGGCTTTGCAATGGCGTATTATGTGTCGTTGCAAACGGCATAATAGCGATGCGTTGAATTCCCACCGTATTCCAGGCAGGAGGCTGCTCTACCTGAACAGTTACCGCTGTCACACAGCTTGCAAGTATAGATGCAAAGGCAAGAATGCCTGTTAGGAGAACCGGGAAGGATATAAGTTTTTTCATGATCGTATTGCCTCTCTATTAATTATTATTTACCTCCAATACATATAAAGCGTCATTTCCACTTCCTGAATACAAAAAAAACAGCAAGAAGGATTAAAATGAACCCTACAAGATAGTTCCATTTTAACTCCTCTTTAAAGTAAAATACCGAAAACACCGAAAATACACTAAGCGTGATAACTTCCTGCGCTACCTTAAGCTGTACTACAGAAAAGTATGAAGAACCTAAACGGTTAGCAGGAACCTGTATACAGTATTCAAAAAACGCGATACCCCAACTAGCCAGAATTACTATCCATAAGGGACTTTCTTTGAATTTCAAATGCCCATACCAGGCAAAGGTCATAAAAACATTTGAAGCTACAAGCATAGCCAGCGGAATAAAATTCTTAAAATTCATTTTTTCTCTAAATTAATAATTTATCAAAAACAATAATTTTTGTAAAGGAAAAAGGGAGGGTATAAGAATTGATCATATAGCCATTGCCTGTGGCGCTGGGTTGATAAAAGATATAAACTTCATATAATTGAAATACTTAGTGAAGGAAAGAATAAAAACGTTGAAAAATAACATCTTAAAAATAATGCTGGTTTCTTTATGTATATTTATGTCATGTAATAATGAGACTGATAAAAACCTTTATTACTATAATGAACTTCCGGATGATACTGAAATTGAAAAAACCCATGTATTCTTAATAGGACTTGATGGATGGGGTGGCTATAGCGTCAATAACAAAAATTTTAGTATGCCCGCATTAACTGAATTGATGAATAATGGTTGTTATACTTTACAAGCCCTAAATATTATGCCCACAATAAGTCTCCCAAACTGGTCTTCAATGTTTATGGGGGCAAGCCCCAATATTACAGGATATAAGACAAATAATCCATCGAAAGCTAAATCAAAAATAGTGGATATTTATGGTCTTTTTCCTTCAATATTTACTCTAATGAAGAATCAGAGACCGCAATGTAAAGTAGCATTTTTTTATGAATGGAGTGAGAATGGATTTTTATGCCCAGATAATTTAATAGATAAAAAACAGCATATAAGCAATCTTTCTAAAGATGTGTCTGCTGTTACGGAATATATTAAAGCTAAAAAACCAAATTTATGCTTTATAATAATTGATGAACCGGACGGCATAGGGCATAGCGCAGGTCACAATACCAAAGCTTATTATGAAGAACTTGCTAAACTTGACGAACTTATTGCTCAAATAACTCAAACTATAAAGGATTCAGGAATTTGGGATAATTCGGTAATAATATTTTCTTCCGATCATGGGGGAGTAGGCAAGGGGCATGGAGGCAATACATCTTTTGAAAGAGAAATTCCCATAATAATATTCGGGAATAATATTAAAGAAGGCATAAAAATTTCACAAAAGGTAATGATCTATGATATAGCGCCAACAATAGCATATATCTTAAAATTGGAAACACCTTCGTTTTGGGAAGGCAAACTAATTAATGTTTTTAAGAATATATGAAAAAACAGGGATTTAACCCGTATCTTCCATCATGGGAATATGTTCCGGACGGGGAGCCAAAAGTATTTGGCGACAGGGTCTATGTGTACGGCTCTCACGATAAATTTAACGGCTATGTTTACTGCATGAACGACTATGTCTGCTGGTCAGCGGACGAAAATGATTTAACAGACTGGCATTATGAAGGGGTCATTTACTTAAAAACTGACGATCCTTTCAACAATGACGGGGCAATGAACCTTTACGCGCCCGACTTAACCCAGGGCCCTGATGGCAAGTATTATCTTTACTATGTCCTTGACAAAGTGAATGTCGTCTCCGTCGCGGTCTGCGATAAGCCAGCCGGAAAGTATGAGTTTTTGGGGTATGTACATTATACGGACGGAACCATGCTCGGCAGGAAAGAAGGAGACATTCCACAGTTTGATCCGGCTGTTCTTACAGAAGGTGAAAAAACATACTTGTATACAGGGCTATGTCCAAGGGTTAAAACAGAAGACAACAGGTCCCATTCATCGGCAGTAGTTTTAGAGCCGGATATGTTGACAGTACAGGATGGGCCTTATCAAATCATTCCCGGCGTTAACGCAAGCTGCGGCACAGGGTTTGAGGGGCATGAATTTTTTGAAGCATCTTCTGTCCGAAAAAAGGGCAATAAATATTATTTTATTTATTCTTCCATTGCCCTGAACGAACTGTGTTATGCGACAAGCAAAAATCCGCTTGCGGGTTTTTCTTACGGTGGAGTTATCGTAAGCAACGCCGATTTGCATATCGATTCCTACAAACCAGCTGATAAACCGATGTACTGCGGTAACAATAACCATGGGAGCATCGCGGAGATAGCGGGGAAATGGTATATCTTTTACCACAGGCATACAAACGGGAACGAGTTTAGCCGCCAGGCCTGCCTTGAGCCTATCGAAATAAAAGAGGACGGCATTATACACCAGGTCGAAATGACGTCCAATGGATCTAATGGCGGCCCCCTCGCCGGCAAGGGCGAATACCCCGCTTATATTGCGTGTAACGTTTTCCGCATGGAAGAAGATACTTCTGCAAACGCACCTTCTAAACCATACTGGCCCTGCCGCAACCCTGAATTACCCTACATCACCCAGGACGGAAAAGACGGCGACGAGGAAACCGGCTTTATCGCGAATATACTGGACTGTAGTGGAGTTGGCTTTAAATACTTTGACTGCAAGGGAGCGAGTACCGTAAAAGTAAAGGTACGCGGATACTGCCGCGGCGCTTTCGAGGTGAAAACAAAATGGAACGCCGCCCCCCTTGGAAAAATAGAAGTCGTCTCCAGTAACATCTGGAAAGAATTTTCTTCCGAAATAAAAATACCTGACGGAATACAGGCACTGTACTTTGTTTACAAAGGCACAGGAAACGCGACTTTGGGCTCTTTTAGCCTGGGGTAGGGTTAATTACGCGTGACAAGAATATGACGCCTTATGCTATACTCCCCCTATGTCCCTTAACTGGAAGGAAATAAACCTTATCCTCGAAGAACTTGAACTGCCCGGCGCGCAGATCCAGAAGGCGGTTCAAAGCGCTTTCGATGTCCTGTGCCTTAAGCTCTACGGGAAAAGCGGAGCAAAGACCTTGCTTGTCTCAATCAGCCCGCTTGCGTGCAGGATCAATGAGACCTTTGAACCCGCGCCAAAAAGCGCCAAGCCGCTGCGCTTCGCGGAGTTCTTAAATTCCAGAATTAAAAACGGCCGGATTGAGGAAGCCGTCCAGCTTGGAAATGACAGGATAGTACAGATTACCGTCAGGCGCAATTCGGAAGAAGGCGAAAAACGCTTCGAAGAACGCTTTCTCATTTACATCAGGCTATGGTCAAATGCCGCCAATGTGATCGTTACTGACACGGAAGGGAAAGTGCTGGACGCAATGCGGCGGCTACCAAAAAAGGAAGAGGTTTCAGGCGGCTTTTATAAGCCAAAATCTTTATCAGACAGTAAAGCAAAAAGCGGCAAAGAGTTTCAGGTTCGCTCCTTTCCGGAAGATCTGCTTGCAGACCTGCCGCCCGACGCATCGTTTAACCAAAAGATCGACGCCTTTTACCGCCGGGAGGGAGGCGCTCTTTCACTTGACAGTTTACGGGAAGAGGCCAGGCGGAAAGTGGAAGCAAGCATCGACAGGTTAAAATCCTCCCAGAAAAAAATCAAAGAGAAAAAAGATGATTTCTTCAGGGCAGAAAGATTTAAAGAATACGGCGACATAATCCTCTCGAACCTCAACCTGATTAAGAGCGGTGATGAATGGCTTGAAGTAAAAGGCTTCGATGGGGAATTTAATGGAGACTTCGATGGGGCCAGGGAAAACGCAAGCACGGTAAGGATAAAAATCGACCCGCATAAAAAGCCCTCTGCTTGCGCGGAAGACTACTATGAGCAATACAGAAAAGCCAAAAGCGGCCTGGCGGAACTGCAGAAACAAATCGAAGAAGGCGAAGAGGAGCTTTTGCGCCTTGAGGAGACTCTTAACTCCCTGCTTGCCGAAACCAACCCGTTAGTTCTGAACAAGCTTTTAAAAACCTCGCTGGTTCATGGAAAACTGATCACCCCCGCACGGAAGGACGATCTAAAGCGGCCCGGGCTGTCCTTCCGCCGTAAAGGTTGGCTTATCATCGTCGGACGGGACGCGGCGGAAAACGACGCCCTTTTAAGAAAGCACGTCAAGGGCGGCGATCTCTGGCTCCACGCAAGGGACTATCCCGGCTCGTATGTGTTTATAAAACAGCGCCCCGGAAAAACAATACCCCTCGATATTCTTCTTGATGCCGGCAGCCTGGCTATTTTTTATTCAAAAGGGCGGAAAAATGGCGGAGGGGATCTTTTTTATACCCCTGTAAAATACCTGCGGCGGGCCAAAGGTGGGCCAAGGGGGCTTGTACTGCCCACACAGGAAAAGAATCTATCGGTTAAGCTTGAAGAAGAAAGGCTGAAAGAGCTGGAAGATTGTAAGGTGGAGAAATAAGAAATGCTTGTAAAAAGAAACCAAAAAGACGCCGAAGATTTTTGGCGGGAGTACGAAGAACAAACCGGAGAAAAAGTCCTTGCCCGCAGCCTTGGGCGGTATGTGTCAGGCTGGGAAGAATTTGACAGCCAGGGATGGAACTCCATTTGGGGACTCATAATTGCTACATCAGGGGGATTCCGGTTTCATCATTTTCCCCAATCTAACTGGCTTAACGCTCTTTCTAATTTAGGAAACAGTAACGCCCCAAAGGAAAAAACATTTTTTATTCCAAAAGAAAAAATCATATCAGCAAAGCTAATTGAGGAGACAACGTGGTGGAAAAAAATATTCGGGTCTGCTCCTCCACAGCTCTTGATTGATTACCGCGATGGAACAGAAAACACAAAACAGGTATTGCTGGAAGTAGAGTTCAAACATGAAAATTTGGCAGAGTCGCTTTGCCCTGAAAACAAATAAAGAACGCTACATAGCATTGGCGGAAAGAGCGGCGACCGCCGCGCCCAAAAGGGACGCCTGTTCCACCGGGGATATTGCGTAAGAACGCGGCTTGCCTCTGTTGAGCAAAACGTGAAGGTACGATTCCAGGGCGCTCCTCATCCCCTTGTAAATCATGTAGGTGGTTCCCTCAACCGCGACGCGCACAGGCACAAAGGGGTCGAAACCCGCCCCGGCTTTCTCAATGGCCGCGGCAAGAACAGCCGCCGAGAGAATAGCGCCACGCTCGGTCACGATCGAGGTAAGGTACGCAAAGCTTGTTAAAGCGTCCCTTTCGTCCGGGTTAAAGAGTTCTCCAATTGGGCCGGAGCGGGCAAGCGGCTCGTGCATAAACGCGTTCAGGTCTTTCGTTTGCATTGTCGGCCAGGAAAGGAATTCGTCAGCTTTTTTGAAACTAAAAAGGCCATCACGCAGAGCCCGGGAAATAATGTGGAACGTAAGCGGCCCCAGATAAGCACCGGAAGCGGTTTTTTCCAGGGTATAAACGCCGGGAAATTTGGTAGTCTTATCATATTCGCTGTCAAGATACCCGACATAGCGATGGGCAAAATTGCCTGACTCGCAGACCACAATTTGGGGATGTTCGGCGGAATCAAAACTAATTTTAGGTATGCGTCTTTCCGGGTATGCGGTATTAAACCCCGTTCCCAGAATAAAGCCCACCACAGGTCCAATCTCTACGCCGTATTTATCCTCTCCCCGGCGAAGACCGCCATGCGACGGCAATTCCGAAAAACCTGATAACAGGGTTGCTACCGTATCATTCAAGAGGACTATTTTCTCAGGCGGTTTGGCATTTCGCCGGATCAAAGCTTCCCTTAACCCCGCACCCATTGCCTTGCCAATTACCTCAGGAGCGTCTACCTCCTTGCTGAAAGCCAGAAGAATTCCATCTGTTTCTTTGGTAATCTCCATTGCATAAGAAAAACAAAAGCCAATCCCTTCAATTTTTTTTTCGGCTTTTTCAATAAGCGGCGCGGTTACTGCGGCAATCTCGTCAAAAAACGGAATCGCGCCTATGGGCCCGCTGGTTCCGGGCATTGGGGCTTTCAGGCTTTCCTTAACCACAGCCTTACCGCTATCATCAAATTCTACGAGCGCGGCCCGGAGATTGGTCCCTCCGGCATCCAGGGCAATTACAACCTTTCCCGGCGCTATTTTGGACACCGGGCTGATATAGGCGGGGATCATCGGAAGGCTGGACGACAGCCCATTAAGCCCCCTTTCCATTTCATAAAGCACATCTTCCACCAGAGCAGCGGAATCAATGCGATCATAATGAAAACCGTAATAACGGGCAAACTCGGACAAAGCGGCCGGATCAAATTTTTTACTCATAGCTTAATAATAACACCAACATAATGAATTACAAGAGTCCGCCAAAAAGATATTGGGAGCAAAGTTTTACTTATGCTAAAATAAGGGTATGCCTGTTACCCGTGCGGAAGCAATTCAGACCTTAAAACCATTTTTGGAATATGTCTCATCCATCAATGAAAACAATCCCCTTAACGCATCCATACCCATTTTACGGGAACTGACCAACATGGCGGTAAAAGAGGAGAAGGCGGCGGAAGGGCCGGTGAAAAAAAGGATCCACCGCCAGTACTACAGGCTTTGCCGGCTTCAGGAAGAACTGGGGCGGCTCGATTTGAAGAAGGCAAAGCCCAGCGTCTCATTGGGTTTTAATGTGGAAGACTATATTTTTTCAAATATTGATTTCTCCAGATACAAAGAAATAAATGAAACTTACTTCGTAAAGCTCTTTGCTGAAGGGCTGGATGATTTTCCTGATGCTTTTTTTTGGATAAATTTCAAACGGCGCAGGGATGATATAAAGGATCTGATTGAAAGAAGCTATAAAAAAACGGAAGGCTTCTATATAACAAAAAAAGAAAGTCCCCTCCTCCTTTCGGTCATGCGGACGCTGGAAACTTCGCTGGAAACTGTGCCG
>Ga0268262_10003756_pt1 | contig 16182 bp, 8 predicted proteins | sample TergutNc150P3_FD_190354 | JGI IMG/M metagenome (GOLD analysis project Ga0268262, IMG submission 190354) | Nasutitermes corniger P3 segment gut microbial community from laboratory colony in Florida, USA - Nc150 P3 (SPAdes) (version 2) | ecosystem: Host-associated > Arthropoda: Insects > Digestive... | reverse complement strand
GACAGTTTGGACACCTATGAATTGGTTTATGCCATTGAGGAAGAAATGGGCATCAATATTCCCGATGAAAAAGCCAATGAATTTGAGACCGTGAAGGACGCGTACGAATTTATTAAATCCCAGCAAAAGTAAAAACGTTCTCAGTCAGGAAAGAAAAAAGAAACTGGCGGCTTTCCAAAAAGCCGCCGGTTTTAAATTTAAAAATATAGATAATTTAAATCTTTCATTTATGCATCGTTCTGTTTCCAACGAAACAAATAATAAATCAAATAACGAACGCCTCGAATTCTTAGGCGACTCAATTCTCGGCGCTGTCTGCGCTACGCTTTTGTATCAGGCCTACAAAGATAAAGCCGAAGGAGAACTGGCAAAAATAAAAGCCGTAGTTGTTTCCGAGGACATACTTTCCGGCATTGCGTTAAATCTGGGAATAGATAAAATGCTGCTGCTTGGCAAGGGCGAAGAAATGTCCGGCGGCAGGACAAAAAAAGCGATTCTTGCCGACGCGCTTGAAGCGTTAATCGGCGCGTTGTATCTTGATTCGGGCTACAAACCCGCCTTTGATTTTGTGAGCGATTGCATTCAGCCTGAAATTGACAAAGTAACCGGCACAAATTATCACAAAGATTATAAGTCGATTTTGCAGGAATACTGCCAGCGCGAATATCACTGTTACCCCGAGTACGTTATGGTAAAACGCACGGGACCCGAGCATGACCGCACATTTTGGATGGAAGTGCGCATAGGCGATAAAGTTTACGGCGCGGGAACGGGGCGGAATAAGAAAAGCGCGGAGCAGGAAGCGGCTAAGACGGCGTGGGAGCAGATAACGGCGGGGTGAAACCGTTATCGCCGCAATGTTAACAGAAATAATACCGGTTTCACATAACATAAAGCGCTTTCCGCAGCCGCGCTTCCGGAGTGTATGGAAGCGTATTTATGACATAACCGGGTATATTGTCTTAATATAAAACAAAAAACTTTACTTATGGACAAATAAGGTTTATTATATATAAAGAGGGGAAAGAGAGGTTTTATGCTGGTAAAACGCTTTTTTTCACATATAAAACTCTGGATAAATCGGTCATTGTATGCGCAGATAATGTTTGTGGTCTTATCCTTTTCCCTGATGATTTTTATAAGCTACCGGTTTGTCAGTGACATTGAGCGCAAACACTTACAAAAGAATATTCAAGACGTTATTTCATATACAGAAGCCAGTATCAAAGCCGATATGCTGGAACCTGAGACAATATTAGCCGGTATTTCAGAAACCATCCGCAGCATGATTATAATAGGCATTGATGCAGAAACGGTGAATAGATATATCCAGAATATCAATGATTATATGCAAAATAACGATGAAAAACGTCTTGCCGGCGTTCATGGGTTTTACGGATTTTTCGATGTGTATGGGAAGGTATTTCTAACCGGAGATGTGAATTGGAAGCCGCCGGATGATTATGATATGGAAAACCGTATCTGGTACCGGGCGGCTGTCGAGGCAAACGGTGACATAGGAGTTACCCCGCCGTATTTTAATATATCCATAGGAAGAGAAACCATTACATTTGTACGCCGCATTTTCAATGATGATAACCAGCCCCTGGGTATTATATGCTTGAATATATTCATTGACAGGGTTAAACAGCATGCCATTGATACGCAATTTGCCGAAAAAGGTTACGGATTCCTGTTAAATCAGAACATGGAGTTAATCGCCCACCCGGATCCTTCACTGCTGGGTGTGCGTCTGCGTAACGTGAAAAGCTATATCGCAGCTTATGAGGACGAATTAAGAGAAAAAGGTCATATTTATGAAGTCGTAACGACCGACTACCGGGGTATTAAATCCATTGTTTTTCTCCAAAAGCTTCATAACGGCTGGTATATGGGAGTTGTAACGCCCAGGGACAAATATTATCAAAGCAGAACAAATATGGCAATATTCCTCACCGCGTTGGGCGCGGCGCTGGCGGCAATACTCATTACAATACTGACGCGTATTTTCACAGAGAAGAATAAGGCGGATGAACGTATGCGGATTATGTTTGACGCCATGCCTTTGGGCGCTAACCTTCATAATAGAAGTTATAAATATTTTGATTGTAATGCCAGCGCGGTTAATATGTTCGGATTATCTAACAAACAGGAATATTCTGAGAAATTTTTTCAGCTTTCGCCTGAGTATCAGCCGGATGGGGTGCTGTCAAGCAAAAAAATGGCTGAAGTTAACGAGAAAGTTTTTTCCGAAGGTTACTGCCGTTTTGAATGGATGCACCAAAAGCTGAACGGCGAGCCGATACCATGCGAAGTTACACTTGTGCGTGTTGAACATAACCGTGAATTTATTGTGGCCGCCTATATGCGTGATTTGCGTGAAATAAAGGAGGCGGACGAACAGGCGCGTATTATGTTTGACACTACTCCGCTTGGCGCAAGTTTCTGGAGTCAGGGTTATCGCGTTGTAGATTGTAATCAGGAATCATTAAGACTGTTTGATATACCGAATAAACAGGAATATCTCGACAGGTTTTTCGATTTATCGCCGAAATATCAGCCGGACGGAAGTTTATCGCAAGAAAAAGGCATTGAATTTGTCAAAAAAGCGTTTGAAGAAGGTTACTATCGTTTTGAATGGATCCACCAGAAATTTAACGGCGATTCCATTCCATGCGAAGTTACGCTTATTCGCGTAAAATATAAAGATGGTTATATTGTTGTTGGATACATGCGCGATTTACGCGAGCAAAAAACAATGCTTGCCGAGATATACAAGGAAAGCGAAAAATCCCGTACAATGGCGCATTGGTATAATTCAATTCTTAACGCGATACCGCTACCCATATCGGTTACCGACGCGGATACCAAATGGACGTTTATTAATGCGGCAGTTGAAAAGTTTTTGGGGATAACGCTTGAAGATGCCATAGGCAAGCCGTGTAATAACTGGGGCTCTGACATCTGTAATACACAGGAATGCGGTATCGTCTGCGCCAAAAGAGGTCTTAAACAAACATATTTTTCAAAAGGAAATTCATCGTATCAGGTGGATGTTACCATACTTAAAGACTTGAACGGCACAACGATGGGGTATATCGAAGTTGCGCAGGATATTACTAACCTGAAACTGATGGCAAAAAAACAGGCGGACGCGGAAGCCGCCAACCTTGCTAAATCCACTTTTTTGGCAAAGGTAAGCCACGAAGTACGCACGCCAATGAACGCTATTTTGGGCATTACCGAAATTCAACTGCAGGACGAAACGCTTCCGCAGGGCACACGGGAAGCTCTGGGTGAAATTTACAATTCGGGTTATTTGCTGTTGGGTATTATCAACGACATACTGGATCTGTCCAAAATAGAAGCGGGTAAGCTGGAACTGGCGCCGGTCAATTATGATGTTCCCAGCCTGATCAACGACACCGTACATCTTAATGTTATGCGCTATGACAGTAAGCCTATTGAATTTAATCTTCAGGTGGATGAAAATATCCCGACAACGCTGTTCGGCGATGAATTGCGCATTAAACAAATTCTAAACAACCTGCTTTCCAATGCGTTTAAATATACCAACTCAGGCAAGGTTACGCTGTCGGTTACTTGTGAGGCGCAGCGTGAAGAAACTGCCGGTATAATCCTTGTTTTACGTGTGGCTGATACCGGGCAGGGTATGACCGCGGAGCAGTTAAACAAACTGTTTGAAGAGTATACCCGCTTTAACACGGAAGCCAATCGTACAACCGTGGGTACGGGACTGGGTATGGCAATTACGAGATACCTTGTCCAGATGATGAATGGCACAATTTCGGTGGAAAGCGAGCCGGGTAAAGGTTCGGTGTTTACCGTGCGGGTGCCGCAGGGGACCGTTGACGGATCGGGCGTATTGGACAGAGAATTGGCGGAAAACCTAAAACAGTTCAGTCTTGGCAAGGTGTCGCAAATGAAAAAGGCGCCGCAAATAATACGCGAGTATATGCCCTATGGCAAGGTTTTAGTTGTAGACGATGTGGAAACAAATCTGTATGTTGCCAAAGGATTGCTTGCCCCCTACGGACTGGCGGTTGAAACGGCAAGGAGCGGATTTGAAGCGATTGAAAAAATCAAAAACAGCGCAGTTTACGACATAATATTCATGGATCATTTTATGCCGGAAATGGATGGCATAGAAACGACAAAAAAAATACGCGAATTGGGATATACGCAGTCCATAGTGGCGCTGACAGCTAACGCATTGGCGGGGCAGGCGGAAATGTTTATGGCAAACGGTTTTGATGATTTTATTTCCAAGCCGATAGACATACGCCAACTCAACGCCGCGCTGAACAAATTTGTGCGCGACAAATATCCGGCGGAAACAATTGAAGCCGCGCGGCGGCTTAAAGACAGCGGTAATTTTGCCAACGGTAATCTTAACAACGGCGCCTCTCAGCTCTCCATAACCCCGGAACTGGCGAAAATATTTACGTCGGACGCTGAAAAAGCCGCCGCCGCGCTGGAAACGCTGCAGAAAAAAGAGGGCAATTACGAAGAGAAAGATATAAGGGCGTATATTGTTAATGTCCATGCCATGAAGAGCGTACTGGCAAACATCGGCGAAACAGCGCTTTCCGATACCGCGATGAAATTGGAACAGGCTGGGCGGGATGGGAATACTGCCGTAATGATCAGCGAAACTCCCGCTTTTATGGATTCACTGCGGACAGTAATCGAGAAAATTAAACCGAAGGACGTTGATAAGGGCGGCGAAACTATGAATGCGGACGACCTGCCCTACCTGCTCGAAAAACTTACCGTTTTACAGGAAACCTGCGCGGAATATAACAAGAAAGCCGCCAAAGCTGTAGTAGCTGAACTGCGGAAAAAAACATGGTCGCGTCCCGTAAATGAACTGCTGGATGCAATTGCTGAGCGTTTACTGCACAGCGAATTTTCACAGGCGGCGAGTCTTGCGAAGGATTATAAAGACGGCATGAGGTAGGTAGACACTTCATCCGCTCAACGAGTAGAACTGCCGCAATTGATTATTTTCCTATTTGCTTTCGCCAAGCAGCCAGTCCAGTACGTTTATCTGCTTTATCCCGTTATACGAAGTTTTGGGTTCGTAATCGCGGGTAAGCAGAAATTTAGGGTTATGATCGCGTATCAATTCAAGCGGGGCAAGTTCGCGTACAAGCGTTTCTTTGCCGCGTATAGTTTCAGATACTTGATAATATTCAGCGCCGTCCGCACCTTCCGCCATGAAATCTACTTCTTTATCATTAACTTTGCCGATATAGACTTTATAACCTCGGCGCAGAAGTTCAAGATAGACAATATTTTCAAGTATATGCCCGCTGTCTACGGCTTTATTGCCAAGCAGAAGACGGCGCAATCCCATATCTACCATGTAATATTTGTTAAGCGTTTTTAAAAGTTTCCTTCCTTTAATATCGTATCTGTCCGCTTTGTACAGAATATAGCTGTCACGGAAAGCGTCAAGATAACTTTCAACAGTAAGCGGAAGAATTTTAAATCCGTCTGAAGTCAGCATATCGCTTATTCGCTTTATCGAAGTTTCCGAACCAATCGAATCGGCTATGAATTTAATAACTCGTTCCAGCCTTCCGGCTTCGTTTATTTTTTTATTTTCGACAATATCTTTTAATACAATGGTGTTATAAATACCGGAAAGATAATCGCGGATACTTGATTTATCCCATCCGCCGGCAGACAACGTGTTATTTGATGAATTATAAAAATTGAATAAAAAGGGAAAAGACCCGTATTCAATATAATTCGCGAATAATTTGTCTTGTGACAATCCGGAAATGCCCGCCAATGCATGGAGATAAGCGCCGTTATTAATGTCGCTTACCGTATTTGTATCCGTCGTTTTAAAAGCGGATGCAAATTCCTTAAATGATAACGGAAACATGTGTATTTCCACATAACGACCGGAAAGGAGCGTCGCCCATTCGCCGGACTGCATTTTGGAATTTGAGCCTGTAAGGTACAAATCAACATTTTTTTTGATAAACAACCCGTCAGCCGCCCGCTGGAAATCTTTTACATTCTGAATCTCATCCAAAAAAATATAGTTTTGACTGTTTTTTAACAGCCGGGCGTTAATGGTATCGTAGAGCTTTTCCCAATCAAGAAATTCCCGATAATCCGGTTCTTCCAGATTAATGCTTTGGATTTGCTCAGGTTTTACACCGCGCCTTAAAAGTTCATTTTGATACAATTCAAATAAGGTTGATTTTCCGCATCGGCGAATACCGGTTACTATCTTTATAAGGTGTTTATCCTTGAAAATTAGCATTTTTTTTAGATATTCAGGTCGATTTATCATGCTTTTTCCCTTCTTTTTTTTAGTATACTGTAAAAACTATGAAAAAGTCAATAGTTTTATATCCTGTAATGTAAAAACTATGTAAAAGTCAAGAGTTTTATATCCTGCAATGTAAAAACTATGTAAAAGTTAAGAGTTTTGTATCCTGTAATGTAAAAACTTCATAAAAATCAATGGTTTTATACCCTGTAATGTAGAAATTTCATAAATCTAAAGCGGTCATTATGACATTCGGTATCTTGCAGGTATAAACTTTTGGAAGAGTAGAATAATATAAAACAGGAGAATTTATGAAAAAACGTATTTTTTATTTTGTTTCAATTTTGATTATTGTCGGTTTGATTTTTTGCGCCTGCGCAAGTAATGATAAAAACGGCGAGAAAACGGCGCCGGAAGATGAAACGCTTGTCAGTATTGATTTGCCGGAAGGGACAAAGGAGTTTCATGTTTATATTGCTTTTGGACAATCGAATATGCAGGGACCGGGACAGATTCGTCCGCAGGACAAAGAGGGCGTAAGCGATCGATTTAAAATTATGGGCGTAGTTTCCAGCAGGTACGCGAATGAATACAGGGAAAAAGGCAAATGGTACAGAGCAGTGCCGCCGCTAATTATTCCCGATGCCAATTTGGTTAACTATTTAGGTTTGAATATAGGGCTTACTCCCATTGATTACTTCGGACGCACGATTGTAAATAATATCCCGAAAGATATTACCATCGGCGTTATAGCCGTAGCAAACGGCGATATGGCTCTTGCGGCGTTTCACAAAACAAAGGGCGAGGACTACTACAAAGGCAAAAACACCTTAAGCGGCAGACCGAGTCAAACGGAAATGCAAGGTATGAGCAGGTACAAAGGCGCGGGTTACGCGAACATGTACGACGCTATTATTCAAAACGCAAAACTTGCGAAGAGAGCGGGCGGAATAATAAAGGGCATAATCGTTCATCAGGGTGAAAGCGGTCCGGGGCTTGACAATATCGACTGGGACGAGCTTTTTAAAGAAATCTATGACGATATGCTTGCCGACCTAAAACTTGCGCCTAACTCCATACCTGTTCTGCTTGGGCAAACATGGAACGGCGGTTCAGGAAACACAGGCGGCGCTCTTTCAAGCAACGCTAAAATACAGGCTGTTGTACCCAACGCGTGGATAATCAGTTCCGTTGGCTGTACTGGCAGAACCGGACAAGGGCAGCCCGATAATATTCACTTTGGCTCCGACGGACTGCAATTGCTTGGCACGCGCTATGGCGAAAAAATGCTTGAACTGGTTTACGGGAAGAAGTAGAAGTCGCTTCGACAGGCTCAGCGACCACGCGCTCTCTGAGCTTTTGTCGAAGGCGCACTTCCTGAGCTTGTCGAAGCGGTCGAAGGGAGCAGAGCGGCAAGGTATTTATTCACTTCTTTTTTTTACAATCTTTCCCGCAATCTCCAACAACTTTTCCCTCGTATTCTGCGCGGGATCGTCAAGCACTGTTTCTAAAAGTTCTTTTAAAATTATTCCCATTGTTTTGCCGCCCTCAATACCAATTGCCATTAAATCAGTTCCGGATACGGCAAGGTCTTTTATTGAAAAAGCGTGTTTTTCCGACAGAACTTTTTTTACTCTGTCGGACAGTTCCGTAAGGTTAATAGGGTCTGTTTCTTTTCCGGCTAAGGCAAAAGCATCAGCGCGGCGAAGAAGGTAGAGGTCTTCAAGAGCGGATTCGCCCACGCGCGCAATGAAACGGCGGACGGCGGAATTTGACCAGTCTTCCGTGTAGTGAAACATGTGCTCTTTTACCAAATGGCAGACGTTTTCGATTACTTCGTTTGAATAGCGAAGCCGCTTGAGGATTATATTGCACATATCTGTGCCGATTTCCTCGTGACGGTAGAATGTCCAAACGCCGCTTTCGCCCATTTTGCGGACATCGGGTTTTCCTATGTCGTGTAACAGGGCGGCAAGGCGTATTTGGTGTGGATAGTTTTTCCCGGCGGCGTAATCGCAGGCAAGAAGGGAATGATCCAGCACGTCAAAACTATGAAAGCCTTTCTGCTCAACGCCACGGCAGGCGGCAAGCTCTTTTAAAAAAAGTTCCAAAAGCCCCGTTTTTTCCATCAGCAGAAAGGCGCGGGAGGGAACGGGGGACGCGAGTATTTTATCAATTTCATCGCGCACGCGCTCCCATGAAACTTTTTCGCTGACAGATAACGCGTCGTGGATAGCGTCAAGTGTGGTTTGTTCAATCTCAAAGCCAAGCTGGGCGGCAAAGCGGACAGCGCGTAACGGGCGCAAGCCGTCCTCGTTAAATCTTTCGCCTGCGTTCCCCACACAGCGGATAATTCCCGCTTTAATATCAGCGGCTCCGTTAAAAGGATCGACTATTTCACCGTCGGGCAGGCGCAGAGCAATGGCGTTCATCGTAAAATCGCGTCTTGAAAGATCTTCCTTAATATCAGAAGCGTATTTAATTTTGTCCGGTCTTCGTCCGTCAGAATAGGTTGATTCCGTTCTGAATGTCGTAACTTCCGCACTGTGATTTTTGTAAAGGACGGTAACTGTCCCATGTTTTATCCCTGTCGGGATAACCTTACCCCTCGCGCGTCTGACAAAGTCGGTTACTTCTTCCGGCAATGCGTCCGTAGCCAAATCCCAGTCGTGTATTTCTTTCCCTCTTATCATATCCCGCACCGCGCCGCCCACAAGGTACACCTGTTTCCCGTTGTTAATAAAAATAGAGGCGATTTCTTTTAGTACAGGATGAATGGTCTTTATCAATTGAATTTCTCTTAATTTTGTGTATAATATTTAACTAACTCTCATATTATACCACAAAACAAAATAAATGTCAGAAATTAGATATCATCTAATCTGAAACAAACTTGATCTGGTTTTGATGTGGTATTGATAATATATCAAAGTAAGAGTTCGTGCTGGTTCGTGAGGTTCGTGGTTATGGTTATGTCTTTGGGGGATAAATTTGTTAGGCATCATTTTTACAGGCGGACAGGGACCAAAAGCGCAGATTGTAAAGCGTCTTCTGGAAAATGAAGCCAAAGGCGCGTTGTTTATCGCCGCCGATTCCGGTCTTTTGGCGGCATTGAACGCCGGTGTAAAGCCTGATTGGATTATCGGCGACATGGATTCACTTGAGGATCAATCGCGTCTTTCCGCCATGCCGCCTCAGCGCGTTATTCGCCATCCGCACGACAAGGATTTTACCGATACGGAACTTGCTTTTTCACTTGCGGCGGAAAAAGGGTGCGATGATATTTGGATATTGGGAGGCGGCGGCGGCAGGATAGACCACCTTTTCGGGATTCGTTCCCTTTTTGAAAGAGAGCGTTTCCCGCGCCGCTGGATAACGGATGCGGAAGATATCCGCTGTATTGATTCAAAGACAAAACAAAACGAACTGTCTTTGAAACTTGAAAAAGGCGCGGTTGTTTCAGTCTTCCCGCTCGGCGAAGGTCAATGGAAAGCGTCAAGCAAAGGACTTAAATGGCAGCTTGACGGTCTGCGCTGGGATCGCGGTTTCTTCGGGCTGAGCAATGTCGCGGTGGATGGGGATTTTTCGGTAACAGCGGAAGCCGGGCGGTTTATGGTGATAATGTTTTTGGAGAAGAAATAGACTACGAGCTTAAAAAGAATTCTCCCATGAATATCAGATTGTCGTGTTAATTCAAATATTTAATAGTAATCTGTTTTAATGAATGTTCAATTGTCACGGAAATATCGTTCACGATGCTCTTAATTGTTTCTTTTGTCTCGTCATTTGGCGTTATTTTGGGCTTAAATAACTCATAAACCTCAATTTCAAATATATTTGCCAGTTTTGTCAAGGTTATAGACGACACCCAACTTTTTCCGGTCTCGATATCGGCTAAAAAATTAGTAGATATTCCCATTTTTTCAGCTAGTACTACTTGTGACCATTTTCTAAGACCTCTGAAATGTTTGATATTGGCGCTTAAAATACGCCGTAATTCGGTTTCTTCCATAAAAATAAAATTTAAATACAGGTTTTTATTGATTACAAATGGATAATAGTATAATATTACTAGTGCTATTATTTGGTTATAACAAAAGGAGTATTTATGAAAACGATGGTTAAGGGTTTGGGTGCTGCAGCGTTTGCGGCAGTTTTGGTTTTTGCTTTGGCTGTCTGCAAGGAACCTGAAGATTCATCGCCGCCTAAAGATAAAGTTATCAGTATAGCGGCTGTACAGGGCGTTGCTGTTCCGGTTAAAGACGGGACTCCGGTTAAAAAAATTGCCGAAAACGCGCAGTATGGCGGGACTGTAATTTGGGACGGTAATCCTGATACTTTTGCAACTAATACTGTTTATACGGCAACAATCACAGTAAAACCTAAAAAAGGTTACACTTTGAAAGGGGTAGCCGCTGGCTTTTTCACGGTAGAAGGAGCAGCACGGTATGATAATGACGCTAATTCCGGCGTTATTACGGCGGTATTTCCAAGAACTAATGCGGCTGCCGTCAACATAGCCGCAATACAAGGCGTTTCTGTTCCGGTAACCGGCGGAATTCCTGTTAAATCCATTACCGAAAACGCGCAGTACAGCGGAACCGTAACATGGAACGGTAATCCTTATACTTTTGCCGGTGATACTACATATTCTGCAACAATCACAATAACGCCTAAAGCAGGTTACACTCTGCAGGGAATGCCGTCTAATTTCTTTACGGTTGCGGAAGCTGATATAATATCGGAGATCCACAACGCTGACTCCCGTGTTATTACTGCGGTATTTCCAAAGACAGCTTCAACAAGCGCTTCCTATATAACTTCTGTAAATATCCATATTACCGCTCCGGTGAAAGGCGCAGCGCCGGATACAACAGCAAGCGGCGCCGGTAATTTTACCATCGGCGGGGTATCGTGGTCGCCAAATAATAATCCGTTCCTCGGCGGCAAGGTATATACCGCCTCCGTTACACTGACTGTAAACAGCGGCCACACTTTTACCGGTTTAAGTTCAGCAACTATCAATTGGCAGAATGCAACGATAATAAATAACTCAGGTTCGGCTGTTACATTGTCCTACACGTTTCCGGAAACAGATACAAAAACAGTTACCGGCATAGCAGTCAAAACACAGCCTGCTAAGCTGGCATACACGCACGGCGATATTCTTGATTTAACAGGGCTTGCAGTAACGCTGATCCACGATGACAGTACGACAGAAGATATTGCCGCCGCGGATTTTACAGCAAAAAATATAACCGCAGTTCCGGCGGCAGGCGACAGCCTGGTTTATTCAACGCATAACGGACAGCCTGTTTTAATAGAATACGGTCTTTCTGCGTGCAGCACTAACAATTTGGCATTAAACAGAGCATCTCCTGCAGCCGCCGATTTTGGCATAAGCGGAGCAGGAACATTTACTTATGACGGCAGTACCAGAGAAGTTACGATAACGCCGAAAGAAGGAAAATCTGCAGGAACGATAACCGTTAAATACAACAATAGTACAACCGCGCCGTCGGCAGCCGGCACATACACCGTTACATTTGACACGGCGGAAGCGGGAGATTTCAATGCCGCAAGCGGACTTTCCGCGGGAACCTTGACGATCGAAAAAGCTGCTCCTGCAGCCGCCGACTTTAATATCAGCGGAACCGGAACATTTACATATAACGGCAGTACCAGAGAAGTTACGGTAACGCCGAAAGAAGGAAAATCCAGCGGAACCATAACCGTTAAATACAACGGCAGTACAACCGCGCCGTCGTCAGCCGGCACATACACTGTAACATTTGACGCGGCGGCAGAGACAAATTTCAATGCCGCAAGCGGTCTTTCCGCGGGAACTCTGGCGATTAGCAAAGCCGCGGGAGCGTCCGTCAGCGCACCGGTACTGAATACCAAGACTCATAACAGCATAGCAATCAATGCAGTGACCGCGCCTAGTAACGGACAAACAGTTGAATATGCTAAAAATACAAGCAATACTGCGCCTTCAACAGGCTGGCAGACAACAACAACATTCAGCAGTCTTAGCGCAAACACAGCCTATTACATTTTCGCCCGCTCTAAAGCTAATGATAACTACAATGCCGGTACGGCAAGTAACAGTTTGGCAGTTACCACACTGCAAACCGTTTCACAGGACAGGATCGAATACTACTGGGTAGACGAGCATGGCAGCCTTGCCACGACAAGCGGCGGCATAACCACTGTAGCCGTCGGTGCAACAATGACTATTACCGCGCAGAGTACAGGCTATGCTGTAAAACAATGGCATTTGAACGGCGTTAATACCGGACAGAGCGGAAACACATATAGTTTCTCAAGCGCGGCAGCCGGAAGGCATACGGTAGGCTTATTTGTAGAAAAAGACGGAAACCTTTATAACACCAACATCATTATTATAGCAGGGGGAGCGACTGTAACCTTTGATATCAATGGCGGAACCGGAACGGCTCCCGATCCGCAGATTGTAATGATGGGTTCCAGTATAACACTTCCTAACGGAAGCGGGTTTTCAAGAGACGGCTATACATTCGGCGGCTGGAATACTAATGCTTCCGGTACATCATCAAATTACAGTGCCGGAGATTACTATCCTCCAACCGCTAACGTTACATTGTATGCTCAATGGATTGCAAATTATACTGTAACCTTTAACGCCAATAGCGGAACCGGAACAGTTCCCGATTCACAGACAGTTGTTTTCGGTTACAGTATAACGCTTCCCGGCGGAAACGGGTTTTCCAGAACCGGCTATACGTTCGGCGGATGGAATACCAATGCTTCCGGCACAGGAACAAATTATAATGCCGGAGTTTACTATTATCCGACCGCTAACGTTACATTGTATGCTAAATGGATTAGTACATCTAACAGCAACGAAACAAGTCCGTACTTGTTAACTGCCGGTACTTGGGAAAACGGCAGTATTACTTCCAGCGCCAGCGCAGTATGGTACTCATTCAATGTGACAAGCGGGACTACATACCGCGTCTGGTGGAATGATAGTTATCAAGGGAATTCAACAAAATCTTTGGATATATTGGTTGACGCAGCTTATTCAAACGGTACAGCAATTTTTACCAGAGTGGATTCAGCCTATTCAACAGCACAATCATTCACGGCAAACCAAACCGGCACGGTAAAATTAAAAGTATATCCGTATTCCAGCGGAAGTACCGGAACATTCGGTATTGTATACAGCACTGGCAGCGCCAGGCCTTAAGGAGGAATAAAAAATGAGAAACGGAGAAAGAGTTATGAAAAAAATAAATATAACATTAGTGATTGCGCTTTTCTGCGCAGTGCTGTTTACCGCCTGCGGCGATTCCAATGATACAGCGGAAATTCAAAAACCTATTGAATATGGTTATGGAAAAGTCAGTATTAGTTTTACGGGAGAGGACGCTGCAAAGCAAACGGCAGCGCCTGCCGGTGGACGGACGGTGCTGCCCCCGGCCGCTTTTGATAAATATGTGTATACCTTTACTAAAGAAGGACAGGCAGCAGGCGCAGTTAAAACACCCGGCAGCGACGGTTTCTTTACCATGGAAGCGGGAGATTACACGGTCGCGGTACAAGCCTATACCGGCACGGCGGAACCTTATACCCTTGCGGCAAGCGGCGTATCAGAACAGTTCAGTATAAGTTCCGGCGGCAGTACTAAAGTATTAGTTCCCCTTTCTAAAGCTGCTGATCCGGTAAACGGAAAATTCACTTACACAATTACATTTCCCGCCGGCGCTTCGGCGGCAATTACCCTGCAGAAATGGTCTGAGCCGGAAGATATTTCATTAAGCCCCGTTGACGTACCTGAATCTGAAGGAAACGGAAAAACACAAACAATAGAATTAGAAGAAGGTTCTTATCTCTTTACTGTTCTTATCAGTAAAACCGGGTTTTATGCGGGAATAAGCGAGGCGGTGCATATCTATCCGGTAATTACAACCGTATATACAAAGGATATTAATGATGATGATCTGCTTGTTTTAATTCCGCCCGCTTACCATCACTATAACATCAGCGGAACAGGAACGTTTTATTATGACGGAAACATTAAAACGGTAACCATTACGCCTGAAGAAAATATGTCGCCGGGAGCGGTAACCGTCTTTTATAACGGAACTGAAACGCCGCCTGCCGGTGTCGGGACATATACCGTAACCTTCGATGTCGCGGCGGCTCCGGGTTTCAGCGCGGCGGCGGGATTACCGGCAGGAACTATAATCATCGAATACCGTACCCCTGCTGTCGGTCATTATAACATCAGCGGAATAGGAACATTCACTTACGCCCCCGGTACTGAAAGAACCGTAAGTATAACACGTAAAGAAAGCGCGTCGCCGGGAGAAGTGACAATTCTTTACAAAGGAACGGCAACCCCGCCGATCGACGCGGGAACATATCCTGTAACATTTAACGTGGAAGCTGTACCAGACTTATGGAATGCGGCTAGTTTATCCGCCGGAAACATTATCATTAACAAAGCCGCAGGCGCGGCGGTCGGCGCTCCGACGGCATTATCGGTGACAAGCAGCAGCATTATGATTAATGAGGTTGCCGCTCCCGGCAACGGACAAACCGTTGAATACGCCAAAAATACATCAAATAATGCTCCTTCAACAGGCTGGCAGGACGGCACGGAATTCAGCGGACTGGTCGGAGGAACCACTTATTATATTTTCGCCCGTTCTAAATTAAACGCCAACTACAATGCGGGGGCGGCAAGCGCAAGTCTTCGGGAGGCGACGCCCAAGGGTGCCGGCGCGGCAGTCGGCGCTCCGACATTGAATACAAGCACGCCGACCAGCATTACAGTCAATGCGGTTGCGTCCGGCAACGGACAAACCGTTGAATACGCACGGAATACGGCAAACACCGTTCCCGCATCCGGCTGGCAGGACAGCGTAACATTCAGCGGCTTATCTATCGAAACCGCTTATTACATTTTCGCCCGTTCAAAAGGGAATGCCAATTACGAGACAGGTACACCCAGTGAAAGCCTTCAGGTAACGACACCGGGTAAATATAACGGAGCGGCAGTCAGCGCGCCGACACTGTCATGGGCGGACAACACCAGTATTACTATCAATGCGGTTACTCCGCCTAGCAGCGGACAAACTGTTGAATACGCGCGGAATACGGCAAGTAGCGCTCCCTTATCAGGCTGGCAGGACGGCTTAACATTCAGCGGCTTGACTGCCGGAACCTATTACTACATTTTTGCCCGTTCTAAAGAAAACGCTAATTACAAAGCAGGGGCGGCTAGCTCATACCTTTCTGTACGGGTACCAACCGGTAACAGCAAGTCGGACTCGATTATGCTGACTGCGAATACATGGAGAGACGGTGTTATTAACACCTACGATGATGAAGTCTGGTATTCGTTCTCTGCCACTGCTGGTACGACCTATCGTGTCTGGTTGAATGACTATCGTTCAGGTGACGGTACTAAAACATTCTATGCATTGGTAACAGCCTATGACAGCAATGGGACACGACTTTTTTATGATTCGGATCTTTGGTATCCCCCAGCAACAGTTGTTTTGAATACAAGCGGTACGATCTATCTCAGAGTTACAAGAGCTAGTACCTATGCTACTACCGGTACTTTTGCCATTGCGTATGGTACCAGTGCTATCAGACCGAACCTTAACGCTACCACGCTTACGACAAACGTATGGACTAATGGTAATCTTATCAGCGGTGATGATGTTTGGTATTCGTTTTCAGCTACTGCTGGTACGACCTATCGTGTCTGGTTGAATGACTATCGTTCAGGTGACGGTACTAAAACATTCTATGCATTGGTAACAGCCTATGACAGCAATGGGACACGACTTTTTTATGATTCGGATCTTTGG
>Ga0268262_10003755_pt1 | contig 16185 bp, 19 predicted proteins | sample TergutNc150P3_FD_190354 | JGI IMG/M metagenome (GOLD analysis project Ga0268262, IMG submission 190354) | Nasutitermes corniger P3 segment gut microbial community from laboratory colony in Florida, USA - Nc150 P3 (SPAdes) (version 2) | ecosystem: Host-associated > Arthropoda: Insects >... | reverse complement strand
TGAGGTCGATGTAGCAGATTTCGTTCTGCCCGACCGGACCGTCTACTTCCAAAGTAACCAAGTTCGCGACAACGCCGACAACTTTTCCTTTTGTACCCATTTATCAGTTTCCTCCGTCAGTTTATTTCTTATTTTTGCGCCGAAGATTTGAGTTTTGCCACCAAATCGTTCGCACGCGCAACCCCTTTTTCCGTATCCAAACGCAACCAGCGTTCAATGCTGTTTGCTTTTACCATAAAACCCAACACGCTTTCAATTCCAAACGTTCTGCCTTCCGAAAGTTCGTCCGCCTTTTGCCAGTAAATCGTATCTATCGCTTCTTCCAAAGCGACAGGGTCGTTAATATTTTTGGCGATTTGCTCCGTCCAGGGCAGCGAATTTCCAAGACCGAAATCCGACGCTCTGCTTTTTGCGATTTTTTCCGCGTTATCGTTGAAAGGAATCACGCTCTTTTCCGCAGAAACACCAAGTTCCCGCGCATTCGACGCCGCGACGACGTTTTGAACATCGACCGCAAAATCCGCCCAATTCGCGAACCATTCGTTTCTGCTTGAAATTTCGTTATAATAAAGATGCGACACCCGTTCCAAAAGCCCGAATCCGCCGCCGACGCTGTCCTTGTCTTCTTTGTAATCCTGCAAAAAAGTTTGAAGATACTGCGGAAGCGAATCTACATCGCCTACAACATCCTCAATTTCGGACTGCAAAAACCATCCGCGGGAATCAAAATTCTGCTTTTTATTTAGAAAATTTACTATATTGGCGTTGTCAAACTGCAACAAAAGCGTTTTAAGTAAGTTGCAATCGTCAACGGACAATTCTTCAATAATTTCCTGCCGTATCTTTGCGTAATCGAAACCTTTTCCCCCGCCTTCCACAAGGTCGGGAAGCCCCGTTACGAGATAATAGTAGTTTTGACTCATCGGCAATTATTCCCCGAAAAGAATTGACTTTACTTTCGGACGCAGATATTCCTTAAAATATTCCGCGAAGTCGCCGTCAGTAAACGACACTTTGTAAGAGCCGTCCGTATGTCCGATTTGAAAACCGCTTTTTATGTTTTTTGACGCCGAAATTGTAACGCCGCCTTTCATTATTCCTTTTACCGCCGTTTCTACGTCTTTTGCCAAAGCGTTTTTCTGCTCCTGCGAAAGCAAAATTTCGACGGACGAATCACTGCCTTTCCAATTCGACAAAACCGCCTTAACATAATCGGGAATATTTTTTGACAACGTATCGCTAACGGCACCGTCTATCGCTTTTGCCGAAACGAGGTCTGTAATTTTGAGTTTTAGTGCGCTTAACGCTTGCTGCCCCGACAACTTAATTTCGGAATCGGCGTTTTTCTTCGCGTCTTCCGCTTTTTTGTCCGCTTCGGAAATAATTTTTTCCGCCTGCTTTTTCGCCGATTCAATAATTTCGTCCGCTTGCTTTTTCGCCTGAGAAATTATCTCTTCTTTCTTCTTTTCCCCCTGCTCAACGCCTTCTTTGAGCAGTTTTTCAGCCAGTTGTGAAACTTTGCCTTCCATCAGACCTCCCTAAAATAAAATTTTACATAAGTTAAACTTCGCATCCCCAAATACATTTTACTAAAATACATTCGGTAATCAGGAAAAGTACGTTTTTTTTGAAAATTCTTAAAATTTATTATTCCGACGTTAAAATATCCCGTTCAAATTCAAGATTTGTAAACTATGGCGGTTTTTTAATCGTTTTTCCAATACGTGTAGTAATACGAAAAATTTCCCCGAACGTGAAAAAATTTCCGCAGTTTGCTCCATCTCCCAAAAATTTCCCGTAGAAAACGACCATACATACAAATTGGCATAAAATTTGAGTAAACTCTACAAAAAGGAGTTTTTATGTTGCACGAACTTATTATGGGCGGAGACAAAAATACGGCGCTTGCCAAATCGTTGGACGCGAGAATGGCGCGGCAGAAAGTTATCGCCAACAATATCGCAAACGTAGAAACGCCGGGGTATCACAGAAAAGAAGTGAAATTTGAAGAAAGTTTAGCCGACGCGCTTAACAGGTCGCTTTTGCAGGGTGCAAAAACAAATGCTAAACATTTTGAATTGGGACGTCCCAGAGTCGGCGACGTACAATTTGAGGTGATAGAACCTGTTGACCATACGATGTCAAGCGGCGTAAATAACGTGGACATTGATTTTGAAATGGCGTCGCTTGCGGAGAATCAAATCGGATTCAGTTATGCGATGAAAATGCTAAAAAGCAGTCACGATAAATTAAACGCGGCGATTCAAGGACAGCCGGTAAAATAACAGGGAGGTAGGATATGTCGGACATTAACGGACTTTTTTCGGCGATGAGAATAAGCGCTTCGGGAATGCGGGCGCAGAGAATTAAGCAGGGAGTTATCACTTCAAACTTGGCTAACGCCGAAACGACGAGAACTCCCGAAGGCGGACCGTACAAGAGAGAATTTGTAGTTTTTGAAGCGGACGGACGCGATTCTATGGCGGGACTGCGTGAAGAAAAAGGGCTTTCGACTACCGCCACCCATCAAAACCACGCGGTAATTCCGTCGAGAAGGTATTCGCTTTACGATTTGGAAGCGGGGCAGGGAGTCAGGGTTGCGGAAATTCGCAAGGATTCAAAAGAAGCGAGAATGCAATACGACCCATCGCATCCCGACGCTAACGAAGAAGGGTATGTTGCGCTTCCAAATATAAATGTTATTGAAGAAATGACCGATATGATAAATGCTACTCGCGCGTATGAGGCAAACGTAACCGCTTTTAACGCGACTAAGCAAATGATGATGTCGGTTTTCCAATAAACTAAATTAAACAGGAGGGCTTTATGAAAAGCAAGAACATTAAAATCGGACCGACGGAAGCGTATCAATTTCTTCTGTCAAAAGGATACCGCAAAGAAGCGGGGAACGTTTATTTGCAGATAGCCGACGAACTCGTTTGCGCGTCGCGTTTGCAGGTGCTTAGGTTAGCGGATAATATTCGCTGCGGAAGTTAAAAGGCGCGATTAATAAAATTTGGGGGGGGATAGAAAATGGAAATTACAAGTTCAACTGGGAAATATGCCGACTTACAAGCGATTATAGCGATGGCTCGGCAAAAGAATGCGGTTTTGCGTCCGGCTGAAAGAATATCCGCCGCAAGCGCCACTACCGCGACGAAAACGGCAAAAACGTCAAACGCAGTCACCGACGTGTCGGTTCAGTCCGCAAAATTAGTGAACAGATTGTACGGAAGTTCCGAAAAAAAATTGGAACATACGGCAAATCGCGTCGGTTCTCGTTTTGACGCTTACGCATAAATTATTTTAGTTGCAAAGGAGTTTGCTATGGGAAATATTGATGCAATTCGCGGGATAGGTTCGGTCGGTTCTACCGGCTCGGCTCGCGGCATTCAAAAGCCCGGCGAAACCACAGGTCCGAATTTCAAAGAAACCTTGTCGGGTTTCTTGAAGGATGTAAATTCGATGCAGAATCAGGCGGATGTTTCAATCCAAAAGATGGCTGCCGGAGAAATTACAGACGTTCATCAGGTTATGAATGCGGCGGAAGAAGCAAAAACCGCTTTCAACATGATGATGGAAATGCGGAACAAAGTGATGACGGCTTATGAAGAAGTGATGAGAATGCGATTGTAATTCTCGTTGAATTCGGCGGGGAGATATGGGAGATTTTTTTAAGCAACTTTTGACCCAAACTTCCGACGTTTGGCGAAAGTTATCTGTTCAACAGCAAATTATAATTACGGTTTTGACCGTACTTATGTTTATCGGTTTGCTGTGGCTTGCCATTTGGAACGGAGCGGGCGGCGCGAGCGGCGGCGGAGGAAGCGGCGGTTCCGCAAGCGGATACAAAAGGTTGTTTTCAAATCTTCCGATAGAAGAATTGGCAAACGTTACCGACGCTTTGGGACAAGCGGGTTTCAAATATAAAATATCCAACAACGGAACATCCGTAGATGTCGAAGAAAAGACGTATTACGAGGCGCGAATGGCGCTTGCGCGTTCGGGGCTTCCTGCCAACAGAGGCGTGGGCTGGGAATTGTTTGACTCCAAAAATTTCGGAGATACCGACTTCGAATTGAAATTGAAAGCCCGAAGAGCGCTTGAAGGCGAACTGACACGTACTATCAAGTCGATTAGTGAAGTCGAAGACGCAAGAGTCCATTTGACTTTACCCGAAGAATCCCTTTTCCTTGAAGAAAAAAAACCGGCGAAAGCGGCGATAGCGGTAAAAGTCCGCGCAAACAGAACTTTGAGCCGTGAACAAATTAACGGTATCGCCTACCTTGCGGCAAGCAGCGTGGACGGCTTGTCAATTAACAACATATCGATAGTGGATTTTCAGGGACGCGTTCTTTCGCGTCCAGCCGACGAGAACGACGCTACTTTAATCGGAAGCAGAAATATGGAAATGCGTCAGGATATTGAAAAAAATCTGGAAAGAAAAGTCGTTTCTCTTTTTGAACAGGTTTTGGGAAACGGGAAAGTCAGCGTGAAAATTACTGCCGATTTGGATTTTAACCGAGTCGAAAGTACGCTTGAAAAATATAATCCCGAAAGCAGAGTCGCCCGCTCGGAAGAGCGAAACGAAACAAGCGTAACCAACGCCCCCGACGGCGACAGAACAAACGAGCGTTCGCTTGCCAATTACGAAATAGACAAAACCGTCGAGCATATCATTCACGAAATCGGGACGATAAAGCGGCTGACCGTCGCGGTTATGGTTGACGGGAAGTACACCCGCGGCGAAAAAGGCGCAAGAATTTACAATCCGCGCACTCCCGAAGAACTCGCAAGTTTTGAAACCATGGTAAAAAACGCCGTCGGCTACGACCTGACAAGAGGCGACCAAGTTTCGGTAGTAAACGTCCAGTTTGACGAAGAATCGAAAATATTTTTTGAATATGAAACCGAAATGAGCAGAAAAGACGAATTGTGGAGGCGCATTATCAATTATATCGCGTTGGCGCTAATCATAGTAATCGCGTTCGTTATGTTGCGAAGCGTTGCAAAAACGCTCGGCGAAGCGATGAATCCTCCGATTCCGGAAGTTGAAATTCCAAACGTATCTACCGAAGAAGAAATACAGGAAGTTCCGGATAACATAATGAGGTCGAACGAATTAATTGAAAAAGCGGAAATGATGACCGAAAACGACCCGCAAAGCGTCGTGAGAATCATAAAGGATTGGCTCAACGAACCGCCGTCGAAAAAAGATTAGCCAAGGAGGATAGTTTTGGCATACGAAGACCGTTCAGGAAGCAGGGACACGCGAGTTCCCGAAGTATCGTCTTTGGCGAGAAACGTTCCCGGACCGCGAAAAGCGGCTATAATTATGGTCGCGCTTGGAAGCAACGCTTCTGCGCAAGTGCTTAAACATCTTGACGAACGCGATATTGAGCAACTCACAACAGAAATAGCGCGTTTGGAAGATGTTACGATAGAAACGCGCGAAGCGGTTTTGCAGGAATTTAACGCGCTGTCTATGGCTTATCAATACATTTCGCAGGGCGGTATGGACTTTGCCCGCGAAATTTTGGAAGGCGCTTTGGGTTCGAGAAAAGCCAAAGAAATAATGGAAAGAGTCCAGCAAAAGATACGAACCACCGGATTTGATTTGCTTGAAAAAGTGGACCCAGGACAATTAGTTAACTTTATGCGAAAAGAACACCCGCAAACTATTTCGCTTTTACTCGCGCATATGGGACCGGCGGCGGCGGCGCCGATTTTGTCGCAACTGCCGCAGGACGTTCAGGTCGATGTCGCCAGCAGAATAGCGACGATGGAAAACGTTTCGCCGGATACGTTAAACTTGGTGGAAGAAGTGCTTATCGACCAGATAAAATCGCTGTTTGGCGGCGACGTTTCCGAAATCGGTGGGATTAAAGCGGTTGCGGAAATACTCAACAATATCGACCGTACCGCCGAGAAAAACATTCTCGAATCGCTTGAAAGGGAAAGCCCGGATTTGGCGACCGAAATCAAAAACCTTATGTTCGTATTCGAAGACATTATGCTTCTCGACGATACTTCGATGCGTATGGTTCTCAAATCAATCGACAGCAAGGATTTGTCTATCGCTCTCAAAGGCGCGTCGCAGGAATTGCAGGACAAATTTATGAACAACATGTCGGTCAGAGCGTCGGATATGCTGCGGGAAGAAATTTCGTATTTGGGACCGTTGCGTCTCAAAGACGTGGAAGCGGTTCAACAGAGAATCGTCGATGTTGTGCGCCAACTCGAAGAAAAGGGCGAAATTATTATCAGCGGTCGCGGTGGAAGCGACGATATTATCGTTTAATGAGGAATTATGGAAAATAGCGAAGAAAAACAGACGTACGAATTGATTGACGCCCTGCTCAAACGAAAAGACCCTGCGTTAGTCGGGATAAGAAAAATTCTTCGCGGAAAGACCGATTCGCTTTCGCCGGAAAAATCTTTCAGTGCGCATACTCCCGAAGTTTTCAGCGTCGAAACCGAAAATAAATCCCGCGAGAACGAAACCATTTTTACCGACAGCGAAGTCGAAACGCTTGAATTTGAAAAAAAAATTTCACTGCTTGAAGAAATAATAAAACAAAAAGAAGCGGAAATTGAAACCGTAAAAAAAGAATCGTTTGAGTCGGGAAAAGCCAGAGGAATAGCCGAAAGCAGAGAAGAAGTGAAAGCGGCTATTCAGGAAATTGAAGAAAAGATGAAAATAGAAGTGCAAAAGCGGCTCGCCGAACAGATAAATCAGGAATTTGAAGACAGGATGAAATATTTCAAATCACTCGAAAGCGATATTTACAACGCGGTAATTTCTATCGCAAAAAAGGTTGTTTCTGCGGAGATTTCGCCGAATTCCGATTTGATATTGAACGTTATCAAGCGGTCGCTTTCGTATATTTCGCAGAGAGACGGAATTAAAATTAGAGTTTCGCAGGACGATTACGAATACGTAAAAAACAACGTTTGTTCGTTTAACCGTCACAACGACGGCACGTACGAAATCGAGGTCGTCGCCGACGAACACGTAAAAGCGGGCGGATGTTTGATTGAAACTAACTCTACGATTATTGATGCGCAAATCGAAAAAAGAAGCGAAAACGTGATGGAATTAGTTGAAAAAATATGGAACGAAACAAAAAACAGCGATATTTCAAAAGAATTTTCCGTCGATAAAGAAGAGGAAACAGAAAATTCAAGATGAAACTTCCGCCGCAAGCAGTGGGGAGTTTCATTCATTACAACATACATTGCAATAAAATGCGCTTGTTAAGCGAATTGAATAAGGCGGAAATCGGTATCGATTTGAGCCGCAAAAACTTACCGGCAGTAAACTTTTACACAAGAAACGGCAGAAAGGATATGTATTATGAGAGTTTTTACCAAATGTTTGATTTGTGGATTGATGTTGTCAGTTATGGCGTTTGTTGCGGGATGCGGCGGTGGCGGTGGAGACGACGATAACAACGGAAAGCATAGCGACCTTGCAAATAAAAAAGTAACACGGGAAAATTTAGAAGAATTCTGGGCGCTTGCTAATATACGCCTTGGAACTCCGACAACTACACACGACGCTAATGAAACTGTTTATACTTATTCCGGCAACTATGGTGGGGAAATGGTTTCAAGGTATTCATATACTTTTAACGGGCAGCAGTATAATGTATCGGAATTTTCACAAGCGCTTAGCGAATTTTTTCAACAAAACGATGCTAACGAATTTACCCTTGTACGGGTTCAGAATAATAGCGGTTACTATAACGATTTTTCAAAAGACGGAAAATTGTTTATGGACGGAAATTCCAGCAATAATCTTGTTATTACGTCTGAATATGGCGAAAATCTAAAACTTATTAGTACTACCAATGAATGGACAATAAATGGAACGATAAATTACAGCGGCGAGTTTAGAGCGAGTCTAATTTTTGACAATCTTAAGTTCATATACTACCCCAATAAACAGCATATTTCCGGTAAAGTTTCAGTAAGAAGCGGCGGCAATACGTTTGATATTACCGACTGGTATTTAGCGAAATATTACGGTATATAAATATGCCTGTGTAAATTATCGTGGCGGGGAGAAATCTCCGCTTTTTTTTGTCGGGCTGGCACCTACTTATCGATAAAATTTATTTTTTATGGCTTTTGTTTCTATTTATTTGCGGGAAATAGTATTTTATACGCGGTGTTTCAATATGTTCTAAAATTAAAAGGATGCTTTTATGAAAAAGTTAGTTTTTGTGTTTTTTGTTTGCTTTTTTGCGATTTTAGCAAATGCGAGTAATGTTCCGATGTCGAAACAAGCGACGTTGGTTGAGGTTTATTCTTCTTCTGAAATTTCGTTAAACGCGACGGGTTTCGGTAAAAACGAAAAAACCGCGCTTTCCGACTTACAAAGAGCCGCAGTTTGGTTCGCGCTTTACGGCGGAACAGACCCGCTTTTGAATAACGATGCGGCGAAAGGAAAATTTGAGGCATATCAAGAAAGTTTCTTTGAGTTGGGTAATATTTCCAAATTCATCACGTTTGAGGCGCAGAAGGTGATTTCATCGGCTAAAACGACGCTTCCCGACAAAAAGAAGGGATTTAAGATTATTAAAAACATTCGCGTTAACGTTTCGGCGATACGCTCGGAACTTGAAAGTATGGGCGTTCTTGTAAGCAAAGACGCTTTGACAGCGCAAATCGGGCTTCCGTTTATTATGGTGATTCCCGAAACACCGAAAGGACAAACTCCGCTTCAAGTTTTTGACTCAAATCCTTTGGCTCGTCAAGCGGCTGGGGTTATCGAAAGTTTTCTGACCGCTCGTAAATACGACGTAGTAGTTCCCAGAGCGTCCGAACAGTTAAACGACTTGGCAAGCATTCAGGCGGAATTAAAAGGCGCAGACCAGGATATTTCTTACCAGTTGTCGCTGGCTTTGGGCGCAGACGTTTATATAACGTTTTCAGGAAGCGTTAAAGACGGCAAGGCGACCGTCGTAGTAAAAGCGTATGAAACGACGACGGCGCGGCTTTTGGGGACGGAAACAGGATATTCCGCGACTCGTCCCAACGTCGCGCAGGAGGCATTGGTCGAGGAGGCGATTAACGGCGCTATCCAAAACGTGCTGGCGAGAATCACGGCTTATTGGCAGGATGACATAAAACGCGGCGTGCAATACAAACTTATTTTCAACGTCATAGGAAAATTCAATGCGAAACAAATTGAAAATTTGCAGTTTGACGTGTCCGATATGATTCAGGAGATGTTTTCTGCGTCTAAAGAAAATATCATCACCGACAAAACTATGGATTATATCGTTTGGGCGAAAAACAGCGAATATTCAAAGTCGATGAATATTTTCAGGGACATTAAGTCAAAACTTGCCAAAAAAGCCGATGTCACCAGAATCAATATTAACCGTAAATTGATTATTTTGGGGATAGACAATTTGTAATTTTGACGACGAGCCGCTTAGCGTCGCGTATGAAACGGATTATTCGGCGCTAATTGATGAAAAACCGCTTTATTCCCTCTGCCGTGAAATATATTTAGGGGAGGGGATTGCTGAAAGTCGGGTTGTAGATTTGGTTTTTTGTTGCGAACAAACGATAAAGCGCTTGAATAGCGACTATCGAAAAAAAAACAGTATCACGGACGTTTTGTCGTTTGGTTTTGACGATTTTGATTATTTGGGCGAGATATATATTTGCGTGCCGAAAGCCGACGAGCAGAGAAAAGAATACGGGTTGTCGCTTGACGAGGAAGTCCAAAGATTGTTTGTTCACGGACTTTTTCATCTTTTGGGCTTTGACCACGAATCCGAAGAGGAACGGTTTGCTATGGAGCGGCGCGAAAAAAAATATCTTGACTTTGAAAAGGAGTAATTTAATTGGAGTATTCCCATTTACAGTTATATTATTTGGTAATCGCCGCAGTAATCGACTGCATTTACATTTCCGCCTTGTCTTCGACAAAAATCGTTCTTGGACAGGCGGAACACTACAAAAACGCTGTAGCCGACAATCGAATTTTGTATGTCGTGGACAAAGTAGAAAAGGTTTTTGAAGATAAAACTACGTTTTCAATGATGATTTCCTTTGCAAAATCGTCTGCGGTGGCGGTTCTGGGAATTTTATTTTATTTCATTTCAACTCTGTGCATACCGCCGCAGTCCGAATTTTTTTGGAAATGTTTTTTAGCATCTGTACTGATGTCGTCGGTTGCCGCCGGATTTTTATGCTATTGCATTCCGCGTGCGTTCGCTCTTAAATACGCCGAAAATTTGCTTATGCCGATTTATCTTTTTTATACTATAAATAGATGGTTTTTGACACCGGTCGGCGCGGTTATGAGTTTTACGCAAAATATCCTGCTGAAAATTATGAACTACGACGGAAAATACAAATTTTTGAGCGGAAAAGAATTTAGCAAACTGACCGAAACGTCCGATTCCGAAAACGGTTTGGAAAAGGAAGAAAAGGAAATGATTAGAAATATTTTCGGCTTTGGCGACACTACCGCAGAAGAAATTATGGTTCCGCGAATAGACGTTATTGCAATTTCCGTCGATTCCTCGCTTGAAGAAACTTTGGAGCATATAAGCAAAAACGGACATTCGCGCATTCCGGTTTATGAGGGTAGCGTGGACTCTATCGTCGGAATTTTGTATGCCAAAGACGTAATAAAATGGATTTCGCAAAATTCCGTTTCAAGCAATAAAAAATGGTCGCTTAAAAATTTGATTAAGGAGCCGTATTATATCCCCGCGAGCAAGCCGCTCAACGACCTTATGGAAGATATGAAAAAGATGCGCAACCATATCGCCGTTGTCGTAGACGAATATGGCGGAACTGCCGGAATAGTAACGATGGAAGACATTATCGAAGAGATTGTAGGAGACATAAACGACGAATACGACGCGCACATTCCGTCTGTAATTCAGGTAGAAGAACGCGCTTTTTTGGTAAATCCGCACATAGAATTGGACGATTTAGCGGAGCGCGTCCCTGTTCGCTTTGACGATACCGACAAAGAATATAACACTTTGGGCGGGCTTTTTTATCACGAATACGGAAGCGTACCTACCGAAGGAACTGAATACGTTTTCAAGGGCGCGACTTTGAAAATAACCAAAATGGACGCGCAAAGAATTCAAGAAATCAAAATTACCCTTCCTGAAATTAAAGACGATTCGGAAATCGACAATCATTTGAAAACCGACATTTAATAATCTTATATTCCGAGTTTTGCTGCGGCGATTTTTGCGGCTTTCTGTTCGGCGTCTTTTTTGGAACGACCTTTCGCCGTTCCCATTTTTTTTCCGCCGACTTCTATTTCCACCAAAAATACTTTTTTATGGTCGGGACCGCTTTCCGAAATCGTATCGTATTTTAACGGTAAAAGCCCTTTACTTTGAGCGAATTCCTGAACTATCGCCTTATAATTTATGTTTTCTTCCTGCTCAAACAAACGTTCTATGAACGGAAATAATTTCTTTTTCAGAATTTTACGCGCACAATCCATACCGCCGTCCAAATAAACAGCCGCGATAAGCGCTTCAAAAGCGTTTGAACATACGTCGGTTTTGGAATTTCGCAGATTTTCGTAACTTTTGCCGAAAATCATCGCGTTTTCAAGGTTTATGCCGTTAGCGATTTCTCCGATTATTTTTCGGCTGACAATGAGTGATTTTATCTCGGTTATTTGCCCTTCCGTGTACATCGGACGACGGTTATATAATTCTTCGACGACCAAAAAATCAAGAATAGAGTCGCCCAAAAGTTCTAAACGCTCGTTTGAACCGATGCCCGCCGGGTCAATTTCAGGATTGATTGCGGATTTGTGCGTAAGCGCGTGAAAAAGCAACGCGAAATCCCGAAAATAATATTCTATAGACCGTTGAAGTTCGTCTATTTTTTGGGCAAATCCTGCGCCCACAATATTCACCGAAAATTTTTTTTTCAAAATAATCCGGTTTATTCTGTCAATAAAACCGCTTTGCTTCATTCAAATTTCTTAATAACCAAAGAAACGTTATGCCCCCCGAAACCGAACAAATTGCACATCGCCGCGTTAACAACTCTGCTTTTGGCAACGTTCGGAGTGTAATCGAGCGGACAATCAGGGTCGGGATTTTCGTAATTTATCGTCGGCGGAACAATATTTTCTACAACCGATTTTACTAACGCGACAAAAGCGATTCCGCCGGCGCCGCCAAGTAAATGTCCGGTCATAGATTTTATCGAACTTATCGACAATTTATGCGCGTGTTCGCCGAATACTTTTTGAATAGCAATGGATTCGTTCTTATCGTTTGCGGGAGTCGATGTTCCGTGCGCCGAAATGTAGTCGATTTCATTCGGCTGCATATTCGCGATTTTCAGCGCCATTTTCAACGCTCTTTGCGCTCCTTCGCCTTCGGGAGACGGACTGCTCAAATGATAAGCGTCGCCGGTCGCTCCGTATCCGACCAATTCCGCATAAATTTTTGCGCCGCGTTTTTTCGCGTGTTCTAACGTCTCCAAAACGATAATTCCCGCGCCCTCGCCCATGACAAACCCGTCACGATTCAAATCGAACGGCGAACTCGCTTTTTGCGGAATTTCGTTTCGCGTGCTCATCGCTTTCATCGCGCAAAAGCCCGCAAATCCCAAACGCGTTACCGCCGCTTCCGTTCCGCCGCAAACGCAGGCGTCCATCATTCCGGCGCGAAGCGCAAGCATCGCGTCGCCGATTCCGTGTCCGCTTGAAGCGCAGGCGGAAACTATTCCGTAATTCGGTCCTTTGAATCCGTATTTCATCGAAACCATTCCGCTCGCCATATCCGCAATCATCATAGGAATAAAAAACGCAGATACGCGCCGAGGACCTTTCTCGTGAAGTTTTACCGCCTCGTTTTCAATACAATAAAGCCCTCCAACTCCCGACGAAACGATTACTCCCACTCTTTCGGGGTCGATTGACGATTCCAAAAGATTCGCGTCGTTTACCGCCTCCTGCGACGCGGCGATAGCGTGAAGAATGTATCTATCGGTTCTATTTACCTCTTTTACGTCCAAAAAGTTTGAAAAATCCACTCCTTTGACTTCGCCGCCGATTTTTGTCGGCAAATCCGACGTGTCAAACGCCTTGACGAAATCTATTCCGCTTTTTCCGTTTTTCAGCGAATCCCAAAACTCGCTTACGTTGTTTCCGCAGGGGTTCACCGTTCCTAATCCGGTGATAACAATTCTTTGCGTCATAAAAATGTCCCTCTTAATTTCATTATTTTGTGCAAAAATACTTTTTCGCAATCCTTTTCTGCGTAAAATTTTTGGTTCAATCCTAAGTTAAATGTGAAAAAATACTTTCTTTTTGTTCACTTTATTCAAACTCTCTTTCATAAAATACTTTATTTGTTAATCCGACTGTCAAGAAAAAATGAAATTTTGGGGAAACGTCATCGCTTATTTTGCGCAAATAATACTTTTGCAGGAAAAATGAGGAGCGAAAATTGAATAAAAAGGGCTTTTACGGCGATTTTGGCGGGCAGTTCGTTCCCGAAACGCTTATGTTCGCGTTGCAGGAATTGGAAGAAGTTTACAACGCGTCGCAGACCGACGAAAATTTTCAAAAAGAATTTAGCAATTACCTGAAAGAATATGTCGGGCGGGAAAATCCGCTTTATTTTGCAAAAAATTTGACGCAATACGCGGGCGGGGCGAAAATTTATCTCAAACGCGAGGATTTGAACCATACGGGCGCGCACAAAATAAATAACGCTATCGGACAGGTTATGCTTGCAAAAAAAATGGGAAAAAATAAAATTATCGCCGAAACGGGAGCCGGACAGCACGGCGTCGCCTCGGCTACCGCGGCGGCTCTGCTTGGAGTGGAGTGCAGCGTATATATGGGCGAGGAGGACATTCGCCGCCAAGCGTTGAACGTTTTTAGAATGGAACTTTTGGGCGCGAAAGTCGTTTGCGTAAAGAGCGGTTCAAGAGTGCTTAAAGACGCGGTAAACGAGGCGTTGCGTGCGTGGGTAGAGCAGGTCGAGGACACGCATTACGTAATCGGGTCGGTTTTGGGACCGCATCCTTTTCCGCAAATTGTGCGCGATTATCAAAGCGTAATCGGAAAAGAGGCGAAAGCGCAGTTTTTGCAAAAAGAAAACAAACTTCCCGACGCTTTGGTGGCGTGCGTAGGCGGCGGCTCAAACGCTATGGGTCTTTTTTATCCGTTCGCAGACGACGAAAGCGTCGAGATGTTCGGCGTAGAAGCGTCAGGGCTTGGGCTTGACACCGACAAACACGCGGCGACTATCGCCAAAGGACGCAAAGGAATTTTGCACGGATGTTTGATGAACGTTTTGCAGGACGAAAACGGGCAGATTTTGGAGGCGTTTTCAATTTCTGCGGGGCTTGATTATCCGGGGATAGGTCCCGAACATTGCCACTACAACGAAACAGGACGGGCGAAATACGTGAGTTGCAGCGACGACGAAGCGTTGGAGGGCTTCAAAATTCTGTGTAAAACGGAGGGTATAATTCCCGCGCTTGAAAGTTCGCACGCGATACATTTCGCCTTGAAATTGGCAAAAAAACTTGGAAAAGACAAGTCGATAATCGTATGTTTGTCGGGAAGAGGCGACAAAGACGTTATTCAAATAAAAGAGTGGTTTGAAAAAGAACAGGCGGCAAACGGAGGGACTGAAAATTGAAAACTCTTACGCGGCATTTGACACAAAAAATAGAAAACGGCGAAACGCTTGTCGTTCCTTACATTATGGCGGGCGACCACGAAAACGGTTTGGACGGGCTGGACGAAACGATTGAATTTTTACAGAACGCGGGAGCCGGCGCGATTGAAATAGGCGTCGCGTTTTCAGACCCCGTAGCCGACGGACCGATTATTCAAGACGCGGGAATCAGGGCGTTGGCGAAACAAGTCGGCGTTTTTCAAATCTTAAAGAAATTGCAGACGATTGAAACGAAAATTCCGCTTGTGATAATGTCGTATTTTAATCCGATTTACAATTACGGCGTTGAAAAATTTGTTGAAGATTTGCAAAAAACGCCGGTTAAAGGTTTGATAATTCCCGACTTGCCGTTTGAACACAGGGATTACGTCGAGCCGATTTTGGAAAATACCGATATTTCGCTTGTGCGTTTGGTTTCGCTTACCACGCCAAAGGAGCGGCAAAAGACGCTTGCCCATGACGCGCAGGGATTTATTTACGCCGTCGCGGTAAACGGAACTACCGGCGTAGGCAGAAATTACAATGAAAACATTTACGGGCATCTTGCGTATCTCAAAAGTGAAAGCAAAATTCCCGTTTTGGCGGGATTCGGCGTTTCAAATATCGAGCAGGTGAAAAATTTTCGCAAGGTTTGCGACGGGGTGATAGTCGGAAGTTTTATTGTAAACGCCTTGCATAACGGCGAAAAAGAAAAAGTTGCGGAGTTTGTAAAGTCCGCGGCGAAAGTGTGAAATTTTGGGTCTGCTAAACAAAAAAATTCACACTTTCTCATTTTTTTCCCCACCACAGCAACTTAAAATAACGTATTTTTTTACCAAAAGTTTTTAATTTCTCGAAAAAGGAGTGAAAAATGACAATAGGGGAACAGCAGATTTTATTGAAAAAAGAATACGCGGAAGCGGTTCGCTATATGGACAACGCGAAAGAAACGCTACAAAAAGCGAAAAGAGACGGAAGTCATTATACAGATAAAAAGTATGTCCGCACTGCTTGCGGAACGGCATATAACGGGGTTCTGCTCGCTTTGGACGCGTGGTTTGTTCTTAAAGGAATACCCAAGCCGAGCAAAAAACAGCGCAAGTCGATAGAGTATTATATGTCAAACGTCGCCCAAATAGACAAAAAATTAGTTGCGTCTTTACACGCGGTATATAACGTTTTGCATTTGGCAGGGTATTACGACGGAGTTACCAACGTAAAAGTAATTGCCGGCGGATTTGAAGACGCTTACGAAATTATCGAAAAGATTAAACCCGAAGAAAATAACTAAAACAACGGCTTTTTGAACAAAATTCACAAAAAAATACTTGACAAACGTTTTACACAAATACTATTTTTCGACCGAAAGTTTTTAATATGTTTAGAAAGTGGGTAAAAACTTGACGACGGGAATTGTTGGCAAAATTACAAAAAATATTTTCTCTTTACTTTTTAGCGCGGCGGCTTTCGCCCTTCGCGCTTCCGTTCGTCTTTT
>Ga0268262_10003754_pt1 | contig 16186 bp, 18 predicted proteins | sample TergutNc150P3_FD_190354 | JGI IMG/M metagenome (GOLD analysis project Ga0268262, IMG submission 190354) | Nasutitermes corniger P3 segment gut microbial community from laboratory colony in Florida, USA - Nc150 P3 (SPAdes) (version 2) | ecosystem: Host-associated > Arthropoda: Insects >... | reverse complement strand
ATTCGACCATATTGGGGGCAGTAAGTTTCATATTAATGGACTGCCGACGGCGAGTCCGTGCTTTTGACGTTTTAAATCTGGGTACAGCCATGTCAAAACCTCTCTAGCTTAAAAATACCGGAGATTCACCATTCTGTCAAGGCATAAACCGACAAATACCCCCCTTTTGTCATGGTTAGTTTAACCCATTTGGTACTTTTTCTTGACGGCTTCAACCACCAGAGGGGGAACCATGCCGCTGATATTACCCTGAAAAGAGGCAAGTTCCTTGATGGACGAGGATCGCAGAACAAAATATTCGGGGTCAGTGGTCATAAACAGCGTTTCTATACCAGGATTCAGGGCTTTATTCATCATGGAAAGCTCAAATTCGTGGGAAAAATCCTCCAGACCGCGAACCCCCCGGATCAGAAGTTTAATGCCCTCTTTTTGCAAAAAATCGACAACCAAAATATCGCAGACCGTCACCGACACCTTGGCGTAATCGGCGGTAAGCCGGCGGATCATATCAGCCCGTTCATCAACAGAAAAGAGGTACTTTTTCTGGCGGTTTTCCGCCACCACCACCAATAATTCGTCAAAAATACCCGCCGCCCGCTGAATTATGTCGAGATGCCCCAAAGTTGGCGGATCAAATGAGCCGGGAAACGCCGCTTTTAACATAGCTAACCATAAAGTGCTTCTTTGTCTTTGGTCAAGGGGCGGGGTTTAGTTTGCTTCTTGACGTTTTCCGCCGGACATTTTGTCCACGTTTTCATCTATTGCCTTTTTCACCGCATTGGCAACCACCTGCTCGATATTATTGACAATATCCATATGAAGCCTTTCCATCTCCTCTCCCAGAGGCGGCGGCACGGCAAACAACTGCCATGTTTTGATATTGAGGGCATGAGCGATCCTGTCGAGTACATCAGGAGTAGGAAATTTACGAGAAACCTCTATCATAGCGACAAACGGCGTAGAGATTCCGGCTTTTTCGGCTAATTTATCTTGTGAAAGCCCGTTTTTCCGGCGGTGTTCCTTAATATTTCTTGCTAGTATATCCCTGATATTATCTTCATTTACTTCCATATACTATAAAGAAATAATAAATGCTTCTAAGATATTGACCAGTATCATAAAGTATAGTATAAGTAACTTAAAGGCTCTTGTATGAGGGCGTTTTCTGTTTTTTAGGAGAAAATAATGGCAAACAAAAAAAATGTGCTGGAAATGCTGATAGTAGTGCTCGCATTCGGGATAACAGTTGTTGGCTCTATCGGCTGTTCAGCGGACGGCGGTGGTGGAGGTGGTCCGCCCCCAGGAGGCCCGCCACCGGAACAACTGCCGGTCAAAGACCGTTGGGGGAAATGGGTAGATGTTGATTCAACCGCCACATTGGATTATTCAGTTACCAATGACGGAGTGTGTACTATTACCGTAGGCGGCAAAGCCGAGCCTCATAAGGTAGATGAGTGGTTCAGATGGAAAGTAGACGCACAATATAGTTATACCGCAAAAGCAGGTAAAAGTTATGCTTATACATTTGAGGCATGGACACAATCAGGCACTCGTACTATTCATGTGCAATATTATGGAGACTATTATGAAAGTGTTTATATAGGCAGTGATGTCTCGCTTACAACTGAACGAAAAGAATACACGGTATGGGGTGAGGCATTACCAAAAGGCGGGATTCGTGCGATACAGTTTCAATGCGCAGACAAATTAGGGACATATTATGTAAAGATGCTCGAAATAAAAGAGTATACAATAGGCAAACTGACCATTACCAACTTTTCAGGCAGCCCTGGTCTTACCCAAAATAATTGGTTATTTGGAAATGCATATACAAATGGGGATAAAACACTAGAATTTAATGGAGGCATAGTGTCGGACGGATCTTATTCTGTACAAATTAAAGGCAATACCATAAGTATGCAGGTGTGGATTCGGAGTTGGAATGACGACGATAGTACAATTACTCCATTTGCTGGGAATACAACTATAACAAAGGGTGATTTGACGCTTTCACAATATTCAGAGGGTAATCTTATTGAGGATAAAGATGAATTTGGTAACACTATCTGGTTGATTATCCCTGATAATTACATCAATAAAGTTCCCATTATCTTCACCAAAGGCAACGCAACTATCAATTTTAAAAACCAAATGGAGATGGTGGCAGGTGAACCGTAGGCCATGGCGGATCAAATGAGACGAAGTGTTTTTATTGCGCCACCGCGGATGCGGCAATCTTCTCCATAACCATATCGCCAATGATCTGGGCGGGCAATTTTTGCGTTTGAATCGCGCGACATAGGCTCCTCTTGTATCAATCATCTTCTGCGCATAAGTTATTATTTTTTAAATTGCGCAATGTATTCAGAAGGACTCAAACAGGGAATCTCAAAAGTTTCAAAATCGGACTTGTTTCGGGTAATAATATACTTGGCATTTACTCCCTGTGCAGAGATAAATTGTACAGCATCCTCAAAGTCTTTCCAGCGAAGCGCCATTGCATTTATAATAGTGTTTTCAGTTACCGGCGCTATGGTGAACAATGCGGACAAATCATCCATAAGGGAATACACATCGTTAATACTCTGTTTAAACTTGCGGAGAATATAAAAAATATTAGTCATAGAAACCGCGGACACAAAGGCATTGATGTCATTTGTCTCAACAATATCAAAAACAGCCCGCGAATCGGGGTAAAAATCATTCCTGCAAAGCATTACATCCAATAAAACATTGGTGTCAATAAATATGCTCATTTCAAATATTTTGCTAACCTTTCTTCACGGATTTCTTTAATATCAATGTCGCCAACCCCGGCAAGACAGCCGGCAAGCCGATCAGTAATAGGTGTTCCATGTTTTTCTTTAGCCTTATCAGCCTTTTGGACTGTCGCCGGCCTGAATGCGAGAATAGTCGGCCCTGCCGGTATTTCGCAGGGTACATCAATAGTCAGTCGATGACTAACCGGTACTTCAACAGTTTGTTCTATCATCATAAGGAAAGTATATACGCCTTCAGGTCGTTTGTCGAGGACTATGTCTGTCACATATTACTCGCCCAAAATCTCATACAGCCGTTCAAGGTCTTCCATCGAATAATACTCAATATGGATACGGCCCTTGTCCAGACCGCCGTCAATGCTCACTTTTGTTCCCAGTTTGCTGATAAATTTTTCTTCCATATCGGTAATTTCCGGCGGACGTTTGGGGTTCGCCTTTGCTGCCGCAGTTTCCCCTTCGGCTGTAGGGACGTTCAAGGCGGTGGCCCGCTTTTCGGTTTCACGTACGGAAAGCCCCTTGCCGGTGATTTCCTTGAACAGTTTCTCCCGCAGTTGCTTGTCCGTTACCGAAAGCAAGGCCCGCGCGTGACCGGGGCTGACGCTGCCGTCTTCAAGGCTTTTCTGTACATTGGCGGAAAGTTTGAGCAGCCGCAGAGAGTTGGTAACCGCGGAACGGCTTTTGCCAACCCGTGTGGCAAGCTCCTCCTGCGACAAGTGGGAAAAGTCCATAAGGTTTTTATAGGCGGCGGCTTCTTCGATGGGGTTAAGGTCGCTGCGCTGAATATTTTCGATAAGGGAGATTTCCAGCCGTTTTTCATCGGTGTACTCGCGGATTATTGCCGGAACTTCGCTGAGGCCGGCCAGCTTCGCGGCTCTGGTTCGCCGTTCCCCCGCGATGATGATATACGAGCCGTCGCCGGCATCCGCCGCGATAACCGGCTGGATAACGCCATGCTCGGCAATGGAGTCCGCCAGTTCCCGCAATTCCGTTTCGTCAAAATTTTTCCGGGGTTGGCCGGGATTGGCAACCAGGCGTTCAATGGCGATTGGCACAACCGCGTTAGGTGATTTGCTTGACAAGCCTCGCCGCTTTACGTCTGTTTTTTCTTCTGTGCCTGTGTCCCACGAACCGGAGTCAGTACCGTCTTCATTTCCGGGAAGCAGCGCGTCAAGCCCCCTTCCCAATCCTGCCTTACGCGCCACTGCCGGAACCTCCACGGGAATGCTCGTTTCTTGAAACGCCGTTTTTTGAAACGCCGCTTCGTGAAGAGGCACGTTGAATAATTTCCTTTGCGAGACTGTGGTAGGCTTTCGCCCCCGGACAATGGGGATCGTATAACACAATGGGCTGACCGTGGGAAGGCGCCTCAGAAAGGCGGACATTCCTCGGGATAATCGTGGAAAATACTTTTTTCTTAAAATAGGCGCTGACCTGTTTTACCACATCCTGGGCAAGTCTGGTTCGGGGATCGTACATGGTAAAAAAAATTCCCCCGATGCCCAAAGTTTTGTTCAGACTGCGCTGTATCCGCTGAACAGTCTGCAAAAGCAGGCTCAAACCCTCCATCGCGAAATATTCACACTGCATGGGAATAAGCACATCATCAGCCGCCGCCATGCCATTCAGGGTCAGCACGCCCAGACTCGGCGGGCAATCTATCAGTATAAAATCATAACGGCTCTTTATCGGTTCAAGGGCTTTTTTCAAAAATAAATTGCGGTCTTTTTGTTCGATAAGTTCCACCGCTGCGCCGGAAAGGTCCAGGCTGGCGGGAATTACATCAAGGCGGGAAACAGCCGTTTTTTTAATCGCCTGGTCAATCGTGACCGTTCCCGACAGCAATTCATAAATGCCCGGCTTGGGCGGCTTTGCCCCAACCCCCGAAGAAAGGTTTGCCTGCGCGTCAAAGTCCACCAGCAACACGTTTTTGCCTTCTTCGGCAAGATACGCGCCTATATTGAGGGCTGAGGTAGTCTTACCGACCCCTCCTTTCTGGTTCACAAAGACATAGGTCTTACCCATAAAGCCAGTATATATTTTGAAGGGGAAATGGGGAAGTAGTTAAAATGACACATTTCAAAAATTTGTATTATTTTTTGAAATTATACTTGACAGTCGTACTACTATGATATATAATATACTATGACAAGAGAAACACAGGGGCAAGCAGGGTAAAACCGCCCCGGAGGAGGCCTAAGTGGAAGCTACATTGTCGTCGGACTTGCTGCGGGGGCATACGGACACCGTTGTTTTGCGTATTCTGACGCGCGGCGACGCGTACGGCTTTGAGATTTACAACCGTATTCTGGAGCGAACCGGAGAGCAGTACGAGCTCAAGGAAACCACCCTCTACTCAAGTTACAAGCGGCTTGAGGCGGATGGCTGCATTGAGTCCTACTGGGGCGACGAGACCCAGGGTGCGCGGCGGAAATACTACCGGATTACCGACAAGGGCCGGACGGTATTTGAACAAAACATGCGGGACTGGAAGTTCACGCAAAAAATCATCAACGATTTATTGGAGGAATGAGATGGTTTTTATCTCTGCCACGGCGTTTCAGCTTTTGGTTCAGGGTGTTATGAGCAGGCAATGAACATAATAAAGATTTTTGGTTTAGCATCGCTCATTATTATTTTATTTTCATGCAGCAATAAAAATGCCGGTAAAAATACAAATCCGGAAAATACTACTGAAAATAATAATCAGGCGTCTTCTCAGCAAACCCTTAATAAAGCTGAAATGATATATCCTATGGAATACTATAAAAATGAAATTATTAAATATCAGGATAATTATTATGGATTTAAAAATATTTCGATGGAAATAACCGACCTTATGAACATATCTTCAATTACGAAAGTAGACAATGTAATCCCCGATTATTTAACATTTTTGGTAATATGGTTTAATCAAAAAGGATATGTTTATTATTTATATACTTTTAATGACGAACAAAAAATAGCAAATAATTATTATTGCGGACAATTTGTCTCATTTGAAAATTATAAATTATTAATGGAAAAATTAAGCGGAACAATATCGGAATATGGCGCTATTACGATAGGTGATTTTAATAATAACGGCGTTAATGAGATTGCATTGTATACACACTATCCTCATATCGGTAATGTGTTTTGCGTTTATGAATATAATGCCATGGAAAAAATATTGGAGGAGATATGTCTAGTGCCTGTATTAATCAATACAGGAAATCCGTTCCCTTCGGTTGAATATGTCGGAAACGGGTTTAAAATACTTGAGGTTTTAGACACTGAATTAATGGAATATGCATGGAATAATTATATATGGAATAGTGAACAGAATAAATATATAAAACAATGATTAAAAATGTTAATTTTTAATGTTTAATTACGGTATATTATTTAATATGGAAGATTATACAGATAAATGTAAAAAGAATTTGCTCAAGTATAGCATAGAAAAAGAAAATTATGAAATAGCGATAAATGAATGGTATTTTAACCATGAAGTTATCGACAATAATGAATTTATAGATATAGATATTCCAAAACCTTCATGTGAACTCTGTGAACATGAAGATTTGAGATGGCAATTTGTAATATTTAATGTAAATAATAACCATCAATTAAAAGTAGGATCATCATGTATAAAGCAATTTAACATTGCCTTATTGGAAAAAGACGGCAGAAAAATATACGGAGAAGACAGGAATTCCAAAATAAACAAGTTAATATATTTAGCCCGTATAAATTCATCAAATAAAATAACTTTTCAGTTATTAAATGAATTATGTAAAACTAACAGGGATTTAGAACAAAATAATATGTTCATTGAATGTTGGACACAATTAAAAGTAAACGGAACAATAGAGCCAAAATTAGCATTGTTTTTAATCAATAATTTTATTGAAAGCAACATAAATTATTCAGAAATAGACATGAGAATAGATGTTAAAAGAAAGAAATGCAAAGACCAGATTAGCAGAATGAGCAAGAATAGTTATGCTCTTATTAGATTATTATTAAATGAAAAAACAAGGAAAGAATATGATAAAATGATTTTATTATAGTGTATGGCTCATATTGTACAGGTTGATTTTCATTTTTGCTATGGTCGATTTAAGTGCTGGGCTTTTGCTGTTATATTGCCTCAATGTCAGTTTTTCTGAAGGTCATTTATGATTGTGGTTTATTTATGTTGATATTTTTTGGTTTTTATGGCAAAATCAGATAAAATGAGTCAGGCAGGATACTGTTTGAAACTTATGTAAATATAATAATATAAAAAAACGAGTTGACAAATACAAATTCATATAATAGAATCCTATAATTAAGGAGATGATATGATCCCTGATTTTCAATCGTTTATGCTACCATTACTTGAGTTTATTGGGAAAAATGATGATGTTCCAGTAAAAGTAATAAAGGAAGGTATGATTAAGCATTTTAATATTACAAAAGAGGAGCAAGAACAAAAAACCCCAAATGGCAAACAATTTATTTATTATAATAGAATTGCTTGGGCTATTTCTTACTTAAAAATGGCTGAACTGATATATTATCCGCAAAGAGGTATTTATAAAATATCAGATCAAGGAAAGAAAGTTTTAAAAAATCCTCCTCAAAAAATTTCTATTGCTTATTTAAAACAGTTTGATAACTTTTTAAGAAATAGAAGCCCAGTAAAAACAAAAAAAGAAAATATTGACGATCCAGAACAGGAAGTTTCAGAAAAGACCCCTGATGAATTATTTGAATTAAGTTACACTCAAATAATTAGCAATCTAAAAGAACAATTAATTCAAAAAATAAATGAATGCAGTCCCTATTTTTTTGAACAAATAGTTTTAGACCTGCTTTTAAAAATGGGTTATGGTGGTTCTGAGAATGACAGTGGTGAAATAACGCAAAAAACGGCTGACGAAGGAATAGATGGAATAATAAAAGAAGATAAATTGGGTTTGGATAAAATATACATACAAGCAAAAAAATGGGAAAATTCTGTTGGAAGACCGGAAATACAAAAATTTGTTGGAGCATTACAAGGTAAACGTGCAAAAAAAGGTGTATTTATTACCACAAGCGAATTCTCAAAAGAGGCTTATGAATATGTCAAAAATTTAGATATTGCGGTTATTTTAATAGACGGAGAAAAATTATCTCAATATATGGTCGAAAATGAATTAGGTATTTCATTAAAACATAATTTTAAAATATATTCTATAGATAATGATTATTTTGAGGAATAAAAAAGACAGTGCTTCGCCTTATAGGACAATAACTGCTTTGCCGCCTATCGGTGGCTCAGTTTTTGTTATGCGACACCATAAATAAACTACATTTTTATAAAATTCTTGTTTTTTACTGTAAAACACCTTATTTTCGCTGTATTTCAAGGCTTGACATTCTCTTAGAATATAAGATAAACTTCCTGATAGGTAAATAATTAGGAATTCAGGGAGAAATATGTTATGTTTGAGCATGTTTTGTCTCAATGTTGGGATAACTACCAGAATACAGAATGTTGTCATGGAAATAATAATCTTTGTAATTGCTATAATTGTTTACACACTGGGTTTTTTTCTCACTCTGACGAATATAACTGTGAAAAAAAAATGCTTTTTTATGTTTTAAATTATGGTGCATCATATATAAGTGAATTTTATCATTATTTGTCAGTATCAAAAATACTTAATGATTTTAATGGTAATTTAAATGTATTATCCTTGGGTTGTGGCTTTTGTCCAGATTACTATGCTTTATCAAAATTTATAAAGGATAATAATCTTAACATACAATTATCACATCTGGGTATAGATAATAGTATTTTTTGGGAAAAAACAAGGTTAAACAATACAAATATCAAATACCAACTATCCGATTTAACAGATTTATCAGATCCATTGTCATTTCAAGATTATAATATAATAACAATAAATAAGGTATTTTCTTCACTATATGAGCGTAATAGTAATCATATTGCTTTTTTACAGAACATAGGAAATGCTATAAGAACTTCAATGCAAAACAATTCGATTTTGATTTTTAATGATGTGAACCATTATGCTATGGGAAGAGATGTATTTGATAACACTATCTATCGATATTTCAATAACATTCGGCGATATTATACAGGATACCCACCTTATGTCGGTGATAATTGGATAGCTATTCCTCAAACAGATGTTATTTACCCTATCAATAACTTTGGAAATATTACACCCCTGACCACAGTTACCAAGACCGTATTCTTTGAATACAGGAAATAATATGATTATAAGTGCAAGTAGGAGAACTGATATACCATCTTATTACTCAGATTGGTTCTTTAATCGTATAAAGGAGAAATTTGTGTATGTAAGAAATCCTATGAATATACATCAAATAAGTAAAATAAGTTTGGATCCTGATATTGTTGATTGTATTGTTTTCTGGAGTAAAAATCCAAAACCGATAATGGAAAAACTTCATTTAATTGGTGATTATTTTTATTATTTTCAATTTACACTTAATCCTTATGAACGAGATATAGAAATAAATCTACCTTTAAAAAAAGAAATAATTGAAACTTTTAAGAAATTATCAGACAAAATTGGTCCAGAAAAAGTTATTTGGAGATATGACCCAATCTTGCTCAATGATAAATATAATATAACATATCATATTGACAATTTTGAGAAATTCGCCAGCATTCTCAGGGGATATACAGAGAAGGTGATTTTCAGCTTTATTGACTTTTATAAACGTATTACAGAAAATATCAAATTAATAAATGCTTTTAGAATAACAACCGAAGAAAAAAATATCATTGCTGAAAATTTTTCAAAAATCGCAAAAGAAAATAATCTCTTAATTGATACATGTGCGGAAGACATTGAGCTTTCAAAATACGATATATCACATGCTCGCTGTATTGATGATAGATTAATTGCGAAAATAATAGGATATAATTTTATAGCGGAAAAAGACAAAAATCAACGTCTCGAATGTGGTTGTATTAAGAGTATTGATATTGGGGAATATAATTCTTGTTCTAATGGTTGTATTTATTGTTATGCAAATTATAGTCGGACTCTTGTCGAAAAAAATGTTAAAAAACATATTTGTTTATCGCCATTATTGATTGGTGAAATTAATTCGGATGATCTTATTAGCGAGAGAAAAATGGTAAGTAATAAGACGTTTCAGACAGAACTTTTTGAAATATAATAACAATTTTTATAACTTCGCTTAATGAGACTTCAGATTAATAACTTTGCATAAAAAGTACTCAATATCCGTACCCCTCATCTTACCCAAACAACCCCTCCAAAAAGGCAAAAATCCCCTTTTTGGCAGTAGACAGATACATGGCCTTGCTTCACACAAATATAGGCAAAAAGGGGGGCATAGATTTCGCCGATAATTAAATGTTTTCAAGTACTTTACATTAAACGCGATATCGTGAATAATATGATTATATAGCTAATGTGAGAGGTGTATGCTGGTTTCTTTATCTGTACTTTCTCTGTTTTCCGGATGCGGTGGTTTAGATCTTGGATTTGAGGGGGATTTCCGCGTCTTAAAAGAATCTGTTAATGAAAAAATAAACCCTGATTGGAAATGTATAAACAGCGCTAATAATCAATGGATACAATTGCCAAAAACCCGATTTCGAACCGTTTTCGCGAATGATATCAGACAAGACGCGAAAATCGCCTGGGCAAACTATTTCTGTAAACGTGGAATAGATCCATCTATATATTGGTTAGATAGTATAGTTGATCTCGTAAAAGCGCACAAAAATGGGGAAGAAATATTTCCAAAAAACATTGATGTAGTAACCGGTGGTTTTCCTTGCCAGGATTTTTCTGTTGCCGGAAAAAGATTGGGCTTTAAATCCGATAAAGGTCATAATGGGACTATTATAGAAAACGATATGCCCAGTATTGAGAATCGCGGACAGCTTTATATGTGGATGAAAGAAGTTATTTCCATAACACAGCCAAAAGTTTTTATCGCTGAAAATGTTAAAGGATTAGCGAATCTTGAGAATGTAAAATCAATAATCGAAAATGATTTTCGTTCTATAGCTGGTAATGGTTATTTGGTAGTTGACGCCAGAATACTTCACGCGGCTGATTATGGCGTTCCACAATCACGTGAACGTGTCGTGTTTATCGGTTTTAAAAAATCAGCTTTAAATAAAAAAGCGTTATTGGAATTATCTTCAAGTAATATTAATCCTTTGTATGATCCTTATCCGTTAAGAACACATGGGTATACAAAAACCGAAGATGATTTATTACCGCCAGTTACTTTGGCGCGAGCGTTAGCCGGACTGTCAGAGCCTGAAAAATCAAGAGATAAATCGCAGCAAAAATATTCTAAAGCCAAGTATATGGGTAAACATTGTCAAGGGCAAACGGAAGTAGATTTAAACGATATTGGTCCGACAATACGTTCCGAACATCACGGTAATATTGAGTTTAGAAGATTATCAAAAAAGAATGGCGGAAAAAATTTAAAAGAACTTAAAAAAGGTTTAGCCGAAAGACGATTAACAATACGGGAATGCGCGCGGATTCAGACTTTTCCTGATGATTATGAGTTTGTTATTCCGGTAAATGGTAATACGAAAAGTGTATCAGCTTCAGACGCTTATAAAATAATAGGTAACGCTGTTCCTCCATTGTTGGGATATCATATAGCTAAACGGCTTGAAAAAAATTGGGAATTCTACTTTGGGGGGTAATTATTAATGAGTGAATCAACAAACCGGGAACCGGATTTCGACGAATTTAAGGAATTAATTAAAAATGTTACATCAGAGCTGAACAAGGACGCGGAAAAAAATCTTTCTCGTTATTTACCGCATAGTGGGCAACTCTTGGAAAAAGATGTTCTTGCGTTTCTTGAAAAAGCCGCAAAGGGTACAAAATTTGAGGGAACTATTGAATTAATATCCGGTCAGCGCTTTCCTGATATTGTCGTTGGAAAATATTATGGCGTTGAGGTAAAAAGTTCCAAAAATGAAAATTGGATAACAATAGGTGGCAGCGTGAACGAATCAACCCGCGTGGAAGATGTTAAGCATGTTTTCCTGATATTTGGCAAACTAACAAAACCCATAGAATTTCGCAGCCGCCCGTACGAAGAGTGTCTTTCTGACGTAGCTGTAACTCATTCTCCCCGTTATAAGATAAATATGAATTTGAAACCCGGCGAGACAATATTTGATAAAATGAAGACAACGTACGATGAATTACGTTTTGTTAATCCTATCGGTAAGATTGTTGATTATTATAGAACTCAATTTAGTCCGAAAGAAAGTCTTTGGTGGACAGGTAAAATTATTAAAGATGAACAAGATGAACAAATAGAAGTAGCGCCAAAGAAAATAAGATTATGGACAACCCTTTCCGCCGAAGAAAAATTAGAATTAACAGCAAAAGGTCTCGCTTTTTTTCCTGAATTGACAGGCAATTCTTCAACTAAATACGAAAATTTTACCCTATGGCTTATGGCGCATTATGGTGTAATATCTACATCTACCAGAGATATATTTTCCGCAGGTGGACAAGGCACTATAATATTAAATAATAAAAATTATGAAAATATTCCGCGTGTAATAATGAATATCAATGATAATATAGATTCTATTAAAAAAATTATTGAAAATACGGAAGAAAGTATTTTACGTGAAACATGGGATGTAGAAAATATTGAAAAAGATCGTTTAGGCCAGTGGATAAACCTGGTTTCCAACTATTGTAAACATAAAACCAATGATATTCTATCAGTTATGAAAGATATATTTAACTGGAAGTAATATGACAAGAACGCCAGAAGTAACATATAAAATCATGTCAGCGGTTAAATCAAAAAACACTAAACCAGAAATGAAATTACGACGGGAATTATGGTCAAGAGGTTTACGTTTCAGAGTGAATGTAAAAACAATTACCGGAAAACCAGACATTGTATTTTCAAGAGCGAGAATGGCTGTATTCTGTGATGGAGATTTTTGGCATGGTCATAATTGGGCTATTAGAGGATTACCTTCACTTGATGATGAACTTGAAAAATATACAAAATATTGGAGTTTAAAAATATTAACAAATGTTGAACGAGATAAAAGAGTTACATTTAACCTGGAAAAAGACGGATGGACAGTATTGCGTTTTTGGGAAAGTGATATAAAAGAGAATGTTGTAGCTTGCGCGGATGAAATCGAAGCGAAATATAAGGAAATATTATTAAAATATTGCCGGTTGTAAGTGGGGCTAAATCATTCGCCTGACAACGCTATAACCGCCGCGTATCACCCAAACAATTCCTCCAAAAAGGCGGCAATCCCCTCATCGGCATTGGGGCCGAAAATAAAATCCGCCGCGTTACGGACTTTTTCTTTGGCGCTGGAGGGGGCCGCCGAAAAACCCGCGACGCTGAACATCGGCAGATCGTTTTCCTCATCGCCAAAAGCGATGACCTCGCGCGGTTTAAGGCCCCGGCAATCCATAACGGTTTTCAGGCCCTCGCCTTTGGAAACCCCGGCGTTCATTATTTCCAGAAAAGTGGGATAGGTGCGGGCCATGTAAATACGGCTGCCAAAACGATCGAGCATTTTCGCGCGGATTTCATCGTGCAGGTCAGGGTCAACGATAAACATCGCTTTCATAACGCCTTGCAGTCCCGGCGTGGAAATCGTCGTTTTCAGGTCAGCCACCGTTGGCTTTATACCGGTATGCTCATAGTACATTTCCGCTTCCGGCCCTTGCTTCTCAATAAACAGCGCCTCCCAGCAATTTTTCTCAAGACCGAGCGCCGCGTTACTCTGCGGGGAAAAAAACACCTGAAAATGAATGTTCATGCCGCGGGCCAGATCAATGCCGTAATCAACCACATCAAGGTCCAACAAATCGGAACTGATTAATTTTACATCGGGCACTTCCGCGACTTCGGCCCCGTTAAAAAACACCATCGGTCCTTTCGCGCCAATGGCGCTGTAGTAACGCCGCGATGATTCAATCGCCCTGCCGGTACAAAGTATCACCTGCATTCCTTTTGAGATAAGCTGTTTCAGGCATTGCGCCGTTCTATCGCCCAAACGGGTATCGGGCAGCAGGGTAGTGCCATCAAGGTCAAGCGCCAGGGCTTTTATCGTTGAAGGCTCAATTTTTTTATGCATGGGTAATCTGTTATTTGACACTCTCCCCCCTAATCTTCCGGTACTCCTCAAACAAATCATCATACAACGCGGCAAGTTCCCCATTGGGTTGGTACGTTTTCTCAACACGCACCAAAGCGTTGGCTGCCTCGGCAAATGAAGCGTATTTTCCCAGCGTACACGAACCGATAATGGCAAGCCCCAGAAGTTCCGTTTCTTTTTGCCGGGGGACAAGCACCCGCTTTTGGGTAACGTCCGCCTTAATCTGATTCAATAACTCGCTGCCGGACGCGGTTCCCGCTATGCGTAACTCTTCCACAACCGCGCCGGCTTCTTCCATTATGCCCATAACGTCGCGGATTGCCAAACAAATACCCTCCAGCACGGAACGAGCAAATTCAGGCTGGCCGGTAGAAAGGCTCAAGCCCCGCAGTATGCCCCGCGCCGCCGGATTCCAAACAGGGGCGCGTTCACCGGCAAGGTAGGGCACAAACACCAGCCCCCCCGCTCCGGCCTGCGCCTTGTGCGCCAGCGCGAAAAAATCATCGTAGGTTTGAGCCAAAAGATTGTGCCCCCACTCAATAGCCTTTCCCGTGGTGGAAACTATTCCCGACAGGTTGAAAAAAGGCTTTACCGGATGACGGTACGACATAAGCCGCTGGTCGGTAATAAGGGTTTCCGTGCAGGCGTTTATTCCCTCGGAAGTACCGGCGCGGTCGCAGACTTGCCCCGGCCGCACCACCCCCACGCCGAGAATCGCCGCGCAAAAATCAGGGCCGCCGGAAATGACCGGAATGTCCGGCTTAAAGCCGTAATGGGCGGCTGTGCGCGGGGCAAACCCGCCAAACACCTCGCCGGGGCGGATAAAGGGAGGAAATTTTTCCTTAGCCAGACCAAGGCGCTCAAGAATCGAATCATTCCAGAACCAGCGTTCAAATCCGTCCGAGGGGAAAACCGTCCGCGCTTCGCCGGTCAGGGCAAAGGCAAGCAGTTCGGGACAGCCCAAAAAATAGTGGGTTTTTTCATACAGTTGCGGTTCATTGATTTTGATGTCCAGCGTTTTGGGCAGCAAAAAGCCCGCGTCAACAAAACCGCCGACCAGCGCGGAAACTTGTTCCGCGGCCTGCGCCGCCCGCCGGTCCAGCCAGAGCCGCGCCGGGGCCGCGGGCACTTTCAAACTTTTGGCGGCAAGTTCCGGCCCGCCGAATACCGGAACCAGACTGGGGCCGTTCCCGCTGATGACCACGGCTTCAACAGCGGTCAGCGGAACGGTGGCGGCAAGACTCCGGCAGCAATCCTCAAACGCTTTCAGCCATTGTTCGCTGTCCGTTTCATGGCGCATACCATCGCTTAAGTTGATGGAAAGCGGGGCGGCGGCAAAGGCGATGCAGTTGCCCGCAAAGTCCCAGATAGCCGATTTAAAATTTGATGTTCCTATGTCAACAGTAAACAGCATTTTCCCCATTTTAATCCATAAAAAGCATTGTGTCTTTATAAAAAATATGCCATATTCAATGCAAGGTGCTTGTTAATAAAATACTCAAAGAAAAAATAATGGAGGCTTTCTCTTCGGTACTCCCCATCACGGTCATTGTGCTGGTGGTCACGGTGGTTTTAACGCCCATGACCTCAGGGACAATACTGATGTTTTTAACGGGCGCCGCGCTGCTGATCGTCGGGATGGGCTTTTTTACCCTGGGGGTCGATATGGCCATGATGCCGATGGGGGAAAGCGTCGGCATACAGCTCACCAAAAGTTCCAAAATTGTTCTGGTTATCATTACCAGTTTTGTAATCGGGGCGCTCATCACCATCGCCGAGCCGGATTTGCAGGTTCTGGCGCGGCAATTTCCGTCAATTCCGGCGGTGTACCTGATCCTGACCGTCGCGGCAGGCGTGGGAATTTTTTTGGTAATTGCCATATTGCGGCCCCTGCTGAAAATCCCCCTCCCGGCGCTGCTGGTTGTTTTCTATATAATAGCTTTTGTGGTCGCTCAATTTGTTCCCGACAATTTTATTCCGGTCGCTTTTGATTCAGGCGGCGTTACCACCGGTCCCATAACCGTTCCCTTCATTCTGGCGATGGGCGTCGGCGAAGCCCTTATCCGCAGTGACAAACATTCTCAGGAAGACAGTTTCGGCCTGGTGGCGCTGTGCAGCGTGGGGCCGATTTTAGCGGTGCTGCTCCTGGGAATTTTTTACCAGGCCGGCCAGGCGGAAGTTGAAACGTATGTTTTTCATGATGCCGCCACTTCGCGGGATGTCGTTAGAAGTT
>Ga0268262_10003753_pt1 | contig 16187 bp, 12 predicted proteins | sample TergutNc150P3_FD_190354 | JGI IMG/M metagenome (GOLD analysis project Ga0268262, IMG submission 190354) | Nasutitermes corniger P3 segment gut microbial community from laboratory colony in Florida, USA - Nc150 P3 (SPAdes) (version 2) | ecosystem: Host-associated > Arthropoda: Insects >... | reverse complement strand
CGAGACGCGCACGCCTAGCAGGTAGGACAGGTCCTTGGTGCTGATGCCGTCCTTCAGCTTCAGCACGGCGAGAATCCGGCCCTGCCCTCGGGTGGTGTCCGCCATCGGCCCAGCGGTCGCGTGGCCGCGGATGTGCTGCTTGTGCAGCAGCCAGTGAATCCGCGATAGTTTTTCAAAGAGTTCGCTGCTCATGCGAAATACCTCCTGACCCATGTTCAAACGGTACCGTTTGAACTGTCAAGAACTTTTTTGCAGGTACAGTAAAAAAGTTTTGGAGGCAATCAGAGTGGCGATGGCATTGGATTTGGCTTCATTACCGCGCCGTGTAGGCTGGAATGACAAGACTTTCCGCAGTGGCTAGTCCGCCAGATGGCATGGAACGGCTATCAGAGCGGGGCACAGTTAGGTGTTGGCTTGGTCTTTGGTCAGTCGGCGTTACCGCCCTTCACAAATTCCCCCATGCCGCGTCCTCTACTGGCAGGAGCCAGTCCTTGGCAAGGGCCTTTTCGCTTGCGAGCGTTATGTCCTTCGCGCCATTCCCGGAAACGCAAAGTGGTATGCCGCGCACCAAGACGGCATGGGTCACGAATGCGTTCACCGCTTCCGAAAACGTCACACCGAGTTCGCCGAACAGCTTCTGGCCTTCCTCTTTCAGGCGGCTGTCAATACTGATGTTCACCTGCGCCATCGTGGCCCCGCCCCGCTCGTACTGACTGCTATTGTGTGCCAAGGCGAAGCCCTTGTCAACCAGCCTCTCTTGCAAGATGGCGGTGCAGGTGGTGTGCGGTTCATCGAGTGGCGTTGCAGTTCATTCTTTGTATTTGTCGCACAGTTCTCTAACGGCCTTCTCCACCCCCACTGTCACCATGGCCATGCGTCTGTAGTCCAAGTTTTCTGGGATGTCGTTGTTCGAGTGGTAGTAGAAGTTGCGTAGGTTTGCGGTGTCAGTGAGCATGACGGCACTATAGCCCTGATCCCAAAACGACTTGTGGTCTGAGCGAGTGATGTCCCTTACCAATGAGACCGGGGCGGTCAGCGACTTGACGGGCAGGGGCGTGGCCTTTGCCATGCTCTTTTTGACCTTCTTGGTCAAGCCGCCCGTGCCCGTTTTGCCTACGACGCAGATGTAGTTGCCCTTGGTGGGGTAAAACAGTTTCAGTATGCCCAGCGGGTAGCGCTGCGATTTGGGCTCGTCGCTGAAATAGCCAAGCATTTCAAGCGAGATCATCACCTTGACATTCACGTTTGATGCCTTTAGGTCTTTTGCATGGACTTCACTGCCAAGTGTGCCAGGCTCTTCCAGTGTGTACGCAGCCAAGTCAACGCGGATGCGCGGGGCGTTTTTGCCAAGGTGTTTGGCCAATTCAAGCAGTACCGCAACGGCGCTGGCGTTGTCATCCGCCGCCGGCGAGCCTGGAACCGCGTCATAGTGCGCCCCAATCACTATGCGCGGCCCATTCTCCGGCCCATAGGACGCATAGACATTGGTGAATGTGTAGGTGCCCTGCAAAATGGGATGATCCCGCTGGAACTCCCGTGTTTCTATTCTTCCGCCAGTTTCTCTTAGCATCTCTTCTATGTGCTTGGCGACATTGCCTAAAACATCGGGATGCAGGTAGTCTCGATCCGGGAAGTTGCGGACAACATCCACCACGCTGGCTTTAAGGCGGCTTTCAAGTTCTGGGTCTGGCGACACCCATTCTGGATGGGCGTTTGACGCTTTGAAGTCAGCTTTGATGGTTGGAAGCTCAAACAACGAGTCGGGTATGTCTTGCTTGAATGAAAAATCATTGATCGTGATTTCAATTACACTGTATCCTTTGACAACACTTGATTCCTGTAAGATTAAATGAGGAATCGCAATTTCATCAAGATGTTTATAATTTTTGTATGTAAAGACGTTCTTTCTGGATTCTGTTGCATTTGTTTGTTCAATCTTATAAATCAAATGGTTTTTTGCATTTATTAAATATGTTAAATGCCAGTTTTCTAATTTTGGGTCTCCAAGCTTTGCGCTTAGTTTGTAATATTTCGTGTCATTTTCTTCTATGATGCTTGGCATTTCAGTATCAAATATTAAATTATCTTGATTTGTTTTGTTAAACAGTTGAATGGTTGGTTTTGAAACATAATTTGGTTTATAATAATATACATCTTTAACATAGAAGACGGGAGAAGATTCCCATGTTTTATTTCTGTCTAAGTCTGTAATAGATGTATAATCTACTGGGCGACCCTTAAATTTTCTCTTAAACCGAATTGTGCTATCCTGGCGGAGTTTCCCATTTTTGTAAGTTTCCTTTGCAGTGACTGTTTTTGGACCGTCCCAAGGATCATCTGACCTTAGTTTGTAATTTAACACGTACGGCTTGGGATCAAAAAACTCTGACCCGCCCAGTGCCTTTTGTGCCAGTTGGATCACTTCTTTGCAGTCCGGGACAGGCTCTTGGCACAGGACGGCAGCCGAGAGATGGGTAGGCGGGGCGATGAACAGTGTCCCTGCGGCAGCCGCAGCAAGCAGCAGCGTGCGCATCGCGGTTTTCATTTTCAGCTTCCCAGATTTCATGTGTTCTCCTTTTGTTCGCTGAAATGTGTGTCACAGGCGCCGCAATCAGCCGCCCCCAACCAGTCTGACGATCTCTAGCCTGTCGCCCTCTTTCATCGCCGTGGCTTCGTAGTCGCTCTTCCTGACCACGGCGCCGTTCAGCTCTATGGCGGAGCCGAAGGAGGGCAGCTTCAGCCAGGCCGCGAGTTCGGCGAGTGTGGCCAGTTGCGGCGCGTCCATGGATTCTCCGTTGATGGTGAGGTGCATGGTCTGTCACTTCCGCCAGAAAACGACGGCCAGGGCGAATGCCATCAGCACGATCAGGAAAATTATCCGCCAGGCCGTCGGCTTGTCCTTGGGGGCGTCATCTTCCAGCGCCGCTGGGTCAGAAAGGGCGGCCCTGTTTAGCTCTTCCAGTTCGTCGTCCAGAAGGGCGTTGGGGCCTGGGCGGCGCGGCGGCAGCAGGCCATCCACAATCTGGCCGAATATGACGCGCCTGTAGCTGTCTTGCTTAACTTCTATGTCGCCGCCGTCTGGGGTGTCGTCAAAGGTCTCGGCTTTGCTTTCCGCCAGTCCGCTGTTTTCCCGTTCATCGTCCATTGGTGCCCCCTAATTGCATGATACATACAGTCAGTCAAATTGGCTCTGTTCCGCCAGAGACTTCATCCCCCAGCCAGTTTTCGGTCCAGTATCTCGTTCACTACTTGTGGGTTCGCCTTTCCCTTGCCGGCCTTCATTGCTTGGCCCACCAGGAATCCGCGCAGTTTGGCGTTGCCCGCCTTCAGTTCGGAAACCTGCGCCGGATGGGCGGCCAGCACGCCGTCAACAATCGCCTCTATTACCGATATGTCTGAAACTTGCGCCAGACTGCGCTTTTCTATGATTTCGCCTGGGGTGCCCTCGCCGGCCAGCAGGGCAGGGAAAACGGTCTCCTTTGCGGCTCCAAGGCCTATTTTTTTGCTTTCTACAGCGGAGACCAATTCGGCCAGGTGCTCGGCGGAAATGCCCAGTGAGTGGATGTCGCCGCCCCTATCGTTGATTGCGCGGCTGACTTCGCCAAGCATCCAGTTGCACGTCTGCTTGGGGCTGTTGCACAGTCTGGCCGCGGCCTCAAAGAAGTCGGCGAATGGTCCGTCCTGCGTGAGCGTATCGGCTTCGTAGTCGGTCAGGCCGTATTGTTCGACAAACCGCCTCTTTCGGGCCGTTGGGAGTTCCGGCAGTTGGGCGCGGACGGCATCTATCTCGGCTTGGGTGATCTCCAGCGGGGGCAGGTCAGGCTCTGGGAAATAGCGGTAGTCCATTGCCTCTGCCTTTTCGCGCTGGCTTCTGGTCTCGCCTTTTTCTGTGTCCCAGCCTCTGGTCTCCTGTATGGGGCCTGAGCCTGCCTCGATTAGCCCTATGTGGCGATTTGCCTCATATTCCAGTGCCTGGCGCACGTAGCGGAAAGAGTTCAGGTTTTTGATTTCTACCCGCGTTCCGAATGTCACCTGTCCGAGTGGGCGCACAGACACGTTGGCGTCACAGCGGAATGAGCCTTCTTCCATGTTCCCGTCGCAAATGCCCAGCGCTGTCACCAGCCTGTGCAGGGCCTTTAGGTAGTCGTAGGCCTCCTTGGGGCTGCGAAGTTCGGGCCTGCCCACGATTTCAAGGAGTGGCACTCCGGCGCGGTTGAGGTCAACCAGGCTGCGGTCGGCTTCGTGTGTGCTCTTGCCGCTGTCTTCCTCCAGGTGCGCCCGCTCTATGCCGACGGAAATGGCGCCTTCCGCCCCACGCACGGCTGGGTCGCCGGGAATCTCCAGTGAGCCGCCCTCCACCACGGCCACAGGGCCCTGCGTGATTTGGTAGCCCTTGGGCAGGTCGGGGTAAAAGTACTGCTTTCTGTAGAACCGGCTGGTTTTGCTGATGCCGGCACCCACCGCCAGCCCAAAGGCGATGGCCATGTCAACCGCGCGGGCGTTAAGGGATGGAAGCGCGCCGGGCATACCTAAGCATATCGGGCAGGTCAGCGTGTTCGGCTCGGCGCCGTACCTGTTGGCGCAGGCGCAGAACATCTTGCTATTGGTCAAAAGCTGGGCATGGACCTCAAGCCCAATCACCACTTCGTAGCCGTGCAGCATGTTGTCTCCCATGCTTAGTTTATCTCCAAAGAACAATGTTGCATCCGGCAACACGGCCGTTGCGTTTCAAGACAGACAGACACTGCCGCGCTGTGCTGTTGTGCCAAAGATTCTTCATTTTTCAGCACTTCGCCGAGCTGGCACGTCTTTCGCCTATACAAGTTTGGCATTGGGGTACAATATGTCCCAAGCTGTTTGGAGGTCTGACATGGGCAGGAGCCTTACAACAACCCTTACGAAAATCATCGCGCTTTCGGCGGTCTTTGCCAGCACAGCAGCGCTTGTTGCCATGCAGCAGGCGCATCCGCACCGCGTCCCTGCGCCGCCGCCGCCAATGCAGCAGCCGCAGCCCCCACGCTATGCCCCACCCAGGCCTGTTGAGCAAAGGCAGCCAAGGCAGGATCGTTCTGTGCGCAGGGAAGGCGATGTGCGTCCCTTGGAAGCCTCTGTGAAGCGCACCGACAGGGAAGAGAGGCGCATCGCCGAGCAGCGGGAACGCCGAACGGCAGAACGCGCGCGCATTGGCGTTGTCCCCACATCGCCGCTTCACAGGCTGAAAGCGGTCCCTACACCCCATTACTGGGAGCGGAGATACAACAGACTATTTTTGAGCATTTCTTCCCACAGGGGCTACATCCCTGTCACGGCCGTTTCTTCAAGCGTCTCCCAATTGACCGACTTCACGGTGAAGAAGGGCGCCGGGAGATACGCTGGCTGGAAGGGCTACGGTCTCGTGGTGCCACCCAATGAGTCCGTGACCTTCAACCTGGACCACACGAACCTGGCTTGGTTCAGGCTCATCATCTGCGACAAGTGGGGCGGCGCTATCCCCGGCGGGTTGAGCTCTCTGATGCCGCAGCCCGTGCCCAGGCTCACTTACACCAATCCAGGCTTTGAATCTGAAACGATTTACCTGATTGTTGATGACCCAGGCTGGATGTCCAGCGAAGAATCCCCATACACGCTGGAAATGGCCAGGAGCTGGAACCCAGACCTGTTCCCCGAAGACCTGGGCACGGTTGTCCAGGGAATCTGGGGCGTCGAACCTACAATCAGCGCCGAGTTCCGCAGACCGATGATGGGGATGCCATGGCGTATTTGAGGACGCCGCCATATCAGTCATTTAGTCGCAGGTGAAGAAAAAACTCCCTGTTGCCGGTGCCGCCCAAAATGGGGCTGGGCACCAGTTTCAGAGGGGTTAGCGGAGTGTTGGCAAAGAAGTCCCAAATCTCCCCGCAGACACGCTCATGGACGGCGGTGTCCTTCACCAGCCCGCCCTTCTCTATCTCTTTCCTGCCGGCCTCGAACTGGGGCTTGACCAACAGAACCGCCTCCGCCCTAGGCAAAAGGCTCGGCAGGATTGGCGGGATTGCCAGGCGCAGGCTTATGAAGCTGAGGTCGGCCGTCAAGAGGGCGCATTTTTCGGGGATGCTGCCGGCGTCCCAGTTGCGGAGGTTGCGCTGCTCGATGGAGATCACCCTGGAGTCCGAGCGCAGCTTCCAGTGGAGCTGGTTTGTGCCGACGTCCACCGCATAGACGCGGGTGGCCCCGTGCTGCAACAGGCAATCCGTGAAGCCGCCCGTGCTGGCGCCTGCGTCGAAACAGACCAGACCGGCGGGGGCAACGCCAAACGCCGCCAGCGCCCCCTCCAGCTTGATGCCGCCCCTGCCCACGAATTGCGGCGCGTCGCCGCGCAGGCGTATTTCGGCGTCTTCCTCGACCGAAGTTCCGGCCTTTGTGACGGGCCTGTCCCCGACCAACACGTCCCCTGCCAATATCCTTGCCTGCGCCACCGCGCGCGTTGCGCAGAGGCCGCGTTTCACGAGGAGCAGGTCCAGGCGCGTTTTTGTCATGGCTAAATTATTCTGTTTTTTTGATGTTCGCGTGAGGTTTTTCTTGACGGCTTGCAGTGCGTCAGGCGACAATGACATTGTTCGCTGTTGTACTGAAACGGGCGCTTATGAAAGGATTCCAAATGGCAAATCTCATTTCCCGTGTTGCAAACAGAAAGTCCGCGAGCGCGTTTCTGGCTGCCGCAGTGCTTACGCTGCTGCCGCTTTTCCAGGGCGGCGCGCTCCGCGCCCAGGGGCCGGGGTCGGAATGCGCGCCCAACCCCGCTTTCATCGAGTGGCAGAATGAGCAAAAGGAGAGGGCGGTCCGTGTTGCCTTGGGCCTGCCCGTGGAGCCCAAGGACAGCCGCCTTGGGCGCGTTCCGCCTCCTTTCCTGCGCCCCAAGATCAATGCCCCCATTTCGGAGATGTCAGCCCAGGCCATGGCAGGGTTGGTCGTCTTCCCCAGTCAATTCGGTCCAAGGGTGAACGCCGTCCCAAGTGGCATTGTTGTTGATCCGCTGCCGCTGGTGCGCGACCAAGGCCAAACTGGGAGTTGCTGGGCCCATAGTGCGCTGGCATCCGCCGAGACCAACATAAAATGCGCTAAGGATCTCTCCGAGTGGCACCTGGCCTATTTCGCCTACACCCCGGTCAACGGTATGCCTTCGTTCACCAATAGGAACCCCAACGGGGATGTATTCGAACTAGGCGGCAACGACTCGATTGCGACCGCCATGATGTCGCGCGGCACGGGTCCGGTGGAAGAGTCCTATGCGCCGTTCTATGGCCCCCTGCCCAAGGGGACGGAGCCAAGGGCCCTTGGGCTGAAGAGCGTCTTTATGTATGATGGTCTCGCCAAAGAGGACATAAAGTACCTCGTGCAGACCTACGGTGCCCTTGCCTTTTCTTATTATATGGACGAATCTGGCAGCTACTACAGTGGAACAAACTGTGCGTACAGGTACGTGGGCAACAAACACGCCAACCACGCCGTGAACATAGTCGGATGGGACGACAACTTTGACAAAATGAAGTTCCCGTCAAATAACCAACCCAGCGACAACGGCGCCTGGATAGTCCGCAACAGTTGGGGGTCACGCTGGGGCGAAAGCGGCTACTTCTTCATGTCGTACGACTCAAAAATCGACGACTACGCCGTGTACATACCGTGCGCCCTGCCGGCGACCCAAAAAATCTATCAGTACGACACGCTTGGGGCCACGCTAACGTCCGGCTATGGCAGCAACACGGCGTGGTTCTCGAACATCTTCACGGCCACGGGGAACGAAAGCATAACCAACGTGGCGTTCTACACATCGAATCCCAACGCCCAGTACGAGATCTACATCAAAACCGGCGTGACGGGCAACCCTGGCACCGGCACCCTGGTCCATGGCCCGCAGACAGGCACACTGGATCAGCCTGGCTACCGCCAGGTGGCGCTCTCTACGCCAGTTGCCATTGCGGCAGACACCAAGTTCGCCGTTATAGTCAAGCTCAAGGAGCAGGGCTACAATTTTCCGATCCATTTGACGAGCGCCGTGTCAGGCTATTCCAACACTTGGGTTTTCACGCCCGGCGTTGGCTTCATGTCGTCGGATGGGACTTCGTGGACGGATGCAGGCAACAATAGAAGGGGTGTCTGCTTAAAGGCGTTTACCGTTCCCGACGCTGCCCCCCCTGTGTCCGTGGCGATAGCCAACCCGCCCAGTGGCGTGTTCGCTGGAGAGCAGGTCACATTCCGTGCCGTTGTAGTCGGTCTTTACGATAACGAAGTGGCCTGGACTGCCAGCGCAGGCAGCATGGATCGGAAAACAGGTGTCTTCACGCCCCCCGATTCGACCCAGATGGTTACGATATCGGTCGCCTGCGCAACGGAGCCGTCGCTCGGCGCCTCGGTTCAGGTGAAGAACAACAATGGCAAATTCGACGACAACACAAAGACTTCCCCGGACCTCTTGGGGTTTGCTAGGGCATTCGGCTCCAAGGCGGGGGCCGACCTGAACAAGTACGACTTCGACAACAGCGCCACGGTTGACGACGGCGACCTGACGACGCTCTTTGCTGGAATGGGGTGGTGACATGACCAACGCTGCGAAACTATCGCTCGCGTCCCTTGCGCTCGGGGTCGCCCTTGCCTGCGGCGGGGGCCACAAAAACAGCGGCAACAACAACGCGTCAAGACTGGTCTACACGGACCCTGCCCAGGGCGACTACAGGCTGGTGGTGTCGGGCGGCTCGGGCACAGGCACGGTGACGCTGGCACTCCGCGGCCCATCGTCCGTGACGGCGCGCGGCGCGAACTTCGGTCTGAGCGTTGACGCCGCGAAGGCGGGGTATGTGAGGCAGGGGGCCAGCTACGCGGGACAGGGCGCCGTCTTTGACCTGGGCGCCAACCCCAGGATATTCATGGCGGTGCTGGACGGCGGCAGCCTGCGCGTCTCGATGGCGCAGAAGGGTGGCACCGTCCCCGCGAAGGTGCTCGACGGCGAGATAGCCACCGTGCAGGTTCAGTTGCAGCCGGGCGCCCAGAAGGGCGCCGTGCAGTTGGTCGCGCTGCCGGCCAAGGTGCTGCTGGAGGACTGGACGGAGCGGGCCGTTCAGGTCAGCGTCGGGACGCTGGAGGCGCAGTAACATCAAGTAGCCAGTAACTAGCCGCCAGTGGTCAGTGAATTTTGATGCGGCCCGGCGGGCCGCGTCTATGCTAACTGAGCCAGTTGCAAAACCCCCTGGGGTTTTGCAACTCAACGGAGTTGAAGGCTGCGCCCGGCCGAAGCAGGCTCTGGCGCAACCTGCTGTAAACAAACATGATACCGAGCTTCAGCCAGAGACAGCGGATGGCCGGGAGCAGACGGATGACCGAGTTTTGCAAGAGCCTCAACTGTCAACTGGTCACTGGCAACTGCCTGCTGTTTTTTCCTTGACGGCTTGCTATGTATTCGGCGACAATGACATTGTTCGCTGTTGTACTGAAACGGGCACCCACAAAAGGATTCCAAATGGTCAATGTCATCCCCCGTGTTGCAAACAGAAGGTTCGTGAGCGCGTTTCTGGCTGCCGCCGCGCTTACGCTGCTGCCGCTTTTCCAGGGCGGCGCGCTCCGCGCCCAGGAGCCGGAGTCGGGCCGCGCGTCCAACCCCGCTTTCATGGAGTGGCAGAAAGAGCAGAAGGAAAGGGCGGCCCGCGTCGCCCTGGGCCTGCCCGTGGAGCCCAAGGACAGCCGCTTTGGGCGCGTTCCGCCTCCTTTCCTGCGCCCCAAGATCAATGGTCCCATCTCGGAGATGTCCGCCAAGGTCCAGGCAGGGTTGGCTGTTTTCTCCAGTCTATTTGACCCAAGGGTGAACGCCGTCCCAAGCGGCATCGTCGCGCCCGTGCCGCCCATACGTGACCAGAATCCGTACGGGACTTGCTGGGCGTTTGCTGCGCTGGCCTCCTCTGAGTCCAGCATACTGATGTCCAAGGACTTGTCCGAGTGGCATTTGGCCTATTTTGCCTACACCCCGGTCAACGGTATGCCGGCTTTCACCAAGGATATGCACTACGGCATCTTTGACCAGGGCGGCCACGACTGGATTGCGACCGCCATTTTGTCGCGCGGCACGGGTCCGGTGGAAGAGTCCTACGCGCCTTACAGGGGCGCTATGCCCAATGGGACGGAGCCAAGGGCCCTTGGGCTGAAAAGCGTCTATATGTATGAGGGTCTCGCTAGGGATGACGTAAAGTACCTCGTGCAGACCTACGGCGCCTTGGGCATGTCGTTTTATTATGCGGATTCCAGCTACCATTCAACTAACCACACCTACCGGTACGTGGGCAGCCAATACGCCAACCACGCCGTGAACATTGTCGGATGGGACGACAATTACGACAGGACGAAGTTCCGCACCCAGCCAAGCGCCAACGGCGCCTGGATAGTCCGCAACAGTTGGGGGACAGGCTGGGGCGAAAGCGGTTACTTCTACATGTCGTACGATTCCAGAATTGACGACTACGCTATGTACATACCATGTGCCCTGCCGGCGAACCAAAAAATCTATCAGTACGATACGCTGGGAGCGGTTGACGAATACGGCTATGGCAGCAACACGGCGTGGTTCTCCAACATCTTCACGGCCACGGGGGACGAAAGCCTCACCGATGTGGCCTTCTACACGGCGATGCCCAACGCCGAGTACGAGATCTACATCAAAACGGACGTTACGGACGACCCTGGCACCGGCGCTTTGGTCTATGGTCCGCAGAGTGGCACACTGGACCAGCCTGGTTACCGCCAGGTGACGCTCTCTGTGCCCGTTGCCATTCTGGAGGGCACCAAGTTCGCCGTGATAGTCAAGCTCAAGGAGCAGGGCAACAACAAGCCGATCAATGTGGCGCGCGCCTATTCTGGCTATTCCAACACTTGGACATCCACGCCAGGCGTTGGCTTCATGTCGCCCAACGGGACTTCGTGGACGGACGCCGCTTCCCTCAGCCCCAAAATGGGTGTCTGCCTAAAGGCGTTCACTGTTCCATTCGAAGTCAGGGTGGGCGTCTCGCCGAAAGCGGTTACGCTGGAGACTGACGGGACGCACACCTTTACGGTGACGACGGGCTCTGCCAACACTGCCGTTGTTTGGACGGTGAGCGACGGCAGCATAACGCAGGGCGGGGAATACACCGCGCCGCCAAGGCCCGGCACGTACACTATTACCGCCATCAGCTTGGTCGACACATCTAAGAGCGACACAGCCACCGTCACAGTGGTGGTCCCCGAAGTCGTCTCGGTTTCCCCGAAAGATGTCGCAGTGATAACTGGCGGGACGCAGACTTTCACTGCGGAGGTGACGGGCGCGGACGATGCCGCAGTTGCTTGGACTGCCAGCGGCGGCACTATAACAGCGAACGGAGAATACCACGCGCCTGCCACGCCTGGCACGTACACCGTCACCGCCACCAGCTTGGCCGATGCATCCAAAAGCGACACGGCAACAGTGACGGTGGCCGAGACGGTCATCAACATAAGCGATCCGCCCAAGGGTATGTTTACAGGGGGGGCGTTCACCTTCCATGCCGCTGTCCAGGGCCTCTCCAATGCCACCGTCACTTGGGATGTGGTCGGCGGAGGCTCCATCGCTGCAGGCGGCGTATTCACCGCCCCTGCGGTGCCTAGCACATGCACAATAACCGCCACATGCGAGCAGGTGCCTTCTCTCCAAGCCTTGGCTACCGTAAAGATCAGCGAGGAGTCGTTCGACGACAACACAAAGTATTCCCCGGATCTTCTGGGTTTTGCCTTAGCCTTCGGCTCCACTGCAAAGGCCGACTTGGAACTTTACGACTTCGACAACAGCGGCAGGGTTGACAACGGCGACCTGACGACGCTCTTTGCTGGAATGGGGTGGTGACATGACCAACACTGCGAAACTATCATTTGTGACCCTGGTGCTTGGGGCTTTCCTTGCCTGCCCTGGTCCAGGCGACCACAGCAACAACGACGCCTCCAAGCTGACCTACACGAACCCGACCCAGGGCGAGTACAGGCTGGAGGCCGTGGGCGGCTCTGACACAGGCACTGTGACGCTGGTGCTTCGCGGCCCCTCATATGTGATGGCGCGCGGGGCGAACTTCGGCCTAGACATGGACACTGCGAAGGCCGGGTATGTGAAACAGGGGGCCGACTATGCGGGGCAGGGCACCGTATTTGATCTCGGCGCCGACCCCAAGATATTCAGTGCTGTGCTGGACGCCGGCAACCTGCGCGTGTCCATGGCGCAAAAGGGCAGTTCTGTGTCGGCAAAGTCCCTTGGCGGCGACATCGCCACTGTGCAGGTGCAGTTGCAGCCCGGCGCCCAGAGGGGGCCTGTGCAACTGAAAGCACTGCCGGCGAAGGTGCTGCTGGATAACGGCACGGAGCAGACCATTCAGGTCAGCGTCGGGACACTGGAAGCGCAGTAACATCAAGTAGCCAGTAACTAGCCGCCAGTGGTCAGTGAATATTGGGGCGGCCAGGCTGGGCCGCGTCTATGCTAACTGTCAACTGGTCACTGTCAACTGGCTACTGACTGCTGTCAACTGTATATCTCGCCTGCGGGTGCCAGGCCACAAGGGCGCATGTAGTGAACTCTGGGACCAACTGCATCGTTTCCGTCAGGGACACGCCCAGCTTCGCGCCGTCCAAAAGTTTCAGTATCAGCCCGTTTCCGGTCAGGTCGGGGCACGAGGGGTAGCCGAAGCTGAACCGCTGGCCGCCTTGGATGCCCAGCTCGGCCTTGATTCTGCTGTGCAGCCACTTGGCGCAGCATTCGGTCAATTCGGCGGCAAGGCCGTGCAGGTAAAAATAATCGCTGTACTTGTTCTCTCTGTACAGGTCTGCAAGAATGGCGGGGACGCCCTCACCCAGCGTCACCAGTTGAAGCGCCAGCACGTCCGCGCCCTTGTCCCCAGGGCTGAAAAAGTCGCTTATAGCCAAGCGCTTGCCCGATTGTTGGCGGGGGAAGTCAAACGTGGCCTGTGGTCCCGAATGGTCTGGGGCAAACACTTTCAGCGAGTCCCCGGCGGCGCCGGCGCGGAAGTAGCCATAGACCGCCTTTGGCGCGACCAGTTTTTCGGATACCAGTTTGCCCTTCCATGTCTCCAGCAGCGGCCCCGCCTTTTCGCTAATGACGGCCTTGAATTGTTCTTCCGTCATCACGCCCCTTTTGAACGCCCACCTGTTGTGCAGCACGGAGGCGTTGCTCATCAGGGTCATAACATCGGCAATGGGCGGGGCGATTTCTTTGGTCCCCCAGAAAGGTGGCTTGGGCGGGGTGTGCGCCCTGGAAACCCAACTGGACTGGCCCAGCGGCGTGAGCTCGACGCAATCGATGCCTGCGCGGTCGTCATGCTTGCCGGAGCCTTGGCCCGCCGCAGCCTCGTGGGTGGTGGGCGCCGCGCCCGACATGATTTTTTCCATGTGCATCAGGCCGTCGAATGCGTCCGATGCGTAATAAACGGCATCGCACTGGTACTCCTCGCGGCAGACTGTTTCCACGTAGTCCTTTGTCAGCGCGGCCCCGCCCAGTATCACTGGCACCTTGTAGCCACGCCCGCGCATGTGCCCAAGGTACTCCCTCATTGCCACGGTTGACTTGACCAACAGGCCTGAAAGCCCTATCGCGTCCGCCGGCTGTCTGTCGAAAGCCGCCAGTATGTCCTCTATTGGCTGCTTTATCCCCAGGTTTTCAACGTCAAAGCCGTTGTTGCTCATTATTATTGCGACAAGGTTCTTGCCTATGTCGTGGACGTCGCCCTTGACTGTGGCCAGCAGCAGCCGCCCCTTGGCCTTGCGTCCCTCTTTGGCGATGTGCGGCTCCAGGCGGCCCATTGCCACCTTCATTGTCTCCGCGCTCTCCAGCACAAACGGGAGCTGCATCTCGCCCGCGCCAAACCTTTCGCCCACAGTCTTCATCCCTTGCAGCAGCACATCGTTTATCAGGTGCATTGGGTCTATTTTCTGCGCTATAGCCGCGTCTATGTCGTCGCCCACAAGGCCGCGCTCGCCGTCAATGATGTCCTGCTTCAGCCGCTCCTCTATGCCCATGCCCTCGCGGCGGCTTTGGGGGCCCTCCGCCTTTTTGTCGGCGAACTCCGTGATTATCTGCTTCAGTGGGTCGTAGCCAGGCTTGCGCCTGTCGTAGATCAAATCCTCAAACAGCCGGCGCGAGTCCGCGTCAATCTTGGAGATGGGGACTACCTTGCCGGCGTTGAAGATGGCCATGTCCAGCCCGGCTTGGACACAGTGGTACAGCATCAGTGCGTTCAGCAGTCGCCTGGTCGCAGGGTTCAGGCCAAAGCTGACGTTGCTCACGCCGAGGGACGTCAGCACCTGCGGCCAGCGGTTTTTGATGGTCTTGATGGCCTCCATCGTCGCCACTGCCGAGGCTCTGCAATCCTCGTCGCCGGAGCCTAACGTGAACGTCAGCGTGTCAATGATCAAATCCGATGGGTGGAATTTATACTCCCCTACAACCAGACCTACAATGCGCTCCGCAATGGCGACTTTTCTGTCCGTGGTCTTGGCCATGCCGTTTTCGTCTATGGTCAGCGCCATCACGGACGCGCCGTATTTCTTGCAGAGGTCCAGTATCTGCCGCGCCTTGCCCTCGCCTTCCTCGAAGTTTATTGAGTTCACCACGCATTTGCCAGGCGCCACCTCCAGGGCCTTCTCTATGACCCTCACCTCGGTGCTGTCAATCATCAGCGGCATCGTAATCTGCGTCACGAGTTTTGACAGGAACCGCTCCATGTCGCTGGCTTCGTCGCGGCCGACGTGGGCCACGCATACGTCCAGTAGATGTGCGCCCTCTTTCTGCTGGTCCTTTGCGACGCTGATGAGGCCGTCCCAGTCCTCTTTTGCGAGAAGCGTCTTGAACAGCTTGCTGCCGTTGGCGTTGGTTCTTTCGCCTATTATCAGGGGTCTCGGCTCTTGGTGCAGGGGGACGGCGTGGTAGAGGCTAGCCGCGTGGCGCTCCAATTTGGGCGAGCGGCGGGGCGCCGACAACTTGTCAACCTTGGGCTTGAGTGCGCGTATGTGCCCCGGCGTCGTGCCGCAGCATCCGCCAACGATGGACAGACCGAAACGCTTTGCTATGTCCTCGACCTTTTCCGCGAACACGTCTGGCCCCATTGGGTGTACCAGCTTGCCGTTGTCGTTGATGGGCAGGCCGGCGTTGGGCAGGCAGGAGATGGGGAAGGGGGACTGCTCCGCCAAAATCCCTAGGTGCCTCGCCATTTCGTCCGGCCCGCTGCCGCAGTTCATACCCAGCACGTCAATCCCCATCGCCTCCAGCGCAACCAACACGCACTGCAGGTCGGAGCCTACAAGGAGTGTCCCGCTGGTCTCGATGGTCGCCTGGACCCAAATCGGCACGGAGGTCTTTAGCTCCGCCATTGCCGCCCTTGCTGCGCGGACGGCTGTCTTCATCTGGCCGAGGTCTTGGCAGGTCTCTATCAGCACTGCGTCAACCCCGCCGGCTATCAGGCCCCGCATCTGCACCAAGTAGCTCTGGAAGAGTGCCTGGTGGCCGACGTGCCCCAGCGTCACCAGCTTTGTCCCAGGCCCCGCGCTTCCTATGACGAAGCGCGGTGTGTCGTAGCTCAAAGCCACTTCCCGCGCCAATTTCGCGGACAGAGTGTTGAGCGTTTCCGCCCTGTCACCCAAGCCAAACTCCGACAGGACTAAGGGATTCGCGCCGAAAGTGTTGGTCTCCACCGCGTCCGAGCCGGCGTCGAAGTAGGCCGCGTGGATTTCCTTCACCCATTCAGGGCGGCGCTCGGAGAGGTAGTCAACGCAGCCCTCGTGCTCCTGGCCCCCAAAATCATCCGCGCTGGGCTTTTTCAGTAGTATCTGCGTTCCGAAGCCCCCGTCCAACAACAAAACGCGGTCTGTTATGGTTTGCATTAGCTTGGACATGGCTGACCCCTCATTCTGGTTGCTATTGTACCAGTGGCAACCAGTCGCCATCAAAAGCAAGGTCGCACTGGCGACTCGCTGCCCGCCGAAATAAAGTGTTGACTTGAATAGCCCCCAGTGACAAAATCAACCCCTATGGAAAAGTTCACTCCCACATCTGACGGCGCCGGTCAATGCGTTAACCAGGTGCGGCGTTGCCTTGGGCGTGGCTTCCATTTAGGGGTGCGCGGGTCTGCCGCCAAAACTGGCATGATTACTGCTCC
>Ga0268262_10003752_pt1 | contig 16189 bp, 15 predicted proteins | sample TergutNc150P3_FD_190354 | JGI IMG/M metagenome (GOLD analysis project Ga0268262, IMG submission 190354) | Nasutitermes corniger P3 segment gut microbial community from laboratory colony in Florida, USA - Nc150 P3 (SPAdes) (version 2) | ecosystem: Host-associated > Arthropoda: Insects >... | reverse complement strand
GGAAGAAACGACCCGTGCCCATGCGGGAGCGGAAGGAAATACAAGAAATGCTGTTATTACAAAGATCAGAACAAGATTGCCAATAATAGGATAAAATCACTGGAGCCTTTGGAACAAGGTTTGGCAGAACCTTATACACAGGACAATGACGCTGACTATGCTAATCAGGAACTCATGATAAACGTCATAAACAATATGCGCAGGCTTTTCCTGGATAAAAAACCGCATATTAAGGAATACTATAAAATCCGAGATATGCACAGCGAAGTTGTCAATGCTATGATTCAATATCATGAAGACGGTAAATTCGAACGAATAATTGATAAAAGTTCTATTTTAAAATCAAGATCTGAAGTAACAGTGCATTCGCTGGAAAGCGACTTCGATTTATCAACGCAGGTAGGAATTCAAGGTTTTTATGACATGATGATATATAAACCGGCCTCCAATATAAGTTGTATCACCGAGGATTTTATTAAGGATCACCGCTATAAAAAACCCGAGAAAACAGAGTTTTTGCAAAGTATGCTGGATTCAAAGCTGGGCTTATTTGAGATCACGGGAACAGATATGAAGGAAGGGTATGCTTACATAAAAGACGTGTTCACAGATGTTGAATACACAATAATTGACATAGGGTTAAGCGGCCAGTCAAATTACGATGATATTTACTTTTATACAAGGATTATTTCATATAATGGCATAAATTTCGGTACCGGGTTAAATTTAATCTTTGCTAAAACAGACAACTTTATCAAACGCCATATAGAGGAGCATAAAAAAGATTTCAACCCTAACGGAGAATTTGAAAGATTTATTCAATTATATAACCGTTATTCCAAATATCCCGATAAAATCAGAATTGTAACCCATAATCCCACAAATGCCAGAGCCAGAAAATAGGGACTTAAATATGTTTCACAGCACCAGTTCCCGTACCAATTTTGGTTCCAGATCATACGCCCTGCTTAAATTTTCCCCTGTTAGTACATCAGATGGCTTGCCAATGGCAATGATTGTCCTGTCCGGGGAAAGCAGTACTATCCGATGGGCGAAGCGGGTGGCAAGGCGAAGGTCGTGAAGACCCGCTATAGCGCCGCGGCCTTCTTTTACCAGACCTGACAAAAGGGTTAACACCATGTGGGAGTATTTGGGGTCAAGGTTGTTCTCCGGCTCGTCAAGGAGAAGGAAGGCCGCGCCCTGGGCAACACAGCGGGCAATGTAAACGCGCTGGAGTTCGCCTCCGGAAAGCTCGGTTATCGGGCGATCCGCCAGGGCGCTAAGCTCCGCTTTTTCCAGCGCTGCGGCGACGGCTTCCCTGTCGGCATTGGTTTCCGCGCCCAGCCATCCCCTGCGGAAAAAGCAGCCCTGGGCAACGGTTTCCCGGACGGTAAAGGGCCAGGGGCTCTCTCTAACCTGAAACAAAAAAGCTGTTAACGCTGCCCGTTCCTTTAATTTCAAATGACTGACATCTTTTCCGCTTACCAAAACCTCGCCTTCCAGCGGGGCAAGAAGGCCTCCGGCGGTTTTTAAAAGGGTTGTCTTTCCTGATCCGTTTGGTCCCGCGAGAATAACGAGTTCCCCTTCCTCGACTGTAAGATCGACGCCGCATAGCACCCGCGTACTTCCGTAACCAACCGAAACCGAGCGCAGTTCTAAGGATGCTTTCATAAAAGCCCTCCCCGGTTTTTTTGACGGGCAAGGAGAAAAAGGAAAAACGGAGCTCCTCCAAGGGAGGTGATTATCCCCAAAGGAAGCTCCAGCGGGCTGACTATGCTTCGCGCAAGGTTATCCGCTACAAGGGCAAGCAGCGCACCAGCGAGAGCCGCTGCAGGGAGCAAGCGCCTGTGAGCGGGACCGGTGAAAAAACGCGCGCCATGAGGCGCAATAAGCCCCACAAAACCGATAACGCCTGAAACAGAAACCGCAGCCGCCACCGGCAGGGTCGCCGCCACAGCCAGAATGAACCGCGTCTTCAATGGATCAAGTCCAAGGCTCTTTGCGGCATCTTCCCCCTGAAGCAAAATGTCAAGCGGCCTTGCCGAGAGAAAGATCACCGCGTTTCCCAAAACAATGAAAGGCAAGGCCGACAACAATCGGGGCCAGGTGGTTCCGGAAAGACTCCCCAAAAGCCAGTAATAAACCTGAATGAGGTTGCGATCCTTTATAACAAGAACCAGGGCAAGGAGGGCCGAACAAAAAGCGCTTACGCTTGTTCCTGCCAGTATCAGCGTTCCGGGCGTTGGTGCATTTCCTGACGCCCTCGAAACAAGAAAAGCCAAAAACACAGCGGAAAGGCTTCCCGCGAAAGCGCAGATTCCCATTCCAGCGGCCTGGGAAAAACCGCTTGACAAGTTAATAAAAAAACCAAAAGCCGGAAGCCCTCCTATGCTTACGGCAAGAGCGGCCCCCAGAGCCGCCCCGGAAGAAGAGCCGATGATATAGGGGTCGGCAAGGGAATTGCGAAAGAGCCCCTGAAAGCACGCTCCCGCCGTTCCAAGGGAGGCCCCGACCAAAACTGCCAATAGCAAGCGGGGCAGGCGGATTTTAAAGATGAGAGCGGCTGCGGTTTCGTCCCCGCCGGAGCCAAGAATAAACGAAAGAGCTTCCGCCGCCTTTTGAAGCGAAAGCGAAACTGAGCCTGAGAGCAGCCCCCAAAAAAGAGCGATAACAAGCGCAAGGGAAAGAACAGCAATAAACAACGCAAAGGATAAGCGTTTTTCTGTCCGTTTATTCTCCATGAAGTATTCTCGAAATAAGTTCCACCCCGTCTGCAAGACGCGGCCCGTAGCGGTAGAGCAGGTCAGCGTTAATTGAGGCAAGGCGGCCATAGCTGACCGCAGGAATTAACTTCCAAAAGTCATTTGAGGAAAGCGAAATTTCTCCCATATCGTCCCCGTATAAAATCCAGTCAACCTTGCGCAATAAAATTTGTTCCGGGCTTACAAGCGGCCATTTTTCGTTTATGCCTTCAAAGACGTTTTTACCGCCCGCAAGGCTTATGGCTTCGGCAATGAAAGTGTCCTGCCCTGTTGTCATAATCGGATCAAGGTTAAGCAGCCAAAACACCGCCGGTCTCTCACGCCCTTGAATCCTTTGCCCAACCGCAGCGATTTTTCCTTGCATTTCCGCGACTACTTTTGCAGCGCCACCAGCGCATCCGCAAATTTTTCCCAAAAGGGCGATTGTGTCATAGGCCTGGGAGAAATTCCCCGGTTCAATGGCGAAGGAAGGAACGCCCAGTTCATCCAAAAGGGACACAACCCTGGCGTGCATATCCGCGGAAACGATCACAAGATCAGGCTCCAGGGAGCGTATTATCTCCATGCTGACAGTTGCCCCCGAAAAGCCGCCTACAACAGTGCGGGTCTTCGCTTCTATTGGATAATCGCAGTATTCGGTAACGCCGACAACTTTTTCGCCCGCGCCAATCGCAAAGAGAATTTCTGTAGCCGCCGGGACAAGGCTCACGATCCGCTGGGGATTTTCGCTTAACGCGGGGCTTCGTCCCAAAGCGTCGGTAACCGTTCCCTGTCTGCTCTGCGTCCTCGGCGTACAGGAACAGAGCAGTATCACAAGTAATATTCTCACGCAGAGGCGCATCGAACCTTCGGTTCGCGGACGCAAAGGACTATAAGTAATTAGAAAGCCAGACCTATCCATAAAATTTTTTTTTACAATAAGAAAAAAAATATGGTAGACGCAAAATTTGATAATAACGTTTTGTTCTCCGTGCCTCCGCGAGCTCTGCGTGAGAACGATTGGTATAAATATATTGTTAGTGTTTAAGTGTTCCAAACTACTACCCCCATTAAAATTCTATCCTCCATAAAAAAAGCCCCTCCGCCGGTGCGGTGGGCCCTGTAAGCTTCCGGTCCCGCGATTCAATTACTTCCCGCAAGTAACAGGGGCTCAATTTTTTTTCTTCAAAACGTATCAGAGTTCCGGCAATGGAGCGAACCATCTTCCATAAAAAAGCGTTGGCGGTAATTTCAAAGACCAGCTTATCTCTATCGAAGAAAAAGCAGGCGTTGGCAATATACCTGAAACGGGATTTGCTTTTGTCGCCGGGAATTGCAAAAGCGGTAAAATCCATTTCGCCGCGAAAAAGCCCGGCATATTCGTTCAATAGTAAGATGTCCGGCTGCCGCCTTATATGCCAGGCATAGCGCAGTTCCCAGGGCAGGGCATCCCGGCGGGTAACAAAATAATAGCGGTAAGTGCGCAAGCGGGCGTCAAAGCGGGAGTGGAAGTTCGCGGCAGTTTCGCGGGCATCCAACACCCTGACATCATGGGGGAGCATGCTGTTCAAAGCCGGGACAAAGCGGCAGGCTTCCATGCTACGGATGGAAGTGTAAAAATTCGCCACCTGGCCTGCGGCGTGAACGCCAGTGTCGGTACGGCCCGAACCTGTAAGAGCCACCGGCGTTTTGTGAAGCTTTTCCAGGGCGTCTTCAACAACCCCCTGAACAGTTCTTGTCTTGACAGGCGAAGGACATTTTTCCCTCGCTTCCTGTCTCTGCCATCCAAAAAAATTCGCGCCGTCGTATGCAAGCGTGAGCATTATATTACGAAGCTTTGCTGCTTCACACAACATCGACCTCATTGAGTTCTTTGGAAATTGTCTCGTAAAGATTTCGGGCATGTTCAAGGAGCGGGCCGGGCTTGGATTTTGAAGACTTGCCAACGCCAAAGATCCTCGCGATGGTCCGCTTGGCTTCTTCAAGAGCCTTTCCTCTAAGTTCAGGGTTATCTTTGAAACTGTACTTATATCTAAGGAGGGCAGTCAGGTATAAGGCCCCCTCATAGCTGTAGTTTTTATCGGTGTCAGGGCCAAAGTTTTTTAAGGCCGAAAGGGTCTCGATGCCCCGCTGTTCTCTCCTTATTGCCTCGTTATACAAGTAGTTGGCTTTTTTCTTGAACAGCATAGAAAGCCAATCGTAATGCTGTTCGGGAGATTTATTGTTTATTTCGTCAAGAAGCCAGCCGGCCCTAAGCGCAGCGATCGCCTGTTTTATTGTAGGAGAAAATTCTTTTGGGAAAAATTCATAGCACCTTAAAACAAGGTAAAGCGAGGCGGTACCGGAAATAATATCCCTTGGCTTTGAAAAATCCGCTTCCGGAAAAATAAGCTTTGTATCCGCTATGCGCTCTTCCCTATCATTTTTTGCTTTATCTTTTGTAAAAGGCGGAAAATCAGTAAAATCCTTGTCCATTGCGGCAAACCAGCACTCGGGACAGACAGTAGCCTGATAGATCAAGGGATAAACTTCCCCGTATTTAGCAGAAGGTTCATAGAGCCTGTGCAGCTCATCGGTTAGTTTTCCGGCAATGAGCCTTCCCGATCCGGAAAGGAGTTCTTCGCGGTTAAAAGCCGCGTCGCATACCGGACAAGTGTATTCGTCCTTGGAAAAGAATGATACCTTTAATTCTCTTGCTTTATAGTTCATTTTTCAAGTACCACCATCGCTATAGCATCGTCCCGCTCATGGGTAAGTGAAACGTGGATTTTTTCGGCTCCGCAGCTCTCCAGGGCGGAAAGAGCCGTACCCGAAACCAGCATTTCAGGCTGACCGTCATGATTGTTTTTTACCATTATGTCCTTGAGTACAATGCCCCTAAGACCGGTACCCAATGCTTTTCCAAAAGCTTCTTTTGCGGCAAACCTTGCGGCAAGAGACTGATCCGCGCCGTTACCTTTTTCCAAAGCAGCCGAAATTTCTTCTCCGTGAAAAAAACGTTCTAAAAGCCCGGGAGTTGTCCGCCATCTTTTCATGCGATGTACATAGACAATATCAATGCCAATACCTTTGATCACTCGCTCTCGTCTCCTACAGCCGTAATTTGAATTTTTGTTTCCCTTGGCTCCACCCTGAAGCTTAAACCGGCGACTGTTCCGGCAAGGACGTTCAAAACATAATCCCCGATCTCGCTGATTTGCGAACAATCAACCTTTAAAAATCCATTCGGAACAACAAAAGACTCCACAGAATCACGGTTAAATCCTTCGATACGAATATTTGCTTTTGCTGTTTCCAGTTCCCCGGCAAATTGCTCATTCAGTCCGGTTATGGCAACAGGAACATTGGTGATGTTCCTTACCGCTATTATCTGGCTGATGGAAGCGGAAAAATCGACGGTTCCATCCCCCCGGATCACAATGAGAGGATCGCTGTGCAAAATTGCAGCAGTTACTGAAAAATCATTTCTGCGGGCGGATAGATCAATATAGTCTGTATAAAGCTCGGAAAGATTTCCCATAAGGGCTGCAGGGCCTTCGACCACAACCTGATTCGGTTCGATGGAATAAGAGTTCATGTTGTAGCCTGTTTCCACCTGCCCAACGAAATTTACGGCAATGGGAACAAATTTGCTGACTTTGTGATCCAGCGAAAAAGTAATTTCCATGGGATCAACGGATATTTGCAGCGGCTCTACGCCCTGGGCAGTACCTTTTTTCCGTAATAGAACCGCAACACTATAAGTCCCCGGAGTTTTAATATCTTTTAAATTAACGTAAGCTTCTATGTCTTCTTCCAAAATTGAATTAAGGTTTTGGCTTTCTCCCTTAAGGCTTACCTTAATTATTCGCGGATAGGAATTTGACGGCATCATGGCGTTTAATTGCTCAACAACTACAGGAGTGTAAAAAACCCGCGTCTCAAGAAGACTCATCCGGTGATAAATTAGCAAAAAAATGGACAAAGCCAGCGACAAAACTTTGGCAGGCCAGTTTTCCACCGCCCTGGCGAAAAATTTTCTGGGGCTCACTTTCTACTCCTTTTTGCCTTCCAGAGGAACCGGATCCAAAAATGCTTCGCCTGAAACTTTCGCGGGTATTTCTGAGGATAATTCCGAGATCACGTTGTCTTCTCCTTTACGGATGCCGCGATCCAAAAGTTCTTTTAGTTTACGGGTTATTTCGGCGGATGAGAGATCGTAAAATATTTTTCCGTCGACGACGAGGCTTATCGCCCCGGTTTCTTCCGAAACCACAAGGATCACAACATCCGATTGTTCAGACATGCCAAGGGCCGCCCGATGCCGGGTTCCAAAACTTTTCTTGATGTTTGGCTGCTCTGAAAGCGGAAGCAGGCATCCGGCGGCAACAATGCGGTTGTTCTGAATTACCATTGCGCCGTCGTGCAGGGCTGTGTCAAACTCAAAAACCGTTACTATAAGGCTTGAAGAAATATCCGCGTTTAATCTGGTTCCTGTGTCGATTATGTTTTTTATGTTTACACGGCGGGAGAAAACAACCAGCATTCCACGCTTTTTGCTTGAAAGCATTTCAGCGGCAGTTACGACGGCTTCAAGCTGTCCAAGCCGGCCCTTGCTGTCAGGCCTGAAGAGCTCTCCCTGTCCCAGCCGGATGATGATCCTGCGCAGTTCCGGCTGAAAGACAATTGCCAGGGTAATTAGCAGTCCCGGCGCAAGAGACCTTAACAGCCACTCAAGTGTAGAAAGCCTGAGTAAAGCCGCGAAAACGTACACAAGGGCCAAAAAGCTGGCACCCTTTAAAATCTGCGCGGCCTGGGTTTTTTGCAAAAGATCGTATGTTTTGTAAAGCAAAACGGTGAGGATCAATATGTCCAGAACCGGTCGGATAAAATCAAATACAGACTTAAAATTCAGAAACCATTCCATTATTGCTCTCTTGTATTACTCTTTTGCAATGGAAAACAAAACCCTCGCTAGGTCAACGTGTTCTTTTACGTCATGAACCCGGATTATATCCGCCCCGGCCAAAATGGCCGCGGCATTTGCCGCGAGGGTTCCCGCGAGCCTGTCTTCTGCGTCCTGCGCCAAACCGTGACATGCCGCGCCATGGCGGCTTGCTATTTCGCCGATGAAACTTTTTCGCGAAAGCCCAACTAGTATAGGATAATCCTTCCCGCATATTTCCGCAAGAAGGCGGATTATTTGAAGGTTGTCTTTAAGGCCTTTACCGAAACCAATGCCGGGGTCAAGGATGATCTTTTCCGGTGAAATCCCGGCAGACAGCGCCCGTTTCGCGGCGTCCTTAAAAAAAGCGCTTATCTCTTCCGCTACATTTGAATAAGAGGGATTTTCCTGCATGGTAAGGGGCACGCCTTTTTTGTGCATCAACACCACGGCCGCTCTTTTCTCCGCGCAAACTGCGGCCATTTTTGGATCGTCGTTTAAAGCAGAAATATCGTTGGTTATATCCGCCCCCGCGTCAATGGCCGCACGGGCTACAGCCGCCTTACGGGTGTCCGCCGAAACCGGCAGGGAAGAGCGTTTTCTGAAAGCGCTTATCACAGGAATAAGCCGCTTAAGCTCTTCTTCTTCGCTTATGTAGGAAGCGCCGGGCCTTGATGACTCGGCGCCAAAGTCAACAATTGCGGCCCCTTCATTTTCGGCGGCCAGCGCTTTTTCAACCGCCGCTTCTCCAAGCGCCCTGGAAGGGGCGTAAAAGGAATCCTCGTTGCAGTTTATAATTGCCATCACAATGGCAGGACCGGAAAAATTTAGCACGGCTCCCGAAGGGAGACGCATACGCCCAGACGGGAGCTTCAAGTGAAATTTCTCCCGCCTTCTTTGCCAAACGTTTTTCCCGCCGTTATTCCGGCTGCTCTACAAACGGCTTCTGAAATGCCCGCGCCGTCAAGCCCGTTTCGCCTGAGCAATTCGCCCCTGGTTCCCAAAGCGTCGAATTCTTCCCTGACAGCCAGAACAGATAATTTGCAGGAGCAGTTACGGCGAATGACAAGTTCGGATAAATATTCCCCAAAGCCTCCGGGCGCCCTTCCTTCCTCGGCAACTATTACAAATTCATAGCGATCCAGAATTGCGGCAAGATATGCCTCATCTACCGGCTTTAAAAACCGAAGGTTGTACAAGTCTGCGGAAATTTCTTCGTTCTCCAATATTTCTTTAGCCTTCAGTACCTGGGCGTAAAGGCTACCCGTAAACATTATACAAATACCGGCATCTGTGCGCCTGATCCAAACTCCCCTTCCCTCTTCAATAGGAAGAAAAAAAGCCGGTTCGCCAGCCGGACAGGAGGCCGGGCAAATTGCCTTGGGATAGCGGATCATAACCGGCCCATGGCGCAAGAGGGCCCATCGCAGCATTTGGACAAGCTCCTCTTCTCCTGCCGGCGCAAGAATAGTTATGCCTGGCGCGGAACGGAAAAGGCTGATATCAAATACTCCCTGATGGGTTTCGCCGTCGTCGCCAATCAGCCCGGAACGATCCAGGGCGAAAATCACAGGCAGATTTTGTAAACATACATCGTGGATTATCTGGTCGGCTCCCCGCTGAATAAAGGTTGAATAAATCGCCGCTATCGGACGAAGGCCCATTGCCGCGAGCCCTGCGGCAAAAGTTACGGCGTGTTCTTCCGCGATTCCTACATCAAAAAAGCGCTCGGGAAAAGCCTTCCTAAAGGGAGAAAGGCCTGTTCCCTCTTCCATTGCCGCAGTGATCGCCACGATCCTTTCATCCGCTCTGGCAGCCTCAAGCAGGGCGCTCCCAAAAACGGCGGTAAATGTTTTTGCTGGTGAACCGGCTTTCGAATCCTGACTCATCAAGTCCTGACCCATTAAGTCTTGATCTATGCGGAACGCCGAAACGCCATGATAAGAGCCAGGATCTTCTTCGGCAAAACTATAGCCTTTTCCTTTTTGAGTAATTACATGGATCACTACGGGCTTTCGGAGGTTCCGCGCATCCTTTATTACCTGGACTAGCTGAGGAATGTTGTGTCCGTCAATAGGTCCCACATATTCAAAACCAAGATCGACAAAGAAATTGTCAATGTAAAAAACCGCCTTCACAGCGCGCTTTAACCGCACAATAATCTTAAAAAGGATTTCCCCCGCAAAAGGAATTTTTTGAACCATACCGTCAAAAGCCCTGCGGAACCTTTGGTACCTGGCCTTCATGGAAAGCCGGGAAAGGTATTTGGAAAGAGCCCCCACGCTGGGGCCTATGGACATATTGTTGTCGTTAAGGATCACTACCAAGGGAAGAGCCAGTTGCCCGGCGTGGGACAGGGCCTCGTAAGCAAGGCCGCCGGATAAAGCCCCGTCGCCAATCACCGCCGCCGCCCGGGTCGTTTTTCCCAGGAGCCTTTCCGCCGCCAGCATACCCAAAGCCGCCGAAATTGACGTTGAAGCGTGACCCGTGTTAAAAGCATCGTGGGGGCTTTCTGAAACCTTGGGGAAACCGGCTATGCCGCCTGATTTGCGAAGGGATGAAAAATAAGCGTATCTTCCGGTTAAGAGTTTATGGGCATAGCACTGGTGCCCAACGTCCCAGATAATTTTATCCGCCGGGGAATCATAAATGCGGTGCAAAGCAATCGTTAGCTCCACCACCCCCAGGTTAGAAGCCAGATGCCCGCCGTTTTGGCTTACGGTGAAAATGACCATCTCTCTTATTTCAGCGGCAAGACGATTCAAACCCCTGTAACTTAAAGTTTTAAGGTCTCTGGGAGAATTTATTTCCGGTAAAAGAGGCTTTTGCTCCTGCATTACAAAAACAGCCTATTTTCAGTCCAAATGGCGGCCTAAAGCCTATTTGTTCTTGTGTCTATTTTTTCTGAGCTTCTTCTTGCGCTTATGGGTCGCAATTTTCCGCAACTTGCGTTTTCTTCCGCAGGGCACTATGGACTCCTTGGGCTTTTTGCCAAAAAATGGATCCTGTTCAGCAGGTATGTGTAAATAGTATTACTCAAAACACAAAATAAGGTCAAGTGGCAAATTTACCGCATCTATTTGATAATCATGTTAAATTTCAGGTTGCTGAAATCCTCCTGAAAGTCTTCGCCGCATTCAATAATAATATCGTTGTCTTCGGTGGTTATCCAGTTTACAATCACCTTTTTTTCATCGGAGGCATGTTTGTCCATTTTGGTTAGCATATTATGCAGCAGCTTTGAGGTTGAGCTGTTGAAGTAGTTCATCTCAAAATCGAAGGTAAAAGTGCCGAAATCTTTCTGAAGATATGTGTCCAGCCAGTCGTTTACATCCTTGAAAAATTCCACAACGTTTTCGTGAAAACTCCGGCCCTCGAACCTCATATAATTCTTTTCCTCATCAATCAATATGTACGGAGTTGAAGTAGTTTTTTCTTTTTCCAAAAAATATGCCATATCTTTCCTTTATTGTATTCGTAAGGACAGTAAATCGTCTATACCGTTACGTACATTGCGAAATACGACAAACCTTCGCTGTAGGGGGTAAACTCGTATTCGATTTTTGAAGTAGCCCGTCTCGCTATCTCCGTAAGCCCGAGCCCCGCGCCCTTGCTTTCCGGATTGTTATCTTCGGTTTTCATCTGCTCCTTGTAGAATTCCCGCAACTCTTTCTTGTCCAGCGTGTTAAGAAAGTCTATCCGGTCTTTCAGAAGCCCGATGCTGCTGTTTTTTATAACATTTCCTGTCTGCACATAATACGATTTATCATAACTGCCAAGAACAAAAATACCGCTGGATGTTTCCACAGCCCCTGTCTCAGGGCGTTCACGTCTCTCTTTTTCTGCTGAATACATCAGCATATTGTTCATTTGTTCCACAAACACCGAAAAGACAGCCTGCGACGCGCTTAGGGACATGTCGTCCATATCGAGCCTTTTTTGCAGAAACTCGGCCATACCGTCAATTCCTTCCGCCCATAAAGGACCGCTATAGATGATGCTGATATTATGCTCTGCCAACAGTTTGCTGTACTCAAGAATGTTAAGCCTCATTGTTGTCGTCCCCCTCTTTATCATGATATTTCAGATGGGTGTACCTGTCGCGCCCGGCATCCTTTGACATATACAGCGCTTCATCGGCGCGTTCTATGTAATTCATGTATTGATGGTTGATCTTCACTTTGACTGTCGTCGCTCCGATCGAAATGGTTACGTAGTCTGTGATTTCGCTGCTTATATGGGGTATGTGAAGGGATCTTATGTTATTAAGAAGCCTTAGCGCCATTATTCCCGCACCCGTCTCGTCGGTGTTTGGCAATAAGACAACAAATTCTTCGCCGCCATAGCGTACCACACAGTCGTCTGTCCGTGCAGTCCCATTAATCGCTTTTGCGACAGTCTGTAGGCATACATCGCCCATACTATGGCCATAGGTATCGTTGTATTTTTTAAAATAATCAATGTCCAGCATCATGACACTTAATACTCCGTTGCTGCGGGACAGGGACTTAATAACCCGTTTTAGGTTGTCATCCATAAAACGCCGGTTATAAATACCGGTTAACGCGTCAAAATGAACTTTATCATCCAAATTCAGGTTGCTTCTGAATAAGCCATTTGAAATCCTGTCGGCGAAATGTATACTCTTGCGGAGCTGCCTCAACAGCTTCCCGTATTCATTCACAAGAGACTCGTATTCCTGAAAACCGAAAGAACCGCCTTTTCGGGCTTCCTCAACACGTTTTGTGGCATCGTCAAATATCTTTTGCTCGTTTTCAAATAAGTCCAAAATTATTCCTCTCCTTTATGTTTTGTTCCCTAGAGAACCTTAGGGTTTGAAAGATACTAATTGTATATCATCTACACGTATCTCGTCACCCCGGTATTTCTCAAAAATGTTCCATATTTTATCGGAAATGACGGATAGCTTTTCACCGTGGCTTTCTAAAATGATCCGTTTAAACGTCCTGTATCCGAAAGGAATGGATAAAGGGCCCCCCGGTTGATCGAACAGACCGTCCGAACCGATGTAGAACGTATTATTCTGGTTTGCCTCAATATGCACTACATTTATTTCATCCTTACTCTTAAGCTTGCCTTCTCCCACAGCTATCCTCTGCCCCTTGATCTGATGAACCTCTTTACCATCGCAGATAAAGACGGGAATATGCCCGGAAGAGACGCTGACGCTTCCGTCTCTGGCGATAAACAAAACCGCCAGGTCACAGCCGTCCTGAATTTCGTCCAGATTTTGCGTACCGGCGTTTACACTGAAATTGCTGACAAGCTTCTGTTCTATTTGCCATATGAGTCCGGCGGTGTCATGGCAGTTACTCGGCCAAACGCAGGATTCCAGCGCCGAAACCACAAGCATGGTAAGCATGGCACCGGAGGTTCCATGGCCCGTGCAATCGCAGACACATAGTATAGTACCCCGCTCGAAATTCTTCAGCCAGAATATATCGCCGCCTACTATGTCGCGAGGTTTCCAGATAATGCAATAGTCATGAAAGGCCTTGTCAAAGGCATAATTCCTGGGCAGCAAGTCGCGCTGGATCTTACTGGCATAATTAATACCCTGAATAATCGTTTTTGTCGCTTCTTCCGCTTCGCGGGTTTTCTGCATAGCAACAAATATCATGTGTTTTAACGAAACCACCATATCGTGCAAAGATACGGCCAATACGCCAATCTCATCCGCGCGCCGGACAGTCAGTTCGGCTTCCAGATTGCCGCGGGAGACAGTTTCGGCGTAACGTATTGTTGTGCTTAGCGCTTTGGTAACGCCGTTTACCGTAAGGAGAACAATAAAAGTAAGCAGAAGGATGACACCGGACGCAAGGATAATGATTGCCCGGCTCACAAAATTGGAAGGAGCGGAAAAATCACTTAGCGAGACGATAACTATGGGGAACCAGTCTGTGGAGTCATTGCGTTCGACAAATAGCATGGATGGAACCCCTTCAACCGTTTCCTGAAAGGCTACGTGTCCCATGCCCAGGGCCATAATTCGCTTCTGCAAATTCTCCGGAATCTTCTTTCCAAGCAAATCTTCGTTCTTATGCCCTATGATAGTACCGGCTGAGTTTACGATCATGGCATAGCCGTGCCCTCCCAGGAGCTCTACTGGAACAACATAACGGTAGTTGATCTCATGAATCATTACGCCGGCCATGATCACGCCAATAACCTTTTCCCCGTCAAACACCGGAACGGATATAAACGAGACTAGGCGTCCGGTAGAACGGCTTACTTCGACCTCTGATATGTAATTTTCTCCCCTCATACTCACCCTGAAATACTCCCTGTCGGAATTATTGCTGCCCGTGCTGCCGGATGTGCCGGCCACAACGACGCCGGAGCTATTCAATACAAGCATATTGTTGTATATAGGATACCGCCTTATCAAGGCGGCCATATATTCCTCAAGCTCACCGGGGGGCATAAGACCAAGCACAACAGGCTTTACGGAAGGATGAAGCACAACTGCGGACAGATCCAATTGCGCGGTAGAAATAACAAGGCCGATGTACCCGCTCAGGCTTTGGGCGGCATTTAGGCCCTCAGTAATGGCTATATCGCTAATAGCGTTAGAAGTAATACGGCTGCCTATGTACGCCATAATAAGCGCTCCCATAATGACTGCGCAAAAAATGGGTACTATCAGTTTCATGCGTATCGTTTTAAAATAGCGCCATTTATTCATCATTTATAATATAATACATATTAGGCAATGCTGCTTACAAACAAACAGGCCCGGCAATTTCTGCTGCACCGCCACGGCTTAATAGGAGAGCATCTCTTCAAGGGCAAAGAAGGCGTAATGGCGTTCATTAAACGCGTTGGCTGCCTTCAGTTCGACCCCGTGGACTTATGCGGCAGAAACGCCGACATCGCCCTTAATTCGCGTGTCTCAGGCTATACAAAAGAGATGCTTGAAGAACTGCTTTACAAAGAGCGGCATCTTATCGACTACTTCGACAAGAATTTGTCAATTTTCCCTGTAGAAGATTTTCCGGTATTTGTGAGCGAAAAGCCAAGCGGCGGATATGCCGAAGCTTACGATGCGCGGGGCGGCGAAGCGGTGCAGCAGATTAAGCCTCACATCCGGCAGCTAATCGCAGAACGGGGACATATCAGTGCGAAAGAAGTCGATGTTGACGAAAAGATCGTCTGGCACTGGGGCGCGCTGACTTCGCTTCCGAGGGCCGCGCTAGAGTCAATGTACTTTCGCGGGGAACTCGTCATCCACCACAAGACAGGCACGAACAAGAGTTACGCCTTTACAAAAGATCTTTTGCCAGCGGAAGTATTGAACGCGCCAGAGCCTTTCAAGACAGGCGAGGAGCGGCGGGCGTGGTATGTAAAACGCCGCATAGGCGCTGTAGGAATGTTATGGAACAGGTCAAGCGACGCGTTCTTGGGGCTAAGGTTGAAACCGGCCCAGCGCGTAACGGCATTCGGGAAACTGCTTGCGGACGGCGAGATCTTCGAGGTTAGCTTAAAAGACATAAAAGAGCCTTTTTACATCCGCGAAGACGAACGCACCGCGCTTGAGGAAGTTCTTTCCGGCGTGGAATACCAGGCCAGGCCTGAGTTCATCGCGCCGCTGGACAACCTCTTATGGGACAGACGGCTAATCGAAGCGCTTTTTGGATTCGAGTACAAATGGGAAATATATACGCCGCAAGAAAAACGAAAATACGGCCCTTATACCCTGCCGTTTCTATACGGCGATAATTTTGCGGGTCGCGTTGACATAACGCGCAGGGGCAAAGCGCTTCTTATTAACAAGGTCTGGACAGAAAATGGCAAATCATTGTCAGGCAAGATTAAGGCCGCGTTTGAGGAATGCGCGAAACGTTTCGCGGAGTTTAACTACTGCGAAAGAGTTGAAAAACTAAAAAGCAATGATTAATTCAGTTCTATAATTTCACCTAATTCCGGCATTGCGTCTCCTTCGCAGTCAATCCACTTTACTTCGGGAATTGACGCGAAAAAAGTTATCTGCCGTTTGGCGTAACGGCGGCTGTTCTGGGCGATAAGGGCCTCAAGACCCGCAAGGTCTTCGGAAAGCCGCCATGCGCCGCCGGGATCACGCACAAAGAACTCGCGGTAGCCTATCGCCCTGAGGCCTGGATTTTCCGGGGTGAAGCCTGCTTCGTAAAGACGCCTTACTTCCGCGGGCAAGCCGACCCTGAACATTGCCACCGTACGTGCGTTTATGCGGCGGTAAAGCTCTTCCCGGCTCCTCCGCAAGCCAACAAGCAAAAAGCGGAATTGTGAATTGTCCGTGGAGCTTGCAGACGGCATATTCCACGGAGAAGCGTACGAGCTAAGCGATCGACCCGTTAGCCTGAAAACTTCCAGGGCGCGGAGAAGCCGATATTCGTCGTTGATGTGGATGCGGTCGGCGCTAACGGGGTCGGCCTTCGCGAGTTCTTCCATCAAGGAGGAAGCCCCCCTTAAAGCGAGTTCTTTTTTTAGCTCAAGGCGCAGACTCTGATCCGAGGGAGGGGCTTCG
>Ga0268262_10003751_pt1 | contig 16193 bp, 9 predicted proteins | sample TergutNc150P3_FD_190354 | JGI IMG/M metagenome (GOLD analysis project Ga0268262, IMG submission 190354) | Nasutitermes corniger P3 segment gut microbial community from laboratory colony in Florida, USA - Nc150 P3 (SPAdes) (version 2) | ecosystem: Host-associated > Arthropoda: Insects > Digestive... | reverse complement strand
TCATATATTTTTGAAAATACGTTCCAGAACCAGTTAACCTAGTTGTTGACATATTAGTTGTGTTAGTGCCAGTACTGAACATAGAGGAACCTTCGTTGAGGTCACTTGCATTCCACATACAGCCGCTGATTTTATTATCGTCCATCCAAGTTGTCCAATTATTGGAAGAATTTTGATCTACACTGCCATTGCCATTAGCCCTAACCGCACCCCATTCAGAACCAAAAACCGGAAAATTTGAACTCATTGTGCTTTGCGCGCTTGAACCGCCACCAGCACTTGGGGGTGAAGTAGCGCTATTGGATACGTGTTCGGCTGCATAAAAATGAAAGGTAAAGGCGACATTATCATTTGCACCCCAACCCGATGTTTGACCGCTTGGCTGCGTGGACCAGCTTGGGCTGCCTATAAGCACTAGATTGTTGTTGCCCGCTGCTTTAAGCGCATCTACAATTGTTTTGGCATGAGTGTTCACTTGACTTGCGCCGACTGCATTCGTTGGCTCGTTATATACCTCCCAAATTATATTGGGAACGTCTTTGTACTGGTTAGCCATCCACACAAAAAAATCTTTTGCGCTTTGGGTTTCGTTGTGAGCTTGGTGGGAATGCCAATCAATTATAACATATATATCGTTTGCTATGGCTGCATCCACCACTTTTTTCATAAGAGCTTTTTGACCGTCAGGATTAAAGTAATACCCTGCAACCCCGCCAGCTTTGTTCACTTCTTGGGTACCCTCATTATTATAGTAGCGAATTCCCATCGCTGCGCGAATAACGCCTATTTGCATATTATCCACAAACCAGTCCACAGTTTCCATATTGTAAAAAAGATATCCGCTGCCATCGCTCCAGTAAAGGCTTGGCCCTTTGACCTGAACTGGCGTTGATTCTGTTCCGTTTTTTGAACCGCATATATTTTTGCCGCAACGCTTCAAAGCACCAAAATGGCTCACAGGACCGGCCAAAGCCTGAGACACGATCAACAGAAATGCCAACACAAAGATTTTCATAAGAGCCTCACTATATAGATATTAATAATATAGATTTTTTTAAATTGAAATAACATAAAAAGGGCTATTTTTCAAAAAAAATGCGTTTTTACGTGATTTTTGCTGGGTTCGTAGCGGTTGTTTACTATATTATTTTTTAACGGCTTATAATATCTATGGAGGTTTCTTTATGTTTAAGAAAATTATCGGGGCAAGCATAGTGCTGGCATTTATTGCCTGTCCTAACGTGAACGAGAACAACAACAATGGCAACTCAAATACGCCTTCCAGCCCTTCTCAAGGTGGCGACTCTAGCCCCTCTCAAGGCAACAGTTCTTCATCAGAAGCTATTGAGTTTGTTTTAATATCGGATCTCGGCAAATCGGGCGGTTTATCAGCATTATTCAATACCTATCCTTATGGCTACACATTAAGAGCCAGTAAAAACGAAGATTTAACCCCGTTCTGGAGCTGCCCAACCGAGGCACAAGAAACAAAACCATCTATCACCGCGTGCGAACTTGACAAAACTAATGCCATTTTGCAAAACTACCTAACAACTCAAGCTGCCCCTCTTCATTATATCATCAACAATCAGCTTACAGAAAGCCCTGTGCAACGCTGCATTAAACTGGATAGATATAATCTAACAGGGGAAGGAGACCAAGCGGCGTTGGGGTTGAATGTTTCTAGCGATGAGGTAAGTAGCATAGAACAAATGGGTATAAATGCTCTGAATGGAATGACAGCCTTTTCTTACAACTATGCAGGCGGTGCGCATAAATTCCGCGTTGCAGTAAACGATGCCGATTTTTGGTATGCAGATGTTCCCGCACAAGAAGCAGAGGGCGAGGTGAGAATTAATGTGAAAGATTTAAAAGGCATGGGTTCTTTTGCCGCAAACGAAGAGGAAGGCATAGAAGAAACGCCTTTTGATATTGGGAAAGCTACAAAATTCCTGTGGGTTGTGGATTTTGATGCAGGCACTCCAGCAAATAACACAGGTTCACTTTTGGTTTATGCTTTAAATGCGCTAATTAAAAGATAAAGAGGACAACAAAAAAAAGGCGCTGCTTTCGCAGGCGCCTTTTTTATTTAATAAAGATTATTTAATTGCATATTTGGCAACGTAGCCCTGAGCAGGAACGCGAACCATGTAAATACCGGTAGGCAGGTTCTGCAAGTTCATTTTATCTCCTTTGCTCATGGTTTGGGTTTTAACAACAGAACCTTGGAGATTTATGATTTGAACTACAACTGGTTTGCCAACAGAGGAATTCATGGAGAGCATTCTGCCATTCATAGCAAAGCCCATAGGATTTGTGCGTACACCGTTTGCAATTGGAGTACCGCCGTTGTTGAAGCCGCCGCCTTTGCCGCACGAGCCAGTAAAGCCGAATTCTATCAACTTAAAATTAACTGTTTTGGCTTCATAACCACTAAAGAAGATTTTAACTGCTGTCATCTCCTGTGTTGCGCTGGTTATAGGAAATGGTGCTCCAGGTGGTTTGCCTTTGTTATCGGGCCAGCTAGTCCAATTATCCTGAATAAACTTACCTGCTTCATTCGGCACAGCAGGATCATCGCCCATTACTGGGGTGCCTGTCCACGTAAATTCTTCCGTTTTTTTCACTCCATTAGATTCTGGAATTTTGGCATACCAAACATCATAACCCTTAACAAGAGCACTTTTTATGCCTTCGTCCCAGCCAAGCCCAATAGTCATCTGAGCTCCAGCATTGCCTTTTCTGGTGTTTTCGTGGTCGCTGATGTAGGTCAAACAAAAGCCGCCTTTAGCCTCAAGATTCTTTTTAAAGGCATTGGTCGGATATTCGCCAAAATTAACCCCAACTCCAGCCAAGCTAGGTTCATAATCAGGAGCGAGTATATACCCTGGGCCTACTGTAAACTTAAGCTCAAGACCGTCTGCGCTCATAAGCGATGCGCCATTGGTTTTATCTGTTACCGGAGGACCTTCGCACTCTGGATAATCCGCGCCATTAAAATTAGCCCATGCACCATTTATCTTGGCCTCTACCTTATTCACTCCGCTAGAGCTGCCGCCATCAGGAGGCATACCTGCAGCACCAACGCACTTCTTAGGACCTACTTGGGCCTTTTCGCCAGTTTCCCAGCCGGCCACATATCCATACCACCAGCCGCCCTCTTTTTTATAGCAGGGGTCGTTTGCATCGCTTTCATTAAAATCGGGTTTAGCTGTGCACTCCACCACCCACGGAAACTGTACTTGCCCATACGGGGCATCAACTGTCCACAATAGTTGGGCAAAAGCCATGCCGGCAGCAAAAACCATCACCAAGCCGACTTTTTGAATCTTGTTCATATTAAACCTCCCATAATATGTTACATTCCTAAATATATATTAAAAATGACAAAAAGGTGTTAAAATACAGTTAAAAATGACGAAATGATTAAAAATATGTGATTTTTAGCCCAAATTACCTTTGTTTTTCTATATTACCCCCAATTATGAAAAAAGTCCCTCTCTTTTTAGCTTTATCCTTGCTATCTTCTGTTTTTGCCCAAGAAGGCCCTATAAGGATTAAAATTCCCCTTGATTCCACCGGTATGCTTATAGCCACGCCTCTTAGGTCTGAAATGCCAGTGCAAAAACTTGGGCTTTCTTCCAATAGGCAACTCAACTTGGCAGAACTCTCTGCCAGAGATACCGCAAGTTTTGAAACCTATTCCCGCAGGCTTGCCTTGGTACAAGACAGCATAAATGCCATGCAAAAAGAAATTGATAACTCAAAAAAAAGAACAACGGCTCAAATGTACTCTTTGGAACCAAAAGGCGAATACGAAAAGCAGTCTGAGTTTGAGGAGCGCAAGGCAAAAAGGGAAAGAGAACTTGGCGAAAGAATGATACGCGACTACAAACCTTATGCAGAAAGGCTTGCCGAGCTTGAAAAAGCAAAAAAGAGAATAGAAGATTATAGGTCTGCACTTTATTGCACAGTAGAAATAACCACAAATCCAGCTGCCTCCATTTTCTTGAACAAAGAAGAAATTGGCTCAAGCCCCGCTAAATACGACCGTGTGGTTCCCGGCAACACGGTGATAAAACTCCAAAGAGATAACTACGAACCTTGGGACACAACCTTAACTCTGCAACCAGCGCAAAAACTAAAACTTAACGTAACCTTGCAAGAAAAGAGCATTTTCAGCAAAGAGGGCGAAATAGACTTCCCAAAAATCATCGCAAGAGATACCACCGTGCAAGGCTACCGTGCGAGAATGGGGAGTGTAAGAACCAGAATGTCGCAAGTTGATGTTGAAATAAAAAACCTCCTTGAAAATTTTGGCAAAATATACCCACCCCTTGAACCCAAAAAACCCGAAGAAACCGAGCAAGACTTTAATCAAAGGCAACTCGTATGGCGCGATGAAGGTATTAGGCAAGTGGGAGTGCTAAAATACAAGCACGAGGCATACACAAACCAGTTGGTACGCACACTCAAAGCCCTTGAAAACAACGTAATAGCCACAGAGAGCCAACTGATAGTAGAAACTCCGCCAAACGCCCATATAACACTCGGCGCTTACGATGTGGAAAAAGAAATTTTTGAATTTGAAGTTCAAGACACCGCAAAAACCAAAAGTCCCTTTATCTTCACAGGCAAACTAGGAATTCCTCGCGACACCGCAAAAGCGATGAACCGCAGCACAGACGGATTTTTGATAGGCGTGAGCTATTTGAACTATCCCTTTGTTTCAAAAGATTCTTCTTTTAACTTAGCTATGAAAGATATTGCCATCTCCCGCAAGGCAGTTCCTCTCAAATTGGAAGGCGGCTTTAGGCTTCTTAACAGATTTGAACTTATGGAAGGCTACGGCAAATGGCGCATCCACGTGGATTCACTTTTGAGCGGTACGCTAAAAACAAATAGCTGCCTAGATTTGGATTATGTCGTTGGCAAAAAAAGATGCGAGGGAGATGGCATAGCCACCATTGCCACTGCTGATATTTCTACCAAGTCTGAGTCGTCAGACGGCTTAAGCTGGCGTGGCTGGACAAGAATTGTCACATTCAGCGCAGCAGCAATACTGGGAACAGTTGCAGTTATGAAGCACTTGGATTCTGAGGACTACGCAGACAGGGCAAATGAAGAGACAAAGAAAATAATAAATAATCCAGACTCTCCAGAGCGTTCAAATTGGGAAAGTAACCAAAAGCGTTACAATAGTAGGTCTATTGAAAGCTCCGACTCAAAGGTCAATTTTAGCATAGGTGCAGGCATTTTTGCTATAGCTGGCGGCTTGACTTTTGTGTTTTAGGTGGGTGGGATTAAAAAGTCCCATCTAGCCTCTCTATTGAATCCGCAATATCCTTTCCGCCAGAAAAATAAATTCCATCGGAATTTATTTCGTTTACGCCGCGTACAAAAATGTAATAGGCTCCGCCGAATTTTTCTTTGAAGTTGAAGTTTTCGTGTATTTGCTCTAACCAGCGTTTTAGGGCGGCTGCGTAAATATAGTATTGCAAATGGTAAGCACTGCCCAGCATTGCCTCTTCCATTCCAGCCTTTGAAAAATCGCCAAGGCTGTTAGATTTCCAATCCAAAATATAATATTTTCCGTCTTTGCCCAAAAATACCAAATCCATTGCACCCTTTATATATTTTGCAAGCAAGTCTTCATTTTCAAAATCCAAGATTTTTTCTTTCATTGTTTCTTTTATTTTTTTCAAATCCAAATTCTCTGCTTTCATAAAAAAATTCAATTCGGCAACTCTGTTGCTCGCTTCTATTTCACATAGCTTTCCGGCTTCGCCCAAATTTTTGTTCAAAATAATTTTAACTTGCTTTTCAACCCAGGCTTTTCGCTTTTCTCCCTCAGCCGTATTTTTGGAAAATTCCTTAAAGCCGCCTAGTTTGCGTTCCACCAATGAGTGAATCTCGTTTTCGTTTGCATCAAAATCCACATTCTCAAAAATACTGTGTAGAATAGTTCCCATAACTTTTCCCGCAGGGATTTTTATCTCTGTTTGCTGTAAAATATGGGCATAATCTCTATGCTCCAAATTTTGCGAAATTGCCGTGAAACTCGTTTGCTGCCAAGCCGGAGTTATTTGGAAATTTTTTGATTTAGGCGGTTTCAGCTGTTTAGCATTTTCCTTTTCAAATTTTAATCTGGAATTTCTTGGATATTCAATATCTGCAAAGCTATCCACCACCTGTATATTTTCGTCTTCCTCTATTTCACCGCAAATTTTTTGCCCCGCAGAGAGAATTTCGTTTTTATTCAATTTTATTTTATGAGCATTCACTATATATAACCTGTAAATGGAGCGCGTAACTGCCACATAAAAATTCCTCGCAGATTCTTCCAAAAGTTCATTCTGCTCTTTTAACCTTGCGCTATTCTCATCTATTTTTCTGCCCAAAATTGCATATTCCACAATAATATCATTTTTGCTATGGTAAATAGGCGGCGTTCTCTCATAAACGGATATATTTCTCATTTCTCCGGCAAGCATTATGTCTGGAACAAAAACTATAGGGAATTGCAAACCCTTTGATGTATGAATAGTCATAATCTGAACCGCATCATCATCTGTTTCCAATTTTTCTTCACATTCTTCCCCACCGCCTTGTTTAATTAATTCCGCAAATCTCCTGAGTATTCTTTCGGGAACTCTGCCAAAGAGTTTTTCTTCTTCATTTAAAATCCATATCAGCTGTCTCAAATTTGTCGCATTTCGCTCGCCATTCTCTGCATTCAATATTTTTCCCCAAAGATGCTTTGAATCAAAAAATGAATTTATAGCCCGCATTATCCCATAACGTTTCCATATATCAAAAGCCTCTGCAAAAGGTTTTATATCTTCGCTGGATAATTCTTTATTCTCCATCAATGCCGCTTTCACTTGGCTCTCTTTTTGCGAGTGCACAAAAGCCGTCAATAAGCACATAATATAATCTGCGGCATCGCTTTTGAATACGCTATCGGAGCGGCGAATAACTGCTGGAATGTTTTTCTCGCTTTTTCTAAGGGCATCTCTATATTTTTTCGCATCACCATTTGTCCTAGTTAAAATCGCTATATCCTGAGCTTTTATTCTTCTAATTTCGCCCGTATCTTTATCAAATATTTCTGTAGCAGTTTCGTGCAGCAAGCGGGTTATTTCACGTATAATTTCTTGCCTAACAGGATTAAGCTCGTTTTTGTTTTTATATTCTGCATTTCGCAGTACAAGTGGTTTTTGCTCTTTGCCATTTATTGCAAGTTCGGGCAAATCTTCTTTTCCAGATTCAACATTTATGTATTTTATATCTTCGTTTTCAAAAGGATTCTTTATATTAAAAACTTTATTCAATGCGCATAATAATCTTTTTTGCGAGCGAAAATTTTTCTCTAAAGTGTATTGATGTTTTGATTCTTTTTTTGCAGCTAAGTAGGCGTAAATATCTCCGCCTCTAAATCTGTAAATGGCTTGTTTTGGGTCTCCAATCATAAAGAAAGGTTTGTCTTTAAACAGATAGCTGAATATTTCAAATTGCATTTTATCTGTATCTTGAAATTCGTCAACCAAAATAGCTTCGTATTTTTTTTGCACAGCTTTAAAAAGTATTTTTTCACCGTCTTCTTTTACCGCTTTATATGCATTCATTATCAAATCGTCAAAACCCATAACTTTTAATTTTTTCTTCTCTGCCCGCAAAGCCTCTAAAAATTCCTTTCCCATTTTATGCTGCAACTCCGCAACCAAATTTTCACCGCTTTTTTCCAGTTTTTTATCTTCGCATTTTATTTTTGCATCTGGAAAATTGATAACATTCTCTATCCCTGTTCTTAAAATATCTGGAGAAAATTTATCCGGCAAATTTAATATCTCTGCACTTCCCAACTTTTCAATTTCCCTCCGCCAAAAATCCGCCACTACCCTATTCTCTATATCTTTTTGATTTACAATAATCTCCATCTCCTCAAAATTCCCAATTTCATAAGCAAACTCGCTGAGCAATCTTTTGCAAAAGCCGTGAATGGTGAAAACAGGCATCTCGTCTATGCGTGCAATGGCATCTAGTAAATTTGCTTTTTGTGTTAGGTTTAAATTTTCGCTGTTGTTCGAGGCATATTCTCTAATCCTCTCCGATGTATTTTTTTTGAGTTCCGCGGTAGCGGCTTCTGTGAAAGTTATCAGAACTATTTTTTCTATGGGCAAAAGTTTTTCCAAAAGCAAGCGGAGGACTATTAATCCTATGGTATATGTTTTGCCTGTGCCCGCACTCGCTTCAATGAGGACTTTTTCGTTTAGCGGCAGGGTGTTAATGTCAAGAGGCTGCATTTTTATACCCCCCAAACAACCGCTCCGAACAATCCACAAACTCCTTTTCTACCCCCAAATCCTTAAAAGACTTCGCTTCCCCCAAAACCTTTTTCGCATACCCAGAATACTCTGCTAATCCCTTGTTAAAACCATCGCCGAAAATTTTTTCTTCCGCAACTTTTATTTTTTCGGCCTCGCTTTTATTAGATTTCAAATATTCCCAAGCGGCATCTGGGAATATAGGCAACATTCTTGTTTCTAATTCTTTTTTTAGTTCCCATAGTTTATTTAAAATTTCATTTGCTTCTTTTTTTGGCATACCTCGTAATTCTATTACTGCATCTTTCAAAAATATTTTCGTATTTTGATTTTCTCTCTCGGCATTCAAATTCAAATGATACAACCAATGTTTTAGGCGATATCTGCCTTTGTCTTTGCTCGGATAAATCCAATAGGTTCCTTCACTTTCATTTTTTGCCTTTTCCTTTAACTCTTCCATTTCAACTGCTGCACTGTCTATAATTTTGCTCGCAAATTTGCCGCTTGGCAAGCTGCCTCTCAGTTTGGAAATTTTAATCTCTTCCATATATTTGTCTCGGTTCTCATTTTTTAAAATCAAATCCGATAATTTCCATTTATCCAACCCGCGTTCCACAATGAATGGTTCCATGTTTTCTAAAAGCTCAATGGTTTCGGGCAATTCTATATTACACACAGTTTTTAAAAAATACTTTGGAGCATCGGATAAAACCTTAAATAAAGCATCAACATCTCTTTTTTCTTCTGTTTCTTTGGGTGTCATTTTCCATTTCCAAATATTGATCGGCTCAGAATTTTCGGAAACAAGCCATCTATTATCGTACGTGCTCAATTTTCCGTTAAAATATTTTCTTGAGAAAGGTTGCAATGGGTGTTTTACTATTAAATCTTCTGGTTTTATTTTATATTGCTCTTCCAAATTTTTCAAAACCATAATCACCACGCTGGATGGTTCAAGGTCTTCTGCTGTTTTTTCGTTTTGACCAATCCAGCTTATGTAAAATTTTTCCCTGGCGCTGCAAATTATTTCAAGGAACATCAAGCGTTCCTCGTTTGCAATATCTCTGTCGCCTTGTTTGTATTCTGTCATAAGGCTTATTTCTTTGCTCTGTACTTGGCGTGGAAATTCCTTGCTGTTCATTCCAATGCAGCAAATAACCTTGTGCGGAACAGCACGGATGGTTTCAAAATTTGAAAAGGATATTTTGCCAGTCATAGAATATGATGATTTTGCGCTTGATTCCATTTTTCTGAGTAAAGCGTTTTTTAGCGTTGAAAAACTAATTTGCATTTGTTGCTTATTGCCAAAACCTATGTACATTTCTTCTTTCAAGGAATTCCACACTTCTATAACTTTTTGGTAAGGATCGTCTTGATCCTCGTTAAAATCAGTTGCATCTTCGCCAAAAAATACTTGCAAATTTTCCTTAAAAAAAACATTCCACTCTTCAATTGATTTTTCTTTTTTGCTCTCTGTGTCAAATTTTTCCAAGGTTTTTACAAAATGCGCAAACTCGCCAAAAATATGAGCGGCATTCCCTTCTATATCTGGGTAGCAATAATCACCGATTTCAGAAAATCCATTTTCCGAAATCATAAAAAAACCTGCTTTCAACTGTTCAAATCCACCTGCAAAAGAATAATTAGGAGCGGGAGCCGAGCTGTTAAGGCTATGCCTAATTGCATTTTCCTTAACCCATTTTTCCAAACGCTCCCTATCGTTTGAATCCAATTCCTTGCCCTGCACAAACCTAGAATATTCAAACAGAGCGAGAATATCCGGAGCTTCATATCTGCCGCCAATTTGTGCAAAAAGCAAATTCAAAAGCTGTGCGGTTTTGTCGTATTTTTTTACATCTCGGTCTGCTATTTGAAATGGAATATTGTATCTACCAAAAACGCTTTCTATTGAGCTGGCATAATTTTCAATATTTGGAGAAACAACGGCTATATCGTTTGGCAATATTTTTTTCTCTGCAAATAAGTCAAGCAAATAATCGCACAAAACTTCAATTTCTCTTAAAGGGGAAAAACAGTTGTTAAATGTTAAGCCTGTGTTTGAGGGACAAGGGATAAGGGATAAGGGATAAGATTTATTGCTGTCTTGAATTATGTCGTTTTGGATTTTTGAAAGCAGGGTTTCGTTTGAATTGTTATTTTCAGAGTTCAAAAATTCGCAGAATATTTTTCCTTGTTCTTCGTACTCGGATATTTGCTCATAAATCACTTGTGCGCTTCTGCCGAGATTTGCAATCAATCTGTTGCCTAAATCCCAATACAGTTCATTTTCGTTTGCAATTTTTTTATTTGCCCAAGCCTCTTTTCGCATTCTTGCAATTTGCTTATCGCTCACAGAAGTTCCTATATATTCTTCGCTAACTTGAAGCAAATATAAATTCACTTTGCTGCCCGCTTGTGATAAATGGGTTAATGCCGATAGATGAATGGGAGCAATTGACAAGGGCGCAAAAATGAAAATTTGTTTCGGTAAAAATTTTTTTTCGTTTTTTAATTCACTTTCAATAGATTTATAAAGCTCACATATATTTTGTTCGTCTTTATATTTTTCTTTAAGTTCAAGCCAAAGTTTTTTTTGCCATTCTTCGTTTTTTGTAATGTTCTTATCCAGTTTGTTTTTTTCCCATTTTTCAATTAATTCGGGTCTGTAAATTTGATAGGCAAAAAATAGAGAGGCTAATTCTCTCGCAAATAAGAATGTTTTTTTTTCGCCTTCCAGCAAAGCGTAAATAGCCCATACCAAATTGTGCTGATTGTATATATTTTCTTTTTCATCTTTTTTGTTTTTGGATAAATTATAAGCACATTGCATTAAAAGCCCTGCCAAAGGTTTGAATGGGAGTGCTGTCCATATTCCATATTTATCTGCACAGGTCTTTTTCAAATATTCCTGCAAGCCTTTTGATTCGCAAATTATCAAACTGCCGCCAGTTAAAAAACCGCCTTTTGCGTTGCTTGCACCAAAATTGCTTTTAGATAAAATATCTTCTAAAAACTTGTTTGCAAGCGTTTCTATATTTGTGTGGAGGTATGTTTGCATTTGCAAGTTTACATCTTATCCAAAGCTTCGTTTGGGCCAAATAAGAACAATGCGTCTCCATCGCCAAATACATATTGAGCTTTTGGAACTGCATTTAGTTTTCCAGTTTTTGCGTCTTTAATGGCAATAACTTGAACTCCATATTTGTTTATCAAATTGGCATCCATTAACGTTTTGCCCACCAGGTTTTTTGGGCATTTCCATTCCACAACAGAATGACCGTCCATAAGAGGCATAAAATCCAAAATGTTTGGGCGGCCTATTTTATCCAGTTTGTTTGCTAGTTCTACGGCCATGTCGCGTTCTGGCTGGAATATATGTTCTGACTGCAAACCCATTTTCTCAAGTATCGCGCAATGAGCTGTGTCGTTTGCTTTTGCCATTATTTTTGACACACCCATTTCCTTTAAGTTTAGAATGGTGATAAGCGAACTTTCAAGAGAACCTATGCACACTATAACAAAATCAGCCTTGGTAAGCGGAAATTTTTGCAGCATATTTTTTCTCAAAGAATCTGCAACGGCTGCTTGCGAAGCAAAAGGCGTTATGTCTTGAACAATCTCTGCTTCTTTATCTATGGCAAGTACAGAATGCCCAAGCTCCGACAAACGCTTCACCAAAAGAATGCCTGTATTCCCAAGCCCTATCACTACGAATTGTTTAGACATATCACCCCACCATCACGTTTTCCTCTGAATAATATGCATCTGAGTGCGGATGCAAAACCACAGCTTGAACCAAAACCAAAGGGCCAAGCCTGCCTACAAACATAACCACAGATAGCAAAATTTTTCCAGACGTTGTTAAATATTCCGTTATTCCCATACTCAAACCACAAGTTGAAAACGCACTGACTGTTTCAAACAACAATTCCAAAAAACGGTCTTGTCCCGACTGCGCAGCCAAATCTGCTGTTTCAAAACCCAAAAGCAAAATGCAGGCTATGGCTATGAATATAACAGAGAGAACAAAAATTCGCACAGCACGAGACACAGTTTCTTCTGGTATTGTGCGGTTGAAAACCTGTGTTTTTTTGCGACCCAAAAATCTGTTTAAGCCAAGCAGCACTATTATCGCCGCTGTTGTTGTTTTTATGCCGCCGCCGCAACTCCCTGGGCTTGCCCCTATGAACATGAGCAAAATCATAGTGAAAAGCAGAGGCGCACCGAGAAGAGCAATATTCACCGTGCTATAACCACCTGAACGCGTAGTCACTGATTGAAAAAGGCTTATCAAAACTTTATCGAAAAAAGAATAGTCCATCAAAACTCCATCCCATTCCATTCTTAGCATTAAAAGCATTCCAAAGATTATCAGCGTAAATGTCATAAGCAAAACGAGTTTTGTGTGCAAAGTTAAATATTTGCCTGGTATTTTATTTTTTTTAGACGACACAAGTTCAGACAAAGCCAAAAAGCCAAAACCTCCGCAGATTATTAAAAATATCAGAGTTGCATTCACCACAACATTTGTGGAAAAACCTTGCATGGAATTATCCATCAGAGAAAAACCTGCATTGCAAAATGCACTTATAGCGTGAAAAATTGAGAAAAACACTCGCTCCCCAGTTGGCATATCCGAAAATTGCGTGAACAGCAAAACGGCACCGCACAGTTCAATAGCCAAAGTAATTATCACCACTTTCATCACAACATGAGCGGTACTTGAATTATCGTCTGCGGAATAACTGCTGTTAAAAGCCGATAATTGCCCAAAACTCATTTTGGAATGTACAATAAGCATTATTATGGTTGAAATTGCCATTATCCCTATGCCGCCAACCTCTATTAAACTGAGCAATATGAACTGCCCTGCAAAACTGAGTTCGTGCCCAACAGATATAGCAGCAAGCCCATTTACGCAAGAAGCAGATGTTGCCATAAAAAGCGCATCTGAAAATGTTAAACCAAAATTTGAACTGAAAGGCATTAGCAGTAAAATTGTGCCAATAAAAATCAAAGCGAGAAATCCGGCCACTGGATAAAGCATGGGATTACGGCTAAGGTAACTTTGCATCCAAAGCCTCGGCTGCAGATTTTATGTTTTCATTGGCGGTATCACTAAAAAGCCTTCCGTCTTTCAATTTTATTGTACGACTGCTGAATTCCGTTATTTCTGGGTTATGGGTCACAAAAACTATTGTTTTCCCTTGCCGGTTCAATTCCTGAAACAAAACCATAATTTCGTAGCCTGTGCGCTCGTCCAATGCTCCTGTTGCTTCGTCTGCTAAAATCATAACGGGGTCATTCACAAGTGCGCGCGCTATGGCTACTCTCTGCTGCTGCCCGCCAGAGAGCTGGCTTGGCAAATGGTCGCTGCGATTAGCAAGCCCCACCCTTTCTAAACTGGCCATTGCCATTGCTCTGCGTTTTTTGGAAGAAATTTCTGAATTGTAGAGCAGGGGCAATTCAACTTGCTCAAGTGCGCTTGTGCGCGGCAAAAGATTAAAGCTCTGAAACACAAAACCTATTTTTCTGTTTCTGAGTGTTGCAAGCGCATCTTTTTTTAGCTTGTAAGTTGGTTTGTCGTCTAAAATATATTCGCCGCTAGTAGGTTTGTCTAGCAGGCCAAGCGTATTTAAAAGCGTTGTTTTTCCGCTACCGCTTGCGCCCATTATCGTCACAAATTCCCCTGCGAAAATCGAAAAACTAACACTGCGCAAGGCGTGTATTGTTTCTGCGCCCATGCAAAAATCACGCTTCACGTTTTTTATATCTAAAATTGCTGTTCGACTTTCGGTCACAAAGCTCCTAGTATCTGAATTATTGTTTCTCTAACAATTCCAGTTGTTTGATTAGCTACCGTGGAAAGAACTTTACGCGCTTCGGGCGTGTTTATAATGCCAAGGGCAAGAACGGCCTCTCTTGCAATGTATTCATTTGAATTGTCTGCAACTATGCTGCCGAGCGGTTCTAAAAAAATTGGGTCGGGAAAATGGCTCATAATGCGGATAGCGGTAATTCTGTTGTCTGCTGCAAGGCCTCTGTTTTTTGCTTCTCTAACAAGAAATCTCTTTGCTACCATTCCTTTTTCTATAAATATTTGTTCTTTTGCCTGCAATGAATCTGGATTAAAATCGTCTGCTTTATAACCTGCTACTATTTCCTTGAATTCTTTTTGCATATCCACCATATAACCACCGTTTCCGCTTGGGTCTAGTTCGTAGTAATAGAGCATTTCAAGGTTATCCATTTTTTCACGCAAATTCACTAAATCCATGTTCTGAACCGCAAGTTGTTCTTTTAAACTGTCAACTTCGCTTTTTTGGCTTTGAAAGTTATCGCTAAACCCGCCGTTAATGGCAATGGATATATAAACTCCGGGGGCACGGTAGCCGTTATGTGCGCCGGTATTTTTGATTCTAAAGCCAAACTTTCCATCATCATTAAAGAAATATCTGTAAAATTCGCTTGCGCCTGCGCTTATCTGCAAATATTTAATGGGCTTTAATGATAATCCTGCATTGTGATGCGCAAATCCGTATCTAAAAAATCCCTCGTAAGTAATACTGAATTTAGGAGTGCCAATTCCTTGCTCAAAGCCCCAAAAAGGCGCTATGTCGTCTGCTCTCATAAATGGAAAAACCGATACTCCGCCTAAAAGTTTCCACCACTCGTTGCCCCACTCTGCAACTGTGTAAAATTCTCCGGTTTGTTCTTTGCGGTCTGCTTTTGGAACGGAATAAAAATATGCCTCTGGGTTTTGCACAAATGCTCTCGCTCCAAGCGCAATGGCAGGCACAACCAAAAAGGCTTTGTTAACCCGATCTTTAACATCTAAAGAAATGGTGCTGCCAAACTGAAGCCCAAGTTCCAAATGGTTTAAAAGACCAAAACGAAGCGAACTCACAAAGGGATGCCTGTCGCACATAGTATTGCTAACGCAGCTTGACTGATGATAGCCAATGGTTCCACGAACCTGAAATGCTTTATCGCCCAAAACTTCAGAAGAAGGCACAACCAAAAAATCACTGCCATCGCTAAGGGCAAAAACAGAACCTTGCGCAAGCACAAAGAACAGAAAAAATAATTTTAACCGAGCAAAAAACACTTTTCTAATTTAGAAAATTTCTAGATTAAATTACTGTATGAAATCCATCAAATTTTTGCCTTTTTTAATTGCTACGAGCTTTTTTGTCGCTTGTGCGCCAGCCAAAAAATCCACTCCCCCTGGCGTTGATATATATAAAGTAGAGGCAACGGCAAACGAAGCCTTGAGCCTTGCAAAGTCAGATTCCTCTAAAATAGTCTCCATTTCGCGTTATTTGGAATATATGTCTAAGCGAATAGACCTGCTGGATAGCTTATCTTTAACGGCACCTATGGCTATGACAAACGAAAACCAATTGCAACTAGCTCTTTTAAGGGAAGAGGTTATATTTTTGCGCAAATTTTTGGAAGGTCAAAATAAAGTTCCATTGATAAACCCCAGCCGCGAGCAAGCTCCCTCGGCTCCAAGCCCCTTGCCCCCAGAATATGAACACGCACAGTATTTGTATTCTCAAAAAAAATACGGCGATGCAGCAAAAAACTTTGAAAAGGTCACAGTTCTTTACCCAAGAGGCGACTGGGCAGATGCCGCTTGGTACTGGGCTGGAGAATCGCAAATGGCACTTGGCAATTATGCACAAGCCATCTCCGCTTTTGAAAAGGTATTCTTTTACGCAGAATCAGTTAAACAGCCAGATGCGCAATTTCAAATAGGTATATGCTTGCTCAGAATGGGAAGCAAAGACCTTGCAAAGGCAGCTCTGCGCAAAGTTCAGGAATTTTATCCAAAAAGCCCAAGAGCCTTGCAAGCCCAGTCAG
>Ga0268262_10003749_pt1 | contig 16197 bp, 14 predicted proteins | sample TergutNc150P3_FD_190354 | JGI IMG/M metagenome (GOLD analysis project Ga0268262, IMG submission 190354) | Nasutitermes corniger P3 segment gut microbial community from laboratory colony in Florida, USA - Nc150 P3 (SPAdes) (version 2) | ecosystem: Host-associated > Arthropoda: Insects >... | reverse complement strand
CGCGAATCCGTTCTCAAAACACCTAAGCAACGAAACCGACCGCCCGTAAAAGTCATCAAAACACGGAATGAAGCATCTACGGCGGCTATCATACTCTTCGGCGATACTGTTGAATTGCTCTTTTATTTTGTTTGTATCCATTAATCCTTGTTTCTCTAAAAGGTCATTATTCTCTCAAAATCAATATGACTATAATACTTACTCTCTTTACTCGCTTTTATCTCATCAATGTCAAATATCTTTTGTTCTATTCTTTCTTTTATAATTTTTTCAATTTCCGGTTTTAATTTTTTTAAATCAGTTGTAATAATCTCATATACAATAGCCAAATCTATTCCCATATAATCATGTACTACTCTGTTTCTAAAATTTTTGATTTTTTGCCATTCAACACTCGAATATTCTTGTTTTGTTTTCTCGATTATTTTTGATACATTTTCTCCTATATTTGCCAATAATGTCAGCGAAGCGTTTAGATTCATCTGTTCATTCAACTCGAACAATTCTTCAACGCAGTTTGTTTTTTCGGTATATTTCCATATTTTCCCGATATATTCTAGGATATTTAACAGGTACAATAAATCATTTTTTTCATTGGGTAACATATTTCATATCCTTTTCGGCGCGATGTAGTATTATCGGATTTGCATATTTTTTAAGCATTATATCCACTTCTTTGGCGGTCATTTTTTCAAGGTCATTTTTCAGATTTAATAAATTCTTGAAATCATAATCTTCCGAATCAATGTAAAAATCAATATCGTTTGCGTCTTCTCCACGCGCAAACGAACCGAACACGCCTATCTTTTCAAGATGGTGTTTTTTGAGCAAGTCTTCATGTTTAATTGCCTCTTCTAAGGCATTTATTGTCTCAATGTTCATAGGAATCCCTCTCCCGCCGTCAATCTGGCGGCGGCAGATCTTTCCCGTCGTAGGGGGCGAGGACGACGTTTAGGTCATTTACTATGTCCCCGTCTATCTTTCCCGCGCCGGCCATTTCATAAAGTATCTTCATGGTGTCGGCGTGATTCCGCCCAGGATGGTAGGGTCTTTCCTCGCTTATCGCCTGATATAGGTCTAAGCAGGCCAGTAGTCTGGAATTGAAATCCAATTCGTCGGCTTTTTTTCCGAACGGGTAGCCGCTGCCGTCCAATTTTTCGTGGTGGTTGCAGGCCCATCGGCATATCGTTTCGAATCCCTCTATATCTTTAAGAAGCTCCCATGTCAGGCGGACGTGCTCCTTGATTATGTCGAATTCTTCGTCGGTAAGTTTGCCCGGTTTTTCCAAAATATCGGAGGGAACAGCCAACTTGCCGAGATCGTGCAGGGACGCCGCCAAATACAGTTCCGCCAATGTTTGCGGATCGTATTTGTAGTGTTTACCCATAAACCACGCTTTATTGGCTATTTGGGTCGAGTGCTTTTGGGTGAAGACCGACTTGTAGTCGATGATCTTTGCGGCGAAGCCGGCTAATCCGAATATCGTGTCCGTTTCTATATCGACTGTCCAGGGGGACAAGGCCTCCGACGCGGTTTGTTTGATGACGCGGTCGTTTAGGGATATGACCGTAGGCCAATCGAGGATCTCCAGCATTGCTTCCGCCGCTTTCCGGCTGTAGCGTTTCCCGGATTCTTTGACGATTATCTCTCGGATAGCGGGCAGCTCTTCGGGCTCCAGCCGTTGCAGGTGGTGGGCTGCGTCGATTGAGTCGGCGATGGTGATGATTTCAGCTTCGAGCGGGCCTTCCCCCTCCCGTACGCCGAACGGCCCGTTGCCGTCGGCGCGTTCGTGGTGGTAGAGGATGAAGTCCTTAACGTTCGTTTTAAAGTGGAGGGCGTCCACGTTGCGCTGGCCGAATTCGCAGTGCTTCTTCATGGCCGGATCGCGGTGCCCGCCTGTCTGCTCGGAAAGGATGTACTCGGTGAGCGCGTTGTCGTGCAGCATGGCGCAGACCGCTATGGCGGCGGTCTCCTCCGGGCTTTTTCGCAGGGCTTTCCCCATCTTGGCGCAGAGAACGGCTATCCGCTTGCCGTGATTGGTGCTTGCCCCCAAAAGACCGCCCTCCACTATATCTAAAGCCGTAGCTATAGACTTGATTAGGGAATCCATCCGTATTGTCGCCATAAGCATCCTCATTTATTTAAAAAAATGTTGATAACAGCGGATTGCGGCCGCTTTTTGCGGGTTAAGGCGCATCAATAATATAAATTACGGCATGGCCGCCTCGGATGATTTTTTTGCCGGCCGTCAAAAGCCGAAAAAGGCCGCTAAGACGCTTTTTTCGGTTTCGAGTCTTGAATTTGATTTTGACTCTGTCCGTGTATTATATTTGTTTACATGAAAGCAACAGCCGAAATCAAGGTCGCCCCCTCCATCCTCTCCGCCGACTTCCGCGTTTTGGAGCGTGAGGTCAAGGCCGCTTGCGACGCGGGGGCGGATCTGATTCACTGCGACGTCATGGACGGCCGCTTCGTGCCGAACATCACCTTCGGACACATGGTCGTAGCCGCCGTGAAGAAGTGCGCCTCCGTGCCGCTCGACGTCCACCTGATGATCGTCGATCCGGCCAAGTACGTAGACGCTTTCTGCGACGCCGGGGCCGACATCCTCTCCTTCCACGCCGAATCGGTAGGCGGCGTCGACGATGTCAGGGCGGTTGTATCCAAGATAAAGGCTCGCGGCGTACGGGCGGGGGTTGCCGTCAATCCGGATAAGCCGATAAGTTTATTCACGGATATACTGTCGGAGATCGATATGGCGGTGGCGATGTCGGTCTACGCCGGTTTCGGCGGCCAAAAGTTCATCCCGGACGTATTGGATAAAGTTCGCGCATTGAAAAAAATGTCGATAGAGAAAGGTTTAAATATCGACATAGAGGTGGACGGCGGTGTAAATGAGGAGACGGCCGAGTTATGCATTGAGGCCGGAGCGGATATATTGGTGGCCGGGAACTACGTCTTCGGCGGTTCGGATTACGCCGATAGAATACGAAGAGTCAGAGGTTAAAGGAGATCGGGCGCGAATGCCGAAAATCAATATCATATTGCGTCGACAAAGGAAAAAATAAGATGCGGCGTCAACATCTACATTTATTGTTAGCGGCGGCCGCCGCGCTTGCGCTTATCGGCGGCTGCGTGTATCCTCCCTACGACGGCGGGGTTGACGACCCTGTTGAGCAGCAGAGCGTGTGGCAGTATCTAAAGGTCTACAGCATCTTCCATGAGCGTCTTCCCAAAACCCCAGGATCGATGTCGCCGTACGATATGTTCGTCGCCATAAACGACTCGTTGGGCGGCGGACGCTACACCGAGTATCTTGACGACCGTCCGGGCGGCGGAGTTATGTTTGATCCGGATACGAAATTTGACGACCCGATTGAACTTGCGCCGTCGTCCACGGTGTACTTCTATCTCCCGGAATTTTCTGATGTGGCTCTCGAATTTTTTAACGCGAACCTGAGGAAATTGTCGAAGTACCCGAACATCATCATTGACGTACGCGACAACGGCGGCGGGCTGCTGAACGTGACCGACGCGATTTTGGGCGAGCTGCTGCCCTACAACACCCAATACATCAAAAATCGATACAGGCGGTACAACAGCGGCAAATATGCCGGCGAAACGGCGGAGGACATAAGCCGCACGTCCGTGCGGAGACCCCAGCTGCTCGATTCCGACCGCCGTCCCAAGAAGATCGCCGTGCTTATGAACGGCTATAGCGCCAGCGCGTCCGAGATATTGGCCGCCGGCCTCAAAGACGGCGCGGACGCGCTCTTGGTCGGCGGAAAAAGCTACGGTAAAGGCATAGGCCAAGTAATCATCACGCGGGGCGACGGACGCAAACGGCTCAGCATCACTTTTCTTGAGATAAGCGGACTCACGGATAGAACAGGACAGTATCACAAAACAGGAATTGAACCTGACCCCGTGCCTAAGCCGATAGAGGACGATGTGGACGCGCATATCCCGAACGCGAAACAGCGGGCGGCAATCCAAAGCGAGGCTGATAGGGCGGTCGATACGTTACGGGCGAAATATCCGAACATTGCTGATTCCGTCATACAAAAGTATCGGAAAAATCTTGTAATTGCGTTTGAGAAGTGGTTCAGGGAGCCGTACTACGCGCTAAAACAGTTGGACCCCGGATTCGCGTTTCAGGACGACGGCGACGATGACGGCGACGACGGCGACGACGGCGATATTAACGGCGGCGGCGAAACGGCGAAGCGGAATATGACGGCGGCCGTAAGAAACGCGAAGATCATGGGCGGAACCGCGGCGAGAATCTACAACGCAAGAGCGAAGTGGCGCCCCATTGGCGCGGTTGTTGTAGACGGGAAAGATTTGCCGAATATCGAATTGCCGGACGATTAACCGCGCAAAATTTCATAGGAGACGGAAACGATGAAAATCTTCATAACGGGCGGAACAGGCAACATCGGCCAGTACGTCGTTTTGTCAATGGCGAACGCGGGGCACGACGTTTTGGCCCTGTCGCGCAATCCCGATAAATATCCGTCTTTATCGCAAAAGGCTAAAATGGTAAACGGCGATATCAACGATCACTGGTTGATGACCGAATACGTCAAAGGATGCGACGCGGTGATACACATCGCGCTCGGTTGGGGCGACGAACCCATGTCTATGCTCATAAACGACACCGCCGCCGCGGTGCATCTGTTTGAAGCCGCCGAAAAAGCCGGAGTGAAAAAATTCATCTACACAAGCAGCACCGCCGCCATGGGACGCATGCGGCAAACTATGGAAGAGTCGATGGCGAACCTGCCTACAGACCTCTACGGCGGCACCAAAGCCGCGTCGGAAGCGTACGTATTGGGATTCAGAAAATACTATGGCGATAAAGGACGCGAAGTGTCGATGAAACGCAACGTCATCCGCCCCGGATACACGTACTCAACGCCGCCGTACCCCGACGGCTCCACGCAGCCCGACGCGCGCTTCAGGGATATAGCGGAGGCGGTTGTCAACAGCAAACCGATAGTGCTGACAAAGCACGACGGCACGCAGTTCATATCCGCTGAAGAGATAGCGCAACTCTATCTGAAATTAGTGGAAAGCGACAAAAATGAAGAGGTCTATCTGGCTCTCGCCGACAACTTTACAAGCTGGGAACAGATTGCGAAGATTGCCTTGGAATACTACCCGTCGTCAAAATCGGAAATCGTGCTGAACGACCTCGGTTGGAGCGAGAAGCCTATGCTGTTTGACGTAAGCAGGATACGCGAGGATTTCGGGCTGTCGTTAGGCAGCCGGGATAAGCTGGTCGAACATATCAGGTGGAACGTCGATCGGGCGGACAAGAGGAAGAATTGAATTGAGAGTTGACCAATGTCTACCGACGCGTTAAAAATAGAAAAACTCGTATTCGGCGGACACGGACTCGCCAGAGACGGCGGCGGGGTGATGTTGATACCGGATGCGGCTGTCGGCGATGTCGTCGAGGTTGAGGAGGACGGGACTAAGGGCGGGGCGCGGATTGGGCGCGTTGTGAAGATCGTCAGCCCGTCGCCGCACCGCCGCGAGCCGCCTTGCAGGTACTTCGGGGAGTGCGGGGGGTGCGATTGGCTTCATATCTCTTATGACGAACAGGTCAGATGCAAAAAGGATATCCTCATAGATTGCGTGACGCGAATCGGCAAGTTCGATTATCCGCGCGATGTTGAAGTGTTTACTGCGAATGAATTCGGTTATAGGATAAGGGCGCAGATCAAGGTTGATTATGCGCATAACGCCGCAGGATTCTTTCGTAAGAAGACTAACGATGTCGTCAGAATAGATAATTGTTTACTTTTGGACGGGCGGCTGAACGACGTATTGGCGGGATTGAACGGGGGGATGATTCGCGGGATTAATGCGATTGACGGTATTGATAATAATAATGTCATTAATAACGGCTATAGTCAATCGTCTCACGTAAGTAAAAAATATGTGGACGGCGTAGGCAGCGTAAAAATATTGGTCGGGGACAGGCCGGCAAGCGACCCGGTTATAAACGGATTGACCGTCGCGTCTACAGAGATCGACGTATCGGGAATAAAATTCCTCGCCGACGGCGGGAGCTTCTTTCAGTCCAATGGATTTTTATTGGAGACGCTCGGACGGTGGGCCAAAGGGCGTTTGGGCGGCGGGTTTTGTTTGGATTTATACGGCGGGATAGGCTTCTTTTCGCTGATGCTTGCGGATGATTTTGATGAAGTAGTATTGGCGGAGAATGTGGCGAAGCAAGTACGCGCGGCGGAGCGGAACTTCGCCGTCAACAAAAAAGGCCATATAAGGGCGGTATTGGTTGATGTTGAGCGGGGCGGCGGTTTGGAGAAGGTAACGGGCGGCCGCCGTCCCGACTGCGTGGTGGTCGACCCGCCGCGCCCGGGCCTTGTCAAGGCTATGCGCAAGCGGTTGATAGACGCCGCGCCGCGATACATACTGTACGTGTCCTGCAACCCGTCGACCTTCGCGAGGGACGCGGGCGCGTTGATCGGCGGCGGGTACAAGCTGGCAAGGCTCGCGCTGTTCGATCTGTACCCGAATACGCATCACATGGAAACGGCGGGGATATTTGTAAAATAGATTAAATTTTTTTTGACAGTTGCGTCTCCTACATATTATATTGGTAAAGTACAGCGGTGTGTTTCTTGGCGGACGGGTGAAATTCGGGGGTTTTTCGACTTTTTAACATAATTCTTGACCCGCGCGAACCGCTTGTATTATATTATAGTGTCTAAATTATACGTACGTTTAATTTAGACACTTTTAGTCCCTCGTCAAACCCTCTTTTTACCGCAAATTTCCGCGTTTCCCCTATTTCGAAAATTGTCTAAATTAAACGTAGGTTTTTTTTAGACAGTCGTCTATTGGGGGAACGTATAATGTTGACCGATTTTAACCGATTATCGCCCGTCGATAGGGTCTATTTCGACGATTTCGACCAGTTGCCGTCCGTCGCAAGAGGGTCAAAAGGCGATTTTGACCAGTTATCGCCCGTCGCAAGAGGGTCTAAAGGCGATTTTGACCAGTTACCGCCCGTCGCAAGAGGGTCTAACGGCGATTTTGCCGCATTATCACCCGTCGCAAGAGGGTCAAAAAGCGATTTTGCCGCATCATCACCCGTCGCAAGAGGGTCTAAAGGCGTTTTTGACCGATTATCACCCGTCGCAAGAGGGTCTAAAGGCGATTTTGCCGCATCATCGCCCGTCGCAAGGGCATCTAACGGCGTTTTGGACAGATTGCCGCCAGTCGCAAGGGCTTCCGCAGTCCGTTTCAACAGATATTCAATCGGCGCGGCGGCGGTGAACGGCGCGGTGTCCGCGCTCATCGCGAACCGCGACAACGAAACCGCCGCGAAGAACCGCGTCAACGTAAGAGAGACGAGAACGGGGAAGAGGGATAAAAAGAAACGTCTGAATTAGGATTATAGGATTGGCTTCGCCGAGATAAACAAGTTAAAAGAAAGGATTATAGGATAAAAGTCAACGTCAAAGTCTTTTATCTTTTATCCTATAATCTGTTTTCATAATCCTATAATCCTAATTCAGACAACGTGCGCAAATAGTCGGACAGCGTGCGCAACAGTCGGACAACGTTTTAATCACTATACATTAACTTTTTACTTTTCTGAAAGGGGAGTACCGTATGAACTTCTTTACCTTTGCTAAGTTGGGTCGGACGCTGTTGATGACGGCGGTGTTGGCAGTCGGGTCGGTGTACTGGTTGGGTTGCGGCGGGGATGATGATTCGCCAGCCGCTGGGAGTTCGCCGTTGACCGGGACTTGGCTGAGAGGCGATTACGGCCATTATTATCAAATTAAGATTGATGGTAATAACTGGGTATACTCGGAAGGTCCGTCAGGTGACGTGGCCGAATATATCAAAGGGACGTGGAGCAGCAATTCTGCAATTTCCGCCCCCTCTACCGGAAGAGTTACGCTTACGGTGACACACGTTAGCAATAACAACGGTAGTTGGGTAAATTTTCCCTCTGAGTACAACAGTGTGAAGGTGAACACTGCAACTTACGATTTAAACGCTTCAGCAAATTTGCTTACGTTACGTGACGCGGTTTTAACAACAAACGGTGTTTGGGGTACATTGGAAGGAACATATCAAAAACAATAACGGGTATTTTCGGCTACATCAGACATCCCGTGTAACGACGACAAGTAAAGGACGGCAATTCGATTCGTTGCGTCAAAAGTTAGGTGCGCCAATTCGGCGCATGTTCAACGGGGCGGCCGCATCTGCGACCGCCCCGTTAACATTAATTTGACTTTAGCGGTCTGCAATAATTATCTTATCAAACAGCGGCTGTCGGCGATGAAACGGCGGGGATATTCGTCAGGCGGTATTAGCGGACGGCGGGCGTGCGTCCGCAAACCGCCGAATTTGACGTTAATCTTTCCGCCGCTCGGTTCCCTGATATATATTAATGTAATATGGCTACCCGTCTAAAATCAAAATCGGCGCGTATATCCGCCGTTTCGGGCGCGTCGGCGTTCGCCGCCGCCGTTTTGTCCGTCGGTCTGGCCCTGTCTCACGCCGCCGGGCCTTCCCCGCGTCTTCCGGGGCCGGCCAGCTGGTCGGGGGCGAGGGAGACGGCCGCGGGAGCGTACGCCGCCGCCCTTTCCGCCGTTACGGGGGACACCGTCGGGAGGGTCGACACGCTTCTCCGTTTGTACAAGATCGGGGTGATAAACGCCCGTTTGGGCAATACGGCCGACGCGGTCGCCGCGCTCAACGCCGTCAACCGCGCCAGTCCGCTTTTGGCCCCGCTCGCCATGGAGCAGATAGGCGACGCGGCGGCGGAAGCGGGGGAGGGCGCGCTCGCTGTGGCCGCCTACGCTTCCGCGCTCAAGGCTTCGGGGCTTCCCGTCAAATACCGTCAATACGTGTTCTCGAAGATCAAGCCGCAGCTCGACAGGGGCGCGTCCGTGCCCGATTCCCCCTCTTGGATGGACGAGTACCGCAAGTGGGAGCGCGCTCGGCGGCTCTTCGACGCGGCGGGGCTGGAGGCGGTATGCGACTCGCTCGCCGCCGTCGGACGCGCGGCGGAGGCCGACTCTATGCTTGAGAGGCACATGCCGGAGCTCGACAAGGGGTCGGTTTGCCGCTTCGTTGACCGCGTGTTTAAGAAGCGCGCCTCCGACACCGCGCTCGTCACCACGAAGTTCCTGTTTTCGTTGGCGAAGCAGTCGGCGGAGTGCCGCAACTTCGTCACGGCGGAGCGCATGCTGCAGCAGGCGCAGAGTCGGGCCGATTTCGCCTCCGCGCCCGCCAAAGACGCGGCGCGTCTCATGGGGGACGTGGCTTTCGGCCGCGAGCAGTGGCAGAAGGCCGTGGATTATTATAAGAGGTACGACGCGGTCTACGGTTCGGAGTCGGAGGTGGTGATGAACATCGCCCGCGCCTACCGCAGCCTCGATCAGGGCGGTCAGGCGCAGGTTTGGTACGACCGTCACGTGGAGCGTTTCCCCAATCATCAGAAGACGCAGGAGATACTGTGGCTGCGGGCTTGGAATTTTGAGGAGGCGGGCGACTACAAGTCGGCGGCGGCGGGTTACAGGCGCGTCTTCGGCACTAAGGGCAAGCGGACGGAGGAGGCCTACCTGCGCCACGCGCTCTGCTACTATCGGCGCGGTCTTTACGACAGCGCGGTCGTCCACATAGAGGCGTTCAGGAGGAAGTTCGCGCAGTCGGACTACATGTGGGCGATGATGTTCTGGCAGGGGAAGAGCCTCGCGGCTAAGGGCCGCGACGCGGAGGCCCGCAAGGTGTGGGGGGAGATAGCGCGTCTTGACCCGACCGACTACTACGCGCATCGGGCGAGGCAGATAATTGGGGCGGGCTCGGACAGCGTCGCGGGCGGCGGGCTGTTCGGGGGGCGCATAGCCGTGCAGATGGACGAGGCGCGTCTGCGGGCCTGGCTCGACTCGCTTACGCCCTGGTCTAAGAAGAAGCTGACGGCGAAGGACAGCGTCGATCTGGCTCGCGGCGCGGCGCTTCTCATGGCGGCGCGGCCGGCGGAGGCGGATATGTTTTTGGACAGATTCGAGAGCGGCTACGCCGAAAATTTGCAGCTGCAATACGATCTGGCGTGCGGCTACGCCATATCGGGCAGCAAGGCGTTCTCGTTCCGCGTCGCCCGCAGGTTGGGGTGGCGCGTCCCATTGGAGAGCAGGGAGGGCAGGCCGCTTCAGCTGCTGTCGGTGCTCTACCCTCCGTTCTATTCGGCGGAGATAAGCAAATACGCCGCGCGTTTCGGCGTCGATCCGCTGCTCGTGAGCGCGGTTATGCGGCAGGAGAGCATCTTCGACTATAGAATAGTCTCCCCGGCGGGGGCGGTGGGGCTGATGCAGGTCATGCCGGCCACGGGCGAGGGGATAGCGCGGGAGCTTAAGGAAACGTTCGCGGAGGAGTCGCTCTACAACTACGAGACGAACATCCGCTACGGCGCGTTCTACATCCGCAAGCGTTCCGCGCAGTTCGACGGCGACAAGGTTCTCGCGCTTTGCAGCTACAACGCGGGGGCGCACAACGCCGTCAAGTGGCGCGACAGAAACAAGCATTTAGAACCCGACCTTTTCGTGGAAGACATAGGCTTCTTCGAAACGCGCGGATACGTGAAGAAGGTGATGGGCAACTACTGGACATACCAAGCCCTGTTGAAAACGCCCGGCTACGAGTACGAGGAGTCGGGTTTCGAGTCCGGGTACTGGGGCCGCGTCCCCGAATAAAAGTAAAATGTTGCATTATCGCTTGTTGGCAAGTATATTATTATGTAAGGCCTCGGTTTTGAGGCTTAATTTCGATAATCAAACATTTTTAATATTAAAAATCACCCCATAAGGAGGAGTTTATGTTGAGATTGAAACCGAACCTCGCAGCGTCAGCCGCGCTCATAACGCTGTCTCTCTGTCTTTCCGCTTTCGCCCAAAAGGAAAAGACGGGCGAGGACGCTATCGCCAAGGAGGTGATTCACGAGAAGCCCAACGAGTTCAAGATCATCGCTTCGCGGACTCCGGTCAAGGCTTTCGTCGTGCTCAAGGACGTCGTGTGGTACGCCACCGACGAGATCGTGGTCAGTCAGTCGATGGTTTCGGTCAAAGGAAAGCCGCTGATGGAGACGCACCAAAAGCTGGGGAACATATCGTCTTCCGGCGTGACGGGCATGGCGGCCGACCGCAGCGATAACGTTTGGATCGCCTGCGAAGAGGGCGTGGCCGTCGCCCGGAGCAGCAAGAACATCACCTCCTATACGTCGGCCGACGGTATCCCCGAGGGCGCGGTTCTCGCGGTCGCGGCCGGAAGCGGCGGCGACGTTTGGATCGGCACCGAGAACGGCGCGGCGCGTTTCAACGGCAGCTCTTGGACGATATATACCACTAAAGACGGCTTGGCGTCGAACAGGGTTCAGGGGATAGTCGCCAATTCGAGGGGCGAAATCTACCTCGGCACCAATAAGGGTCTGAGCGTCTACAACGGGGCGAGTTTCCAGAACTACAACGCCAAGAACACCGGCAACAGCGGTTTGGAGTGGAACAATGTTAAGGTTCTCGCCAAAGAGCCCAATACCGACGTTATATGGATGACCGACGGCCCCAAGAACCTCAACACCTTCGACGGCAAGACGTGGAAGCGTTACATGGAGATACAGGACGGCATAACCAGCATAATGAACGACACGCGCCGCACTTGGTTCGGTTCGGAGGCGGGTCTGCTGAGGTTCAACGGCGAAGAGTGGGTTTCCGACAAAAACATGCACGGCGTGCCGGCGGAGCAGGTGTACGCCATGCAGAGGGACGCGAACGGAAATCTGTGCTTCGGGATGGAGAAGGGGGTCATGATTCTCTCCAATCCGTATAGAAGGTAGCGACGGTATTGCGGCGTTTTTGCGAGGGGCGGGGTTCGCCCGCCCCGTTATGCGAATTAGACGCGTTTGTTTTTTTCATCTATCAAAAAGGAAGAGTAAAAATGACTCCAAAAATAAAAGACGCCTATGTAAGAACTTTGTTGGCGGCTGTTGCCGTATTGGCCCTATCGACCGCCGCCCCCGTCCTCGCCGACCGTCAGATTTCCGGTTCCGTCACGACCATCAGTCTTGAGGACGGCAGCGAGGTGATCCTCCATCCCGACAGCACGTGGAGCTACAAGAACGCCACGCTGGCGGCGGACGACAACGGCGATGTTTACATACCGCTCAAGACCAACGTTTTGTGGCTCAAGTCGGATTATACCTATACCTTCGTGAAGTCGCAGCCTCCCAAGTCCAACAGGCCCAAGAGCTATCCGCAGGTGGACGCGGCCGGCACGGCGACAATGCCGTCGCTCGACGTAGCGACTAAAACGGCGGTGAACCAAGTCTACGACAAGGCCGCCGCAAATATGGACAAGTACATCATGTCGAAAGACAAAAAGGCGAAAGCCTACCTGCTGGCCTGCATAAAGAACGAGGTGAAGGAGAACGAGCTCGATCAAGCCTATAACCAGACCAAAGCCGGCTGGAAGGCCGACGCGAAACTGTCGATCCCCGGATACAGGGTGCAGAGGATAATCGAGTGTTTGGATACGCAGCTCGCTCCGGCGGAGTAAGCGGAGAGGAAGAAAAGCAACGAAGTTCGATTGTTGTTGTTTTATTAGGAGGCGAAAAATCTATGACGTTGACGGGATCAATATCCGTGAAGTCGGCGGCGGCGGTTCTGCTTGCCGCCGCCGTGTCGTGGGCCGCGTTCCTTTACCCGAGCTCGATGCCCAAGGTCGCGGAATCCGCCGTGCCTTACGACACCGTCTTGAAGAAGACGTGGGAGGGGATAAAAAAGCGCAACGTCGATAAGTACGGCACCGGAATGGTGCATAGGCCTAAGTCGAATATGCCCGGCGACGCGGTGAGCGAGGGGATATCCTACGGGATGTTTCTCGCCCTCTATTGCAACGACCAAACGTACTTCAACAGTATATGGAGCGCCGGCGAGAAGTATATGTGGAACGATTACGGAAAGTACTACGATTGGCGCCGTAATTCGACCGGCGGTTCCACGGGCGACAGCGGCCCGGCTTCCGACGCGGATCAGGACATCGCGCTGCTGCTGATTTTCGCCGACAAGCTTGCCGAACGCGGGGTGTGGACGAAGGGCCACAAGAGCAACAAGGGCGCGACTTATTCGGAACGCGCCAAAGATATACTCAAAACCGTCAGAACGTCGATGATAGCAAGCAACGGCGCGCTTCTGCCGGGTCAATGGGGGGAAAAAGGGATCATCAACCCCGGTTACTTCGCGCCCGCTTTTTACCGCGTTTTCGCCGAGTTCGATTCCGAGAACCGTTCGGCTTGGAACTCGCTTATCGACAACTGTTACGCCATGATTAAAAAATCCCCCGGATACGCCAGCGGCCTCGTGCCCGACTGGTTCGACTTTGACGGCGGCACCACCGGCGGCGCGGGCTACAACGCCTACTTCGACGGCGACGCGCTCTATAGGGACGCCATCCGCGTCTTTTGGCGGCTCGGCATAGATTATCTGTGGTACGGCGAGCCGCGCGCTAAAACTTTCCTCGACAGCGCGTTCGCGTTTATAACGAAAAAAGGAGGGGCGCAAGCCGCGAACTTCTTTGACATGAAAGGAGACTTGTTGCCCGCAGAGGACACGGAGAAATTAGGCGATCAAAACAGCCCCATTGTTGTGAGAAAGCGCCGCGAGCACAGCCACCTGACGACCGGCATGTGGGCTATTGCCGCTATGGCCTCCGGCGGCACCGCTTCGGCTAAAAGCTACAGCGATGAACTGCTCAAATTTTACAAGCCCGGAACCGACTACTGGGGTCACGCCGAAGACCCGACCGGCGGTAAAGAAGACACTCTTCACAACGAAATGTACTTCGACCAATTCCTCGCGTGGTTCGGCGCGTCGGCGCTCGGCGGGGTCTTTACCAACGTGTGGGACGACCTGAAAGACGGAGTCCCGGAGGGGCCGCCGAGTTGGGAGACGCGGCCTGTTCTCGACACGAATGTCATTGACGCCGAGAAAGCCCCGCTGCGTCTGACCGCGTCGTTCAGCCGCTCCGTCCGCTGGACTGTAACGATCAGGCACGATACCACCGGGCGGGAGGCGGTGTTGGGCGGCAATTCGAAAAATGTCAACGCGGTGTGGTACGGTCTCTCCCAAAACGGCGATTTTATGCCGCAGGGGCTATACACGCTTACGGCAAGCGGGGTCAACGTTAACGAGACCTACTCGTTCAAAGTGTGGCTGGGCAAGCCGTTCGCAAGCGTCAATCTCATGGAAGGCGACCGTTTGCTGGTGGATGATTTCGCCGACGGCGATCTTATCCCTTACATAGGGAAAGAGTGGACGAACTATCTTGATTCGTATGAGGGGAAGAACGGGGCATCCACCGCCGAATTTTCGATAAAAAAGGAGAGCGACGGGAAAGAGTGGCTTTCATGGAAATACACGCTTAAACAAGGCGGCCTCCCTTACAACGAACCGCATGCCGCGCTTGAATGGAGTTGTCAATCGTCGGAAGGCGCTCGCGACTTGCGCGGTATAGACAGTATAATAGTCGTGGCGCGCAGCTTAAGCGGGACGATAGGCGTTTCAGTGCAGCTTATTTCAAACGACATCGGCGGTCCGCAGTATTTTGAAGATTCGCTTCGCTTGACCAACGTACCCAAAGAATACGCGTTGTGCATTAACAAATTCAAGCAACGTATGAACGGCAGCGGCGCCGATCTTCAAAATACTTTGAAAAAGATGCTCGGCATTCGTTTCCACGTCCAATATCCTGACGGAACCGCCAATACCATGATGGTTGAGCGTATATACTTCACCGGCGATGTCTCCAAGCTCTACACGCGCCCGCCCGAGCCGCCTCCCTACGCGCCGCCCACGGTCTCCCTTGACGACGACCCGCCGCCCGTAGACGGCGTCGCGTACCGCAGCGCGTCGCAACCCAAGTACACGATAAAGATGAACTCAAACGCGGTAATGATAACGTTGCCCGCAAACATGGCCGGAGCGTCGGCGGCATTGATCGACATCCGCGGCAGAACGCTTACGCGCTTAGAAGTGCCGAAAAACGGAAGAGTGTCTGTGCCGCTTAGAACTGCGGCGAGAGGAGTTTATTTTATTGATATTAAAGGGCGCGGACAGAACTTGAAGGTCAAGGTTGTTAAGTCGAAATAGCGGCGGGCCCGTTCTTAAGGGGCCCCCGACGTTTTTTCATTAAATAGAAAATCACGGTTCAGACGAAGCGCGGCGGGTCTTCCGCCGCTTCCTCGGCAGTCCGGATTCTCCGCGCCCCCTCAATCATAGCCGATCTCCTCGGCGTTGTAACCCGCCGATTCGAGCAAAGCCTCAATCTCGTAGTACCCTACAAGCCGCGTATAGCCGCCGCGCCCCCAATCCGCCGCCGCCAAGCCGTTTTCGGCGGCCGCCGCATCAAATTCAGCAAAACCAATTCCCGCGCATAACATGGCGGCTCTCCTTTTTTGGGATGTGTCATTGAATACTGTCATAATAAAGATACATCGGCAGTAAAAAAACTGGGGTAAAGCCAAGTAAAATGTTTGTAATATAGATACGGCGGTGTTTTTTATTGCGTCGCGGACGGGCAGACGGGTTTAGCCCGCCCCCGCCTAAACAATCTCAAAATAATTCCCGCCCTGCTTCTTGCACTTCTTCTTCAACTGCGCGATCGCCTTTGAGAACGCGCTGATGTGCTGGTTTCCAGCGGATTTGTTTGATATTCCCGCTATTGAGAGGCTTGCTATGGGGAAGCTGTCTACCACGCCGTGCCTGTTCGTGGAGACTATGAAGCCGTTTTCCAAGTCTACGTCGCGGTAGAAGGAGTTTATGCCGGCGGCGAACCTCTTGATTATTTCGCGGCAGATCTCCGAACCGTCGTGGTAGTCGCATATCACGATAAAGTCGTCGCCGCCTATGTGGCCCACGAACTCTCCGTTTGACGCGCCGCCCCTGATCGTGTCGGCCACGAACTTGAGTATCAGGTCGCCGTTCTCGAAACCGTATGCGTCGTTGTAGGCCTTGAAGTTGTCTATGTCTATATATATGATGCAGTAGGGGTCTTGCCCGAATATGCGCCTCGTGATCTCGCCCTCGATTATCAGGTTGCCGGGGAGCTTCGTCAGCGGGTTGGCGCTGATGGCGGCCTCCACCTCTATCTTGG
>Ga0268262_10003748_pt1 | contig 16198 bp, 16 predicted proteins | sample TergutNc150P3_FD_190354 | JGI IMG/M metagenome (GOLD analysis project Ga0268262, IMG submission 190354) | Nasutitermes corniger P3 segment gut microbial community from laboratory colony in Florida, USA - Nc150 P3 (SPAdes) (version 2) | ecosystem: Host-associated > Arthropoda: Insects >... | reverse complement strand
CTACCTCATATATATATGTCTCTGCCTCTAACCCTTCGCATTTTGAAAACTGCGCTGTCTGTATCCCCTCTATCTCTACTCCGAAATAGTAGGGGATATATGATTCCTTTCCCCTGTCTTCTGCCATAATACTCCTCCTTATAAACTTCTCATTTAAACTTCTGCAGATACTACTGCCTGATTATCAAGGTCTGTCTTTAACATTACCACTAAAAATTCGGCAGGTCTTGCTATTGCTATTCCTATCTCTACTGTGATAATCCCCAAATCTATATTCTCTCCGGGATTTAATTCGTCATCGCAGCGAATATAGAATGCCTCCTCAGGCACTGTCCCTGCAAGATAGCCCTCTCTGAATAAATTGATTAAAAACGCCGTTATGTGCCTTATTATCCGTTTACGAAGATTCCTGTCGTTTGATTCAAATACTGCCCAGCCTGTTCCCTGCTCAATAGCCCTGCTTATCGCCGAAAAGGCTCTCCTTACATTTATGTATTTCCACTCCGAATCATTTGACAAAGTTCTGGCGCCCCATACCTTAATACCGCGCCCCGGTACATAGCGCAGATTATTAATCCCATGGGGATATAGCATCTCATACTCGTCATTATCAACATGGTATGAAACTCCGACAGCGCCCTTTATATACTTATTTGCAGGCGCTCTGTGCTTGCCCTCAAGCCTGTCTGTTTCTGCAAACAACCCGCTTATATGTCCCGACGGCGGCACAAAAACGCTCGACAATCCGCTTGAATCTGCAGGATTGATTATCTCAATCCTCGGAAAGTACATTGCTGCGGAATCCGTATCAAAGCGTCCTGCCCACTTTATGGATTTTAAACCGTCCCTTATCTCAGGCATATCTAAAATCGCAAAGCGATTCTTTAATATCTCGCATTGCTCTACCATAGCCTTCTGTACTGTGAATATATCGTCAAGAGCCTTATTCTTATCCTTGTGGACTACCTCTTCAAATATTAAAACATCAGGCGCAGCCATTATTGATATTTCATCAATCGATTCAAATATCCCCAGTCCCTTCTTGTCATCAAGCCCCTTAAATCTGCCTATAAAATCTTTAGGCGTTATATTTAAAACGCCGTTCCTGCCTTCTATTAAAGCTCTGTTGTTTAATTCAACAGGAAGGCTTCCCGGCTTTAACTGAACTATATGTACAAGCTGGGAACTCTCATTTATCCTGTTAACAAAATACATCTCATCATCAATGCGTGCAGAACAGAGATAATACTCCTCAATAGTCCCGCCGCACTGTAATACAATATTAACTCCGCAAAGATTACAGATTACGTCTCCGGGCGAAGTATCATAGTTCTTTTCAATCTTATTAAAAAAATATACTCTGTTTCCATCAATTCTGACTATCTGCTTATACTCGCACCTGTCTGGCGATCTGATTTCAACAGAGTCTCCAACTGAAAATATACCCGAATCCTCTACTAACAGCGAGTCATCCCCCGCGCTTACATCGCTCTTAACATGGGAAGCGCCTGCCGTTTTGTACCATAATTTTACTAATATCTTATTACCCCAGGAACCCGGGCTTTTTGCAGTTATCCGAAATGCTTCTTCACCGTCTGTGTTGAGTACATTATAATATGCCTCGCTGATAGCATACTGGTCATTTTCATCATCACTTGTATGCGCAACGCGTACTACAACGCACTCTGTACCTCCGGCATTAAAAAAACCATAAACAGCATAGGGGAGATAGCCGTACTCAGTGAAACCGCCGAAAATTTTTTGGTATTGCTGAAATGAACTCACGCGGACAGGCGTATCCAACGGTCCCTTTTCAGCAATACCTATTAATCCGGCCAAACACTGTTTGGAGATAGCTATAGGAGCAATCTGTTCACTCTCAGGCGCAAGAAATACTCCGGGCACTCTATATCTCATCTAATATCCCCTTTAACTGTTTATAGCGCTTTAAAAAAAACAGTGTTTATGCCCACTCGCCGTTTTCAAATGCTACAGTAATGACCTCCTGAAGAGCGCCTGTCTCTTGACTGTTTAAGCTGGAGATTGAATGATGAGAAGGGAAACACTCATACATATTAAATCTCTTTTCATTGAATCCCTGGTCCATTATTACAATAGACATTGACTTGCGCTCAACCTTATTATCAATTACGGTTTTAAACCAGTTTTTCAATTCCATGTCATTCGGATCAGCATTGCGTACAAATGTAATATCCTCATAAGTAACCTTAGTTGGAATTTTTCTTGCAATCTTGTCCTGACCGCCTATGTCATGTATAACCTGAGCAGTACCCTTAATCTCAGACACAGAAATAAAATTTGCAAATTTGTGTCCGTCAATCTCCACATAAAAGTTATTCTTTCCTGATGTTAAATAATTTGCCATAGTTGACTCTCCTTAATTAATTTAATTGTTATTCTTCCAAAAGTGACTTTTGGCTTATTCTAAATACAACAAACTCTGCCGGTTTAGCCGGAGCTACACCGATCTCAATTATAACATAACCGGCATCAATAGATTCCGGCGGATTAAGCTCGTCATCACAGCGGATATAAAATGCCTCTTCAGGCGTATCGCCGAAAAGAGCGCCATCCCTCCATAAACGGAGCAAAAAGGCTGTTATAGTACGCTCAATCTTTTTCCAAAGCTGTCTTGTATTTGGTTCAAATACAGCCCAGTTTGTACCATGCTGAATAGTTCTCTCCATCATACAAAAAAGCCTTCGCACATTTATATACTTCCACTCAGGGTCGGAGCTGAATGTACGAGCACCCCATACGCGTATACCGCGTCCGACAAATTCACGAATACAGTTTATCCCCTTAGGATTAAGCAGTTCCTGCTCTGCATCCGTGAGTTTATAACGCAGTCCTGTTACTCCTCTAAATATCTCATTTGCAGGCGCTTTATGAACTCCGCGCGTATCATCAACACGTCCCCAAACTCCGGCAACACCTCCGCTTGGCGGTGCAAATACCTCAGTCTCCAATTCGGTATCATACATCTGTACATATGGAAAATAATAAGCTCCATACATAGAATCCCGAGGCATCGGTATTGTATCTATCCCCTTTGGAACCTCTTCAGGCGGATCAAGAATAGCAACGCGATATTTATTCCTCTCACAATGGGATAATATTGCATCCCATGCTGCCGGCTCACTCACCCCGGGAGCGGCAACAATTGAAATGTCTGTAATCTCATCAAAAAGGTACAACCCTGTACGTTTACCGGGACCATCATCCTTCCCTATTATCAACGTAGTAATATTATCAGGGTTGGATATCTTAACTGATGATGCGGATTTATCTTCGGCAGCAGATCCCTCTGTCTGTTCGCTGCCGGCTGCCCCTGAAGATTTAACCTTCTTAGGGGGTGACACAGCCGACAAATTGTTAATATAGGCTTTAGTCCCGCCATTTTGAAAAAACTGATATACGGCATGACCAAGCCATCCTTGAGTGTGAAGACCTCCAAAAATCTTAGTATAGGCAGTCCAGTTTGTAACAAGTATAGGTTCATTAACAGGACCCTTCTCTGCTACTCCCAAAAAGCCTACCACATTTGTTGCACCGGATTCAAGCGGCTTTGATCCGCCGGAAATCTCTTCAACATAAATACCGGGAGTTAAATAATTTGGCATACGCTTCTCCATATTTAATATTTAAAACAAATCTTCTATAAAAAAAGAACTTTACTGCATAATCGCTTAAATTAACAACTCTGCACCAAGTACTACTTTTTTCTATCTGTTAAACCTGCATCAATCTTACGCTCTTTAACGCGTGTAAATTCTTCTCTATAATCCGAATCAATACCAACAACTGCATCGTAAAAAAGAGCCGGTGTGTATTTAAGACCAAGTTGATTAAGAATTCTCATCTGTTCTAAAAAATTCATATCAGCCCTTAATGAAATTAAGACAGGAAATGAATTATTGCCAACCCAGTCAAAATCGCCGACATTCAGACTGTTATTATCTTTAAGATGGCGTATTATTAATCCTAACATTTTAGCAATATTAGACTGAAGCTCAAAGTACGGACGTATCATATATGTGCATTTAAATTGCAATGCCGGTTGAACCAGAAACTCAATCTCCTTGCCGTCTTTATTTATTTCTTTTCTCTGTATCCTCTCAAATTGATTATTTAAATAAACAGGTTCAAGCCCAAGAAAGTTTATATACACCCCCTCTTTAACAAGCTCTCCCCTGTTGCTGTTAATATTCTCAATAAAAAAAGATATTTCACCTTCACTTTTATCATTAAGCTGCCTGATATTTTCAAAGAATTGTATTGTAATATAATCTATTATAAAAGCCTGATCAATCATCACAATTGTGTTTTCCTCTCTTGTATATTAACCTTTGAAACAGAGATCAATGAATCTTCATCAAGAATCAATTTGTCAACAGGCATGCCGGTATCATTATCAATTATTTCAATCTCCTCTATAAAATGTACGGAATCTATCCCTTCAAGAACAGTAAATATATCATTCTTGGTCAGCGGCATTCCAAATTCCCATCCTTCACCCAAAGGTCCTCCGGTAATCGGGTGTAAAAATCTCCTCAGACTCATTTCAATCTGTTCATATGCTATCTGTGTTTCGGCAATGCCTTTTCTATAAACCAATTTAAGATCAACAGTAATAGACCTGTAAGAGGGCGATTCAACCTTGAGCTTTGATCCTACAAGCTTTCTAATGTTTAAGTAATCACGCACCCTTCTAAGAAGTTCCGAGGTTGGATATATATCCTTTGACAAATCAAAATCATCGGTATCCGGGTTGGGCAGAACAATCAATATAACCTCGCCGTTTTTACCGGTCTTTGACAAACATTTAGCGCGGGCAACCGATGAGGAGGCCTCTTTTGCCAGCCATTCATAATCCTCTGCGGTTACCGCGCGGTTAAGGTTCTTAAACATCCTTGATGCTCTCCTTTTAAGATCATCAAGGGATTCAATATCAGCCCCGCCTTCAGCAGGATAATAATTATTAACATCTGCAATATACGGTATATTTTCGCGCAGAATAGCAACTGTCCTATTGCCTACATTCCCCTTAGTTCCGCCGCCTGTATAATATTTACTTGCCCTAATATTATTTTTCAACCTTGGAGGTATAATCCCATTTATACCGTTTCCAAAACATATTTTGTTGTTAATATAATCAACCATGTAATGGCGGGATTTTGATGTTGATGAATAAAAATTCGGCATCTGATGGTAGCGAATCCAAATCTCCTCCGAACCGTCAGCGCCCTTCTTAATCTGAATAACATCTTCACCCTCTTCGGCTATTAATATTTCCCGCTCCTCAGCTGTTGGAATATCATTCTCTTTAACTGATATTTCAATATCCGGCAATAACGGACCATGGAGCAGTGAAAATTCCTGACTTAATGCTCCGGTACTTGAGCCCAGTATTTCATCAAGATATGTCTGTCTGTTGAGTGCATAGATCGAATTGAGGTGAATTGCAAGTATTCTTGGGCTTATTTCAAAGCTGCCGTATTCATGGATTATCCTGATCCAGTAGAGTCCATGACCAAACTCAATTTTATTTTCAAGATCGCCGGGGCAGTTAAAATTTACAAAACCCGATTCATGAAAATTATCGGTATAATCATTAATCCCAAGAGCTGTCCATGATTGACCGTTCCAATATTCCCACTTTAACGAGATGTTCCGTCTGTTCTCCTGTTTTGCCGGTATAATATCGTCGGCAGCAGCCTCAGGTCGTTTAACACCTGTTCTGCGATGCTCTTTGATTCTAAAGTATATGCCAAAATCCTTTTCCGGAAATCTCTGATCAAAACCAAAATATGTAATCGGATGATCTTCTTTATTGACCTCAATTATTGGATAATATTTAACTTTTGCCTCTTCGTTGCTGCTAAGCTCAAGGTAATTTTCAATATTATGGTTCGAATAATCTTTAAAATTAAAATCATAATATGATATAACCTTTGAAACAGGTTTTTGCGGAGCTTCATAGTGTAAACCTATATGACTTAAAACCGGAGGTTTAACAGGCCTGTCATAGTTCCATATCCATTTGCCTTCTTCATCTATTTTATACTGTCCGCCGGTGCCAAAATCCCCTGCACCTATGCGAACTCTTATCCAATAATTCTCCCTGCTATTAACTACAGTTGATTGAAAATCAGATGGTCTCTTAAAGCTAATGCGTCCGGACTGCGCAAATCCCCTTGTAGTATCTTTAAATTGAAAATTCCCTTGGGCTTCCATGACACCTTTTACACCTGTCTGACCAAGTTCATGCCAATTATACCCGTTCCAATATTCCACTTTAAGAAGGAGATTATCTCCGGGGTCAGATTGAGAATTTGCAGCATCACTCAATTTAATATCTATATAAATCACTGCGTCAGGTTTTGAAAAAACCTCATTAGAAGATATATACAGTGTGTCATTGTATTTTGGGCGATCAAGGAATATATAAAAATCTTTGCTTATATCTAATTGATTAAAAACCATGTTGTCAGAATTAAATAACACTTCATCTGGAGATAAGCCCTGCCCTTGGAAAATAAGGTTTGAACTTATGTATAAAATTTCAAAACACTGAGCCTTGTCAGGAATAGAGGTCAATGATGCCCTTAGAAAAAAATCTTCTACGCCTTGAATCTCTGTCTTTGCAATATCAATGCCGCCATTAAAATATATTTCATTATCCTCCCTGCGTTGACCGGAAATAGTCTTCATGTATTCAATGGGTACCCATTTCTTTCCATTCCAGTAATGCCATTCAAGGTAATTGATTATCTCAAGAGTGGATGACTTTATTTCATTTGCATTCCTAAAGGAAATATTAATTGCATTTTTATTTTTGAGATGCTCAAATGCAGAATCTGCAATGTATATATGTCTTTCAATTTCATCAGCGCCTGAAAACAGTAAAAATCCGTCATTGGAATCTATCTTATCAATGGAGTTATCTGTAACACCTCCATGTAATGTACTTATACATTCTTTTAAAAATATATTTTTTACAGTACAGGGTTTTTCAGTTTCAAATATTATTGAACCGGCAGCGCCGCTCGATGTAGTTGAAGCCTGAGTTCCCCTTCTTATGGTAATCTCACCTTCATACTGATCTACAGGTGTAAATGTAAGCAATACACGTGAAGCCTGCGGATCGGTATATGAAAGACCTATTAGATCCAGCAATGTAATATAGGTCTTTTCAGGAACACGATTGAGACGATATATCAACATCTCAACCATCCAGGCAAAGAGTTCAATAAGCGTAATTCCGGGATCTGTCGGATTATGGTTTGTCCATTCAGAACAGTAGTGTGGAATTAAGCGTATAGCCTCTTCAACTATATCTTTATGTGTACGATCATCTAAATTGGGACTGGGTATCACTTTCCCCTCTCTCTAAATAAAAAGGATATACCTGATTAAAATAGGTATTAATTTCACGGACTTTATATGAAATCTCAATATCAATACGCGCTTCTTCAAGCTGATTAGGATAAGCCTCAACCTTTTCTAAAATAATTCGAGGCTCCCATTTTACTAATGCTTCTTCTATATAATATGCAAGAAGGCTGCATGTATTTGAATTATTTGGAGCAAATACAAGTTCATTAATTTCACATCCAAAATCCGGACGCATAATACGTTCCCCTTTTGATGTGCCCAAAATGATCTGTATAGACTGTTTTATACTGTCATGATAATAGGCAAAATCAACATTTCCGCTGCCATTAGTCTGAACAGGGAAATTCCATCCAACCCCTAAAAAACCACCGCTCATAATACTTCCTTTATTAACTTCTTTATATTTAAATAACAAATATTAAAATATTTGATTTTTATGCAAAAATTTGCATTACCGGTAATTAGTGATGTTATGACATTTTTATAATTCTGTTTTATATAAAATGCTTGCACTTAAACTAACTGTATGTCAAGAATAATTACTTAATTTTATAATTTAATTATGATTATGAAAATTATATTAAAAAATCTAATAATAAACAAAAAATCCTTTATCCAATATGCTGAGAATTCATAATTTTCTACCCATATCTGAAGTTAATGGTCCTGGGAAACGATCCGTAATTTGGACGCAAGGTTGTCTAAAAGAGTGTGTAAACTGCTTTAATTATATAATGAAGGATATCTCAGGCGGATATATAATTCACATTGAAGCGCTTTATGAAAAAATTATTTCTAATAAAGAAATTGAGGGTATATCAATTTCAGGCGGGGAGCCATTTTTGCAGGCAGCCGAAATTTACAAACTTTTAGAAAAAATTAGATTTGATTCAAACTTATCAATTCTGGTCTATACAGGTATGACTATGGAAGAGATACTTTTAGAACAGAATATAAAGAAAAACCTTGATTTCATAGATGTCCTTGTGGCAGGACCATATATTGACAAATTAAAAAAATCAGGCTCTATAATATCATCTTCAAATCAAAATATTCATTTATTAACCGACAGATACTCTATTGAAGATTTTAACTGGCCGGAATCTGAAATAACAATAACTCATAATGGGATGATTATTATTACCGGTACAAAACCTGTTGCCATGGATTAATGAAATTTTTTACGGTGAATAAATGAATAGTGAATTTGAAACTGCTTATAACTGTATCATTATGCATCATTACAATGAGGCATATAATAGATTTAAAAAACTCTATTACAGTGAACAAGATAACTCCCATTATTTCACAGCCTGCATTATATCTTTGCTTCTAAAAGGTAATATTGATATATTGTTTGAATTCATTGAAAAAGAATCCGTACGCCATAAACATAGCGAGCTTATAGAAATTATTTTTAAGCAAATCAATTTTTATAAACCATCTGTTACTCCGTCAAAAAAAACATCCGATATATTTAATATAATAATTTCATGCTTTAAAGCAATCCGGCAAAGCAAATTTGATGAACTCTCTTACATATTCCTTAGAACCGCCCGGATACTTAAACCTAATGATTACTGCCTCTTACAATATTCATCCGAACTGGCATTCAAAGATGGTTCTATAGAAAAGGGATGTTCATTATTGATAAAAGCTGCTAAAGCATGGTCAAAGAAAGGTTAAGATTGAATTCCAAACAAAACCTGTAATATATTTAAAAAAAACAGTGGACAAGCAGACAGCAAAATTTTTCTATAACAAAAATAATTTTTTATAAAGAGAATACTATGAATATTTATGAAATGCTAAACGAAATCAGGTCAAAGCAGCCTGTTATACATCACATTACAAACTGGGTAACAATCTTCAACTGCGCGCAGGCTGTGAAGTCTATTGGAGCGTCGCCTGTAATGGCTCACGCTACCCAAGAAGCTGCTGAGATGACGTCAATAGCGTCAGCTCTGGTGCTTAACATCGGAACTTTAACAAAAGAGCTAATAGAGAGTATGCTTATTTCAACAAAGACTGCAAATGAAAAAAAAATCCCCGTAGTCCTTGACGCATGCGGCGCCGGCGCCAGCACTTTAAGAAATTCAAGCTGCCAAAAACTGATAACCGAAAGAAAAATTGATATTGTAAAAGGAAATGCCTCAGAGATAGCGTCCGTTGCAGGTCACAATGTCAAGACAAAGGGCGTTGACAGCTCCGAAGTCGAACATAGCCTGTCTGACATTGCATTAAATCTTTCAAATAAACTTTCATCCGTTGTTGTAATTACAGGCAAGAGTGATTATGTTGCTGCAAACGGGAAAGTATCTGTCATCGACAACGGTACCGAGTTAATGGGAAGAGTTGTTGGTACGGGATGTATTGCAGCTTCAATTATAGGATGTTTTGCCGGAGTCGGCAGGTCCGACCTGTTTACGGCTTCTACGGCAGCTCTGTCCGTTTGGGGTATTGCAGGAGAAAAGGCTTCGGTCAAAAGTGACGGCGCAGGCAGCTTTATTTTAAACATATTCGATGTACTGTCATCTCTATCCGAAGATGATATTGTTAAAAATAAAAAAATATCTTTTATGTAAGAAATAATTATGTAAGAAATAATAAAGAAGACCTCTCACAGAGATAATTTTGTGAGAGGATTAATCTAAACAAGCCTTTATTATTTAAGTATTGAGACCTGAACTGCCCTGGGACCTCTGTCAGATTTCTCAATAGTGAATTGTACACTTGTGCCTTCTTTTAAGGTTTTAAATCCATCGCCTGCAATGCTTGAGTAGTGAACAAAATAATCATTCCCATCCTCTGCCGAGATAAATCCAAATCCTTTTTGGTCATTAAACCATTTTACTTTTCCTTGCGTCATTGTTTAAGCTCCTACAGTTTTTTGTAAGGGTTTCCCCTATGTTTGATTAGGATTAAATAGTACTAGGAGTTTACCTTTTGGTAAAAAACTAGAAGAATTTTGAACTGGAGTCAACTTAAACTATGCAAGTTTAGTATTTTAATTTGTTAATCGCTATTCTCAAAATTCAAAATTTAATCTATTATCCATCAAACTAAAAATTTTATTCAATAAATTGGCTATGCCTGTTCTGCTGCTTTACTTTCATCCTGCTTGTAATGATAAACACCTTCCGTATTCTTTACAACAAAAGATGAATATTGATTCTCCATTATAAGGCATTTTTTCGGACATGCCTCAACACAAGAACCGCAAACAATACATTGGAGGCTTCTCAAATAAAACTCCCTGCTCTCTTTAGTTACGGTTATTGCATTAGTAGGACATTTTCTGCTGCACAATCCGCAGAATATACATTGCTCAATACTATTAAAAATCCTACCACGTGTAGCAGGATAAAATTCCCTCTTCTTAAATGGATACATTAATGTAGCAGGTTTTTTAAAAAAATTCCTGCCGATTGTTTTTGTAAATGTAAAAACCAATGATTTTCTCATTTTAACGCTCCGTGCAACTTATACATGGGTCTATTGTAAGTACTATATTCGGCACATCAGCTATCTGACAGCCCTGAAGTGCTTTAACCATTGGAGGAATATTAGCAAAGGTCGGAGTCCTGACCCTGAATCTCTCTAAAAATTTTGTGCCGTTAGCCCTGACATAATATATAACCTCCCCGCGCGGCTGTTCAACTCGTGTAAAAAGTTCTCCTGTCGGAAAACCTTTAACATTTACGCTGACCTCGCCGTCGCAAATTTGACTTGCGCACTGTCTTATTATGTCAATAGATTGAAAAATCTCCTTAACGCGAATAGAACATCTTGCAAAACAATCGCCGTCCTCTTCAACTATCGGTTCAAAGTCTATCTTTGAATACATTGCATAACCGTACTTTCTTGCATCGCTTGAAAGACCGCTCGCCTTAGCAACAGGACCAACTGCGCCCAGCTCATATACCTCTTTCTTTGAGAGCACTCCAACTCCCCTCAATCTATGCTGGATTGAGTAATCATTAATAAATACCGAAGTAGCCTCTTTAAATTCAGGCTCAATCTCCTTTAATCTTTTTATTATATAGCTCAGAGTTTCGGAATTGATATCCATTCTGGTCCCTCCGACTTTGCTGGCTCCGAAAATTACTCTTCCGCCTGTTGTCATTTCAATAATATCAAGAATATACTCCCTTAGCCTCCATGTATGCATAAAAAGGCTCTCAAACCCCATCGCGTCAGCTGCAAGCCCAAGCCATAAGAGATGGCTGTGAATTCTTGAAAACTCGCTCCATATTGTTCGCAGCCACAGCCCCCTTTCCGGAACCTGAATATTCATTATCTGTTCAATTGTCTGGCAGTATGACATCCCGTGCATATAACTGCATATACCGCATACGCGCTCGGCAATATGAACAAAATCCTGAAAGTCCTTAATATCAACAAGCTTTTCAAGCCCTCTGTGAATAAATCCAATTGATGGAACAGCCTCAATGACCTTTTCATCTTCTGTTACAAGGTCAAGATGAATAGGCTCCGGTAATACGGGATGCTGAGGTCCAAATGGTATAATATTCTTCTTTGTCATAATCCGCCCTACTCTTTTTTTTCTGACGCAGGCTTAGGCTCTGCAAAAGGCGCCTTTTTAGAATTTTGATATAATGCGCCGTTAAAATCTATAACAATATTTTTAATCTTTACGCCAAAAAGATTTGAAATTTCATTTTCATAGAGAAAAGCGCTCCAGTATATGTTGCTTATGCTCAATATTTCCTGATCTTTATCTATAATAATACGCAGGTTTACAAACTTATTGTCTTTATCAAACGAATAGTTTAGCTCAAATCCCGTATCAAGGAGGGTACAGTGAATCTGTACTAACCTGTATCCGTCTTGTGAAAAGTTATAAACCTTCTCTAAAAGTGAATTATGTTCAATCTGAATGAATTCCTGCTTATCCATAAATTTCTACCCTTTATGTGTTTCTATCCTTGTATGCGTTTCTATCCTTGTATGTGTTTCTATCCTTTATGCGTCTGGCGTATGTGATACGTTCATACGACGTTGTTTTTTATCGGGCGCATTATGACGCCGCAATTATTATTCGGGCGCATGATATGACGCCCCTACGGCTATTTTATCGGGCGCATGATACGGCGCCCCTACGACGATTTTTGTACTTTGCTTCAAGGATACCAAGCGCTTGAACCACTCCGTCAATAATAGCCTCAGGTCTTACTGCGCACCCGGGTACATATACATCTACGGGAATAACCTTATCGGCGCCGCCATTGACATTATAGCACTCGGCAAATATTCCTCCTGATGATGCGCAAATACCTAATGCAACTACAACTTTAGGCTCAGGCATCTGATCATATAGAGTTTTAAGTACAGGCGCGCTTTTTTCATTTACCGAGCCTGTTACTAAAAGTATATCGGCATGTTTTGGATTGCCCGTATTCAGAATACCAAAACGTTCAACATCATACATTGGCGTTAAACTGGCTAATACTTCAATGTCGCAGCCGTTACAGCTTGTTGCATTATAATGAAGTACCCATGGCGATCGGCTTAACGATGACATTCAAGCCTCCTTATTTTTTAGGAAGTATATAATACAATATTACAATATTAGTAATGCCTGTAATTGCTGTTACAAGCCATGTTGTTTTAAACATCAACTGCCATTTGAATCTGGCATATACATTATCTATAAAAATCTCAATCAGCCATAAACTCACGCATATCACTATGGCAAGAACCGGATTAAATGATAAGAAAAGATACACTATCCCAAGGAGAAGAACATTTTCATACCAGTGAGTTATCTCAATGACAGCTAAATATTTTCCCGAAAACTCGGTAGTAAGCCCTCTCACTATCTCCTGATGGGCATGATGTGATACCGATATATCAAACGGCGATTTGCGGAATTTAATCGTCAGAATAAATATATACCCAATAAATATTGCAGGGAGCAGAAGCAGAAGCTTATACCCATTGTCACTCAGTCCGTATGCTAATATCTCATTAACATCAAAACTTCCTGCCACTAAGTAAAGACCCACTGCAAGAATAATCAGCATGGGATCATAAGCCATCATTTGGATTAACTCTCTCTCTGCGCCTATATGGCTGTAAGGAGAATTAATTGAAAATCCGGCTAAGGTAAAGAATACTCCGGCTAATGTTAAGACAAAAACTATTAAAAGAAAATTAGCTCCCACAAAAAAGAGTGAGCCGCTTAAGCATACCGATATGAAAAAAAGTATTATATAAAGATTCTGGAACGGATTTACTACAATATACTCCTTCTTGAACAATTTAAATACATCGTAAAACGGCTGAAGTATGGGCGGACCAACCCTGCCCTGCATCCATGCGCTTATTTTACGATCAATTCCTGCAAGCAATCCTCCGACTATAGGAGCAAATATCAGATATCCTGCTAATCTTAAAAAAATGCAGAGATTGTTCTCATTTTGAAATATTACAAGGAGCAGCTCTTTCAACTGATTCATAATATTGTTACTCCAAACATTATAGCTATAAATGTTAATGAAACAAAAATTCCAAACAGCAGAAGTTTGTTTTCATCAAAAATTTCTGTAAGATAATAGTTCTTCAAATCCGCATGAGTAGATACGCCTAATGAATTTCTGTAATGATATGGTTCAAGATTTGCTCCGGCAAGATACGGTCCGACCTTTTTATATCCACGGAAAATTTTTGAATAGTATATCAGTCCGGCAGGGACTATTACAATGAGTCCGAGCATCATCACTGCCATAACAACTGCGCTAAACTCATCAAAATCAGGAGCCATGCCCGATATAGGAAGCAGATTTGGTTCAATAATATTAGTGGTAATAATAAACGGAAATACAAGACACACTCCGACAGTCAGTATGGATATTGTTATAAGCGTAGTCCATTCCCATACGCTTATACCTTTCTCATCAGTTTTAATACCGTCTTCAATGGTCAGAGCTTTCCCCATCCATTTGGTATAGAAGAACATCATAGCTGCGCTTCCAAAAGCTAATATAATAGAAAAAATCGGATTATAATCAATAAGAGCCTTAAGCGTTACCCATTTACCAACGAGCATCCCAAACGGAACAAGGAACATCCCGCTTAAGCCTATGCTCAGCATTATTGTTACTTTTGGCATCTTCATAAAGAGATAATCCATATTCTCAATATCTCTGCTGCCGAGCTTGCCTTCAATGACCCCAACGCAGAGGAAGAGGAGCGATTTAGCAATTGCATGAAAAACAATAAGCAGCATGGCAGCCCGGAGCGTTTCAGGGGTATTTATGCCTGCGCACATTACAATAAGTCCGAGAACCGAAATAGTAGAATATGCAAGCACTCTCTTTGCATTGTTCTGCGATACGGCGATAAAAGACGCTGCAAGAAATGTTATGCCTCCTACAAGCGCAAGCATAAGTCCGGCAGCAGGACCAAGCGCAGGAGCAAAACGGATTATTATATATACGCCTGCTTTTACCATAGTACTTGAATGAAGCAGCGCAGATACAGGCGTAGGTGCGACCATTGCCCCTGTGAGCCAGCTTGAAAAGGGCATCTGAGCCGATTTAATAATACCTGCAAAGCAGATAAGAGCGGCAGGCAGTAAAGCAACTCCGCTTCCTGAGCGAACAATCTTATCAATCTCTATGAATCCCATATATTTGTATGAATAAAATATTGCAGCAAATAATGCTATTCCGCCCAGCATATTCATCCACAAGGCTCTATATGCCGAATTATCAGATTCTTCATCGCCTTTATATCCTATGAGTATAAACGAACAGAATGTTGTTATTTCCCAGAATAAATGCAACCATAGCAGATTGTTTGAAAAGACTATTCCAAACATGGCTGATAAAAAGAGGTAGAACATAAACAGAAACAGCTTTATTCGATTCTTTACTTCAGGGTGATGTTCATGGTAATGGACAATATATCCCAAGGCATAGTTACATATAAGGCTGCCTATTATTCCTATTATTAATGCAATTATGAGCGAGACCTTGTCAATAAAGAAATCTCCAAACACCGTAGCTGCAGCCTCTTCTCCATACATAACTTCAAATGCTACCATAATGGCAATCTGCACAACAACAAGCCCAATGATATAATATCTTCGCGCCCGAAATGCCATTACGGCAATTACTATTCCGATTATAAGTCCAAGACCAAGCATAATCAGATTAACATGGGGAATACCTTTGGTATGGAAGAATAGTACACTGTCCGGATATATATAATAAAGATATATTACTGCTGTTATCAACAGGATGTTTACTATGAAACCTATGCTTCTCCATATCCAGAACGGTCTTGCAGGAAGTATTGCAAGAACTAATGATATAATAAGAGGGAACGCAATTAACAAGATTATAATGTCCATAACGATGTTCATAGTCTTCTTCTACCCGCAAACTTTTATTTTAAATCTATCAAACTTATTATGTCTGAAATGACAAAGTATTATAATCCAGATCTAAAATCAACAATATTATTTCATGCCATAATTAATCAATCTAATTATTGAACAAAACAGCAAATTTAAACAATTTTTTTAGCACAATGATCCATTTTCTTACGGGATAAATCTTCTCGCTTTAATGGAACTATTTTATTTAAATTATCGCCTAATGCGCGTTTAGCCATTATCATTTCGAGACTGTTGAATTTTTAATTTTTGATAAGATTTTCATCTCTATCTAATTTTTCTTAACCACTTTCAGTAAATTATTTTCGAAATTTATAAAAGATCATGCTATTGCTGTATTTATTCTATGATTTC
>Ga0268262_10003747_pt1 | contig 16208 bp, 16 predicted proteins | sample TergutNc150P3_FD_190354 | JGI IMG/M metagenome (GOLD analysis project Ga0268262, IMG submission 190354) | Nasutitermes corniger P3 segment gut microbial community from laboratory colony in Florida, USA - Nc150 P3 (SPAdes) (version 2) | ecosystem: Host-associated > Arthropoda: Insects >... | reverse complement strand
CCAACCCGGCCATCCACGAGAAGACGACCGGCCCGGAGACGTGGGAGGCCACGAACGGCGCGGTGGACGTGTTCGTCGCCGGCGTGGGCACGGGCGGGACCATCACGGGCGTCTCGCGGTACATCAAGAACACGAAGGGCAAGAAGATTGTCTCCGTGGCGGTCGAGCCGGATGAGTCGCCGGTGATAACCCAGACGCTGAACAAGCAGGAGGTCAAGCCCGGCCCGCACAAGATACAGGGCATAGGCGCCGGTTTCGTCCCCAAGAACCTCGACCTGAGCTTGATTGACAGGGTCGAGAGGGTGGCCTCCGCCGAGGCGGTGGAGTTTGCCCGCCGCTTGGCCAAGGAAGAGGGCATCTTCTGCGGGATAAGCTCCGGCGCGGCGGCGGCGGCGGCGGTCAGGCTGGCGGCGCAGCCGGAGTTCGCGGGCAAAACCATAGTCGTAGTCCTTCCCGACACCGGCGAGCGCTACCTGAGTTCGGTGCTGTTTGAAGGAATTTGATTTTTTGCCTGCGGACGTATATTATTTTTGTATTGATGTAGTTAGGGGCTGGTTTAAAACCGGCCCCTGTGTTTGATATATTATGGAAAGATAATGTCATAACGACGGCAAGGATGATCAAACAATGGATATAAGCACTATCTGCGTGCACGGCAGCGACAAGCGTTACGATAACACCGGCGCGATAGCCGTCCCGATATTCGCGTCGGCGACCTTCTCGCACCCCGGGGTGGGGAAGAGCACGGGCTTCGACTACTCGCGCACCCAAAATCCCACACGCGAGCACCTGGAGTACACTATGGCCGCGCTGGAGGGCGGGGTGTACTCCATAGCGTTCTCCTCCGGCATGGCGGCGGTCATGGCGCTCATGGAACTCTTCTCGCCGGGCGACCACGTCGTGGCGCCGGACGACCTCTACGGCGGCACCTACCGCCTATTCGAGCATATCTCCCGTAAAAACGGCGTCGGCTTAACATACGTCGGCACGTTGGAAGGCATAGAAAAGGCGATCCGCCCGGAGACGAAAGCGATATTCATAGAGACGCCGACCAACCCTATGATGCAGGTGATAGACATCGCCGCCGTCTCTAAGATAGCGCGCGAACGCAAGATAACGCTGATTGTCGACAATACGTTCCTGACGCCGTATTACCAGCGCCCGCTGAAATTGGGCGCCGACATCGTCATGCACAGCGGCACAAAGTATCTGGGCGGCCACAACGACGCGCTGGCCGGGGTGCTGGTAACGAGCAATCCAAATCTATACGAACGGCTGATTTATATAGCCAAGACCATAGGCGCGAGCCTCTCGCCCTTCGAAAGTTTTCTAATAGTCCGCGGAATAAAAACGCTCGCCGTCCGCATGGACCGCATGCAAGAGAGCGCGCTGAAAATAGCGAAGTGGCTGACGGAGCATAGCGCGGTTGACAAAGTGTACTACATAGGTTTGCCCGATCACCCCGGCTACGAAATTTCGCGCCGCCAAGCGAGCGGATTCGGAGGGATGATCTCCTTTTCCCTAAAAGACGCCGAAATCGCGGTCAGAACATTAGAGCGCGTAAAGATCATAAAGTACGCGGAAAGCTTAGGCGGCACGGAGAGTTTGATAACGTACCCGATGCTCCAAACGCACGCCGATATGCCGGAGGAAGAGAGAAACGCCAGGGGGATCAACGCGGGATTATTACGGCTCTCCGTTGGATTAGAAGCGGCGGATGATTTAATCGCAGATCTAAAAAAGGCAATGAGTTGATATTGATGTACTGCTGTTTGATGGATGTACAGTTGTCTGCAATTAAGATTTTAGGATTATTAAAACAGATTATTAGGATTAAAAACGGATTAGGAGATCACTTTTGAATTCAACGCATAGTAACTTCAATTTTGATCAACCCGTAGACCGCCAAGCCGCCTACAGCTACAGCATTAAGCACGACCCCGCCTCCCGCAAAAAGCCTCTCGACGTGCTGCCGCTGTGGGTCGCCGACATGGACTTCCCGGCGCCGCCGTGCGTCTTAGACGTTCTAACCGAGCGCGTAAAAAACGGCGTTTTCGGCTACTCCGAGCCCGACGCCCCGTTCTTCGCCGCCGTGCAGGGATGGTTTGAGAAACGCTTCGATTGGCATATCAACCGCGAGTGGCTCACCATCACGCCGGGAGTGGTGACCGCGATATACATAGCGATCCGCGCCTTGACAAAACAGGACGGGGGAGTATTAATACAACAGCCGGTCTACTACCCGTTTGAGTCCGCCGTAAAAGATACGAAGCGCAAACTGCTTGTCAATCAGCTCGTCTACGGAAGCGACGGCCGCTACGGCATAGACTTCGCGGATTTTGAGGAGAAGGCCAAGCAAGCCGAGATGTTCATACTATGCAACCCGCACAACCCCGTGGGCCGCGTCTGGACGCGCGACGAACTCCTGCGCATGGGCGAGATATGCCTGCGCCACGGCGTAACCGTTATCTCCGACGAAATCCACCAAGACTTTATATACAAAGGGCATAAACACTTAGTTTTCTCCAACCTTGACGCGCGTTTCGCCGGCGTTACGATGACCTGCACAGCGCCGTCCAAAACGTTCAACCTCGCCGGATTGCAGTTGGCGAATATCTTCATATCGAACAAATCGATGCGAAGCGCGTTTGAGAAGGAGTACGCGAGCGTAGGCCTGAGCCAGCCGCCGCTGATGGGCCTTGCGGCGTGCCAGGCCGCCTACGAAGGCGGCGCGGAGTGGGTCGATCGGTTGATTGACTACCTCGCCGGAAACATGGCGTTGATAGGAGATTTTTTGCGGACGCATATCCCCAAGGTCAAACTAATCGAACCGGAGGGCACGTATCTCGCGTGGCTCGACTGCGCCGGACTCGGTCTGTCGGTGTGCGGGTTGAACGACTTTATCACCAACAAGGCGAAACTGTGGCTCAACAACGGCCCCGTTTTCGGTCTTGGCGGCGAGGGCTTCCAAAGGATGAACGCGGCGTGCCCGAGGTCGGTGGTGAAAGAGGCGTTAGAACGATTGAAATCGGCGGTTAGTGAGTTGGGTTGATATTGATCAATACCATATTATGATGATAATTATTAATACTGATGATTATTGCTAAAGGGGATTATTATCAATACAGATACGACAAACGCGAATGAAAAGCACGAACGCCTGAAGCAATATCTACGCTCCTTAGGCAGCGTAGCCGTCGCCTTTTCCGGCGGGGTCGATTCCACATTTTTATTGAAGACGGCCCACGACGTTCTGCGCGACCGCGCCATAGCCGTCACCGCCCGATCCTCCACCTTTCCGCAACGGGAATTGACGGCTGCCTCCGAGTTTTGCGAAAGCGCGGGCATACGCCATATTATATGCGACAGCGATGAGTTACACATTGATGGCTTCTCGCAAAACCCGGCTAACCGTTGTTACCTCTGCAAGAAGGAGTTATTCACCAAGATACGCGCGATAGCCGAAGAAGAGGGCATAGAGCACGTAGCCGAAGGCTCCAATGTCGACGACGACGGCGACTACCGCCCCGGCCTCGAAGCCGTCAAAGAACAAGGCATAAAAAGCCCGCTCCGCCACGTGGGGTTGACAAAATCGGAAATACGGGCGTTATCAAAAGAAATTGGGCTGACGGTATGGGACAAACCCTCATTCGCCTGCCTCGCCTCGCGCTTTCCCTACGGCGAGACCATCACCCAAGAGAAATTAAACATGATTGATAAAGCGGAGCAATATCTATTAGACATAGGATTAAAACAAGTACGTGTACGCCACCACGGCGGCGTTGCGCGGATTGAGACCGACGAGGCGGGTTTTCAGATATTGGTTGACAGAGAGAATAGAGAAAAAATTTATGAACGGATAAAAGAGTACGGATTTACATACGTCGCCGTCGACCTGTTAGGCTACCGCGTTGGGAGCATGAACGAGACGTTGCCGTCGGCTTAGGTTTGGCGTTGCTTAAATTGCTACGTTGTATTCGGCAAATTGCTCAATGGGTATCAACGTAGCCTTCTCAAACAAATCGAAGTCCATTATCGGGTTGAAATAACTTATCTCTCCCGTTTTTTTGTTTATAGTAATATCTACAAGGCCATTGAGGTCTTTTAACAAGTTTTCGTCTATAGGGGGTACAAAAAGAAAACCCCAAAAAGTCCCATAGTCCCGGCAGGAACTCAAGCGAGTTAGGCCATCTTTCGCCTCTTCGTTTTTCGCTTTAAGATAAGCTTCGTGTAACGTTATCATCGCGTCCTCCTATTTTTTACAGCGTTTAAGACATTATCGTTAGGTTTTGTATTATCGAGCCTAACATATGCTACAGACTGCGCTTTCATACTTTCCAAATACTTCACGTTCTCTTTACCACTTTGACCATCGTCATACCTAACAACGCCATCGCGCACCTCCAACGAAAATAGGTGTCCGTTTCCCGAAATAACCCAATTCCCCCTAATTGCACCTCTAGCCCCTTCCCCCCAAGTCAATATATCCCGTTCGACTTTATGTATCATTTCACTTGGTACTTCCGCGGTTGACAGATTGGACGCTTTCTGTACCTTAGCCCCATCAAACATATCCGCCAATTTGTCAATAGGCGTTCCTTCGCCTGTTAAGTTTGGCCTAGCCTCTACATCATAGCCCTGATGGCGCAACTCAGTAGCCACCGCACAATTTCCGCAATTTTTGGTATACTTTTTGTCTCGCGTCCAAAAATCGGGGTTTATAGCCTCCAAATTTTCTTGATTACTCCACGCGCCCTCTATTCTTTTAAGTTCCACAACAGTTACCCCCTCTTTATATAAATATACCGCTTTCCGCGCCGAAAGTCAAATTTTTTACGCTACCGTCCCATAAATTTTCCAAATTGAGGTAAAAAACACCGTAATTTGACAGAAAACGCCGTTTTTTGGGGTTAGAAATCGTGCTTCCGTCTACGAATACCTAATTATCCGCCCCAAATAATTTATATACCCCAAGCACCTCGGCGTCCCGATCGCCGTCAGCGCCGCTTCGGCGTGTTTGTGCACCATCTTGTTGTCGCATAGCAAACATTCCCCGGCGGCGTTGACTACTTTGGGGTTGTTGTATTTTATCTGCGTTACGACCCACAGCGCCGACGCTTGCTGTAGCGGGTCTGTTGAGACAAGCATCTCTAATAGGTCTTCTTCTATGTCTTTGTAGCCGAGGTTGTACAGGGCTTTCAAGACATTTCCCCTTATGCGGTTGTTAGAGTCTTTGCGGTACGGGGTTAGCACTTGGATCATGGTAGGGTTTCCCATGGCTTCCAGCGCCTCCACCGTGTTCGCCCTCACGCGTTTGTCGTCGTCGCCTAAGAGCATGAGCACCATGTGCTGGTCGTTCGGGCCCATCATCCTGCCGAGCAGGGCGATGGCGGTGGCCTTGATTTTGGGATCTCTGTCTTGCAGCAATTTAGCCAAGATATCTTTTACGTGCGGGTTGCGTTTCAGGATGCCCAGCATTTGAAGCGCGGAGAGGCGTCTCTCGTTGTCGTTGGAGAGCAGGTCTCTGCTGATGTCGTTGATAATTTTGGGATCGAGCGTTTGCAGTATCTTGGCCAGTTTTTGGCGCATGTCGGGGGTCAGATCGTTGAATTTGGTGAGCAGGCTCTCCTTGATGATGGAGCAGATCGCGTCCGTGGCGAGTTTCTTTATGGACGGGTTGGCGGAGCTGTTCGTGGCTATGGGCATGAGCGTGGAGATATCCGCGACATTGCCGACTTTCGCGATTATGCGCATGGCGAAGATGACGTTCTCCACGCTTTGGAAAGATTTGATCTCGGACAGCGCTTCTTCTCTCGTCATTTTTTCCTCTTTGTCTTCGTTATTATCGTGTCGCGCAACCGCGCCGGCGGAGATACCCACGTGGGCGATTCCGTCGTTTGTATCATCGCGGCCATCTTGTCGCGAAGTTGCGCGGCGCGCTCGAAATCTAAGTTTTTGGCGGCCTCGATCATCTCGGCCTCTATCTCTAATAATCGGTTGCTTCCCGCGTTTATTGACGATATTTTCGCGCCGCGGGCGTTTTGACCGGCGTCGGGCTTTTGTTTGGACGCCCGCCTGCCCCTGCCGGACTTGCCGTATCCGGCGCGCGGCTCGGCGGCCTCGGTTAAGCCGGCCTCCGGCGGCGCGGCGTACGGGGCAATCATGGCTTCTATGCGCCTCTCCGCGCTGCGCGGGGTTATGCCGTGCTCCTTGTTGTACGCCAGCTGCTTGTTGCGGTGGCGCTCGCTCTCGTCCATCGCCCGCCTGATCGAATCGGTAACCGTGTCGGCGTAGAGGATGATCCGCCCGTTGATATTGCGCGCCGCGCGGCCGGCGATCTGCACTATTGAGCGTGTGGAGCGCAAAAAGCCCTCCTTGTCGGCGTCGAGTATCGCCACAAGCGCAACCTCCGGCAGGTCTAATCCTTCCCGAAGAAGATTGATGCCTATCAATGTATCGAACTTCCCGGTGCGGAGGTCTTTCAGTATCTCGGTGCGCTCGAGCGTGTCGATCTCGGAGTGCAGGTAGCGCACCCGCAGGCCGATGGAGCCGAGGTAGTCGGTCAAGTCCTCGGCCATCTTCTTGGTCAGCGTGGTGACAAGCGCCCGCTCGCCGCGCTCCGTCGTCGTGCGCAGTTGGTCGATCAGGTCGTCCACTTGGTTGGCGGCGGGGCGCAGCTCTATGGGCGGATCGACCAAGTGCGTGGGGCGGATCACCTGCTCCACTATGACGCCGCCGCTCTTCTCCAGCTCGTAGTCGCCGGGCGTCGCTGATACGAAGAGGGTCTTGCCGGCGAGAACCTCGAACTCGCTGAACTTCAGCGGGCGGTTGTCGAGAGCGCACGGCAGGCGGAAGCCGTGGTCTACGAGCGTCTCCTTGCGGGCGCGGTCGCCGTTGTACATGCCCTGTATCTGCGGCAGGGATACGTGCGACTCGTCTATGATCAGCAGATACGGCTGCTTGAAGAAATCTATCAGCGTGTACGGGCGCGACCCGGGCTCTCTGCCGTCGAGTATGCGGGAGTAGTTCTCTATGCCGTTCACGTAGCCGACTTCGGTCAGCATCTCCATATCGTAGCGCGTACGCTGTTCAAGCCTCTGCGCCTCCACGAGTTTTCCCGCTTCGCGCAAAACGGAGAGGCGCTCGTTCAGTTCGCCCTCTATCTGCGTTACGGCGTCTTTCATGGTTATATCGCCGGTCGTCATGTAGTGCTTCGCCGGAAAGATTGTCACCTCTTCGAACTTCTGCTTCGCCTTGCCCGTCAGCGGCGATATGTAGCTGATGGACTCGAGTTTGTCGCCGAAGGTCTCTATGCGCACGGCGTCCTCCTCGTATGCGGGCTGGACCTCTATGACGTCGCCCTTGACGCGGAACGCCCCGCGGTGCAGGGACATGTCGTTGCGCACGTACTGCATGTCGGAGAGCGCCGTCAAGAAGTCGCGGCGGGTAAGCTCCTGGCCTACGCGCAGCTTGACCGCCGCCCCCTCGTAGGCTTCGGGCGACCCGATCCCGTATATGCACGAGACGCTGGCGACGATCACCACGTCGCGGCGGGAGAGCAGGGAACTCGTGGCCTTGAGGCGCAGACGGTCGATCTCGTCGTTTATCATGGAGGTCTTGGATATGTATGTGTCAGTGCTCGGAATGTACGCTTCGGGCTGATAGTAATCGTAAAAACTGACGAAATACTCCACGGCGTTGTCAGGGAAGAACTCCTTGAACTCCTGGAACAGCTGCGCCGCGAGGGTTTTGTTGTGCGAGATGATGAGCGTGGGCAGCTGCGTCCGCTCTATGACGTTCGCCATCGTGAACGTCTTGCCCGACCCGGTCACCCCGAGCAGCACCTGGCAGGGCGCGCCGCGCTTTACGCCGTCGACGAGTTCGTCGATGGCTTGGGGCTGGTCGCCGGCGGGGGTGTAGGCGCTGTTCAGCTTAAATTTCATAGCGAACGGATAGCGGGAACAGGTTTCAGTTATTGACTATCATGCCCAGCGAAAGCGCCGTCATGAAGATAAACCACGCGTACAGCAGAAAAGTGTTGAGCGCGTGTTCGGCCTTTGAATGCTGCTGCTGCGGCTCCGTCTTGCCCGCGTCCGCCGCCGCGGTCTGCCCCGAAGCGGCGGGGCGCTTGCACAGCCTGCCCCTGAAATGCTTGTAAACGGAGCGCACCGTAAACAAAAACAGCACCAACCCTATGATTTTAACGACTATCGCGGCTGTGTCCATGCTTTTTAATCCTTTATAATCTGTTATAAAAGGAATTCCGAACTAAGATCCTCCGCCGGTTCTTCCCCGTCCGGCGGGCCGCCCTGCATGTTCATCGCCACCGCCACCATCCGCCGGCTGGCTATCTCCATACCGTTCCACAGAAGGACGAACTCGTACTCGCCCTCCTCCGGCAGCGGCAGGCCGTTGATGTTGCCGCCGATCTCCACCACCGCCCGCCGGTTGTCGGGGCGCTTCACCTCCCAAGGGGGGATCGACATGGAGAAGTCTCCGCCCTCCTTGCGGAAAATCAACTGCGCCGAACTGTCGGCGGCGACGTCGGTCAGCGCTATGTAAATGGCGCAGTTGCCGTGCTTCGTAGGGAAGCCGCCGCAGTTTATGGAACTGAACGTCCCGGTCAGGATGCTCTTGCCGGTGTGGTGGTCGCGGTAGTAATAGTCGCAAATCAGCATCGCCAACACGATGGGTTTCATCGACATAGCCTATATTCCTATTAAAAAAGAGTGATTAACGAGTCAAATTAAAAAACAGCGCCGTGCCCAAACTATAATATATATTATTACAAACGATTATACATAATCATTATCGGAGAAAATTAATATGGCCCTAAGAAAAGAGGAGATTACCCGCAAACTGCTCCACCTCTTCGCCTTGCTCATGCCTGCCGGAATATTCTACCTGCCGGAATGCTTCGGCGTCCATCCCGCCGTGCCCGTCGCTATACTGGCGTTCCTGACGGTCGGGTCGATAACCGTCGAAAGCCTCCGCTTCCGCGTGCCGGCGGTGCAGAAAACGTTCCGCTTCTGCTTCGGGCACCTGATGAGGCAGGAAGAGGACGGAAAAGTTACCGGAAGCACCTACATCATAGCCGCCGCCCTCCTCTGCTCGATTATCTTCTACAACTACAGATACATATCGTTCATAGTGCTGACCATCTTCATCTTGGGCGACGCGATAGCCGCGATTGTGGGGCTTAGCGTCGGGCGGATAAAGATCGGCAAGAAGAGTTTGGAGGGCAGCCTCGCCTGTTTCGCCATGTGCATGGCGCTCTTCTACTTCGTCTTCCCGCACCTGCCCGGGGCGGTCTTCAACGCCTTCAACGACCGCGCCTGGTACAGCGATATAGCCGCGTGGAGCATATCGGTCGCGGCGTCGCTCTCCACGACGATATTCGAATTGGTGCCGCTTAGGATCACCAAGAAACTGACGATCAACGACAACCTCGCGGTTCCGGTCATCACGGGCGGGGTGATCTACATGATGGAGTGGTGGATATTCCGCGTCTATGGGTGACCGTGTTCGAGGTTGGAAAGCGCGGTTCTATACGGAATCGAGCCGTCCCAATTTGGGACGCCGTATTTTCTAGACGGAATTGACCATTCAACCCTTTTTTTTGATTGGCGGAGCGTTTTTTGTAACGAATCCTCTAATAGCGCGGTATAACTATTAATGATTGCGGCGGCTTAATTTATGTATGATACGTTAGGCAGCCGTGCGGTTCCATATAAAAAGGAGGACTTATGAGCGGATTTACCGGTGTCTGGCGGATGTTGCTGATTGCGGCTGTAGCGGCCACGGGGTTTACGGGGTGCGGCAGCGATGAAGATAATCCCGCTAACAACAGCGGCGGCGGGTCGTACGAAACTGTGCCGATAGGCGGCAATAAGTGGATGAAGAAGAATCTGAACGTAAAGACGGATGATTCGTGGTGTTATAACAACAGCGCCGACAGTTGCAAGAAGTACGGCAGGTTGTACACTTGGAACGCGGCGAAGAAGGCGTGTCAGTCTGTTGGTATGAGGCTGCCGACCAACGATGAGTGGGATGATTTGGTGACGGCGGCGGGCGGTGTTAGAGACGCGAGCAGTAAGTTAAAATCGAAAAAAGGTTGGGACGGTATGTACAGCGACGGTAACAGCAATACGGATGAGTTTGGCTTTTCGGCCTTGCCCGGCGGAATGTGCGCCCCGGTCCCCGACAATATGGCCGATCTGTTCCCCGACATGTTCCCCGACGGCATACTATTCATCGGTGTCGTCGAATTAGGCCATTGGTGGACGGCTACGGAAGACTCTGATGAAAACGCCTACAACCGACGCATGGGTTCCGGCAGTTTTTGGGTGGAGGAGTTCAGTTACCCCAAGAACAGCGGTCTTTCGGTTCGTTGCGTCGCCAACTGATTCGCGTCATCCCCGCGTTGTTTTAGGTGTGGGTCGGCGGAGTAGGGTCGGTCGGGTCGCCCCCGAGCGCCATAAAAATATTGTGCGTAAAAGTTGAGTTATCGCTTCAAATAGTGTATATTTATATAAGCAGGAGCGATGTCTAAATATATAAATGGTGTGGAGGGTATGAAGATTGCGGGGGGAAAACAATGTACACGGCTATGAGTTGGTTGATGCGCTTCATAAGGTAGAATCGGAGATAATGGTGGTGAAAAGCCACGAAATCGGTGTTGTGGTTGACCGTAGCGGGAGGGAAGTCTACAGAAAAGACGGGGAGAGGAGTGAAGTATATATACCGCCGGAGTATGTTCGCGGTAATATAGTTACGCACAATCACCCGAGCGGAGAGTGTAAACTCAGTGATGGCGATGTGGAGCGGATTATTACCGATGATGGTTATGAGATAAGGGCTGTTACGTTCAACGGTCGATTTGTGAGTTTGAGAAGAGGTGCCGATAGTTGGAACGCCGATATAATTGCCGGAATTAAAGATGTGTATTGTAACGGTAGCGCTTTGGAATTTTACAAAAAGACCAATCGTCTTGCGGTAGAAAAATACGGGAGCCAAGCGACAGTTATACATAGGAAAATGGTAGCGGAAGAGCTTGTAAACGGGTGGTTTCGCGAGAACGCGTCAAAATACGGTTGTATTTTTACGGAGGGTTTGATATGATTTACGGACCGGACGATGTAAAAGACCTTGAAGGCAGGGTTAGGCCTCCGAATTGGAGTCCTAAAGCCGGTTACAACTCTTTTGACGACCGCATAAGTTTTACGGGCGCCCTTGAGTTGGCCGTTTATTTTAGGGATGAGTGCGGTTCGCCATTGCTCCTGCAAGAACTGTGTAAACTCTATCCGGAAGATGTAGCCGCGTCTATGAAGTCCTATGCCGCGTCCGCCCCTAACGCTTCATTATGCGCCTTGTAGGGGTCGGTAGGGTGGAAGAATCCAAAACCAGTGATTCCCCCTACATAAATTCCCCCGCCAACGCCGTAAGCGCCGCCATCTCGGCGGCGGTCTTTGTCACCACAGAGTCCTCAACCGGCCCCAGTACGTTGATCATCTCTTCCGTTGATTCGTATGTATTTACGCGGAACGGGTTCTCGTAGTCTTTTGCCCGCGATTGGGCGGTGTAGGCGGCTATCTTGGCGCAGTCTTCGGGGACGGATTCCAAGAATGCGGCGAAATGGCTTTCGGTCAGTCCCTCCGTATTAATGTTTTCCAATTTGGCTAATGAAAGGACGGCGTGTTTGACCTTTTCGGTTTTGTATGCGGCGGCGCGGGTGTCAAACAAGGCGTGGACGTCGTCCCATGTTTTGACGCCGTCGCCCTTTATTGTGTTGATAATGCGTTCCAAAGAATACTTTGTGATGATCGTCCCTCCGCAATCAATCCACCCGCTATTATTGTCGTCTTCATCAAAATGCCCTAAAGACGCTGACAATTCTTTGAGATTTTTCAGACCGCTCTCTTTCATATAAGGCAGGATGTTCTTAGCGCAGTAATAGCGTATCATCATCCTATACGCCTTGCAAGCCGCGTCGGCGCGTTTGAGCAGCGGCGACCGTCTGCCGTTGTCGTTGCCTGCGCCCGCCTTTTGCTGATCGATAAGGCTCAATGCGTCGAAGATTTCATCTATAGTGTCCGGCGCCAAGGGGTCGTGTTCAATGAATTGATCTCTGTGTATACGCTTGTCCCGCGCCGCGAACTTCTGGGCGCTCCGCATAACGGCGTACATGTTGTGGGTGAACCAAAAGGCCGGAAATACCGCGGCGGAGTCGCTCTTTTCGTCCATAGTGATTAGACTGAACGGGAGTTTTATGTCAAGTTCGGTTTGATACGCCCCTTTGGCGATCATCGTAAATGAGGCGAAGCGGCTGTTGTGGCGCAGACTGACGCATAGCCCGGGCCAAAAGCCGCGCTTGGCCCATATCTCGCCGTCGCTCACGCGGCTGTTGTGGTTGGAGCCGATAGTCGCCCCCGCCGCGATGTTGCTTTGACCGCCTATTGAGGAGGCGATCAGGAATGAGTTGTTGTGGTGCTGGGCGTGCATCGGCATGATGAGGCTGTTTGCGATCTCGCAACAGGCTATATTGGCGCAGTCGCCCACAACGGAGTGTGAAACGCGGGCGGCCTTGGAGAGCGCCGCCGCCGTGCCGGTCGCCACCGAGGACAACTGCGCCGCCGAGTCGATCCTGTTCCCGTAGCCTATGACCGAGTCGCGGATTTGCACGCCCGTGCCGATGAACGTCGGCTCGCCGGCGTCGCTCAGCACGGTGGAGTTGCGGATCAACTCCGCTCCGTCAACAACGGCGGAGGGTCCGATTAGGGCGCCGCGTATTGCCTTGGCGTTGACGATCACCGCGTTGCTCCCGATGATCGCGAATCCGTATAGGCCGCGATGGGCGGCGTAGGTCATATCGGTTAATTTGGCGAGCAACTCATTATCGCCGCGGAACTTCGCCCAAATGTAGGCGTCGGTGCAGGTCATCCCCGGAAACGGAAGCACCGATCTACCGCCGTTTTCGTTTATCAATTCTATGGGATTACGGAGCGCCGGATCCATGCTCGTCCCCAAACCCGCCCAATTCCCGGTGGAAATCTCATTTACGCCGAATATCAAGACAGAGTCGCCGATCTGCTGGTTTGCGCAGGATAACAAATTGTGAATCGCGGCGTCTTCGCCTATAGTTACTATACCGCTGAAACGGCTGCCGTAGAGTCCGGTTCTGAGGGAGATGTCGCCATATTTCAGACAGCGTTTGCTTAGCGCGCCTATATCGACTATCCCATCGAAAAAACATCCGCGCACCCTGCCGGCGTCAAACCCGACGGCGGCGACCCGGACGCCGTCCCAGCCGCCTACGGACGTGTTGCCCTGCCTCTCAAGCTGAGCGATCTCGTCGGTCGTCAGGGCGCGGTAGTAGTTGCCGGGGCGTTTAGGGCGCCATTTTTGGATGGTTTCTTCCATGATAGTATCAATATATATTATTAGTACCGGCGCTATCAATAAAAAAATGGTTTTTATCCGAGCCGGTTTCAATCCGCCCAATTTTCTCAAACCGCTCCCCATAGTTCCCAAAATAACAAAATTTCAGCCCCGTCTTAGCCACATAACCCCGCTTATTTCACCGATTTAGCGGTATTTACAGTTGGCACGCCATTTGCAATATATATCTCCCATGTAGAAAAAAGCAATTTAACATTAACCTGAAAGCGCGGAGGGTAAGGAAATGACAGGACAAGGATCCAAATTTAACGACGGTTTGCCGGAGATACTTTCGCCCGTATACGACATTGTTTTCAAACAGGTTTTTGCCACGCGGCCCGATTTGCTCAAGCCGATGCTGAAATCCGTAATCAGTCTGTCGGACGACGAGTACGGGGAGATCGAGGTTGTAGACCCGCATATATATCCTGAGCATGTTGATGAAAAGCTGGGCGTTTTGGACATCAAGGTAGTCTTGAAGTCGAAGACGGTGGTTGATGTTGAGATGCAGCGAAAAAAAATGGCGTATTTGCGTGAGCGCATATTATTTTATTGTTCAGGTATGGTCAAGGAACAAATGGTATCCGGCGATAAATACCAAGATATCAAACGGGTCATAAGCGTAACTATAACGAACCATATCATAATACTTGAAGACGGCGTGTTTCATCATCGCTACACACTATACGATCCTGAGACGCGCTCGGAGTTTACGGACCTATTAACGGTTCACATCCTTGAGCTACCCAAACTGCCGCCGGAAGATGATGGTAGCGAGTTGTGGTGGTGGATGAAATTTTTAACCGTGAAAACAAAGGAGGAATTAGCCATGATAGCCGAACAAAGCCCGGTATTGGAGAAAGCCGCCACCCGCCTTATTGAGGTGTCGGAAGACGCGCATACCCGCCACCGCCTCGAAAGCTACAGGCTTTTTGAGATGGATAACCGGACCATGATTGAGGAGGCGAGGGAGGATGGTATGGAGAAAGGGATGGAAGAAGGGATGGAAAAGGGGATGGAGAAAGTAATAAAGCTCATTGAGCAAGGTCTTTCATTGGACGAGATTAAAGCGATGCTGTTGGAAAAAAAGGGGGTGAGGGAGAAGTAGGTTTTGATGGACGGACAAAATAAAACGGGGCTGCCTTGGGAAGGCAAGCCCCGGAAGATTACCACGTACCCGGCTAAACTGAACGCGGCGGACTGCGGTTAAAGATTGGCGCGTTTCTTGTTAAGCGTTGATGGGTCTACTTGGTCGACTTTTTCTAGTATCCATTGGGTTCTGGTTTCCGAACCTGTTTCGAGGTAGAGGGGGGCACCATTGGTGTTGGCTTTCCCCGCTTTGACGGAAACTTTATACGTATCGTTTAACGCGGAGCGCAGGATAGCGGATTCTTTTCCGCCGTCGTTGACTCTGGCGACCTTGAATTTTAGATTATTCGAAGAAAAATCCTCTGTCGCCATTGATAAATTATCCTTGAGGTTTTTAGCGTAGAGATAACGGTCAAGGTGAACATTCTTGAAGTAGAAAGTTCCCGGTTGATTCCAAGTTTGTACGGCTACCCAACGTTGATTCAATGAGTTGTTTATAGGTTGAAGACTTACATCATTCACCCCACTCCTGATATTACACGTTGCCGGACCTATTTGAGTGCCATTGGCGGTGACGAATTGTTGTGGTCCGCTATATATCCCATGCAAAGATTTGCAAGCGTCCACATCTTTTTCGTTTCTCTCGGTACCATACATTAACACTCTGGCTTCAGTGGTATCCCCTTGAATGGCTTTCCGCGAATCCAAATTCCTAATAACATACACCCCGCCATGTTCAATGATCGGACTCACCCCTTCTTTCATGAAAAAGCCGCTTATTTCGCCGCTGATTTCATTTGCGCGACTGTAAAAAGACGCCTCTATTTGTTCTCCGCGGATTGGATCGGTCGCCAAATCCCATATAGCGACGATTTTATATATGATAGAAAGCGTCGGATTCTCCGATACGGTTTTGGACCACTCGTCCACAGAAGTCCAGAGTTTATTATCCTTAAAATTCGGGTTTCGTGTAATCAATCCTGTTTTTCCACCCGTCGCCTTCACGGTTATAGATGTTGAACTTTGTATTTCGGATGTTTTTTCACTGCCGCTACCGCTGGCGTTACCGCTCACGAATATCGAACTCGCGTTAATTGCCGCGCTTAATTCAGTGTTGGTAATTTGTGTCTCTGAGTTATATACCCCGCTTATATTTATCGCGCCGCCCACGCCGTTGGAGATGATAATGTGCGTGCCGAATTTGTCAAATAAGTACTCCGGCGTACGCTGGTTATCGTTGATGGCGGCAAGCGTGGACGAATCGATTATTGTATTCATATCCGCCACATACTGGGAGTTGAGAGTATGTATTTTGTTTATTGTGGAAGAAATGGAGTTATAAAATAAAGAATTCTGTTTCAACGTTTTGTCCGTGCTAAATTGTGATTTGAAACCGGCAGAGAAAAAAGGAACACTGCCTTTGACGCTGACTTTGAGGTTTAATTTTGTATACACATCGCTTGCGTCTTCGCTACTATAGAAAGCCGTAAACATGTCCTCCGTTGTAGCGACTGTTATGTAAGAATTTCCACCCACCGAGTTGACGCCATCATAAACCTTGTTTTTGAATAGCGGACGCGTCAAAGCGTCGAAATAAGTGGGACCGTCAAAAAGATTTACGCCCCAGCCAACATAAGACGATAATATAGCGGGGTTTTTATCATCACCGGATGATGGGGGGG
>Ga0268262_10003746_pt1 | contig 16212 bp, 28 predicted proteins | sample TergutNc150P3_FD_190354 | JGI IMG/M metagenome (GOLD analysis project Ga0268262, IMG submission 190354) | Nasutitermes corniger P3 segment gut microbial community from laboratory colony in Florida, USA - Nc150 P3 (SPAdes) (version 2) | ecosystem: Host-associated > Arthropoda: Insects >... | reverse complement strand
TTCTCCACTCCTCAATAAATGGTTCCAAGCCTTTTTCCTGCAAAGTTTCAAAATTCGCCTTAAACTTATGCAAAAATTCATGCAAAATAGCATTTTTATCAAAAATTTTGCCAGTTTCAATATATACACTTGTAGCCAAGCGGTCTAAGTTTGCAAAATCGGATTTTTCGGTATTTACATTTAAGCCAATGCCCAGCGAAATGCTGTGCTCAGGCAATAATTCCGATATTATGCCACATATCTTGTGCTTATTCACCAGAATATCGTTTGGCCATTTTATGCTCGCATCAATTCCCTTTTCTCTCAAAATTTCTGCAAGGGTTATGGCGGCAATTTGAGTGGTTGGGGCATAATGCTCCGGCTTTAGGTTTTTAGTTGGCAAAAGCATGTTAAAGCAGAGATTTTTGCCTTTGGGCGCAAGCCAAGCTCTCCCATGCCTGCCTCGCCCCTTTGTTTGGCTTTCTGCGCTAACAACTGTCCATTCCGGCAAATTTGCAAAATTCTCCCGCATATATTTATGCGTGCTTTCGCATTCGTCTAGCTGTATGAGGTTCACTAGTTGTTCCTCATTTCCACCAATGTGGGCATATTTTTTCCCATCGCTGTTTCTTTTTTATATAACCTGCCAGTGCTATCGTAATGAAATTGCTCGCCAAAAAGTTCGCCTTCTCTGAAATTCAGCGAGTCTTTTAATATGCCGCTTCTATACCAGCTCCTCCAAGCACCTTCTTTTTTTCCCTCTTTCCAAAAACCCAAAACCAAAGGCTGCTCAGAATCTTTTGGGTAATCTGCCGTGCTTTGTTTTGCTCCGTTTTCATAAGTCTCTATTCTGTAATATTCTCCGCTCCTCAATTGTGTGCGAACTTCACCGTGCATTCTGTTGTTCTGCCATGAAGTATCTTCAAAAGTTCCGGTGCCATCTATGAATTCTGCCTTTGAAAGTGTTTTTCCTTGCTCATCTAATTTTAGCCATGCCCCATTTCTAATGCCAGAAATCCAATGCTCAATTTTTCTTATCTTTGAGTTCGCGAAATATTCAATCCATTGCCCTGTTCGCAAACCATTTTCAAATTTACCTATTTTGCTAAGTGAGCCACCGGGGTAATAACTCATAAAAATTCCATAAGGTTTTCCAAAGCGGCACTCCTGATAAATCAAAGGCTTGCCTTCTTTGGAATAAGACTTAAAATAGCCAGTTTTATTTGCCTCATGGCAGGAATTTTCTTCAATTAAAACATTATTTTGAAATTTTTTCCAACTACCCATAGCAGAGTCATTTCTGTAAAATTGCTCGGCGATAATTTTTCCATCTTCGTTTAAAATTAGCCACTTTCCTTGCTTTTGTCCTTTATTGTAATAGCCTTTAGCATAAGGTACTTTTTCTCTTGAAAAGAATGTCCATTTTCCTTCGCGCAGGGAATCTTTGTAATTTCCGCTTTCCATAACAAAGCCCGTCACGCTCCACTTGCGATAAGCCCCATTTGGAACTCCCTTTGCAAAAGGCATTTCCTCTGCTTTTATACCATTCCTATACCAAGAATATTTTGCCTGTTTTTCTCCGTTTGGTGAAATTTCGTAAGCCTCTTTTGGAGCATTGTTATCAAAAACTTCCACCACTTCCAAGCGGTTCGGTTCGCAAGAAAAAATGAACATACCGAAAACAATGCAACTAATGAGCAAGCCTGCTATCCGCATGTTGCTAGTGTTCTCCGCTATGCAGTAGCAGAGCGGGTTTGTTTGCGCAAGTGTTTTTCAATATCGGCTGCAGTATAGCCTTTCTTTATGAGGTCTAAAATTTCGTTGTCTCTTTCATTGCGACCATCTTCCTTAGCCTCTTTCTGCCAAACTCGCTTGGCATCATCCCAATTCCACTCGCCGAATAACATATTGTGAACCTCCGAACCGTGTTTCTCCAAAAAATCCTTCAACACATTCTGCCTTATGCAGTCACCAACAGCACGGCTTATCGCTGAGTCCCTGTCCATGCCTGCTTTAAGGTACTCTCTTATCAAATATATAAAAAATTCATAGCCTCTCAAATTTTCGCTACGGGTTGCCATTTTCTCGTTCTTGCCCTTATTTATGTTATAGACATTCACAATTAGCTCAAGGTTATCAATACCTTCTTCCAAAGGCTCAATGAACATCTCGGAGAGCTTCAAAACCTGCTTATCGGGGTATTCATCAACCCCATTGTACAGCATTATGAACTCAGGCTTTGGTATAGACATCTTTTTAGTGCTGTAAAGACCGTCTTTGTCAATTATCTTTTCGTAGTTTCTACCCATATAAATAAGCATCTTTAATGGCATATTCGGATTCACCGTAGATTGGTGCTCGATAAGCACCACCAGCTTGCCTTCTATTACAAAAGAGATATCGTTTATGCGTTCCATAAACAGAGCATCCTCAAGCGTTGTTATGCGAATATCCGTGTCGCTGTCATAGTTTGTGTTCCTAATGGCGTTGTACAACTCCAAAAGATTATTTTTTTCGCCGAAAAGCAGCGTGAAAACGCTGTCTTTGTATTTGCGATTTGTTTTAGCCCCGGTCATTTTTGAACCTCCATTTTTACTCGTTACTAGTTAGACGTAAAATAACGGGAAAAAAATCCTAAAAAGCGAAAAAAAATAAACAAACAGTCAAATTTTTATATATTACCACTTAACAATACAACTATTAAGGGGTTTTCTATGAAAAAACACAACGAAGTGCGATCATTTCTTTCTGTTGAAATAAGAAATCAAATCCAAAAAGCTTATCGCTTTTTTTCTGGTCAAGAGCCAAGCGGTAGGCCATAGCAGAATCAAATCGCGAACAAGGGCAGTCCAAGCCTCTGCCTTTGATTGTGCTCCTTCTAGTGCAAAGCAACCACAAGTTATGCCAAGGTCAAGAGCAAGTGCCCACACAAGGGCTATTATAAAACTGGCAAACAAAGCCAAAATTACCAGTGTGCATTCCTTGACAAATGGAGTTACAATTAAAGCTAGCCCAAACCAAAATTCAACCTGTGGCAAAATCAAAGCCCATAAATTTATGAGGTTATGCGGCAAAAATTGATATTGCGCAATCAAAGTTGCAAATAGTTTTGGATCTGCTATTTTAAAAATGCTAGCAAAAATAAACATGCCACCAATGCCAAGCCTAATCAGAACTTCCAGAATTACTTCCGTTAAACTCTTGTTGATTTTCCACGCAGGTATAATGAGCAATGCCCCTAGCACCACCTCTACAATGCCAATATGCAATCCATACTTCCAAGCATTTGGAAATTTATCCGAAATAAAACCAACATCTGCCCAGCTAAAAAGTTCTGGAAAAGATATTTCAAAAACTCCAAGAGTAAAAAGAACTGTGGCAAAGAAAATACACGCAGGAACAAGGTATTTTTTCATTTTGGCTTCTCCAAAACCTCTTGCCCGCCAATCCACTCAACAGATTTGCCCTCTGGTGCCCGCAGGTTATTCACAATAGCAGCTAGAATGCAAAAGAGCCCTAGCCCTATTAGGAACCTGATGTTCAGCTTTTTAAGCATTCACCTGATCTTCCACCAAGCTAACCAGAGCCATCTCTGCGGCATCGCCTGGGCGATAGCCGCTGAGTTTCAAAACTCTGGTGTAGCCGCCCCTTCGGCTTGCGTAGCGCGGGCCAATGGTATCAAAAAGGCCTTTCAAAACCTTGGGATCTCTAACAAAGCGAGCTGCCTGCCTGCGAGCTGCCAAATCGCCTTTTTTTGCGTAGGTTATTAGCCTGTCCACCATGCTGCGAACCATTTTGGCTTTTAAAAGCGTGGTGCGAACAACCCTGTCTTGAGGATCTGCTTCCAAACCTCTAAGCAATATAGACGTTGAAAGGCTGCGCAGCATCGCGCGCCTGTGGGCGGCATTTGCGCCCCATTTCTTTACTTTTACGCCGTGTCTCATTCTGCATTACCCTCTTTTAAATAGGCATCCACATCCATGCCAAAGCTAAGTCCCATTGAAGATAGCAATTCGTTTAGCTCTATCAAAGATTTTCTGCCAAAGTTCTTGTGCTTTAACATATCGTTTTCTTTGTGGCGAACGAGTTCTGCTATTGTGCGAATTCCCGCCTGCCTCAAGCAATTGCTGGAACGCACGGAAAGCTCCAAATCGTCCACATTCAGCAATAGTTTTTGAACAACTGCATCCTTATCGCCATCTGGCTCAGAACCGCCAACTTCATCCAAATCACCTTCAAAGTTTATAAATATTTCCAAATGGTCTATCAACAGTTTGGCGGCATAAGCCAAAGCATCTTCTGGATCTATGCTTCCATCTGTGGTTATATCCAGTTCCAAACGATTGAAATCTGTGCGTTCCTCAACTCTGGTATCGGAAACATACATAGCCACATTCAAAACAGGATTGTAATTAGCATCTATTAAAATTTCGCCCACAGGAGCATTTTCAGCAGCCCTTCTGCGGTCTGGGTCATCTGCTGGAACATAGCCACGACCAGAAGAAACCTTCATCTCTATGCAAAGAGAGGCGTTATCGCCACTGAGGGTTGCTATATGCACTTCTGGGTTAAGAATAACAACAGCCGGATTTTTATCTATGTTTTCTGCAGTGACATCACCATTGCCAGAAACATCAAGGCGCAAAGTTTCCTCTTTATCGCTTAAAAGTTTAACGCGAATGGACTTCAAGTTCAAAATAATATCTGTAACATCTTCTCTAACGCCTGGAATATTTGCATATTCCTTTACCACCTTGTCTATTTTCACCGAAACAATGGCAGCACCTTGAATTGAAGATAGCAAAGCCCTGCGCAGAGCATTTCCAATGGTTGTTCCCCAACCGCGTTCCAAGGCTTCTATTTCAAATTTCGCACGACGACCATTTTCCAAAACTTCCGTTTTCTGGAAATTCTTGGGCATTTTTAAAGATTTCCACACCATACAAGCCTCCTCCTTTTAAATTCTTCTTCTTTTTTTAGGGCGGCATCCATTGTGCGGAATGCCTGTCACGTCCAATATTTGCAGCACTTCCAAGCCCGCATTTTTTATGGCGCGAACAGCCGATTCCCTAGCAGGGCCGGCACCCTTGATGCGAACCATAACCTTGCGCATTCCAAGTGCAAATGCCTGCAAAGCAGCCGCCTCGGCGGCAACCTGCGCCGCATAAGGCGTACTTTTTTTGCTGCCTTTGTAGCCGGAACGCCCCGGTGAATTGCCAGAAACCAAATTTCCTTTGGAATCCGTTATGGAAATTATGGTATTGTTAAAAGAAGCGTAAATATGGGCTATGCCTTGCACATCAATGCGCTTTTTGCTTTTTTTAACCTTAACCTCTTCTGGAGCTGCGGCCTCAGTTGCCGGAGCTGCTTTTTCTTCTTTGGATTCTTCTGCCACTTGCCTACTCCTTACTTCTTCTTGTTAGCCACGGTTTTCTTTGGTCCCTTGCGAGTACGAGCATTGGTGCGGGTACGCTGGCCCCTTGCTGGCAAACCTTTGCGGTGCCTTGAGCCGCGATAGCAACCTATGTCTTGCAAACGCTTTATGTTCAGGGTTATCTCTGCCCTTAACTGGCCTTCCACCTTATACTCTTCTTCGAGCATACGGCGTATTTTGCCCTGTTCCTCTTCTGTGAGGGTTTCCACCTTTTTGTTTTTGTCTATTCCAAGTTTGCCGCAAACTTCGCGGGAAGTGTGCAAGCCCACGCCAAAAATAGCGGTTAAGCCATATTCAACGCTTTTGTTCTTGGGCAAATCTATACCAGCAATTCTAGCCATAATTCTCCTTACCCCTGCTTTTGCTTGTGACGGGGGTTCTTATCGCAAATAATACGCAAAATGCCTTTGCGGCGAACTATTTTGCAAGATTCGCAGCGGGCTTTAAGTGATGCTTTTACTTTCATAATTTTTCCTCGTGAAAATAGTTATTTATACCTATATGTTATACGCCCACGGGTTAAATCATAAGGCGTTAGTTCAACTGTTATTTTATCCGAAAGCAGAATGCGTATAAAGTTCTTGCGCATTTTTCCCGAAAGATGCGCCAAAACCTCATGCCCGTTTTCCAGAGACACCCTGAACAAATCGTTTCCGAGCACTTCAACAACTGTGCCATCCACTTTTATGCCTGCCTCCTTTGCCACTAAGAAGCCATCCTGCCGCGAATGCGGCCGTGCTTCAAGAAACCTTCATAATTCTTAGTGTGCAACTGAGCTTCTATTTGCCTCAAAGTATCTAGGGCCACGCCCACCACAATCAAAACAGATGTCCCGCCCATATAGAAAGACATATTCAAAGCATCTTTCAAATGCAATGGGCCAACGCTTATGGTTGCAAGAAATATTGCGCCCGGAAGCGTTATGCGGGTTAAAATATTATCTATGTATTCAGCGGTTTTGCGCCCCGGGCGAATGCCGGGGATAAAGCCACCTGATTTCTTTAAATTATCTGCAATATCGCTTGGGTTGTATTGAATTGCTGTGTAGAAATATGTGAAGAATATAATCAACAGAGCAAATATAATGCTATACGCTACGTGACCGGGCAAAAAGGCTCCGGCAAATGCTTCTATCCATCCAGTGTTTGGGAACCAAGAAGCTATCATGGCAGGAACAAACATAATGGAAGAGGCAAAGATAACCGGAATAACGCCTGCGGTATTGACTTTGAATGGCAAATAGCTGGACTGCCCGCCCATAACCTTGCGCCCAACAACCCTTTTGGGGCTTTGAAGCGGAATACGCCTATTTGCCTGCTCAATAAATACAATAAAGCCTATAATGGCTATCACCATTGCAATTATCATCACCTCTATCATCAATTTTTGGTTGCCTGCCGCAAATTGCTCATATTCCATAATCATAGCACGTGGCAAACCGCCAACTATACCTGCAAAAATTATCAAAGATATTCCGTTACCAACACCGCGGCTGGTTATTTGCTCTCCCAAATACATGACGAATATGGTACCTGTTGTCATTGTTAGGGTGGCTAGCAATCTAAAGCCCCAGTTTCCTGCACCGCTTGCAAAATCGTCTAGCAAAACAGAAACGCCTTGGGCTCCGCCAATATTAACCCTAAGGCTGGAAAGCCATATAGAAATGCCCCAGCCCTGCACGGTGGCTAACAAAACTGTGAAATACCTTGTCCATTGGTTTAGTTTTGCCCTGCCCTCTGCGCCTTCTTTTTGCATAAGGCGAATTTGAGGTATAACCGCACCCATAATTTGAATTATGATGCTTGCGCTGATGTATGGCATTATGCCAAGCGCAAATATGGTTGCTTTTGCAAAGGCACCACCGGTAAAACTATCGTAGAGGCCAAAAAGATTATTTGAGTTTTGCGTGAAGAAACTTGCCAAGCGAGAAGCGTCCACGCCCGGCATACTTATGTGAGAACCTATTCGGTAAATTATTAAAACACCAAGGGTGAAGAGCAGCTTTTTACGCAGGTCTTCTACCCTAAAGGCGTTTGCAAAGGCATCTATTGCTTTTTTCAATGCTTCCATTTTACTTCACCACAACAATTTCAATTTTTCCGCCAGCCGCTTCAACTGCGGCTTTTGCGCTTTCGCTAATGGCATTCACTTCAAGCGTTATTGCTCTTGAAATTTTGCCTGTGCCCAAAATTTTAACCGGCTTAGATACATCGCGAATAAAGCCTAAGTCAAAAAGGACAACTGCGTTGAATTTTGCCGTTTCAGTAGCTTTTTCCAGCCTTGCCAAATTCACAATTTGGGTATCTTTTGGAAATTTGCTTTTAAAGCCGCGCTTGGGCAAGCGGCGATGAATGGGCATTTGACCGCCCTCAAAGGCAACTCTGCCAGCTTTTGCGCTTTTGCGAGCACCAGCACCTTTTTGCCCTCTGCCAGCGGTTGTTCCCCAGCCAGAGCCTGGCCCACGGCCAATTCTCTTTCTGCCCTTAACTTTGGACTTTCCCGGATTTATATTATTCAAAGACAACATCAAGACACCTCTGAAATTTTAACCATGTGAATAACCTTGCGAAGCATTCCATCTATTTGAGGATTTAAAAGATGCTCCTTTTTTTTACCAATTCCACTGAGTCCCAAAGCTTTTAAATTGACTTTGTGAACAGGCAATGAGCGAACTGTGCCAACCACTTGCGTAACGACAATTCTTTTGCCATGCAAAGTGTTCAAGGCATTCAGCTGCTCAGTGACAATTTTTTGATTAGCAACTTGCTTAGACATTAAGCACCCACCCCGCCACGCAATGCGGCAAATTGTTTTTTGCTCCTTTGAACCGTTAAACCCTCTATGCAAGCATGAACAACGGTGTGCGGATTGGAAGAGCCAAAAGCCTTTGTTAAAATATTGTGAACTCCGGCAAGCTCCAAAACCGCACGGGCAGCTGCACCAGCTATAACGCCGGTACCAGGTGCTGCCGGCATGAGCAACATGCGTGTTGCCCCAAATTTAACCATAACTTCGTGAGGAATGGTGCCTTCGTGAATGCTAACTTCCACAAGGTTGCGGCGCGCACTCTCGCTCGCTTTGCGAACAGCTTCTGCGCTCTCTTTTGCCTTGCCAATGCCAACGCCTATTTTTCCGTTGCGGTTGCCAACAACCACAAGGGCGCTCAAAGAAAAGCGACGGCCACCCTTAACCACCTTTGCGCAGCGGTTAACTGCCACCGTTTTCTCTTCAAATTCCGAATATTGTGCTTCGTTTGCCAAAACCATACCTCTTATTAAAATTTAATTCCACCTTCACGCACACCCTCTGCAAGAGCTTGCACACGACCATGATAAATATAGCCACCTCGGTCAAAAACAACAGTTTCAATGCCTTTGGCTTTTGCCGCCTCAGCAATTTTTGCGCCTAGTTTGCGGCTTTGCTCCGCTTTTGTTAAACTGCCGAACTCGCTTTGGAATTCTTTTGAGCCGGTGGAAAGCTGCAATATAGAAATATGCTTCGCATCATCTATTATCTGCGCAATCATATTTTTAAGAGAGCGACGCACCGCAAGGCGTGGGCGTTGAGCCGTGCCGATTACTTTCTTGCGCACTCTAGCATGGCGCGCAATCCTTGAATCCAGTCTTTTTTTAGCTACATCAAACATACTTTACCTATTTTCCTGTCTTTTTGCCTTGCTTGCGGAGAATGCGCTCACCGGAATAGCGAATGCCTTTGCCCTTGTAAGGTTCCGGCTCGCGGTATTTGCGTATTTCTGCAGCAACCTGCCCAACTTTTTGTTTATCTATTCCACTAATCACAATTTTAAGTTTATCATCGCTTGCAGTTAGCGTTATGCCTTCTGGAGCTTTGTATTCCACAGGGTGAGAAAAACCCAGCACAAGATTTAAATCTTTGCCTTTTTGCTCTGCACGATAGCCCACGCCGGTAATTTCAAGGGTTTTTTGAAAGCCCTTGCTAACGCCTTCCACCATATTGGCAATCAAAGCACGGCTTGTGCCGTGAATTGCACGTGAAAATTTCTGGTCGTCTGGTCTTTTCACTTCCAAGCCACCAGCGGTTTTTTCAATGGAAACAATTTCGTGCAAAACATGGGAAAGAGTCCCTTTGGGCCCTTTAACGCTCACACGCTTGCCATCGATGGAAACATCCACCTTTTCTGGAATGGTAATTATTTTTTTTCCTATTCTAGACATCTTTCACCTACCAAACCTTGCAGAGAACTTCGCCGCCAACTTTTTGTTTGCGAGCTTCGTGGTCTGTCATTACACCCTGAGATGTTGAGAGAATAGCATACCCCAGGCCGTTGAGCACCTTGGGAAGCGTTTCAACATTGGAGTAGCGGCGCAGCCCTGGGCGGCTAACGCGCTGTATTCCCTGTATTGCCGGAACGCCATCTGTGTAGCGGAGCAATACTTTTATTATGCCCTGCTTGCCATCTTCAACAACAACATATTTTTTAATAAAGCCTTTTTCTTTCAATACTCTTGCTATTTCCTGTTTCAAATTGCTGGCCGGTATATTTACCACGGGCAACTTTGCGGAACAGGCATTACGTATGCGAGTGAGCATATCGGCTATTGGATCTGTTATTCCTGACATATTTTTCTCCTGCCTACCAAGATGATTTAGTTATGCCGGGTATTTCGCCGGCGAGTGCCATTTCACGGAAACATATTCTGCAAAGCCCAAAACGCCGCATAAAGGCGTGGGGCCTGCCACAACGGTTACAACGATTGTAAGAACGTACACCAAATTTGGGTGTCCTCTTGCATTTTTCTATCATTCTTTTGCTTGCCATAATATTCCCTTACTTTTTAGTTTCCTGTTTGCGGAACGGCAATCCCAAAGACTCCAAAAGGGCGCGCCCTTCTTCGTCTGTTTTTGCCGAAGTCACAAAAATAATATCCATCCCAAGCGTTTGGGTAACTTTATCTATATCTATTTCCGCAAAAACCGTTTGCTCCTTCAAGCCAAGCGAATAGTTGCCGTGTCCGTCAAAGCCTCTATGCGGAATGCCGCGAAAATCGCGAACACGGGGCAGAGCGATGTTTATCAGGCGAAACAAAAAGTCCCACATATTCTCGCCGTGCAAAGTCACTTTTGCGCCTATGTTCATTCCTTCGCGCAGCTTGAAATTCGCTATGGCGGCTTTTGCCTTTGTTGCCACAGCCTTTTGACCTGTGATGGCGGTGAGAACGTTTATAGCCTCATCCACTATTTTGCGGTCTTTGTTTATCTTCTCGTGACCAAGTGCCATATTGAGCACTATTTTTTGCAAACGCGGAACTTGCATCACGTTTTTATACTTAAAGCGTTCCCGCAAGGCAGGCACCACTTTTTTTCCGTAAATTTCCTTCAGATTGCTCATTTTACAAATCCTCAAATTGCCTTGCCGGTTTTAATGCTAACCCTAACGCTCTTCTTTCCGGCTTCTTTTATTCTTTTTGTGCGAACTGGTTTGCCACCTTCCAAAATCATAACATTGGAAATGGCTATTGGCATCTCTTTTTCGACAATGCCGCCATTCTGGTTTGCTTTGTTTGGCTTTTCGTGTTTTTTGCGTATATTAACGCCATTCACTATAACCTTTGCGAGTTTGGGGAAAACCTTGGTAACCAAGCCTTTTCTCCCCTTGTATTCGCCACATATAACTACAACTTCATCATTCTTTTTAATTGCCGACATTATAGCACCTCTGGAGCCAAAGATATAATTTTCATGTATTTGCGGTCGCGCAGCTCACGAGCTACGGGCCCAAAAATACGAGTGCCACGCGGTTCCCCATCTTTGCTTATGAGAACCACGGCATTATCGGAAAAGCGAATGTAGCTGCCGTCTTTGCGGCCATACTCTTTGCGAGTGCGCACAACCACGGCGTGAGCAACGGAACCTTTTTTCACCTTGCTCTGCGGAATGGCATCTTTAACGCTAACTACTATTTTATCTCCAATATGCGCATAACGGGTGTTTGAACCACCCAGCACTCGGATGCAGGCGACTTCCTTGGCACCGCTGTTGTCTGCCACGACTAGTCTGGTTTCTTCTTGAATCATAAAGCCTTACTCCAAATAAATTATTTCTTTTTCTCCACTATGCGCACCAAACGCCAGCGTTTGGTAGCAGATAGAGGTCTGGTTTCCATTATTTCCACCACATCTCCCTGCGAAGCCTCGTTTTTTTCATCGTGGGCTTTGAGCTTGGTTGTGGTTGTCAAAATTTTGCTATAAACAGGGTGGCGTTTGCGGTTTTCAACCACAACGGTAATGGTTTTATCCATTTTATCAGAGAACACAACGCCCTGCCTAACCTTGCGGCGATTTCTTTCTTCCATTACTTTTTCCCCCTAGCTGTTGCTATGGTTTTAACTCTTGCTATGTCTTTGCGAATCTCACGTATCACACAAGGATTTTCCACGTGCCCAGTTTTCATTTCAAAACGAGTTTTGAGCAGGCTAATGCTTAAATCCTTTAGCTTCTCACCAAGCTGTTCATCGCTCAAACCGTTTAGCTCCTTTAATTTTTCTCTGTGTTTCATTATATCTCCGAAGCCTCAACTATTTTAACTTTTATAGGCAATTTTTGAGCAGCACCATTCAAAGCCTCCAAAGCCAGAGCTTTTTCAACTCCGCCCATCTCAAACAATATTCTGCCAGGCAACACCACTGCTGCCCAAAATTCCGGTGCGCCCTTGCCTTTACCCATACGGGTTTCAGCGGGCTTTTTAGAAACGGGTTTGTCTGGAAACACGCGAATCCAAACCTTTCCGCCTCTTTTTATTTTGCGAGTCATGCAAATACGCGCTGCCTCTATTTGGCGAGCCGTGAGCCAGCACTGTTCAAGAGCCTGAATGCCAAAGTCGCCAAAAGCGATATAATCGCCAGTGGTAGCCATGCCTTTCATTCGGCCTTTCATCATTTTGCGATGTTTTGTTCTCTTTGGGCTAAGCATAAATTAAATCCTTTTTGGTTCGTTGGAAGAAAAATCTCCCTTGCGAAGTTTTTCTCCGTGCATAATCCAAACTTTTACGCCATTTGTGCCGTAAAGAGTTTTTGCTGTTGCAGTTGCATAATCAATATCTGCGCGGAGGGTGTGAAGCGGAACCCTGCCCTCTGCGTATTTTTCCACTCTGGCTATTTCCGCTCCGCCAAGGCGACCGCCAATTTGAATGCGAATGCCTTCAACTCCAAAACGCATTGCGTTTTGAATTGCGCGTTTCATTGCACGGCGGCCTGTCACACGTTTTTCCAACTGGCGAGCGATGTTTTCTGCCACCAGTTTGGCATCTGTTTCGCCGCGCTTGATTTCTATTATCTCAATATGAACGTCTTTTTTAGTTACGATTTTCAATTCTTCTTTCAAGCCATCCACAACCTCGCCTTTGCGACCTATTATAACGCCGGGACGAGCGGTGTGTATTAAAACCTCTACGGTATTTTTTGTGCGGCGAATTTCCACTTTGGAAATTTGTGCGCCTTCAAATCTTTTTGATAAATAACGGCGAACCTGCATATCGTTCAAGATGAATTTTGAGAAATCCTTTTTCTTTTCAACAAACCACTGAGAATCCCAGGTTTTGATGATTCCCAGCCGCAGACCGTTTGGATGTGTTTTTTGACCCATTTAATTCTCCGCCTAGTCCGAAACGACTATTGTAAGGTGAGATAGTGACTTGTGAATAGGAAACGCTCTTCCGTGAGAGTGAGGCCTTGCTCTTTTTATTATTGGGCCTCCGTCTGCGAAAATAGCGCGTATTTTCAGTTCGCTCGCTGGTTTTGCCACCCCGCCTTTTTTAGCACGAGCTTGATTGTAATTGTTCACGGCTGTTTTCATGGTTTTTTCTGCTATCGCAGCACCCTTCAACTTTGTGCGCATAACCGACAAAATGCCAAAAGCTCTCTCTACGGAACTTCCGCGTAAAATATCTATCAATCTGCGCATTTTTAAAACGCCATAACGAGTGTTGCGCAATTGAGCAACACCATAGCAAATATTGCCTGCATCTTCTTTCTCTAAAATTTCCACACCATTGGAAACTCTTACCAAAACTCCCGACATTACTTTTTACCTCCGGCTTTTTCTTCCTTGCGGTGACCCTTGAATTCGCGAGTTGGGGAAAATTCGCCTAGCTTATGACCAACCATATTTTCCGAAACATATACAGGTATAAATTTTTTTCCATTATACACGGAGAAAGTGAGCCCAACCATTTCTGGGATTATGGTGGAACGGCGCGACCAAGTTTTAATAGCCTGCTTTTTGCCGGAAGCGTTCATGCTTTGAGCCTTCTTCAAAACCGAAGTATCTACAAAAGCTCCTTTTTTCAAAGACCTTGACATTAATTATGCCCTCTTCTTCTGACGACGGCGCACAATCATTTTATCGGTGCGCTTGTTGTTACGGGTTTTTTTGCCCTTGGAGTTTTTGCCCCAAGGAGAACATGGATGGCGACCACCAGAGGTGCGACCTTCGCCACCACCAAGAGGATGGTCAATGGGGTTCATAACCACGCCGCGCACGGATGGGCGAATCCCAAGCCAGCGGCTGCGACCGGCAGAACCGGAAACTTCGTTATTGTGGTCTATGTTGGATATTTGACCAACGGTAGCCAAGCAAACAGAAAGCACCAAGCGAACTTCGCCAGACGGCAAGCGAACTTGGCAATATTTTTCGTCTTTTGCGATGAGTTCTGCGGCTGTGCCGGCAGAACGAGCGAGCTGACCGCCGTGCCCAGGTTTTAACTCAACATTGTGAATCAAAGCGTTCAAGGGAATTTCTTTTAGCGGTATTGTGTTGCCCACTTTGTATTCTGAGCCAGAACCGGAATTGAGCTCTTCCCCTACCTTAACCCCCTGCGGAGCCAAAATGTACGCCCTGCTTCCATTTGCGTACTTAACAAGTGCTATATAGGCACTGCGGTTTGGATCGTATTCAATTGTTTCCACTTTGCAAGGAATGCCCATAAATTCTTTTCTTTTGAAATCTATAATGCGATATTTCTTTTTATGACCCCCACCCCTGCGACGGCTTGAAATATGACCTTGATTATCTCTGCCAGAACTCCTCTTTATGCCAACGGTGAGCGGCTTGTAAGGCTTTTCGGCTGTAACCTCTTCCTTTGTGCTAATCTGTTTGTAGCGCAAGGTAGGAGTGGTTGGTTTATAACTCTTTAATCCCATCTTACATTCCCTCAAACTCAGATATTTTTTGGCCGGGTTTTAATTTAACGTATGCTTTTTTCCAATTTGGCAATTTACCCGAAGTGAATTTTGTTCTAAGCTGCGCACGTTTAATTTTGCCGCGCATAATCAAAGTATTTATAGTGTTCACTTGAACGCCAAAATAACTTTCAATTGCTTTTTTTATCTCAAATTTATTGGCTTTCAAATCCACGCGGAACACATAAGTGTAAGAATCATTGTTGCGGTCAAAATTATGTTTAACCGTTTTGTCTGTTATGTGCGGCGCAACTAAAACCTGATAGGCTTCTTTCATCTTGAACCTCCGGTTAAAAATTTCAACGCATCTTGAGACATAATTATATGGCGAGCACGTATAATATCATAAGTGTTCACGTCTTTAATCCAAGCCCAACGTGCCCAAGTAACATTGGAAAGGGATCTAATTAAGTTTTTTTCTTCTGGTGTTGCTAGGAACAATACATTTTTCTGCTCAAAACCAGCTTTGTTTGCTACGGCAAGAAATTCTTTTGTTTTTGGTGAAGAAAAATTGAACTTTTCAAAAAGTTCAATGCAATTATCCTTTGCTCGGCTGGAAAGAGCAGAGCGGAAAGCGAGCCTTTTGACTTTCTTATTCACCTTTTCAAAATATCTGTGCTTTTTAGGGCCATGCGCTTTGTTTCCGCGAACCCAAATTGGAGAAGTGTTTTGACCAGCGCGAGCTTGGCCAGTTCCCTTTTGCTTCCAAGGTTTGCGACCGCCGCCGCTGACTGCAGATTTGTTTTTGGAATGAGCACTGCCCTGCCTGCGGTTGTTCAAAATAGCTTTCACAGTTAAATAAATGGCTATTTCATTGGGCTCTATCCCAAAAAACTCTGCCGGAAGCTCTACATTAGACCTGAATTCGCCATTTACAGCGTATAATTTTGCATTAGACATTAGCCTTTCCTCACTACGATTATGCCGTTTTTAGGACCAGGCACCGAACCACGCACAAATATCAAATTGCGCTCGGAGTCTATTTTCTCTATTTGAATATTTCTTATAGTCACGTTTTTATTGCCAAACTGACCAGGCATTCTTTTGCCCGGAAAAACCCTGCCCGGATATGTGTGCGCGCTCAAAGAACCCGGACCGCGAGTGTCGTGAACACCGTGGCTTGCTGGGCGCCTGCTAAAGCCGTGCCTCTTTATGCCACCGGAAAATCCGTGCCCTTTGGAAATGCCAGAGACTTTTATGTGGTCTAGCACCTTGAATATGGAGGCATTGTAAGTTTTGCCAACCGGCCATGCGGATATGTCTTCTGCATCAAATTCGCATAAATAACGAGGAACAACAACTCCCTTTGGGCTTTCCCAAGGATGGTTGCCTTTGGTATTACCCGTTTTTTCTTTCTTGTCTTTTTCAAGTTCAGGCACCAAGTGCTTAAACTGCATGGCATAAGCTTTTGTTGTTCTTTGAACTTTTTGTTCGCCAAAAGCCACCTGCACTGCGGCGTAGCCATCTTTTTCTTTTGTTCTATGAAGAACAACAGTGCAAGGCCCTGCTTCCAGCACCGTGACGGGAATTGAATCGCCTTCTTCGGTGAATATGCGGGTCATGCCCAATTTTTTTGCAAGTA
>Ga0268262_10003744_pt1 | contig 16216 bp, 10 predicted proteins | sample TergutNc150P3_FD_190354 | JGI IMG/M metagenome (GOLD analysis project Ga0268262, IMG submission 190354) | Nasutitermes corniger P3 segment gut microbial community from laboratory colony in Florida, USA - Nc150 P3 (SPAdes) (version 2) | ecosystem: Host-associated > Arthropoda: Insects >... | reverse complement strand
AACCGCCTGGTCCAACGGGAAGGACGTGGCGTAAAAACCGCCGGTGGAAAGGTCTATGTAGGCAAATGAAAGGGATGAACCGGCAGATGCCAGGGAAGCCAGGTAATTGGCGCTTCCTTTTTCCAGGTAATTTTCATCGACGGTAGTGCCGGGAGTAATGATCTCCACCACCCGGCGATCTATTAGTTTAGTTTTTCCCGGTTCGGAAACCTGTTCGCAAATCGCAATTTTCTTTCCGTACCGTAAAAGACGGGCTATGTAGTTCTGGGAAGAATGGTACGGCACCCCGCACATGGGAAGCCCGTTGCGGCTTGTAAGGGTTAAATTGAGGAGTGAAGAAACCTCCAGGGCGTCTTCGGCAAACATTTCATAAAAATCCCCCAGCCGGAAGAACAAAACACTGTCCTGGTGTTCCCCCTTGATCCTGCGGTACTGGTCCAGCATGGGACTTTCGCCTGCACTCAAAAGGCATCCTGCTTATTAAAAAAAGAATGTCAGCGTTTACCGCCGGAACGGAGCCGTTCAATGACCTTATTGGTTATGTCTACCGAAGGACTGTTCCAGATTATTCCTGCCCCTTCTTTGCTCAAAACCATACTATACCCCTCACTTTCCGCTATAACACGTACAGCATTAACCACCTGACTCATAAAACTGTTGCTTCTTTGAAGCCGGTCCCGATCCTTCTCCAGTTCCGCCTGCATTTTTTCAATATAGTCCTTGGCAGCCTGCCTCCTCGTAGTTATCTGATTTTCCAGGGTACGGATCTGATCCTGCTTCCCCTGTTGCCTGGCTTCGTCAAGCCTGACATCAAGTTCTTTTAGTTCTTCGCTTCGTCTGTTCATTTCAGCCTGAAACTGGCTCAGTTTTTCATTGAAAGCCTTGAATTCCACCGATTGTTCGGAAAAGGCGGAAGTGATCCGGTTCAGGTCAACTACGGCAAAACGGGTAATGGCCGATTGAGCGGAAAGTGAAACGAGAACACATCCCAATAACAGGGCCGTTGTAACAGAACGTTTCATAGTACCCCCTAATTTGTAGGTATTGCGAATGAAATAACAAAATCAAACCCCGAATAGGGATCATTGGATCTAAAGAGGCTTCCGGGCCGCCGCATTACGTGTCCGTTCTCTACTGTAAATTTTTTAACCAGGAGGAAACGGAACGGAAACTGGGCAATAGTAAAGCGAATTCCTCCGCCGTAACTAAAACGCCAGTCTTCTGAATTCAGATGGCTTAAAAAATCCGCGGGGCTTAAATGCCTGTTTGAAAAAATACCGGAAGCCAGGACTGCGTCAAAAAACAGATCAAAAGCCAAAAGATTCGGTATTAAGGGGAAACGGAGTTCCGCTATATTTTCCCAGAGGGCATAGCCGCGGCTGCTATATCTTTCTTCGTACCAGCCCCGCCCGATAAACATGCCGTCGATAAAGAGTTTACTGACATCTTCTATCAGGGGCCTGTCCATGCCGAATTGAGGAAAGATAAAGGAAAGCCCCGTATGGAGCATCAGTATCGATTTAAAGTCCCACTTGTCGGTAACCTTAATATTAAAGAGGGTAAAGAAAATTTCCGCCTTGGTGTCGCTGCGGATATAATGCTCCAGTTCTATGGGGAAAAAACCGTGAAAGGAAAAACGCTGGCTTGTATAGTAACCGGTGGAGGGATCATAAAATAAATCCCGGTCATCCAAATAAAAAATGGTCCACAGTGAATTAACCGGAGTCCATCTTCCGTTGCGTTCCCGAACAACCGGATCAAAGGGCCGCAATAAATCGTCATATCTATTGTTAATTAATCCCGTGCGGATACCGCCGCCGACCCCCAGGGTTCCTAACGTGGTATTCCAGCGATATGTGGAAGAAAACCCAACGGAAGCAAACCACTGCTGGTAATCCATTAAATATTCATTGGGAATAGTATTGGAACGATATTCATCATAACTCGAAAACCCGTCGGGATAGGCATATTCCTCATTACCCTGAAAAATAGGACCTGGGCCCATATTCATGGGGGTATAGCGTTTGGCATGGCTTAAGGTAAAATCCACGGTCCAGGCCAGAGGCAGATCCCCCATCCACCGCTGGGAATAAGAAAGAGCAAGGCTTTGGACGTTGAGGGAAGCGTTCAATTCCGCCCGTACCTGATTCCCGTAACCCAGGAAGTTTCTGTCGGTAGCGCTCAAAAGGCCGGAAATGGGAAAATCATCCGGATCTGCAGAGCCGGAAAAAGTAAGGCCGAACTGGATATCCGTGGTAGGCCCTTCTTCCACATTGATCACCAGATCCAGGAGGCCGTCTTCGCTTCCGGGAATCGGTTCGGGTAAAACATTCGAAAAGAATTGAAGGTTCATCAGGTTACGAAGGCCGGTCGTCACCTTGGAAAGAGAGTAAATATCTCCTGATTCCAGCGGTATTTCCCTCAGGATCACATGGTCTTTGGTCTTCTTGTTTCCCCGGATAATGATATTTTCAACATGAGCCCTGCCGCGTTCGGTGATTGTAATCCTGTATGAAATGGTCCCTTCTTCCATGTTGCGGTTTTCTTCGGGGCGAAAGTCGTTGTAAATGTAGCCGTTTTCATAGTACAAATTTGCCGCCCGCTGAAGGTCCATTTCCATCCTTTCGGCATTGGCGATTTCCCCGGTTTTTGAGCGAACGAGCCTTTGAAGCTGTTCGTCGGTAAATATTTCATTGCCTTCAAAGGTAATGCCGTTAAAGGTATAAACCCGCCCCTCATAAAGACGGTAGGTTATCGTCATATTGTTATTTTCTTTTCTGTCCTTGACGATTTCCTGGACCACGTCGGTTACTTCCGCGTCCAGATATCCTTTCTTGTGATAGTACCGGGCCAGGGCGTCCCGGTCGGCAATAAGCCTGGTATCCTGGTAGGCGCCGCTTCTGCCCAATCCCCGGGGTTTCATTGAAAGCTGGCCCTGAAGGGTGCTGTTGGAAAAAAGGGTGTTTCCCTCAAAGAAAATTCTGGTAATAACGACCTTGGTTCCTTCTGTGATATAAAAAACCACTTCCACCGTATCATTCCTTGCCGGCCTGGTTTCGGAACGCACCTGAACATCGGGGAAGCCCTTTTCTATGTACTTGCTGCGGATTGCCGTTTCATCGGAGCGGATCATCATCGCGTTGGCGACATCGTTTACCTTGCTGCTTATGGCATCCATCAGATCCCTGCGTTTTACCCCCGTATTGCCAATGAAGGTAATTCTTGAAATATTGGGGCGTTCCACTACCGTAAAAATAAGGATGACTTCGCTGCCTGACTGATCAGCCGGAACAGCAGTCGGAGTGATTAGCTCAAAGTATTCGAGGGCATAGAGCTTTCCCTGGAGTTCAGTGAAAAGACCGTCCGAAAAGGGCTTCCCCCGGTAGGAATCTATGACGCCTTCCAGTTCCGAGCGCCGAATATGCTTTAGACCGTCAAACTGAATATCCCTGATAGGTTTACCCTGATACCAGTCCGGGGAAGAACCGGCCTGGGCAAAGCAAAAACCGCTTACTGCCAATAATAACGCTGCAATATAAGAACGCGCCAACAATTACTCCTACTCATAAATATACAAGGAACGGCCAATTAGTTAAAGAGACCACCGCCAGATCAGGGAAATTGACTGATCACCCACATAGTGCTTTATCAACTCATATGCCTGATAGTTTTCCAGACGTTGGATGCGGACATTCCAGCGTACATCAAACAACGGCGTCCGGAGGTCAAATCCTACTTCCGGCTCAAATCTCATACCTCCAAACTCCCTTTGGTATTGATCATAACGGAAGGACAAAATGGTCTGGAAAAAGAGGGCCTGACCTATGTACTTACCAATAAAAACAGCGGTATTATCCAAATAGTTACCCATTGTAGATGGCTGTTCATCCGGGTCCCGGTTCCTGACCGCTTCAAAAACGGCGTTCTGGAGTATCTGGGTCCTGAAAGAAAACATATCCAGTCCAAGGGCATTTCTGATTCCCCGTTCCAATCTGCGGAATACCACCGATTGAATGATCGTTTCGCTGGCTGATTTGATCACAGGTTCAAGAGGGTTCTTGGGTGAGTCAGCCTCCAAAGAGTCGGCGGAAGGCGCCTGCCCCAGAATACTGAAGATTTCTATCTGGGAAAGGGAAGGAATGGATTCAAAGCGGGGCATGGTCCTGTCCAGTTCGCTTAAAGGCGTCCTGTCCAGTATCATGGAAATGGTTATGGGCCCTTCGTCGTTCCGGTCCCGAATTTCAGCCGTAACGCTGATTTGCGGGTTTGGCTGGGGATCATTGCCGTTGAAATAGAGATTTCCTTTTCTGATATAGAAACTCCGCTGGAGATAATACAGTTCCCCGCCCCGGAGAACAACATCCCCGTCTAAACTGAATCGTGGAATCCGGGTATCAGCCATAATCCTTACCCCCGTTCCGGCTTCTCCGTAAGCGCGCAAGAGCGGGGTATTGGAGTTGGGCCAGAGGAATTCGACCCGCGGGCCGGCCGTTATACGCATATCGGCAATTATTTCCCCCCCCCCGGAAGCGCGGGATTCTGAAAAAGACCTTTCGATTTCTTCCTTATTTACGGTAATTTCCGCATTTTCGGCAATTACATTGCCGGTAATGTTGAATTCATCATTTTCATCCAGAAGCAGGGACAGCTTTCCCGACGCGTTCCCCTTAACCATAATTCCGGAAATGTTAAAGTCAACCGGAATTTTACGGTCAACGTCAATATCCAGGTAAAAGCCAAAGCTCCAGCGGTTCAGGGTGATACCGCCATGTATAATGCCGTGGCCTTCCCCGCAGGGGGCATCCACGGGGCCGAAAGAGAAACCATTGTCCGCGAAGGTGATGATCCCCGATCCAGGACCTATTTCGGTATTTACAAAATCAGGTACAGTAAGGGTAATTCCTGTTCCCCAGGCGGTTCCGGCAAATTCGGGGTCGAAGACCGAACCGAAAACACGGGTTTCACCGGTAATGATGCCTCCGGTAAATTTAACCATATTGCTTACCGGTATGAGATTCCAAAGTTCCCCAAGATCGACAAAGACATCCGAAGCCAGAGCATCAAAGGTGGTTCCATCCAGAACACCGGTAATATTGCCTTGAACCGGGGAAGGATTGCTCAAAGAAAGGAAGAAAATACCGCTTCCGGGGCGGTTTTCCCTGAATTCGCCGTTAATCATATCCTGCGGGCCGCCGGAGACGCGGTATACAGACGGGCCTGATTTTCTCCCGTCATCGAATAAAGGAGTTCTGGTTACAACAACGCTAAAGGGCGGCGATTCCCGGTCTTTGATATAAGCGGATTTGACATCCAGAATTGCCGAAAGAGAATCTTGGTTTCCCAGATCCATCCAGGTCGTCATCGGCCTGAAATTAAACCGTAACGATAAAAGCATCCCCACCGGCTGATCATTTGCCGTGCCGGCAATTTGAATTTCCGTTTCCAGGCTGCCCGCATTCCTGTCAAGGGAGACAAAGGGAACAGTAGCCTGGATGCTCCCAACAACACAATCGATCCTGGAAAGAATAATCCGTTCAGGATCAACCAAAGCCATACCGGAAAGAAAATAATCCTTTTCTCCCATTCGTCCGGTAAGGGAATCCAGGGAAAGGTTTACCAAATAGTACCCTTCACTTGAAAGACCGCCAAAGACCTCTCCGGAAAGCAGGAATCTCCTTCCCTGGACGATTCGTTCTCCCTTAAAACCGGTTAGTTTTCCGTGAAAATCCAGTTCCCCCGATTCATAGAAAAGATCCCCCGTTATCTTTTCCGTTTCCGTTTGATCCTGAAGTATTACAGAGCCGTCTATAATCGAAAAATCACTGCTCCAGACAGCCACAGCGGAGCCCGAAAGAGGCCCGGCGTGATCGGCGTAGTAGATACTGTCCAAATTAAGCCCGTTCTGGTTGCCTTGTCCGCTGACAAGAAGTTCCGTAACCCCCTGGGCTTCCCTGATGTCAAGCCGCTCGACGCTAAGATTCCATGCCTCGGAATTGTGGTAGCTCAATGCCGCGTCCAAACTTACGTAGGCCCTGCGGCCCCTAAAGGGTATTGGCACGGACCTGCCCGATACGGAAGCGGACAAGCGCCCTTCTTCATGTACGGCAGTTATTGAAAAGTCATGGCCGCCCCGGAGGTTAAAAACGCTTTGATCCCGTATTCCGCCGGAGAAATCATAGGTATAATCAAGGTAATCTATCCGGCATTCAAAAGTTATATCCCGGAAATCGGAAAAGTCGGCGTTAAAACCGAAATCAACCTGTCCAATCCTGCCGTCTAACTCAACTTGCCTGTCGCTGCCCTCAATGGAAGCGGAAAGGGCCATTTCCGTTCCGTAGGCGGCTGCAAAATCATGACTGCGGTACTGAACGCTTTTGAAATCGGTACTGAACGCTATTTCCCCGCTTATCGATGTCTTTTCAACAAAGCCGCCGGGAGAGAAATCCGCGGCAACAAAGGGCCGCGCCATAGCGATAAAATCGGAGGCGTAAAAATCCCGGAGCGTTACCGTTCCTTCCAAACGGCCGGCGCCTTTGCCAAGGGTTCCCCGGCTTTCAAAGGACGTTGGCTCCGGCCCCCGGTAGCGGTTAAACCCCAGGACATAGCCGCTCCCACCGCCGTCCAGCACAAGCTCCCCTTCCAGGGTGGAAATGGGCACCCCACCCAGGGACAGGGAAGGAGAAGCGACGGCAACCCCCTTCCCGGCGCGGGAAAAGGAAAGCGTTCCCTCAACGTTTCCGTCTCCCGTAAGGCTGAAACCGAAAAAACTTAAATAACCCTGGGGAAGCAGGGGATTAAGCTGGATGTCTCCCGCAAACTGAGCCGAGCCGTGTTTCGCGTTAACGGAAAATTGTGAAAACCTGACCCGCTCCTGATTGCCTTCGCCCGTAAAGGTAAAACCCTGTATGGGGCTGTCCGGAGATGAACTGTGGGTATCCTCCGCGGAAAAGTCAAAAAAATATGACAAACCGTTTCCGGAAGCGTCCGGCAGTTTCCCGAAAGAAACGGAGGCGTTTCCCGAAAGCTGTAAGGCCAGAAAAGGGGCGAAATTCTCAAGGGAATCCGAAAAACGCACCATGCTTGCCGGTAAAAAGTTTTCCATAGAAAAGGAGCCAGAGAACCCGCCGGTATCCCGAATGTATTCGGCGGAAAGCTCCAGGGGGAGGCCGTCGGCTTCACGTTTAAAGGCAATCCGGTCTTCAAAGAAAGAAAGGTAAAAACTTAGTCTGTCCACGGAAAAGCCGCCGCCCTCGACGGAGTCAATGCGTATTGTGACATCCCCCCGGTCAAGCTCCTGGGAAAACGAACCGTTTACGCCGCCTTCCAGGGTTACTCCCCCTTCCGCCAAAGGATTTTTCCTCCACAAGCCTTCCAGACTGATCTTCCGATCCCGGATTTCCCCGTCCAGCGCAACACCAGAAACGGAAACGGACAGTTTATCTTTTGTGAAGGAAAGATTTCCGTTCCTGACGGAAAAAAGACACCGCTGCGGCAGAACGGTTTTCTTGCCTTTTCCGCCAAGGTTCTTGAGGTCTCCGTCCCTTTCGTCATCAAAGGAAAACACCGGGCCTTCCAGAACCAGGTTTTGGATTGCCCCCAGGCCTTTCCCCCTAAGGAGGTCCCAGAGGGAGTACTCAATGTACAGCCGTTCCGCCGCCGCCAGCGCCGGTTCGCCTATGACAAGGTCGCGGATCTCTATGGAGCCGATCAGGGAAGGGCTCATGGAGCCGTAGCGGATTGGGCGGTTCAGGTAGGATTCCCCGGCACGGATCAGTCTTTCGCGGATTACCGTAAACTGCTTGTTGATCAGCGTCATGAGAGGCCTGAAGGCAAGAGCGGTGGTTCCCGCCAGGGTCAAAAATATCAACAGTTCTACAAGCATGAGTCGCCTGGTTCGAGCGGTATCCACCTGCAATCCTACATTATTTATTTATCTGCCAAGCATAGCCGTTTTGGACAGACCTTTCCATTATCAATATCGGCATTAAACCGGGTTGTCACTGTATTACAGACCCGTATAATGCTATATAAAGAGCATATTCCCCGTGAACGCGGAGTATTGGACTACGATGATTTTAAACAATTTTGCCGTTATAGAAGGCTGCGACGGAAGCGGCACTACTACCCAGCTTATGCTGCTGACAAAACGCTTTGAGGCCGCCGCGAACGCGCGTTGTTCCGGTACGGATAAGCAAAAAGCCCGCTGTTGTACCCTGCCCCCTTTTTACGCCACCAGCGAGCCAACCAAAACGGAAGTCGGGCTCCTTGTCCGCCGTATCCTTGAGGGCGCGGCTGCCGTTCAAAAAGAAACCCTGGCCCGGCTTTTTGCCGCAGACCGGGGGGAACACCTTTACGGCCCGGAAGGCATTGCAGAACGCTGCGAGCGGGGAACTCTGGTTGTTTCCGACCGCTATACCCCCTCGTCCCTGGTGTATCAGGGACTGGAATGCGGGAGGGAGCTGCCGGAAACCCTTAACGCCGCATTTCCCCTTCCCGAACTGCTTGTTTATCTGGACGTGGATACCGAAACGGCGATGGGACGAATCGGGGGCAGGGACAGGAAGCGGGAAATCTATGAACGGCTTGATTTTCAGGCCAGGGTCAGGGAAGCCTACCTTGAGCTCCTGCCCGTTTACGAAAAAGCCGGAGTCAGGGTTGTCCGGCAGGACGGGCTTGTGCCGCCGGAAGAAGCGGCGCAGGGAATCTGGAGGGCGCTGGAAAAAATGCCGATAATGGAGAGGGCAAAGGCGTAAAACGGCGGTTACTACGTGAAAGAAACACGGCGGAACACGGCAGGCATCCTCTTGTTTCGGAAAAGCCCGGAACACCCGGAAGGGAACCGGCGGTGTCCGAAAAGTTTGAAAAACTTGTTCGGACACCTTCTTTATTGCAGCATTTTCGTACCGTTTCAACGAAACGGGAGAAAATGCAAGGGCTGGCCGGGAAGTAACAAACTTCCCGGCCAGCCCCCAGCCCCAGCCGGGCGTGCGCCAGGCGATTTATTTTTTCATTGATTCTTCGTCAGTTCTTTCGATCTTAAAAATAACGGGCCGCAATCCGTCATTGCAACTGCATATCGCGACACCGGGTTTTACAATCCAGTCCTTGTAATAGAATAGTTCACTGCCATGCGCCAACGCAAAAACATACTGGTAAATTGCTTTCCATGCCTCATCACAAAATCCTTCCGGTTTTGCCCAATCACCATAAAATATTTGCCCTTCATTGTGAATAGGGCATTTGCCAATATTTTCTGAACCGTATTCTTTTGCGAGTTCCTCGTCAAAATGTCTTTTAAGAACCGTTATTTTACACTTATACATTCCATTTCCCCCCAAAAATTATTATGTATACATTGTAATATGTTTTTTTAATCTTCAATACCCTGCCCACGACAAACGCATGAAGTTGAAATATTCGTGTTCATTCGTGTCATTCGTGGTAAGGCGACGGTGGTAACGCTGGAGGGCGACGGTGGTAACGCTGGAGGGCGACGGTGGTAACGCTGGAGGGCGACGGTGATAACGCTGGAGGGCGACAGTGATAACACTGGAGGGCGACAGTGATAACGCTGGAGGGCGACAGTGATAACACTGGAGGGCGACAGTGATAACGCTGGAGGGCGACGAGAATCACGTGGTAAGGCAATGCGTAACCTTGACAACCATGAAATTTTAGGTTATGTTTTATACTTACTTTAGATTTAATGGAAAAACTGGCCTTTTGGACAGTTTTTCAAAGCCTTTTCCAAAACTAACCGGGTTTTGGTAAAGGGGCTCGCCTACTTGATTTAAAAGGAGGGTGTATGAATTTGTATAAACGGCTTTGCTTGATGTTGCTTCTGGTTTGTGTGGCAGTGTCGGGTTTTGGGCAAAACTTGCATATAGATAAGGCAAATAGTAAACCGCCTAAAACAGGTAATCCTGCTTTTGATAGTCCATTAAATACTGCTTTTAACACTTTGATGGGCAATATTGATAAGGAAATCGAAACAATTAACGCCAGGCCCGAAAAACTCATCCGCGGTTTTGCGGACGCTTCGGTGTTTGCCAGCCAGGGCGCTACCCAGCGGGCCTATGGGGGATATAAAATTTTTGCCTTTACTCTTGGCGCTATGGCGGGCCTCCGTATGCCCGAAGATCCTTTTTCCATTGCCAAAGATCCCCAAATCATAGCCGATAAAATGAAACAGGAAGGAGATATAAACGCGGGTGTGAGCGCCCAGGTCCTTAACGCCCAGCTTGGTATTAACGCTTCGTTTCTTTTGAAAGATCTGCACCTGGCCCTGCGGTTCGGTTATTTTGATTTAAAAGCCGTAGAAGATACGGGTATAGAAGATGTAAGTTTTAAAACCATGAACGTAGGAGCGTTGGCCAGCTACCCGATTTTAGGGGGAAAAGATATGTTTTTTCTAAAATGGAGGGGGGTTACGGCAACTTCGGGTTTTATTTTTCAGAATACAAAAGTGGGGTACAATTATAAAATCGAAGAGCAAAAGGTGCTTATTTCCGGTGGTCCTGCGGTGTTAATTGCCGATCCCCGGCTGGTATTTGACATGAATGTAAACACCTATGTCGTGCCCCTGGAAATTAACACTTCAATTCTGTTGCTAAGATTCATTAACCTGAATGTAGGTTTTGGAGCGGATCTGGCCTTTGGTGAAAATAAAACTGTGGTAAAATTGGATTCCACGTTTGATGTGGAAGGGGCGCCGGTTAGTATAACCGAAAAAGGTTACCTTAGCATAGAAGGCGGCGGCAGCATGGCTCCTTCGTTCTTTAATCCCAAGATAATGTTTGATTTGGGCTTTAAGTTAGGGCCGGTAATCCTGGATGTTCCGGTAACCTATTACTTTACCAACGGCAACGGCTTAAGCGTCGGCATTACGTTTGGAGTTGTCTGGTAGCGGCATACTATATTAGATATGACTGAAAAATCCCTTTCAACGCCGCTTGTTTCCGCCGATCTGGCGGAACTCCGGATTGGCGACATCGTGTACTTGAACGGCTTGCTGGTAACAGGAAGGGACGATGTTCATCTGCGCATAGTCCGCCTGAAACATTCTTTGCCAATAAACCTGGAAGGGCTGGCGATCTTTCACGCCGGGCCGATCATGCGGGAAACTGCGGGCTCAAAAACAGGAACATGGGAAACGGTGTCTGTCGGGCCCACCACCAGCATGAGGATGGAAAGCTGTCAGGGAGAATTCCTTGAAACCACCGGAGTAAAACTTATTGTAGGCAAGGGGGGGATGGGAGCAAAGACCGCCGAAGCCTGCCGCAGGCTTGGAACTGTCCACACGGTTTTTCCCGGAGGCTGCGCGGTACTGGCTGCCGCCCGCGTAGAGGCGGTGGAGGCGGTTCACTGGCTTGATCTGGGCATGAGTGAGGCGATGTGGGTTTTGCGGGTAAAAGACTTTGGCCCCCTCATTGTTTCCATTGATACCGCGGGGAGCAACTTGTTTGAAAACAACAAAAAACTGTTTTGTGAACGGAAGGATGAAGCTCTGGAAGCATTGCGGCCCCACGCGCGGTTTATGGAGTAAAACAAAACTGCTCTTTCTTTTCCAAAGAGCGTAACTTACTATTTTCCCTACGCGCCGTTACACTGGTTTAGTGAACCACGGTTTGCCAAAAGCAGGCGTAAAGAGCCTTGTGCTCCGCTGTATGCCCTTTACGGAAAGAGGTGTTGGTTCCGCCTGGGGCCTCCCGGTTGTCGCTTCGGGAAAGGAACGGCTTTCCGCCCTTTCCCTGTCGGAAAAACTGGAACCTCCGGGAACGCTTTCGATAAGCAGCGATCCGTTCAGAGCCGAAAGGCTCCTGGAACTGGAAGCCTTGGGCGTAGGCCCCCTGGGCAGATACCTGGGAGGGGAGCCGGTAAAGCCCGTGCGGCTGGGTCCGGAGGATTTCTTTAAACCACCCGGCAGCCCGCAAAGTGGAATACAGGCTTTCGGCAGGAAAAGCCGGAACGGCGCGGCGGAGTTGTTCTGCGCCGCGCTGGAATTCGACAACACCCATTGGGTTGACCGGGGTACCGTGCCGGAGCTGTTCCGGGGCCATCTTGAATTCCTGCGAACCTGGGGATTTTCCGGGGGTCTCCATGTCGAAGAAGCCTCCCTGCCGCCCCTGATGGCGGAGTATGTGAACAATCTGGAAAAAGAAACGGCTCCGGAAAAACCGCCTGCCAGGATTGTTGTCCTTGTATCAAAACGATTTTTTGAAACCCGTTTGGCCGCGGAATTGCCCAACGCCAGGCCGGGGGGCGACAAAACCGCCGGTGAAATTCCCGTCAACCACAATTCCGAAGGCGGAGCAGTATTGGGTCCGGATTTTGCGGGACTGGGTATAGCCCTCTACGAAGACATCCTGCCACCGCTCCGCGCCCAACGGGCGCGCTGTGACATACTCATTACCGTCAAGACAGGGCCCGCCGAATCAATTTCCGCCGAAGGAATAGCGGCCCGGCTTAAACTTACTGTCAACGCGGTACAACAAAAAGATAAACAGGCCGCCGTCAAAAGGACTCCGCTCAACACTTTTTTATTCCGCGACATTAAACCGGTAAAAAGCGGCGGACTTCCAACGGCCCTTCCTTTCCCGGCAAACAGCCGGCCGGATTGGGGAACAGGTATAAAGCGAATTCATGGCACGCCCGGCCAGTCTCAATCCGCCGGTTTTTCCCGGCAGCCCGGCTCCCGGCAGCCCGGCTCCCGGCAGCCCGGCGCTCAGCGCCATACGGCCGGGTGCTGTGTCTTTGAGGTCAACACCAAATTTTCCGGCCTCATGGCGGCGGACTTTAAGGAAGAACAGTCGTTGTTTTACCGGGAAGGGCCTGCAGGGACGCATCACAACCGGGAACCGCCGCCGGTCAAGCCCGGCGTTGGTTTTTCCGGATTACATGAAGCCCAGCGGGAATTCTTTTTCCGCTGGCGAAACGAATGCCGCCGGGGATTTGCGGCGGTTCCCTCCGGCTCACTCTACATAGAAAGCTATATCCTTCTTTACGCGCGCGAACTGGTTCTTTGCATGGGGCGGGAAAGCCCCCTGGAACACTTTCTTTCCCTTATGGGTTTATTCCGCGCCTCTTGGGAGCGTTATCCGGAAACGGCAGCCATCCTCTGCCGCGCTCTTGTGGACTTTGCCGTGATTTACGGCATTACCGGAGAAGCGGTTCCGCTCCTGCTGGACGAACTGCGGAACGGGAGGTTCGGCACGGCAAACGATAAGGGGGCTCCGGAGATGTTGTTTGATCCGTCCGGCGGCCCCCCGGCGGCTCTTCTTTTCGATCTTGCCCTGCATCACTTTTTTATTGAAAAAGCCGAATCCCTTGAGGGGGGTGAATTCTGGCCCCTCATCAGGGTGTTGATCCCTCCCAAAATACTGGACAGAAAAGAAAACGATCCGGAGCATCCGGCGCGGTGCTGCGGGATGCTGGCCGTCATAGATACCGGGCTCCGCCGTTCCTGGAAGCGGGGTTTCTTTTCCCTCTTTTGCCCGCCTCTGCCGGTACGGGCCGATTATACCGCTTTTGAAAAGGGTCGGCTCGGCGTGGGCGGGCCGGCCCTGGGGGATTCCTCGTACACCGCGTACCGTCCGGATTTTTCTTCCCATAAGCCCTTGCTTGATGTTATGTCCGCCCTTGCCTTGCAGCCGGAAATCAACCCTCTTCCCGGCGTTGAGGCCCGTCTCCATCCCTTAAGCCTTGAGAACGAACTGCTGGAAGAACTGCGGAAAGAGTCCGACGCAGTAAGGGACATCCTCAAACCGGAATATGACGCGGATGACGGCGCGGACGGGCGAACCCGCGCCGGAAGAACCCGGCGTTCCCTGCCGAACGCGGCCGTACCGGAAACGGACGCGCCGCAAGCGGCGCTGACCGCTCCGGCGTATACCTCCCCCGGCAGCGCAACGCTGGCGGAATTCATCGCTTCGCTTGAGGAAACGCAACGGAGCGTTATCCGGAGCATCGCCGCGTCGGCATACGACGCGCGTAACGGCGGCGCGGACGCCGCGATTGATGACATCAATTCGGCGTTTTATGAACGGTTCGGCGATCTCCTTATCGAGACCGGGCCGGATGGGGCCTCGATTTCCGCCGAATATCAAGCTATACTCAGAGAATGGGAATAACAGTCCCAAAACGAATCAGCCAGGCAATTCTTGGTTCCCTTTCCGCGGGGGTGGTGCCCCGTATCGGCCTGGAATACATCGCTGTGGGCAGGAAGCGGGAAATCCAGACAGCGCTGGACGACATGGAAAACATAAGCGAAGGGGCCTCGGCTTTTCGCTTTATCATAGGCCGTTACGGAAGCGGAAAGACTTTTTTCCTCCAGGCGCTGCGGAACTATGCCATGGACAGGGACTACCTCTGCGCGGACGCGGATCTTTCACCGGACAAAAAACTTACCGGGTCTTCGGGGACGGGACGGGCCACCTACCGCGAACTGATGCGGCGCCTTTCCACCAGAATCCGGCCGGACGGGGGCGCACTGGAAGCGCTGCTTCAAAAATGGATCAACACCGTTCAAAACGAGATACTAAGCGGCGGCTATTCCCGTGACGAAAGCGGTTTTGCCTCCAGGGTGGAATGGAAAATCCGTGAAACCCTTGGCGGCATGGAAGATTTCGTCCACGGCTTTGATTTTGCGTCGGTTCTGTCCCATTACGCAAGCGGTTTTTTGTCCGGCGACGAAGAAAAAACAACGGCCGCCCTCCGCTGGATCCGGGGGGAATACGCTGCCCGCACCGAGGCAAAGCGGCTGCTTCCGGTGGGTGAAATTGTTACCGACGATTCATGGTACGATCACCTTAAACTCTTTGCCGCGTTTTCTGTCCGCGTCGGTTACCGGGGGCTTTTGGTTTTTATCGACGAGGGAGTAAACCTGTTTAAGATCGCCAACCGCCGCTCACGGGAAAACAACTACGAAAAACTGCTTTCGATTTTTAACGACATCACGCAGGGCCGGGCCGGGCACCTGGGCTTTTATCTTGGGGGGACTCCCCAGTTTCTGGAAGACGAGCGCCGGGGGCTGGCAAGTTTCCCCGCGCTGAAAAGCCGCCTGGAAGAAAGCCGCTTTGTCCGTTCCGGCCATGTTGATTCGGGAAGCCCGGTTATCCGGCTTTCGCCGCTGTCCAACGAAGAGGTGTTTATTCTGCTGGAACGGCTTACCGAAATCCACGCCGTCCATTACGCTTACGAACCCTGGATCGGGGAAGAAGAAATTACCGCTTTTCTGGAACTGGCCTTGTCTTCTCCCGGCGCCTCGGAGTTTATCACCCCACGGGAAATCGGCCGGGATTATCTGGCCCTGTTAAACATCCTGAAAGACGAACCGGAAACGGAATTCCACGAGTTAATACGCCGTGAAGACCGGCGGGTACAGGCGGCAAGCCCCGAAACAGTATACGCCACCTTCCGGGTGTAAACGAAAACAAATGGAATGTAAAAGGCAATATCCGCTGTTCTCGGCTTGCGGCTTGAATTGCGGATTATGCCCCCGTTATTATACAAAAGGGGATTCCAAATGCCCCGGCTGCGGAGGGGAAAACTTTTCCGCAAAGCATCCCCCTTGCGGGGTTTTATCCTGCAGCCGGCGCAACACGGTTGAATACTGTTACCTTTGTAATGAGTATCCTTGTAAAAAATACGATAAATGGAAAACAGATTCGTTTATAACTCATCAAAATATGATGAAAGATTTTGAGAAAGCGAAGACACTTGGAATAAAAGCGTATCAAAAGGAACTTAATGAAAAAACGGATATATTGAACGTGTTGTTATCAAATTACAATGACGGGCGGAGAACCAAATTTTTCTGTATTGCCGTTAATTTGCTGGAACTTAAGGATATAAAAAGCGTACTGAAGCAAATTGAAAAAGAGACACAATCAACAGAATTAACCATAAAGGAAAAAGCTAAAATCGCCGTACACTTGTTTGAAACAACGGCGGAGAAACGAACTATAACATTGAAATTGATAAAGGCGTAGCCGGCTGCTTCCGCCGCTATGACGCCCCGTTCCAGATCCATTTATAATAGGCGCTGCGGCTTATCCCAAACGCCCAGGCCATATCCTTAATGGTGTACCTGTCCAGATTGGCTTTTATGAATCGATACATCACTACCGGCCTTTCCTTCGGGCGAAGCCGGGCGCAGCTTTTTTTAAGGCTTTCATTTGTCTTCCGCAGTAAGATGTTCTCTTTTTGCAGGCGGGCA
>Ga0268262_10003743_pt1 | contig 16217 bp, 13 predicted proteins | sample TergutNc150P3_FD_190354 | JGI IMG/M metagenome (GOLD analysis project Ga0268262, IMG submission 190354) | Nasutitermes corniger P3 segment gut microbial community from laboratory colony in Florida, USA - Nc150 P3 (SPAdes) (version 2) | ecosystem: Host-associated > Arthropoda: Insects >... | reverse complement strand
AGCGGCGATTTAACATCATCAATAAAAGAAAATTCCTGTGGAGAAGCTGCGATAAGCATGGATGGGAGAAAAACACCTGCAGCAATCCACAGGATAAGCAGTGAAAATATAAAAAGAAACAAAATTTCTCTTGATGTCCACGAAATATGTTTTATTTTTTTTATTAAACGCGTCATAAACGGGATTATCCATGAAAATACTCCAATGGTAATTGAAAGAACAGCGACAAGCATTCTGACTCTGAGATTACCGTGATGTTTAAACAGGGCATAATATGCCAAAATAAGCGAAAAAATTGAAATAACACCAAACAGGAAAAATTGCTTTTTTCTAAAAGCAATTTTCAGGTATCCATTCTTTAACAGAGAAAAGACATTATTGAGCGTCCAGTACAGTACCAGGGCGGCGGGGGAATTATACAGCAATACCATAAAGACAAGCGCCATACCGTACAACTGTACTTTATCCTTAATGTCCAGACCATGGGTATATATCATTCCCGCCGCGCAGTTAATAAACGTCATCAGTATTGGTAAAAGATTTATTCCTCCCATAATGGGAAGCAGAGCGTCCGGTCTCCCCAAATCACGAATAAAAAAAAACGGCACTCCCCGGAGAGCCTGTAACTGTGAGAAAAAAGAATAAGCCGCAATAAAGAACGGAATTTGAATCAACAAGCCGAAACTGCTTCGCAGCGCATAGATTGGGTGATAATGATTCTGGCGATAATAGGCTGATAAAATCATATACCGTTCATCGCCCCTGAAAACTGTCTTGATTTTCGTTATTTTTAACTTGAGCCGTTTTTGAATATTCCGTTCAACTTCCTGCCATTTTTCCGCCACCATGTAGAGCGGCAGACATAGTATGCTGACAGCTCCGGATATGCAAATAATTGAAAGGCCTGTTTCCCTAAAAATATTTTGCGCAAATATAAAAACAAATTCCAGGATTTGAATTATCGGATAAATAATAATCGTGTATACGATATTATCCATTTACAATTCCTGCCATAAAATCAAAAACTCGTTTCCCCGCTTCGCCAGGATACTGCCATGCCGTTTCGCGGGCTTTTTTACGGGCATTCTTAAGACTTTCACTGTCTCCCGCGTTTTTTATAATTTCCGTAATACGCGGAAAATCTTCTTCCCGCAGTTCAATGCCCGCTTCTTTTACGGTTTTAAACTGCCACAATTCATGGCCAAGATCGTCCGCGTCATAAGGGCGCAGATCAAAATTCTGGCTCACATACAGCACAGGTTTGTCGCGCAGGAACATATAATCAAAAATTATACCTGAAAAATCGGAAATCATTATGTCAGCCTTGTTCAGGGAATAAATATTTTCCCGCTCGAAATCCCATTCAATATTTTTTATGTCTTTGTAACGGGCCTGCAGCCGCTCAAGCATCTCAATTTCTGATTTTTTGGATTGTGGATGCGGACGAATAATAACGCGCCAACCTGACGCAGAAAGAGGATCAAGCAGTTTTTCTCCCCAATGGGCTAAAAGCGCGGAAGGCCCCCAGGAAGGGGAAACAAGTACGGTAAAGGGATGATTTTCTTCTTTGGGAAGATTTTTAATTTTTTCGGCATACACGTCAAGATAAGAACATCCTACAGTGATGAGCTTCTTTTCAGGAATGTTACGCTGACGCTCAAGGATCCTTATATCTTCAGCCTGATAATCGCCGGTTAAAAGCACAGAATCAAAATAATCCATTCCAAAAAGGCGGTACATGGTCGCGTCGCTGGGAGCGTGAAGTATATGCGCATAATGTTTGACCATTTTTGAGCGTTTGAGCTGGTACACATCAAGGCCCGGAGTAGTCATAAGGCAGATTCCTGCGCGGAGCATATTAAGACGGGCAAAAGCTCTGTTTCCTTCATCTATATATTCCGGTTTTACAAAACCCCATGAAGCATCAAAAACAGGATCATCCTGCGCGGAAGTCAGGTACAAAACTCCGGTTTCATGTCTTTCAAATTCATCAATAACAGGCTTAAAAACATTCCAATACTGTTTTCCTTCGCAATAGATTACATAGGAATTATCCGCAGAAGCTGCTCTGGCGGCTTTTCCGCCCGAAATTACTACTTTAAGTTTAATTATAAGCGCTCTGCCTAAGAAATAAACTGTTGCCGCGGCGCCGATTAAAATCGAGAATAACGCGCTTCCCGTTCCCGGGTCAATGTAAAGCGGATAGAAATGTATCATAGCTGATCCTTCGATAAAAATTGTTCGTTTAAATCCTTCAAATCTGTAAATGTAATTATATTATTCGTATCTTCAACAGGTTTATCATTTGTCAAAAATACCGGAATGCACCCGGCGTTCTTTCCGGCATTTACATCGCGCATATCGTCTCCGACCATATATGACCGCGAAAGATCGATATTATATTTTTCAGCGGCTTTAAAAATCATTCCCGGTTTCGGCTTTCTGCAATCGCAGTCGATCTTGTATTCTGGCCGTTCGCCGGGAAACCCCTTGTCAGGGTGATGGGGACAGTAAAAAAGATCGTCGATATACGCGCTGTATCTGCCTAAATCGGTTTCCATTTTCATGTGAATTAAATCCAGCGTTTCAAAATCAACTTCGCCCCGTGCTATTACAGGCTGGTTTGTTATTACAATCGCAAGGTATCCCAGGTTGTTTATTTTTCTTATCGCCTCAGCCGCCCCGTCAAGAAGTTCAAAATCTTCAGGTTTGGTGATAAAGCTATTGAATTTATTAATGGTTCCGTCCCTGTCCAGGAAAAAGCATTTTTGCTTTCCCGAAAGGTTTTTTTGGCTTACAATTCCTTTTTCAATATCAGATGTAACTTGCGCGTAACGTTCAGGCGTGCCCATGTCCTTTATGTATTCGGGGGTAGAATACGCAAAGACTTTCCCGCCGGAAATTGAAGGCTTAAGCATATCACGGTCAAGATCGACCTTTTCTTTTGACTGCGGACTGTTTTTTAGGAATTCCGTTGATAAAACATGAATTCCGGCGTTCACCTGATTTTTATAGTATGTGCGCTCGTCTTCCTTGTTAAGCCAGCGCGTTACCTGATTGTTGCTGTTAGTGAAAAGAACCGCGCTGTCAAAGGGGTGACTGTTGGGATGCGCAGCAAGCGTAACATGAGCGTTTTTTTCACGGTGAAAATTTATCATCCGATGAAAATCAATATCAAAAATTATGTCGCCGTTTAATAAGATAAAATCATCGGAAAGATTTTTTATTTTATATAAGGCGCCCGCTGTTCCAAGCGGCTCTGTTTCATTATAGTAGGATATGTCACACTTGAAACTCCCGCCGTCTCCAAAATAATTTTTGATATACCCGCCGAGATGCCCGATAACAAGGATAATCTCCGTTAAACCGTTCTTTTTAAGACACTCAATCTGATGTTCCAGAATGGGCTTTCCGCAGATTGGAATCATCGGCTTGGGAATGTCATTTGCTATTGAAGATACGCGGGTGCCTTTACCGCCGGCCATTATTACAACTTGCATTTAAAAAAAATAATTTTCTAGCATCTGGCACAGGCAATGATATACAGGCAGGTGCAGTTCCTGTATCTTGAAAGTCTCTGTTTCCGGCACAATGATACTAACATCGGCAATATTCCTTAACGCGCCGCCTGATCCTCCTGAAAGGGCGATAATTTTCATTTTTTTCGCTTTTGCGACAGCCGCTGCGTACATAATATTTTTTGAGTTTCCGGAAGTGGATATCGCGAGCAATACATCTGTTTCTTTCCCGTAACCGTAAACCTGCTGGGCAAAAGTGATGTTTCCGTCAATATCGTTGATACACGCAGTGTTAAGCGAAGCGTGGCCGGACAGCGCGATTGTGGGAAGTCCGGGCTGCATACGCGGAATAAGGTATTCGGCGATTTCAACATTAACTTTTTTAATATCCATAATGAAAGAATCCGGCAGTGTTCTCTTCTTTTCAAAAGTTTTCATCAATTCACCGGCGATATGTTCGGCGTCGGAAGCGCTTCCGCCGTTACCCGCTATCAGCAGTTTACCGCCCTTTGTGTATGAATCCGCGATAACGTCAAACGCCGCGCTTATATTGCTCTTGAGTGATTCCAATGACGGATATCTCTCGATTAATTGTTGTATATAGTCCAAGCTTGTGTTCCTATCTCTGTAAATGAGGGCGTAAGTACCATACCTGATATGGTTCCCATATCTTGTTTCTCTTTCAACGCGCGGATAAGCGATATTTTTTTACATGGATTACAGTATATCATCATGAAGCCGCCTCCCCCCGCACCTGAAATTTTAGCAGATTCCGCGCCGTTGTCAATAGCGTATTGATACAGTTCGTCCAGGAATGAATTGGTTATCGAAGACGCGGCGTTTTTCTTCGCAAGCCAGCCGTTCAGGAGGCAGTCGGAAAAACCCTTAAAATCTCCTTTCAACAGGGCTTCTTTCATAAACACCGACTGTCTTTTCATCTCATGCATACTTTCAATACTTCTGGAATCGCCTTTTTGCGTATGCTTAATTTGTTCGTTAATGATATTCGCGCTTTCCCTTGAAACTCCGGTATAGTATAAAATCAAAGACGCTTCAAGTTCGTTTCTAATCCAGCGTTTTAAGCGAAGCGGATTTACAATTACGCGCTCATTTTCATAAAACTCCATAAAATTAAAACCACCGAATGTCGCCGCGTATTGATCCTGTTTTCCGCCAGCAAGCCCAATGTCCTCGCGTTCAATTTTACAGGCAAGGGCTGCAATGTCGTACTCGCCTAACGGTAGATTAAGCCATTCCTCGAAAGCCTTGATTATAGTCACGACCATTGTGGAAGACGAACCCAGGCCCGAACCGGCGGGCGCGTCCGAATAAGTAGTCATTTTAAAAGAGAGCGGCTTTTTGGAAAAATCGGAAACAATCCTGTTGTATATGCCGCAGTGCAGGGGTAAGGCGGAAGAGACCTGAAGTTTTTCGCAGGCGAAGTATTCCTCGTTTTTACCTAAATCGGCGGCGATAAATTCTATCTTGCCGGAGTCATTCGGTTCGATAGTACAGTAGGCGTACATATCCACAGTGGCGTTTAACACAAAACCGCCGAAACGGTTGTAGAAATCGGCGATGTCAGTCCCACCGCCAGCCAGTCCCAGCCTTAGCGGGGCTTTTGATCTGATTATCATAGAACCTCACATTTTTTAAGAGTCAGAGTTCAGAGTCATTATGTATAAAAAGCTTAAATCCGTTTTCATCCGACAAGAGCCGGTATTCGCTGTCAATCATTTTGAAAATCGGCCCATGCCAGTCATTCATAATTTGACCAACCCCGTCTTCTGCGTTGAACAACGCTATAATTGCCGGTTTATTTATTGTAATGCCGGAGATAAATTCGTCTTTGGCACCGGGAATATGATCCAACCCTGAACCCTGGTAACAGTATTTAGACGCAATATCTCTTTGGGTAAAAGGATATATAAAACCGTTAAATCCAAGCGATATTATTTTATCGCCGGGTTTTGTGTTTTCATCTATCATCTTACCGGCTTTAACAAGCTGGGAGCCTGATTTATCAAAAACTATTTTTGACAGGTCATAAAGATATTTGACTAATCCCTCTGAGAAAACAAGGCAAAGAAACAAAACCAGAATTGTTTTTTTTGCTTTTATCGCCGGAAAAACGGAATCCAGAAAATCAATCAGAAAAACAAGCGCGGGAATAAAAAACGGAACCAGAACCATATTATAATGGCTGTCGCCGCTTGAAAATGAAAGAAACAATACCATTAAAAAATATGATAAAGTGTAACCGGCATAAAAACAAAAATTTGACTGTCTAAATCTTTTTATCATCAGAAAAAGACCCGTAAAAAGCGGGATAAAAGAATAGTTTCTGTTAATAACAATATAGAAATTTTTCACAGTTTCTTTCAGACTGCCGCCGCTAAAGCCTCTCGCCGCGCCGCCAAATATAACCTGAATAAAAAAGGCATCCATAATTCCGTTTAGTTTAAGGTAAAGAAATACCGGAAAAATAATAATAATTACTCCAAGGCAAAAACCCGCAATGTATTTTCCCAATAACGAAAAACGCCTTTTAATTATAGTTTCAATGAAAACCACCATGCAAAAACCGGCCCATAACGGGAACACATTCAATCTTATTAATACAGCGCAGGTAAAACAAAGCCCCAATATAACAAGTTCAATAAAACTCAAATCCTGTTTTTGAGAAAAATAGTATTTGGTAAAAAGGAACAGGGAAATCATTAAGAATGGCAGGGAATACTCCTCTGTTCCGGCATTAACCGTGAAGAACGCAAGGAGAACGACAAAACTGAATACGGTTCCAAGCAAGGCTTTTTCTTTTTTCCCAAAAAACAACGCCGTTTTATATGCAAACAGCACTGTAACTAAAAGCAGAACAATCTCTGTAATCCAGATGCCTGTAAATTTTCCAAGGAACAAACCAGGCACGCTTAAAAGAAAAGTAAGCGGTCCTTTGTTGTCCACAAAGTCCCTGTACGGCAATTGCCCCCTGATTATCCCATTAGAGATAGTTATATAAATAGACGAATCTACATGCATCCGCCTGAAGTTCATCGGGTTATAGGTAGAAGTAAATATTATCGCAAAAGCAATAAAAAAAAGCAAAATATAAGTTTTCTTGTCCGGTTTACACTGATTGTCAGTTAACATTTTTTCTCCTGTTAAAGATGACCAACTTTGACACAGTGAAATTAATAATCATCCCTGACGCAATTCCACAAGCCTGAGCAATAAACTTCCACGGTAAATTAAAATTCTTAATTATAAAACTCATTACCATAATATTTATCGCCAGTCCCAATAATGATCCACAGATAAACAACTGCCATTTTTTGAATGATAATTTTTCGGCATAGTCTTTCTGTCTGAATGACCATTTATGATTGATTATATAGTTTTGTGTCGCTGCGATTATAAAACAACCTATACTAATGGGGATTTCCCGCATTTTAGCCAAGTCAACGAATAAATAAAAAATAAAAAGGTTTGTAACAGTTCCCAATCCCCCGGTCACCGCAAACTTAAGAAATTGGTCAATGGCGTTGTTGATCCCGGTATTTTTTTTTATTGTCCAAATATTGACAAGAGCCTCAATAAATATCTTTTTTGACATTTTGGAGCTTCCGTGTTTCCTGTCGGAGAACAGTATCGGAATCTCTTTTACAGAACATCCGTAATGATATGCCTTGAATTTCATCTCAACCTGAAATGAATAACCTTTTGAAATTATTCCGTCCAGCCCGATTTTATCAAGCGCGGATTTACGCCACATATTAAAGCCGCCAGTCAGATCCATTATTGGACAACTTAATATAATTCTTGAATAGAGGGAGCCGCCTTTAGAAATCATGTTTCTGAGAGCCGACCAGCCTTCAACACCGCCGCCTTTAATATTTCTTGAACCTATCACAACGTCATGGATTTTTATTTGCACAAGCATTTCCGGTATGTATTCAGGGTTATGCGAAAAGTCCGCGTCCATTTCCAGAAATATATCGTACCCTTTGGGAATTCCCCATTTAAAACCGTCAATATACGCGGAGGCAAGCCCTTGTTTTCCGCTTCTTTTCAGGATATGCAGTGCGGGTTTATTCCCTGCAATTTTCTCAACAGCAGCCGCGGTTCCATCCGGAGAATTGTCATCTACCACGAGGATATGAGCGCTTGGAACGCGGGAAAGAACTTCCTCAACAAGAGGAACAATATTCTCGATTTCGTTATAAGTGGGAATTATTACCAGTAAAGAATTATCCATTTCTACTTCCACCCGATAGAATCAAGATAACTCTTAAGAACTTCGGTAAATCTTTTCATCTCGTGCGGTTTAATATCGCCGATATTAGCGATTCTAAACGTGTTTATGTTACCCAGTTTTCCGGGATAAATCGTAAAACCGTGTTTACGGGCAAGATCATGCAAGTCTTCAAAACTGTATTTCGGCGTTTCCGGATCAAAAATCGCGGTTATTAAATGCGACTGATCTTCTTCTTTTACCAGCATTTTCAAATTGAATTTTTTTACAGCATCGACAAGAATACGCCAGCAATCGGTATAACGCTGCCAGCGCCTTTCCACTGTCTCCTGTTTTGTTTCAAGTATTGCCTGCCTTAGGGCGTAAATCGTTTGTACTGGCGGAGTGAACCGGGTCTGTCCTGTTTTGGAAAAATGCGCGTATTGATCATAAATATTAAGGTAGTAATTCCGCATGGGAATGTTTTTTGTTTTTTCCAGTTCGTCTTTTTTGCATATAACAAAACCAACACCCGCCATACCCTGAATATTTTTATTGGAAGTAGAAGCCATAAAATCAATGCCAAGTTTTGAAAGTTCCATCGGCATTCCGGCGTAAATGCTAACCGCGTCAACTATTGTAACTAAATTGTATTTCTTTGCAAGCGGGCATATAACATCAAGGGGGTTAAGCAAGCCTGTTGTGGTTTCATGGTACACAATGCCAAGATGAGTATATTTACCGGTTTTAAATTCACTTTCAAGAACCGTTATATCGATTTTTTCGTAAGTTGAGCTTTTAAATACAGCGTGATTGATTTTATAAACAGCCGCTATTTTCGCAAGCCGCTCGCCGTAAGAGCCGTTATCAACTATAAGGATATGCCCGGCTTCGGGAACGCATGACGAAATCATCGCTTCATCGGCGGCAGTGCCTGAACCGCCGAAAAGCACCGTTTCATATTCAGACGGGACTGCGACAACGGCGGTAAGTTCTTTACATACCCATTTCATCACATCGCCGAATTCTTTTTCCCGCGGACAAATGTCGGCGCAAACCTGGGCGTATTTAACGCTGTCGCTTGTCGTCGCCGGACCCGGATTTAAAAGCACTTCGCGGCGAATTTGGCGCAGCGATTCATTTTCTTTAATTAACGGCAGTATTTCTTTCCGGGCCATTTCAAGGTGGCTATCATCGTCAATTTCGCGCCACGCGTAATATTCGATTTTACGGATAAACACAGAATTTGAAGCAATACACGCCATAATCGCGTGTTCATAGTCTAATTTCGGAAGCTCGGCGCGTTTTTTTTCGTAATATGCGCACATAGCCGTAAGGAGCGAGCGTGAAATCTTTGAAATTCCGACAAGCTCTCCATAGGTTGAAGCAAGATCGGCTTTGTTTTTTGAAAGCATCTTTAAAAAAGAACCGTCAGCTCCAAGATACACCTCATCTCCTGAATTGGTCGCGCCGGAAGCAAGAATAACATTCTCATGAATATCGTTGCAAAGTACAGTCAACCCTATGCTGTCATAGATAAGGTCGGATTCCAAAAGCAGAAAGTTGTCAGTTACATGAGGGGCGCATACGCTTAAAGTAGCCATACTGCTTGTTGTCTCGTATTCGGCGCTAAAAGCGGTTTGAATGGCGGGATATTTTTTCGCAAGCTCATCGTACGCTTCCGCGCGATAGCCGGTACCGATAATTATTTTTTCAACTCCACAGGCTAGGAGTTTTTGAATCGACCATTCAACAATGGCGATACCGCCCAATTCAAGAAATCCTTTTGGTTTTGAAGCGGTTTTTTCTTTAAGCCGCGAACCAAGACCTGCCGCTACAATAACCGCCTGTTTAATCATTTTTGATCCTCAAGAAATTTCATAAAAGCCGTCTTGTTTTCCTGGGGCGTTGTTTTTGGCCGTCCCAAATCTTTACGGGAGCCTTTCTTTACTTTAACTTCGATAAAGGTAAGCCCTTCGAGTTTTTCCGCCAAAATATTTACCAATTCTTCTTTTGTTTTTGCCTGATACACTTTTGTATAACCGCATGCGCGCACAACAGCTGGAATATCAATAAAAGGAGCTATCGTAGGTTGTCCCCCAACGGAATCATGAGCGCCGTTATTAAGAACAATGTGACAATAGTTACGCGGTTTTAGAGTTCCGATTGCGGCTATTGCCCCCATGTGCATAAGAGCCGCGCCGTCTCCGTCAAGGCAGGATACCTGCAATCGCGGCTTTTGTAAAGCAATTGACAGCGCGATAGAAGACGCGTGTCCCATTGAGCCAACGGTAAGAAAATCCCGCGCATGACCCGCGCCTGTCTTATCGCGTAACTCGTATAATTCGCGCGAGATCATTCCCGTAGTGGAAACAATAATTCCTTCCCGGTTTACCGCGATTTCTTCAATAGCTTCTTCGCGCGTCATTATTGCCTCATGATCTTCTTTTTTTTGCAGGGTATAAGGCGCGAATGTATCTTTGCTTATAACAAGCGCGTATGGGGTGTTTGTTTTGACAATCGTTTTAAAACAGGTTTCTATCTGGCTGTTTACGCTGTTCTCGTCTTTCTCCAGTACCGCGTATGGGATACCCATACTTTCAAGAAGCGAGCATGTAACTTTCCCCTGCTTGATATGCTGAGGTTCGTCGTGTATGCCGGGTTCACCGCGCCAGCCTATGACAAGAACCAAAGGTATACGGTAAACATCGTTATCCGCAAGCGAGAGCAGCGGATTAACAGCGTTACCGATGCCTGAATTTTGCATATACACAAGCGGAACGCGACCTGTGGCAAGATAATATCCGCAGCAGAGAGCGACTGCGGCTCCCTCGTTTACAGCGATAATATTATTATGCTTATCAGTATGATCTGTAATATAGGCGCAAAAATCTTTAAGGAGAGAATCCGGAACGCCTGAAAAAAAGTCTACCCCTTTTTCAACGAGTTTATTGTAAAAATATGCCGCTTCTATCAATTATATACAGCCCGGAATTAATTCAAGTATTTCTTTAATCGGCATACAAACCGAATCCGCTTCAAGAGAGCGCTCGTTTTGCAAGATCATCTTTGCGGTGTTGACCATCGCCGGATACGCCGAGCGGAGCATGTGGTTTGCGTATATAATGATATTCGCGCCCCATGAGGCAAGTTCTTTTTCTGTGAACATGTTATACGTTGTCGGAACCAGCACCAGCGGTACATGCGGATATTCGGCGCGGAAAAGCGAACAAAATTCTTTAATGTCCTCGCCGGTTTTTTCCTTGCTATGTATCATAACGCCGTCAGCGCCGGCTTCTACAGAGGCGCGCGCCCTTTCCAGCGCGTGGGGAACAGGGAAACCGGCGATTAAACTTTCAAGACGCGCGATAATCATAAATTCTTTAGTAACCTGCGCGTGTTTTCCGGCTTTGATTTTGCCGCAAAATTCCTGAATGGGGCATAATTCCTGATTTACGTCAGTTCCAAAAAGTGAATTTCTTTTAAGGCCTGTCTTGTCTTCTATAATGACTGCTGATATGCCGTTTCTTTCAAGAGTTTTTACGGTAAAAGCGAAATGATGGCCGCCTGTATCGCCGTCGAAGATAATTGGTTTTGTCGTACATTCAAGAATATTTGTTAAATCCTGCAGGCGGGTAGTAAGGTCAACAGCTTCAATATCAGGTTTTCCCTTGCTTGTGGAATCGGTTAAACTTGAAGACCACATTCCGTCAAAACTGTGCAGACCGTCTTCTTTTTCTATTTCGAGATTTTCTATTATTAATCCTGACAAACCTGAATGTGCTTCCATGATCCTTACAATACGTTTTGTATTAAGAAGCCTGCGAAGCGTTTTAAGGCGGATGTCAGGCGTTGTTCCTATGGAACGTATCGCCTCATTAATTGAAGATGAATTAATTCCCGATGTGTAGGGAATCTCAATGACTTCGCCGCCTAGCTCTTTCATTACCGCAAAAACTTCATCGCGTTCTTTCTGTAAAGGGCCGCTTTTCCAGTCATCTCCGTGAATGATATAATCCGGCTTTAACTTTCGCAAATTAGGCACATAGCTCCATTCTTCCTGCGGGATTACCCGCATAACGCCCTTAACATTTTCGATTACGTCTTTTCTTTGTTCATAGGTTAAATAAGGCAGGCGTTTATGCGACGCGATAGCGGAATCGGTAAGCAAGCCTATGGTAAGCTCGCCGAACATCGCGCCTTTCCGGATAATGTTGATAATTCCGGGATGAACAATATCACCGCGCATTCCAAGGTATACTGTCTTTTTGTTTTCGTTCATTGCGAAAATTCCTTAATAAGATTATATACCATAGCTGCTGAAGTGTCATAAGAGTATTTCGTAATAATAACATCCGGCTTTTCAACTGGCTCATTTAACAGAGCGTCAAGATCAACATCGGTGTTAAACGGATCGATATAATGCGCGGTATTTCCGTAAATTTCGGGAAGGCTCGCGGCTTTTGCGATAATTATTTGCGCCCCGCAGGATAACGCTTCCAGCGGCGTAAGGCCGAAACCCTCATAATAGGAAGGCAAAATAAACGCTTTACATTGCGACATCAGGGCTTTTACTTTACTGTCTTCAAGATAACCCAAAAGAATTATATTTTTTAAAGTTGTATTCTTTAATTCATCCGCTTTTACCGTAGGCAAACTAACTCCTGATATGGCAAAGAGAGAATCAGGATTTTTTTTGGCGTATTCTATTATCCATTTGATGTTTTTACGTTTTGAAAGACTGCCAAGAGAAAAATAAAATGGCTTTGATAGAGCGGGAAAATCATTAAAAACAGAATTATCCGCCGTAATATTTTTAAAATGAAGCCAACTGCTGTAAATAATGGTTATTTTATCAGGGTTAACATTATAGGTTTGTACAATTTGATCTTTTGTAAAATTAGAAACTGTTACTATCTTTTTTGCTTTTTTCGCTATTAATCTATATTGCCAGCGGTTGTAGGCTCGTATTAATTTATCTCTTTTAGTTGTAAAATCTTTACTGAAGAATTCACAATAAATATCGTGCAGAAAAACAATCCCGGGAGCGAAAGGAAGGGCAGTATTGCCAAATTCAAGAACAATATACTCCCTGTGGGTAATAAGAAACCATTGCAAAGTGACCATTTGCCACCAAAGGTGAGATTTTATATTCTTCCTGTTTTTGATTAGTTTTAGGTTTGAAAATGAAGGTAAATTTTCAACGTTATTTGGCGTTATAATTGAAATCTCACCCGGCTTGCTGATTTTATCAAGACGCATGGTAATTTCATACGCATAACGCTCTATGCCGGTAAGACGGCGGCAAAAAAAGTCGCCGTTGATAATTATTCCAGAATTTTCATGTTGCATTTTCAATCATTATTTTTGTCATTTTATCAACAGTTTTTTCCCAGGAAAAAAGTTTTCCGCGTTCAAACCCTTTTTCAATGTGATGTTCGCGTAAATCTTTGTTAAAATATAAATCCTCAAAAGCTTTTATGCATTGTTCTTCGCTGTCATAATCGATCATTATAGCCGCGTCTCCTACTACCTCCGGTAATGAAGAATTATTTGAAGTTATTACCGGTGTCCCAGCCTGCATAGCTTCAAGCGGTGGCATACCAAATCCTTCATATTGTGAAATGTAGGTAAAAAATAAAGAATTACTGTATAGGGTATTTACATCTTCGTCGTCAATATAGCCAAGCCGGACTATTTTATCACGGTATTCATTAAGATTGTTTATCTGTTCTTCTAATTTATGAATAAAAAAATTCCATTGTCCGCCGCCAATATAAAAATATAAATTTTCTATTTTATGTTTCTTAATAAATTTTATAAAACATTTCACTGTAAAAACAAGATTTTTTCTGGGCTCAAGAGTACAAAGCGAAAAAATGTATTTATCGTTATTGCTACGCCCTACTTTATATTTATTTAAAACTTTATCAAGTTTTTTCCTGTCATAATCAGGATAAAAATTTTGAGATGAAGCAATATATGTAATTATCATTTTTTTTTCGTCTATTAAATTGCTATAGTATTTTACATAATCACGTTTTGTACATTCAGAATTACAAAGATAATAAGTATCTTTATTTAAATATCTGATATTAGAATATTCATTGATATAATCATTTGTCAAGAAAAAAGTTGGATAGTATTCAGGGAAAAGTATCGGCATTACATCATGTAGCAACATATATTTTCGGATGTGCGTATATTTTAAAATTTCATTGTAAATAACCGAATCAGGAGAAAAAAAAACATCCGCTTTTTTTATTATAATCATTGTTCCTTTGTCGTTAAAATGATATTTTTCGTTAAAATGATAAAAGACAGCATATAGAAAATGTTTTAATATCTTTAAAAGATAAATTATAATTTTAATAATATTGAAGTTTGTTTTAATGTTTTTTATATATGTTTTAATAAGTTTAATACGATAAGACAATTGAGGTGTTTTATAAATAATATTATAAGAAAATCTTGAGAAAAAAAGATCTTTTTTCATTTTTCGTACAAATTTATAACGATCATGGCTGACAAGCAGTGTTATGTTAAAAATCTGCTGTTTTTCAAGTTCTTTTAGAATATTATATGCGCAAAAACAAATCCCAGCCCATACTGTCTTTTCTTTTTCAAAAAAATGAGTCAATAACGAAGCGTCAAACAAAAAATTAAGTTTCTTTTTATTCATCAGGAATCTCCGAAAAAACCACCAATTTCAAGTAGAAATTTAGTTAAATAGCCTCCGTCCTGTCAGTTAATACCGGAAATTATTGCTGTCTTCTTATTTGTCATAATTATTTAACTCGTTATAATACTTTTCAATTAATATCCTATGAAATATATATTGTTATAACAAATTTTGTTTCAATTAATATTTTATTATGGGAACTTCTAAAAACTATAATTTTACTCACAGATTTCCCCATTTTTCAAATTCATTAAAAATTTAATTATTGTATTGTACCAATATATAGTAATCTTTCAATTTATTTCCACTTAATAGGAACATTACTCGCATTTTAACCATTCTATTTATGTTTTTGCCTCAATAAAGTAAACATATCTGGTCAAGTTATATGCTAGATTTAACAATCCTATTTGTATTTCGGCCCTGGCAATTCCTATTGTCCTTATCGCTATCTCTCCAAAATGATTCATCGCCGCAAACACGTGTTCTACTCTTGCCATTATTCGCGATTTTGCCGTGTTATAACTTTTTTGTGTTTTTGTCAGTGGCTGGTTCCTGTATCCTTTCTCGTGTATCCGGTTCATTATCTTTTTAGGTATACATTTTTGCACTTCTTCCCCCGTGTACGCGCTGTCCTCGTAAAGCCTGCGATCTTTCTTTTTTTCTATGAGTTTTTTTAATTCACGGCTGTCATGCACTTCCGCGCTGGTCACGTTATATTTCATTATTATTTTCGATTTTTTATCTATTTTTATAAGATCTTTATACCCGTAATGCTGTTCCTTGTTTTTAGTCGTCCACTACGCGTCGGTGTCTTTTTGCGCTATTTTATGCCTGTTTTCCTTGGTTTGCCGCTCCTTCGGTATTTTACTTTCCTTTATTTCCTTGTTCTCTTCTTTTGTGTTCCTTTGCCTCGGCGCTTCTACAAATGTCGTGTCCACTATGCTTCCGCTTTGTGTTATTACCTCTTTTTTCTCAAGCTTTTCTGTAAATATTTTAAATATTTATTCCAGTACGCCCGTTTCTTTTAATACTTCCCGAAAATGCCATATCGTTTTAGCGTCGGGTACCATGTCGTATAATTGTATCCCTATAAACCGTTGAAAACTCAGCCTGTCGTTTATCTGGTATTCCGTCTGGTCATCGCTTATGTTATATATTTTTTGTAATATTAATATCTTGAACATCATCACATAATCAAACGGCGGCCTTCCGCCCGGTCCCTTCGCTTCTTTTTCAAACGCTTTGCTTAACGGCTTTTGAAAATCATTCCATTCTATATGTTTTTTGAGTTCTTCCAATGAATCTCCCAGTTCGCTTAATTTCTTTAGCCTGTCGGCGTCATCAAAAAATCCTTTCTGTTTCATGTTCTCTATTATATATCATTTTTTCTGATTTTGTGTTAGTTTTTAGAGGTTCCCATAAATAAATAAAATAACAAGAATAAAAAATTGAATAAAAGATTTTATTCATTGGCTTAACACATAGTTAATCGGCACTACAAGGCGTGGGAAATAAACCTTACCGAAAATATTGGCGTTATTTATAAATACGTTGCAGGATTCGTTAAAACAGTATGAAAAAAAGTTCCAAAGAATTGTTCCGGAAAAATAAAAAAGCGTGTTGGGGATGCCGTCAGTTCCTATTTTTGCAATTCGACCGAAGATAAAAGTATAAATAATTGTGGAAAAAAACGGACTTATAATAAACCATAAAGACCCCAGAATTGTCTGCTTATACTGAGTTGTAAAATCGCGCTTAACAAAAAGATAAATTAAATCCCTGT